>Ga0209642_10002311_pt1 | contig 12578 bp, 11 predicted proteins | sample RifCSP19_2_FD_184025 | JGI IMG/M metagenome (GOLD analysis project Ga0209642, IMG submission 184025) | Soil microbial communities from Rifle, Colorado - Rifle CSP2_sed 19_2 (SPAdes) (version 2) | ecosystem: Environmental > Terrestrial > Deep subsurface > Rock core/Sediment | place: Rifle... | reverse complement strand
GGGGGAGGGGCAGGGTGGGGGTTTACAGATTGTCTTCACCCTCCCCTTAATCCCCTCCCGTCAAGGGAGGGGAGATTTTTCTGATCATTATAAATAATGCCCCGTCTGCACTGTTTCAATCCGTCTCGTCTCTTTAGTCTTTCCACTGATAGTCCTTACATTTATAATCCGCTCATTCTTCCTGCCGGCTATCTTTGCCCAGTCATCCGGGTTAGTAGTATTCGGAAGGTCCTCATTCTCTTTAAATTCATCCTGTATAGCTGTCAGTATATCCTCTCCCTTAATCCCGCCGTCGCCTTCGGTAATCATGCGTTTTATGGCATATTTCTTACTCCTTGCAACAACGCCTTCTATCATCGCACCGCTTGCAAAATCTTTAAAATATAGGATCTCTTTTTCTCCATTGGCATAAGTAACTTCGAGGAACTTGTTTTCCTCATCAAGACTGTACATGCGGTCAACCGTAATATTTATCAATCTCTCAACGACCTTCTTCGTATCTCCATTATCCTTTTCGATCTCGGATTTATGAAGGGGAAGATCAGGGGTAAGATATTTCGTAAATATATCTATCGCAGCATCCCTGTCCGGTCGGTCTATCCTGATTTTAATATCGAGCCTGCCCGGCCTCAAAATGGCAGGATCAATCAGGTCCTGTCTGTTGCTTGCGCCGATAACTATCACATTACGCAGGCTCTCAACGCCGTCTATTTCTGAGAGAAACTGCGGGACAATAGTTGACTCAACATCAGATGATATGCCTGTGCCGCGAGTCCTGAACAGGGCATCCATCTCATCAAAGAATACCACTACCGGCATACCCTCTTCCGCCTTCTCTTTCGCCTTATTAAAGACCTCGCGGATCTGCCGCTCACTCTCACCAACATATTTATTCAATAACTCCGGCCCCTTGACATGCAGGAAATAACTCCTTACATCCTTATTTTCCTTAGACTCCAGCCTCTTCGCAATAGAGTTTGCAACAGCCTTGGCAATCAAGGTCTTGCCGCATCCGGGAGGGCCATAAAGGAGTACGCCTTTGGGTGGGAGCAGCCTGTATTCTTTAAACAACTCAGGGTACATTAACGGAAGCTCTATGGCATCCATAACAACTTCAATCTGCTTCTTTAATCCGCCTATATCTGAATAGGAAACATCAGGGACCTCCTCCAGACAAACTTCTTCAATCTCAGACTTGGGAAGTTTCTCCAGCAACAGGCCCGATCGGTTATCCAGCAGCAGGACATCACCTACACTCAGCTTTACATCCTGAAGATGCTCTGCAATCTCTGAAACCCTCTCCTCATCACCATGAAGTGTGATTACAGCCCTGTCTCTTGCCAGCCTGTCTTTTAGGTGGACTACCTCTCCCTGGCCATCATACCCGCGTATTTCTATTACATTCAGGGCTTCATTCAGAATAACCTCCTGCCCCTTACGGATGACCTTGACATCAATCCCGGGACGGGCATTAACCTTCATCTTTCTGCCTGAGACATACACTGTTAATGTACCGTCTTCATTCAGCTCAGAAAAGACTCCAAAGCTTGCAGGAGGAGACGTCAACTTTTCCACCTCTTCTCTCAGCACCTGTATCTGCTCTTTTGCCTCTTTGAGGGCTGAGGTAAGCTTTTCATTGTGCTTGAATGCCTGATCTAACCGGTATCTTGACTCTGTCAACCGTTGTATCTCATCTTCAAGGTTCTTAATGTGGGTACAAAGGTTTTCAATCTCCTGCTCATACTCAGCCACTTTGTTGGCCGAAGCCACGTCCATGGGTTTTTTTGATGATGGAACCCTATAGCTTTTCTTTGACTCAGACATTGTATTCTCCTTTCCTCAGGATGCAAAAGAATTCTTATTCTTCAATGAGTTACGTAAATACAGTCTATCACCTTAAGGATGTATGGTCAAATCCTTCGACTGTTCGACAAGCTCACAGCTCAGGATGAACGTAGTGTTCCGACACATTAATAGGACCTCAGTTCATCTAACATGTTTACAGCGGCGTCATGGACAGATTCAGCCTTCAAAATTGCAGATATAACTGCCACTCCGTGTGCACCTTCCCTCATAACGCTGCCGACCCTTTCCATATTGATGCCTCCGATTGCAAAAACCGGGATACTGACCTTCTTACAAGCATCAGCAAATATTGTTAATCCAATCGGTGAACCGTATCTCAATTTACTTTCTGTTTCAAAAACCGGGCCAACTGTAATAAAGTCAGCCCCCCCCTGCTCTGCTTCCACTGCCTCTTTCAAACCATGAGCAGATACTCCGATTATGAACCGGTCTCCTGAAATCGCTTTCGCTGATCTGACCGGCATGCTGTTTTGTCCAAGGTGAATACCATCGGCCTCAATTGCCATTGCCACATCTATCCTATCGTTAATAAAGAGCTTTACTGATTCGATGTTGGTCAAATGTCTCAACCTTTCCCCAATCTTCAGCAGCTCCCTGGCCGGGAGATCCTTGCCGCGAAGCTGCACTGCTTTTACCCCGCCATCTATCGCCATCTTTACAGAAGAGATCAGATTTTCCTTAATCTGTCCCACATCAGCAATAAGATACAGGCTGAAATCTACCCTATTCAATCATCCCCTCAAGCGGACTACTCGCTGATGCATATAGTTTTTTCGGTATCCTCCCTGCCAAATACGCCAATCTTCCGGCATCTACTGCCATTTTCATGGCATACGCCATCTTCACCGGATCCTTCGCACATGCTATTGCAGTATTCATCAATATCGCATGACAACCAAGCTCCATTGCAATTGCTGCATCCGAGGCAGTACCTACCCCTGCATCAACAATAACCGGAACTGAAACACTCTCGAGAATAATCCTTATGTTATACGGATTCCTTATGCCTAAACCAGAACCTATAGGAGCTGCAAGGGGCATAATGGCATGACAACCTGCATCCTGTAACTTCTTTGCCATAATAGGATCATCATTTGTGTATGGCAGAACTATGAAGCCTTCTTTCACAAGGACCTTTGCAGCCTCTAACAAAGCCTCATTGTCAGGCATAAGCGTTTTCTCATCACCTATGACCTCCAGTTTCACCATGTCAGAGACACCTGCGGCACGTGCAAGGCCCGCAGTCCGTATCGCATCCTTTGCCGTATAACAACCGGCAGTATTCGGCAGGATGATATATTTTTCAGGATCAATGTAATCAAAGAGACCCTCTTTTGAGCGGTCCGTAATATTGACCCTCCTGACAGCCACAGTAACAACATGCGCACCGGATGCCTCAATAGCCTTCTTCGTCTCTGCAAAATCCTTATACTTCCCTGTCCCTACCCACAAACGTGATCTAATCTCCCTGCCTGCAATCTTCAGGATGTCGTTCATACTCCCCCTCCCACAAATGTAATAATTTCCAGTGTGTCATTTTCTTTCAGAACAGTATCATTAAAATCATTCTTATTGACTATCTCCATATTGTGTTCAACTGCTACCCTGTCAGAATTAATACCGAGAAATCTTAATAACGAACTGAGCGACAATCCATCATGTATACTATGCTGTTTACCATTTATTGTTATGGTTATTTCCATATTTTCATCCGAAATCCAGTTTCAAATCCCCCCTCACCCCCCTTTTCTAAAGGGGGGAACCTAATTTCCCCCTTTGAAAAAGGGGGACTAAGGGGGATTTTCATATTAATAAAAAAAGCCGTATTCCATAACAAACAGGGAAGTACGGCTCCATCACTCTACTTCCCTACGCTGGCATTATCCAGCTCAGGTTCAAAGGGTCATCCCCGTCTCCTCTGTTCAAGAGAATCAAACCATTGATTAATTGATCAACAACATTTTACCAACTAACCATTAGCTTGTTTGCACATGTACAGGATCAGAGATTCTCAGCCTTCTCAGGCTCCCCCAGTAGAAATATATATTACAGTATAAAATATCATAACAGCGGTATTGAGCAGTTGTCAACCCTTGGTAAAGGGCTTGTCGGCAAATGGCGGGCAATTACTCAAAATATGATGCAGATGAGTTCTCATTCTCCCAAACATTGACACGGCTGACTTTTGCGTTCTGATCGTTTAGTTTTTTTGAGAGGCTCTCGTATAACCAGCGTGCCATGTTTTCCGCCGTGGGATTTATTGAGTTGAATGGCGGGTTCTCATTTATATACGTATGATCCAGTGTATCCAGAAGTCCCTGCGTCTCCTGTTTAAGCCTCCTGAAATCTATGGCCATACCAATGTTGTCAAGATTAAGACTCTGCATCACAACCTCTATCTTCCAGTTGTGGCCGTGGATGTTCTTGCAATTGCCGGGGTAATTTCTGAGGCTGTGGGCTGCTGAGAATGTTGATATTACTTTAATCTCGTACATAAGCTATTCCTGCGGCTGCCACCATAGCGGCGCTATTCCGCTCAGATCAATAATATTCCGGAACTCCTTCTTAAAGTCACCAGTATTGCAATCACCGCGATAACTTGTCGTGACCACTTCGCTGATATTCTGGGCAGGAAAGCGGGCCTTCATGCAATAGTGCTGGGCAACCACGCAAACAGCCACTGCTACAGGGCTGATGGTCTTATACAACACATCAGCGATCTCAGAAGTGAGGTTCTCCTGAACATGGAGACGGGCAGACAAAATATGCACGAGCTTCCCTATGTTGGACAAACCAACAAACTCTTTTCCGGGGATATATCCTATTGTGACAAAACCCGAGAAGGGAAGGAGGTGGTCCTGACATATTGATACAAATGGAATCTTATTTATATACACAGGGTCAGAGGACACCGCCGCCTGACGTGTGCTCAGGGCGCTCCACGGGTCCTGCGTGTAACCTGAGAGAAGGACTTCAGACCACAGCTTCTCAAGGTTATCTGTCATCTTCTCTCCGGCATCTTTGCTGATATCCAGCTCCAGAGAGGCAATAAACTTAGTCAACCCTTCCCGCATCAGCTTCTTATTCATAGAGTCGTATAATAACACATTTTTATACCTTTCGACAATTCAGATGGTAAATCAATACTGTTCCAGGGACACAATTCCTCTCTCTTCTTACCCGAGCAGGTAGTCAAAGTCCGACTTCGTAATTGAAAGGCCCTTCCTGCCCTGTGCCCCGTCTTCCATTACTGCCTTATAGAGGGAGAGTTTTTTCATCTTGAGGGCCATCATCTTCTCTTCAATCGTGTGGCGCATGAGGATCCTCGTGATGGTCACCTTGTTTGTCTGGCCGATCCTGTGCGCCCTGTCTGATGCCTGATTCTCTACTGCAGGATTCCACCATGGGTCAAGGTGGAAGACATAGGATGCCTTTGTAAGATTTAGCCCCTGCCCTCCTGCCTTGAGGCTCAATAAAAAGATCTTCGGCCCTGCGCCTTCCTGAAAGCCCTCTACTAACTTCTTCCTCCTGCCTACAGCAGTCGAGCCATCAAGCCTGGAGAAGGATATATCATTCTCTTTCAGGTCCCTCTCAACTATGTCAAGAAATGAGGTAAACTGGGAGAATACGAGGGCGCTGTGCCCTTCCTCCATAAGCTCCTTTAATTTACTGATCAGAAATTCTATCTTTGGCGACGCCTCGTTAAACTCGGGATCAATCAGCCCGGGCGAAACACAAAGCTGTCTGAGCTTAAGGATGGCTGTCAGCGCTATGATCTGCGCCTGTGCCTTTGTCCTGCTCCCGTATGCATTCTCTATGGTGGCCTTCACCAAATCAACAGTCCTTTTATAAAGCGCCTTCTGCTTATCTGTAAGCTCAAGATAAATGTCCGATTCTGTCTTCGGCGGAAGTTCCTTCAGTATAGCCTCTTTTGTCCTTCTAAGGACAAACGGACGTGTCCTCCTCAGGATCACTTCCAGTGCCGGCGATGATTCAAGCCTGATATGGGCCTTGAAATCATCATAGTCGCCAAGCAATCCCGGAAGTGAGAGATCCAGTATGGAGAAATACTCACCCAGATGATTCTCAACAGGCGTCCCTGTCATGGTCAGCTTAAAATATCCATTCAATTGTCTTACTGCGCCGGTAGTATCTGCAATTATATTTTTGACGGCCTGCGCCTCATCAAATATGATGACATTAAATGAAATCTTTTTAAGCCTTTCAATGTCCCTTCGGACCAGTCCGTATGTGGTCAGCACCACATCTGCACCGCCGAATTCCGTATTCCTCTCCTTCCCTGTATAGAGGTGTATCTTCAGGTCAGGATAGAACCGCTCTATCTCTCTTTCCCAGTTAAAAAGGAGGCTCGGGGGGAGGACAATAAGATGCGGCCCATGAGCCGCAGAAGCAGGCTTAACCATCCCTTCCTTTACACCAGCCAGAAGACTTATCGCCTGCAGGGTCTTTCCAAGCCCCATGTCATCGGCAAGGCAGGCTCCCAACCTGTGCTCATAGAGGAATGACAGCCAGTAGTATCCATCCTTCTGATAGTGTCTCAGCTTCGCCTTCAATCCGTCCGGCAGGGGCCTCTTCTCTATCTTCTCAAAGCGGGTCAACCGCTCAATCAGGACTTCATCCTCAGGAGGCAGCTTCACTTTTACTCCGTTGTTTCTGAGATATATCCAGTCGAGTATCCTCAGTCTTGGCACCTGAACTATCTCTTTTGCCTGTCCCCTGGATTTCTTATCCTCTCTGAATAAAGAAGCGATGCTGTTTAATATCTCATGAGAGTTCTGATCAAGTATCTCAATAAATTCCTCTCCCTCAACTACTCCGCCACCTGCAAGCGCCCTCCGGAACAAGTCATTATCTATCATCTGATCGTCACACTTAATTTCAGGTCTTATCTCAAACCAGTCAATACCGCTGTCCCGCCTGCAATCAAATGAGAAATCCCATTTTGTACTCCTGACCAGCTTACCCTTAAATAAAAGTGATATATTGTGCTCTCGTAATCTACTATAGAGGTCCGGCAGATGTTTATATAATCTGTCAGCAGTCAGGATCATCTCATCATGGCTTATCATCTCATCAAATAACTTAGGACCGAATATTTCGAATGGGATCGCGTATAACTTTGCCTCCATGCTGATGTCATTTATGACGTTATACCAGCAGTCATTATGAAACTGGAGCCTGAAAGACGGGGCGCTCATTCTTGAGAATGCATGCATCAGCGCCCTCTTCCCTTCGTTCCTGACTGCACGTTTCCGGAAATCACCTTCATCAAGCGCCTCTTTGATAACCGCCTCGGCCTTATTCTTACTCCTGACAGGCAGGAGGTTCATAAAGGCCTTAACTATAACAGATATCCTCTTCTTTGCCCTTAAAGCAGGCGTTGAAAAACCACCGTTAATAACATCCGGAAGGAAATCAAAAAAAAGCCGTGTCGTTGAACCCTTAAAGTCTCTCATATTACAGCACACCTTCAGGACCATCTCCCCTTCTCTGCCGCGCTGTTTGTCTATGATCATGCTATAGCTATGCCCTTCCTTCAAGGTCAATGACTTCTCCCCGTTAATACTTAATATAAGATCCTGAAAGACAAAATCCTTCTCGCCATAAAAATTCAACTGGAACCGGAGAAATCTCTCCAGGGGGAGCTTAACCGGCTCAAGATGTCCATAGTCACCGCCAGGCACATTCAAATTCGTCTGAACAAGATTCTCTGAAAGGGAGTGCCAGAGAAGCCATGCACTCTTGTCCTTTAAGATGCCCATCCTGCGTCTCTGTAAATCTATTAAGAACTTACCACCGAACAGGTATGGCGCCTGACATTCCCCTTCAGCATCAAAACATACCCTGCTCAATGTAACCGTTCCATCTGTTACATCAAGGCTCGTCTTCGCAACAAAGACAAGTTTATCATCCCATTCAACACGTACCCTCTCCTTTCCCGTATTCAAGATGATTGCATGACGGTTGCCATGCCTCCTCAGGTAGTCACTGAAAACCTTATCACGGTCAGTGTAGAAATATCGCTGTGTCTCAATGAGTTCCCGAAACTCATCCGGCAGGCCCGGGTAGTCTGCGGAAAATACTGCCCTGTTGTTTTTTTCAATTGTAATCTCCGGAAGGATGCTGTAACCCTTTTGCCCGAGCACTACAGAATAGAATGTCTCTTTTTCAGAAACAGCATTATTAACTGGTGTTTGACTTTCAGCAGGCACAAGAATGCCTGAAAACATACGCCGGTACTCAGCGCTCTGACGTCCTGTATCAAAGACCTTCGGGTCAAGAATATTCTTAACTGTCACTAAGGCACAAACCACATGTTTGCACTGAGCCTGACGCGACCATACCGGACAGGTGCATTCGAAATCAAGCCTGCCGTTTTTTATGGAAAAATATACCTCATATACATTTTGCCCCTTTACCCCTGCGATAAGCATGTTCCGGTCTTTTTCCCACTCAAAGTAGATGACCCTCCCTGTCTGGTAGTATTGGAAACCGCGGATTAAGTATGGCCTGGGTGTAATATGATATATATCCCCGGCAGGATATTTTTTTAGATGTGTTATAATCTCATATTCTTCCATGTTAAACCTATTCTCTATTTTTTTTGTAGCACAGTCAATTACAAAGTCAGCCCCCACCCTTCCCCTCCCCCGTAAAGGGGGAGGGAATATTTTACAAAAGCAGAGCAAGGTAAAGTGATTTACAGGTGTTTACAGCAACTCCATCTCTCTGTTAGGATTATATCATGTATAAAAGATACCATTACCTGATGTGCAGTCCGACATACTTTGCTATTGCCTATGAGATAAACCCGTGGATGAATGTGAATAACCCTGCTGATGCAGCATTGGCTCATAAACAGTGGGACATTTTGCATGACGCTATAATTAACGCCGGCGCCGAGGTCTCTCTGATAGAGCCTGTAGAAGGCCTGCCGGATATGGTTTTTACAGCCAATGCAGGCCTTGTTAGATGTCACACGATCTGTCATCCTGAACTTGCAGGATCTCAAATGATGCCGAATAGGGATGTTATACTGAGCAGATTCATGCATAAGGAAAGACAGGGAGAAGAACAATATTATGAGAAATGGTTCAGAGAACATGGCTATCATTGCCATTCAGTGCCGTCCGGGTATGCCTTTGAGGGTGCGGGAGATGCCGTATTTTATAAAGACCGGATGCTTATTGGATATGGATTCAGGACTGATATCAGCTCACTCCCTCACGTTGGAGAAATAATGGAAATGGAATATCTGCCTCTTGAGCTTATCAATCGTCACTTCTATCACCTGGATACATGTCTTCAGTATATTGAAGATGTCAATCTTATTATTTATTACCCTGATGCATTCAGCCCTGAAAGCATAAAGAAGATAGAAGATCTGCCGTCAGACATCCTGAGGCTTTCTGACGAAGATGCATTTTCATTTGTGTGCAATTCAATCAGCATAGGCAGGAATCTTCTGTTATATGAATGTTCAAAAACACTTTCAGATAAACTGAGAGAATATGGACTGAAAATAATAACAATAGACACATCGGAGTTCATGAAATCCGGAGGAAGTGTACGCTGTATGGTTCTCTCAATCTAATAGAAATTCAGATACTTCATCTCCTGAGGAGTTACGCAATCCCTATTCAAAAGAAGCCCGAATCTTTCAAAGAATAACCTTTTCCTGCCGGATAGTTCCCTGTTATGTAATGATATCTCTGTTAATCGTGAAACTATGCCGGTGAATCCAGTTTCAAATCCCCCCTTACCCCCCTTTTCTAAAGGGGGGAAGCTGTTTTCTCCATTTGAAAAAGGGGGGATTGTTAAATTTCCGAGAAAATACGGTTTTATGCCGTATGACATCTCTGTGCAATTACAGATTTTATCAAATACCACTGCAGCATTTTCTTCATCTCTTTCCTCAGCCATCACTATCCCAATCATTTTTCTGTCATCTGATAGTGCAAACTTTTTCAGCGCCTTATATGAATCCATCAAAGAGGTATCTGATGCAGAAACAACAAACAATGCCTCATCTGTAATCGGGTTAATATAATCTTCAAACTGCCTGATGATCACGACATCTGTCTCCTGTTCAATTGATTTAAGTGTATCAAGTATCAATGACATTTCTGCCCGGGATTCAGGGCTGACACTCTCAATTGTCAGATGCGGGGCAAGCAATTTGACGCCGTAAGGTCCGGTACACACTAAATCCGAAGGCTCATAAATTTCCTGATAATAGTGTTCAAGAGAAAAGCCGGGAAGAGACATTCCAAGCATGAATGAGATTCCGGGAAATCGTGAATCCGCGTCAACCAGTAATACCCTTATACCATTTTGAGCAAGCCATATACCAACTTTGGCGCACAGGTCAGCCCCTCTTTGAGGGTCAGTAATATCAACAATAGAAACAGATTTATAGTGGTTCTGAATCAACTCCTCATTAACAACAGGATGAGCAGTTGCAACTGTCTGATTCTGCGAGACAAAATAGTGAGATATATCTTCCAGCCCCCTGCCGAGCCGCTTGTTTTTTTTCATCAGTCTATTATGACCAGAGAATTATACGAACCATATCTGTTTGAGACTAAATTGGGATTGCCGGGGTCCTCCTTCCAGTCTCCGTCAATGCAGAACTTATACTGATAAGCCCCTGGCGGAATATTAATAACCTTTTTCCATGTCCCGTCTTTCTCTCGGGATGTAACCACACCCTTATCAGGAATCCAATTATTAAAATCACCTGCGATTTTGACGTCGGCTGCCTTGGGGTCTTTGTATACAAATATAAAACCGGGGAGGGTATTTTCATCATCCTTTTTGAGCCTGGCGCTCACCGGTGTTCCATCAGAATTTATATTGATTGAAGACTCCATGACAGCCACAGGTGTTACATGCATGGCCGGATCTTCCTGCATAAGGACCTCATCAGCCATACCGGCATAGTCCCAGTTACCGATGGAGTTAGGAGCATACTCACTTATTGGAAAACCAAAGCTTGCTGATTCACGAAGTTTCGAGCATTGGCGTACAGGCGTTGAGAAGATGATGCCGTTGAAATGATTCTTCACCTCATCCAGTATTTCCCTGGCAAAACGGCTCCTCCTGTCAAACATGGTAGGTAATATAAATGTCTCTATATTGTGCCCTGTATGCCTTCTAAGCATCTCGATTGTCTCCAGCAGCCTGCTCAGTCCGTGAAGGGAAAAGAAACTGGCATCAAGCGGTATTATAACCTCACCTGAAGCGCGAAGGGCATTAATACTTAACAAGCCCAGGTTTGGCGGGCAGTCAATAATAATATAGTCAAACTTCTTTTTCAGTTTACCTATGGCATTCTGCAGTCTGCTTTCTTTCTCTGAGAAAAAGGCTATATCCTGTTCTATAGTAAAGAGCACAATGTTTGCCGGTGCAATGCTTACATTCGGTACGTTTGTGTTTAGGATGATATCATCGAGCAGCAACCCTTCTCTCAGCACGTGATAGATCGAGAGGCCAATCTCTTCGGTTTTTATGTTATAACCAAGGGTTGAATGGCCCTGAGGGTCCATATCAATAAGCAGTACTCTCCTGTCCCTTTTTGCCAGACAGGCTGAGAGATTAATCGCTGTGGTAGTCTTGCCACAGCCACCTTTCTGGTTAGCTACTGCAATAATCCTCATTTGCACCTCCCCGGGTTATCCCCGTTTACACCCTTTCTTAAAGGGCTGCATTATACTTAACTGTTATTTACAGCTACAGCCTTAACCTTCCTGAACTTCCCTATAACACTTGTCTTCTTCCGCCACTTATCCACATCACGCTGAACATCTGCTATATCAAGTATCCACTCCTGTCCTGAGAGCGCCTCAAATGCAGTATCTTCATAAAAAACCAATATTACATCTCCGGTAGCAACGAGTGTAAGCTCTTCAAGCGGTCTCTTTATTGTAGGAAGGATGCGTTTGAGTTGTCCTATGCTTTTACGTATTCTCTGAACGGAGACACCTGCATCTATTAATTTTTTTGCTGCCCTGATGGATATAAGATCACTGAAGGTGTACCTGCCATGGCCGCCGCCTGTCCTGTGAGTTGGATTAATAAGACCTGACTGATCCCAGTATTGCAACTGGCGTCTGCTGATACCTGCAATGGTGCAAATCTGACTTGCTGAGAACAAACTCTCTTTATTGGAGGGTGTTTTGTGCTGTTCCACCGCTATCTCTTATAGCTTAATATGAGATGCTTGTCAAGTTAAAATATACAAAATATCAATTTTATGTGTCAATTTGTGAAGATGAATAAATATAGTATTTATGTTAGGATGAACAAAAAGGGGGCTTCGGTGGACATTCGTGCATCCGGCAACACTCACACAGGCATGAACAGGAATAACAATGAAGATGCTTATGGAATCTTTCCGGAATTATCCCTCTATATAGTAGCTGATGGATTAGGCGGACATGCAGGCGGAGAGGTAGCAAGCAGGATGGCAGTGGATATAATAAGGACAGAAATAGGAGGCGCATCCGTAACAAGTGACAAAGAGGAGATTATCAAACAGGCCATACAGGCTGCAAATTCCGGCATCCGTCATGAGGCAGAAGGTGATTCCATGCTTCATGGCATGGGGACAACGGTTGTAGTCGTTACTATAAATGCAGATAAGGCAGTAGTTGCTCATGTCGGTGACAGCAGGGCATACCTGATACGTA
>Ga0209642_10002305_pt1 | contig 12590 bp, 11 predicted proteins | sample RifCSP19_2_FD_184025 | JGI IMG/M metagenome (GOLD analysis project Ga0209642, IMG submission 184025) | Soil microbial communities from Rifle, Colorado - Rifle CSP2_sed 19_2 (SPAdes) (version 2) | ecosystem: Environmental > Terrestrial > Deep subsurface > Rock core/Sediment | place: Rifle... | reverse complement strand
AAAAGTCTAAAGTCTATAGGCTAAAGGCTAAAGAAAATGTAGGGCAAGGCTTTAGTTTTTTTCTTTTTTTGTAGGGGCAGACCTCCCTTATAACTTCCATTTCATCTGGAAACCTGAAGGTTTCCGCCCTACGGGTCGTAAATCTTTTATCGACTACATTTGGGACCTCACCTTTGCCCTCTCCTATCCTACCCTACAGGGGCTTGCTCCGGATCCGTTTCAAGGACGAGAATAGAGAATCTCCGCACCTTCCCTTGAGCAAAGGAGATTGACGGCTAAAATATTTAGTTGACAACTACTGGATGGAATATTAAATTCGGCTTGATTTTTTGTGTCCTTTACTCGTAGTCTATTCCGATATATACCTGTAAGGGCACAGATTGAAGGTGTAAAAGAAAAAAATACCAAGTTTTTTGTCATACTTGCCGAGGTAGCTCAGTTGGTAGAGCAACGGACTGAAAATCCGTGTGTCGACAGTTCGATTCTGCCCCTCGGCATTTAATACAGTTTGTCCGTTTGGCGTTTGAAGAGAATCGAACAAACTAACAAACTTCAAACGAACAAACTCTCATTCCCGCCACCGTAGCTCAGATGGCAGAGCAGCTGATTCGTAATCAGCCGGTCACCCGTTCGATTCGGGTCGGTGGCTGTGCTTCGCAGGTGGTTGGTTCATAGTGGATAGTGGATAGTGGATAGTAGATGGTTTGTAGGGCAAGGCTTTCAGCCTTGCATGGCGATTTAGGAGTGCAAAAGCTTGCTTTTGCATGCCTCAGCAACCTTAGGTACTCTTGTGTAGAATGGTGTAAAAAGAATGGAAGAGAAGGAAGATAAAGACCCGTCTTGGTTTAATTTTATTATCCTGGTATTCAGGTTTTTGTTTGCGATACTGTTGCTCGGCATAATTGTTTTATCTTATTTTTTCCCGCAAAAATTCCAAATTAATTGGTTTATAATAATAGTTTGTTGGACTTTGTTATGTTATCTATTATTTGATAAAATAATTGAATTTTCGATTGGACCTTCTGGGTTAAGAATTAAAGGAAAAACTAATGAAGCTTGGTCAGAGGAAGAAAAAAGAGAAGTAGAAAATAAAATAGAAAATAGAGTGAAACCATCTATAAAAAGTGATAAGGTAGCATTAGCTATGTATGATTTAAAGAATCTCCTAACCAATTACTCGTTTTTTTATGGGCATTGGGATCAATATGGTATGAGTGATGTTATACGTTTTAGCGATGCCTGGTCTGGAAGACCATTAAGATACATAAATCACTTTGCAGATGATATAAAAAATTATCTTATTAATTATTCTGATGTTTTGAAGGAACCACTTAAGAAAGCTGTAGAAGAGTTAGGAAGATATGTTGATGAAACAAAGCAATTTCATAAAGGAGGGGAATTATTATCACACAGAGCTTTTTCTCGAGAAAAATTCCTGTCTCTGATTAGAAGCATTGTGGATAATTTCAAACAAGAAAACTTTGTAGAGAAAAATTAGTCCGTTTTTTTAACGAAGCGTCCGGGTTTAGCCTGGACGTTTCTCGTATAAAACCTCACCCGAACCCTCTCCTTGGAAGGGAGAGGGAAAATTTAGGGGCGACCCGCTGGGTCGCCCAGTATTTTTTGTAGCGTCCGACGTCTCTGTGGGATGTTTTCTTTTTTAGGCTGAACGGCCATATCGCCGAACATAACGTAATACTCGATGGTTGAATATACATAACCCCCCACCTTGGGGCAAGGTGGGGTTACCGGCTAAAGTTATTAAGAAAGTTTCAAACAAAATTCTCAGAGGTTAAGTATATAACTTTGGAAAAACATAAAAAAATCCTTGACAAGGTTAAGTCTAAACATTATAATAGGTTTGCCGATAGAGACATTGGGAGTTTAGATTTACTCCACTGTCAACAAGGATAAAGAATTGCGGGAAAAAAAGGATTCTTTGAAAATTTTTGAAAAATCTCCTTGACAATTATCGCAAATAGGCTATATTAAATGTCTGCCTGAAAGCGATAGTTAAAGGCAGACATTTTTTTCGCTATAAATAAGCTGTTCTTTGAAAATTAAATAGCGTGCATAGGTTTGAAGAAGAAGATGCGGGTCTTCGATTTCGAACAATAGAAGCTTTTTAGCTTCGTTGATGAGCTATTAATGGAGAGTTTGATCCTGGCTCAGAACGAACGCTGGCGGCGTGCCTCATACATGCAAGTCGTGCGTTAAACCTCTGTAGCAATACGGAGGCGTAAAGCGGCGAACGGGTGAGTAACACGTGGGCAATTTGCCTCGAAGCTGGGGATAAGCCCTCGAAAGGGGGTCTAATACCGAATAACATCCTGGGACGGCATCGTTCCGGGATCAAAGGTTCGCAAGAACCGCTTTGAGATGAGCCCGCGGTCCATTAGCTTGTTGGTGAGATAAAAGCCCACCAAGGCTATGATGGATAGCCGACCTGAGAGGGTGTTCGGCCACACTGGGACTGAGATACGGCCCAGACTCCTACGGGAGGCAGCAGTAGGGAATATTGCGCAATGGGCAAATGCCTGACGCAGCGACGCCGCGTGGAGGATGAAGTTTTTCGGAATGTAAACTCCTGTCAGTGGGGAAGAATATTTCGCCTTTGGCGGAACTGACGGTACCCACAGAGGAAGCTCCGGCTAACTCCGTGCCAGCAGCCGCGGTAATACGGGGGGAGCAAGCGTTGTTCGGAATCACTGGGCGTAAAGAGCGTGTAGGCGGGCAGATAAGTCAGACGTGAAATTTCTCCGCTTAACGGAGAAACCGCGTTTGAAACTATCTGTCTTGAGTACGGGAGAGGAAAGTGGAATTCCTGGTGTAGCGGTGAAATGCGTAGATATCAGGAGGAACACCTGTGGCGAAGGCGGCTTTCTAGCCCGATACTGACGCTGTGGCGCGAAGGCTAGGGTAGCAAACAGAATTAGATACTCTGGTAGTCCTAGCGGTAAACGTTGGGCACTAGGTGTTGGTTCCTTAAAGGATCAGTGCCGAAGCTAACGCATTAAGTGCCCCGCCTGGGGAGTACGGCCGCAAGGTTGAAACTCAAAGGAATTGACGGGGGCCCGCACAAGCGGTGGAGTATGTGGTTTAATTCGACGCAACGCGAAGAACCTTACCTGGGTTTGACATCCTGATGCAAGCCCAAGAGATTGGGTCCCCCCGCAAGGGGCGTCAGGACAGGTGCTGCATGGCTGTCGTCAGCTCGTGCCGTGAGGTGTTGGGTTAAGTCCCGCAACGAGCGCAACCCTTGCCCTTAGTTGCCACTCCCCGAGCAATCGGGGGAGCACTCTAGGGGGACTGCCAGTGATAAGCTGGAGGAAGGCGAGGATGACGTCAAGTCCTCATGGCCCTTATGTCCAGGGCTACACACGTACTACAATGGCCGGTACAGAAGGTCGCAAGGCCGCAAGGCAGAGCTAATCCCCAAAACCGGCCTCAGTTCAGATTGGAGTCTGCAACTCGACTCCATGAAGGTGGAATCGCTAGTAATCGCGAATCAGCAGGTCGCGGTGAATACGTTCCCGGGCCTTGTACACACCGCCCGTCAAGCCATGGAAGTCAGGGGTACCAGAAGTCGCTGATCCAACTCGCAAGAGAGGTAGGCGCCGAAGGTAAACCTGATGACTGGGGCTAAGTCGTAACAAGGTAGCCGTAGCGGAAGCTGTGGCTGGATCACCTCCTTTCTAAGGAGTAAAACAGGTGTGTTTTCCCCTATGGGGAAGATGACATCGAAACGCATCTCTTTTTTGACCTGTGCACGCTATCTAAAATTTTTTTATCTATAGGTGGCCCTTTTGACTATATAGGTTCACAGAGGATGTTCAAGATGGCTGTGAACCCTCGCAGTGGGCCTATAGCTCAGTTGGTTAGAGCGCACGCCTGATAAGCGTGAGGTCAGTGGTCCGATTCCACTTAGGCCCACCAGATAAGAAAAAGCGTGGGTAGTTCATGGTGGATAGTAAAAAAAGACAAGAAAACTATTCACTATGGACTAATCAGAAGAATCGGGTGAGTGGAGTTGGTTGGAGCGTCCCGCCGAGAAATGCGGTAGATGGTTCATAGTGGGTGGTGGGTGGTTTAAAACCATGAACCAACCACCAACAACTATTAACTAAATGGGGTTGTTCTTTGAAATATGATTTCTATGACCGGGAGGAATATTACAAGCCTAAGATCGCGGAAAAGGTCAGAAATATTCTGCACCGCAGGCTTTTGAAAAATGTTTCTCCTCCAAAAGAGGTTCTGGAGATAGGGGTCGGTTTTGGTGAGTTCGCTCGTTTTTGCGGAGCAAACCAGATCGACTATTCAGGGATTGAGCCGAATACAAATTTGAGGGAAAAACTCAAGGAGGAGGGATTCCAAGTTCTGGATGGCTCTCTGCCAGGACTTCCGGAGTTAGACAGAAGATTTGATCTGATTTTTCTGGGACATATAATCGAGCATCTTAAAGATTATACAGAAGTTTTAGAGTCCCTGGAAAATCTGAAAAAGGTTTTAAAAAAGTCAGGTTATATCGTTCTTCTCTATCCGGAAGTGCCAAAGATCAAATGGCTGTTTTATCACGATTATACCCATACCTATCCTACCTCGATTCGCAGAGTGGAGTCTCTTTTAAAGGACTCCGGGTATAAAGTGATTGAGAGCCATAATTACGTGAGCTTTATCGTAAAAGGAGCCTGGCTGGTCAACTTGTTAGGCAAGATTTTTCCATACTTTTTTTTCGGGAGACAAAAAGGGTATTTCTGGCGGCTATCTTTTTCGATGAATTCTTTTACGGTAGCTCAATTAAAGGAATGAAAGTTACGTAGATGGACTTTTACGGGGATATAGCTCAATTGGGAGAGCGCCGCCTTTGCAAGGCGGAGGTTACCGGTTCGATCCCGGTTATCTCCAGGATATAAAAATAGTAGGTAGCATATAGTAGATAGTATATAGGGAATCATAGAAAATCTGTTCTTTGACAATTGAATAGAGAATTAGGGTGAGCATCTTTTAGGTGCTACATTTTTCGGATCAAGTTACTAAGGGCATATGGTGGATGCCTTGGCACCAGAAGGCGATGAAGGACGTAGTAAGCTGCGATAAGCTCCGGTGAGCTGCAAACAAGCTGGGACCCGGAGATCTCCGAATGGGTAAACCCATTCCGCTTAATAGCGGAATATCTCCTGGTGAATTCATAGCCAGGAAGAGGCGAACGAGGGGAACTGAAACATCTTAGTACCCTCAGGAAGAGAAAGTAAACACGATTTCCCTAGTAGCGGCGAGCGAACGGGAAATAGCCCAAACCGGTCTGCACGTTAAAGCCAGCGCGCGTTGTGCTGCCGGGGTAGTGGAGTTTTGACGAGCTCTGGGTGCTGACAGGGCGAAGAGTTACAAATTCATATCTTAGCCGAACAGTCTGGAAAGGCCAGCCACAGAAGGTGAAAGTCCTGTAGGCTAAAAGGTATGGACTCTTAGTCAAGATTTCCAAGTAGTACGGGACACGTGCAATCCTGTACGAATCTGCCCAGACCACTGGGTAAGGCTAAATACTCTCTGGTGACCGATAGTGAACTAGTACCGTGAGGGAAAGGTGAAAAGTACTCCTGGCGGAGAGTGAAATAGAACTTGAAACCATATGCTTACAAGCTGTGGGAGCCTTGTAGTTCCTTTCGGGGAACTACCGGGTGACTGCGTGCCTATTGAATAATGATCCGGCGAGTTACTTGTAGGTTGCAAGGTTAAGTCATAGACTGACGTAGCCGTAGCGAAAGCGAGTCCTAAATGGGCGACTTTAGTAACCTGCAGTAGACCCGAAGCCAGTTGATCTAGGCATGGACAGGATGAAATCCAGGTAACACTGGATGGAGGTCCGAACCTACCAACGTTGAAAAGTTGGGGGATGATCTGTGCCTAGGAGTGAAAGGCTAATCAAAGCTGGAGATAGCTGGTTCTCCCCGAAATAGTTTTTGGACTAGCCTCGCATGAAGAGTAACGGAGGTAGAGCACTGAATGGGCAAGGGGCCCTACAAGGTTTCCAACCCCAATCAAACTCCGAATGCCGTCACTTGTTTTGCGGGAGTCAGGCAGTGGGGGATAAGCTTCATTGCCGAGAGGGAAACAACCCAGACCACCAGCCAAGGTCCCTAAGTACAGGCTAAGTGATAAAGGATGTGGGATTACTCAGACAACTAGGATGTTGGCTTAGAAGCAGCCATCATTTAAAGAGTGCGTAAATGCTCACTAGTCAAGTGATTCTGCGCCGACAATTCACGGGACTAAGCCTGTCACCGAAGCTGTGGACTAGTCCCGCCTTTGGCGGGATTATTGGTAGGGGAGCATTCTGTAGTAGGTTGAAGTTCTGACGCGAGTCAGGATCGACGAGGCAGAAGAGATTATGCCGGAACGAGTAGCGATAAAGCAGGCGAGAAACCTGCTCACCGTAAACCTAAGGGTTCCTGAGGAAGGTTAATCCACTCAGGGTAAGTCGGACCCTAAGCTGAGGCCGAAAGGCGTAGGCGATGGAAAAGCCGTTAAAATTCGGCTACCATCTGAAAGGCGATCAAGACATCTAAGGGGTGACGCAGAAGTGAAAGGTCAGCCCCGCATTGGATTGCGGGGTCTAAGCCTGTAGAGGTTCCTGGCAGGCAAATCCGTCAGGATATAACCTCGAAGGGTGATGGGGAGGCCGCAAGGCCGTAAACTGACCCTAAGCCGGCTGCCAAGAAAATCCTCGTAGGTGAGTTTTTCAGGTGTCCGTACCGTAAACCGACACAGGTGGGTGAGGAGAATATCCTAAGGTGCTCGAGCTAACCCTCGTTAAGGAACTAGGCAAAATGACCCCGTAACTTCGGAAGAAGGGGTGTCTTAAGTAATCTTTTTCCTTCGGGAGGAGGACGAAAGAGGCCACAGAGAAGAGGCCTGGGTGACTGTTTACTAAAAACACATGTCTCTGCTAAGCCAAACGGCGATGTATAGGGACTGACACCTGCCCGGTGCTGGAAGGTTAAAGGGATGCGTTAGCTTTCGGAGCAATCTGAAGGCGAGGCGCTGAACTGAAGCCCCAGTAAACGGCGGCCGTAACTATAACGGTCCTAAGGTAGCGAAATTCCTTGTCGGGTAAATTCCGACCTGCACGAATGGTGTAACAACTTGGGCGCTGTCTCAACGAGGGACTCGGCGAAACTGTAGTAGCGGTGAAGATGCCGCTTACCCGCATCGGGACGGAAAGACCCCGTGAACCTTTACTATAACCTGATATTGGATTTTGGTCAAGTTTGTGTAGCATAGGTGGGAGACTGTGAAACTCCGGCGCTAGCCGGGGTGGAGTCAACAGTGAAATACCACTCTTGCTTTATCGGACTTCTAACCTGGGCCCATGAATCTGGGTCAGGGAAAGTATCAGGCGGGTAGTTTGACTGGGGCGGTCACCTCCTAAAAGGTAACGGAGGTGCCCAAAGGTTCCCTCAGGCTGGATGGTAATCAGCTGGAGAGCGTAAAGGTATAAGGGAGCTTAACTGCGAGACCTACAAGTCGAGCAGGTGCGAAAGCAGGGCTTAGTGATCCGGCGGCATTGCGTGGGAGAGCCGTCGCTCAACGGATAAAAGGTACTCCGGGGATAACAGGCTTATCCTCTCCGAGAGTTCATATCGACGAGAGGGTTTGGCACCTCGATGTCGGCTCATCGCATCCTGGGGCTGTAGAAGGTCCCAAGGGTTTGGCTGTTCGCCAATTAAAGCGGTACGTGAGCTGGGTTTAGAACGTCGTGAGACAGTTCGGTCCCTATCTGATGCGGGCGCAGGAGATTTGAGAGGAGCTATCCCTAGTACGAGAGGACCGGGATGGACGGACCTCCGGTGTACCAGTTGTCTTGCCAAAGGCATAGCTGGGTAGCTGTGTCCGGACGGGATAAGCGCTGAATGCATATAAGTGCCAAGCCCCCCTCAAGACTTGATCTCCCTCTCCGATTCGTCGGAGACTAAAGGCTCCACGTAGATTACGTGGTTGATAGGTCGCAGGTGTAAGGTCCGTAAGGACTTCAGCTGAGCGATACTAATCAGCCGTGCGACTTGATCCGATAAATTTAAACTTCTGAAAGAAGCTCCCCTGTTCTCTATTTTAAATAAAAGTTCAAGGGTTCAAGAGTTCAAGGGATAAAGGGTTAAAAACCACTAACTTTGAACTACGACCTGACAAAGCTTGAGAAATTGGTGGGGTTGTGGTGGACTATGAACTAACCACCATTAACTACCTACCAATTTTCGCAGAAAATTTTTCCGGTGGCTATGGCGAGGGGGAAACACCTGTTCCCATTCCGAACACAGCAGTTAAGCCTCTCTGCGTCGATGGTACTGCCCTGGCAACGGGGTGGGAGAGTAGATCGCTGCCGGGAATAAAATTTTCCTCCCCTAAAGGGAGGAAAATTTTGTTTGTGGTGGATGGTTCATAGTTATTGGTAAAAAAAAATCGTAGCGTCCGACCTTGTGTCGGACGTTTTTTTGCTTGACAAATAAATTAGAAAATAGTCATTAATGATAAAATGGTAAATAGGAAGTATGCATAGATCCGAAATAAAAAAAATTTCAATAGTTGCGTCAGAGCTTTACTCTTTTCATTGGTGTCAGGACTGAGGTCCTGACACAACATAAGTAGCCCCGTCGATGAGCTATGATACAGGAGGTTTTATGCCGATCCGTATAAGAAGCCAAGATAACAAGCGGCATGAGGCACAAATTGCTGATATAGAAAGGATTATCGCAGTGATGTTCACCGAATCAACGGCGTGTTATACGGGTCGAAAAACAATGTTCCGCGTCTTATGCGGATCAATCTAAACAATGTTAGGTTTTGAAAATTGATAGGATAGATTATGGGGAACTACACGTAAAAGGGCCGAATCAAAGCAATCTTGGAGGAGAATCATGAAAGCGATTGTATACACAAAATACGGACCACCCGATGTTCTTCAGCTCAAAGAGGTAGAAAAACCTACTCTAAAGGATGATGAAGTCTTGGTAAAAGTTCATGCGGCATCCCTGAATGCATATGACTGGCATGTCATGAGAGGTAAACCGTTCTTGGTGCGCTTAATTGGCTTTGGGCTTCTGAAACCAAAAAAACAGATCCTCGGAGCTGACATGGCGGGGTGGGTTGAAGCGGTTGGCAGAAACGTAAAGCAGTTTCAGCCAGATGATGAGGTATTCGGGACCATATCGGGCAGTTTTGCCGAGTATGTATGTGCTTGTGAAAAATATCTGGCGTTGAAACCGGCCAATATGTCGTTCGAGGAAGCCGCGGCCGTACCTATGGCGGCAATCACCGCCCTGCAGGGTCTTCGCGACAAAGGACAGATTCAGCAAGGGCAAAAGGTCTTGATTAATGGTGCGTCTGGTGGTGTTGGTACGTTCGCGGTGCAGATTGCCAAATCGTTTGGGGCTGAAGTGACGGCCGTGTGCAGCACGAGAAATTTGGACAAGGCGCGCTCGATTGGTGCTGATCAGGTCATTGATTACACTCAAGAAGATTTCACCCAAAATGGGCAGCGGTATGACCTGATTCTTGTTGCTAATGGGCATCATTCGATTTTAGATTACAAGCGTGCATTAAGTCCCAAGGGAATTTGTGTCATGACCGGAGGAGGTTCCATGACTCAAATGTTCCAAGCCATGCTCCTGGGACCATTGATATCAAAGACCGGAAGTAAGAAAATGTTTAACATGTTGGCGAAACTAAACCAGAAAGATTTGGTCTTTCTAAAAGAGCTTCTTGAAGCCGGCAAAGTAGTCCCTGTTATAGACAGACGTTATCCGTTAAGTGAGGTTCCTGAAGCTATACGGTATCTTGAAGAAGGACACGCCAAAGGAAAAGTAGTAATAACTTTGGAGCATTTGTAGTGGTGTCAGGAGTTACCTCCTGACATATATTCTATATAGTAGTCCCACCTTGCCCCAAAGGTGGGACTTTTTACCCACGTTGGGGGCAACGTGGGTTTACCGCTCAAAAATCACTTAAAAAATTTTATTTACTTGCTCGAAAATCGGTGGACAAAAGGAAAGTCGCATTATAACTTTAATGCAGGATGAAACTGAACTATAGAAAAATGGTCCAGGCGATGTTCACGAATGATTCCGCATATGATGGAAAATTCTATGTGGGGGTGCATTCGACTGGGATTTATTGTCTGCCTTCCTGCAAAGCCAAAAAACCGAAGCTGGAAAATGTGGTCTTCTATTCCACCCGTGAGGAAGCTATTGCCGCGGGTCTGCGGGGGTGCAAGAGATGCAGATCGGAAAAGTACCCTGATGTCCTGCCTGAATGGCTACATTCGGTCCTGAAATTTATGAAACAGAACCGAGCTGAAAAACTTAATGAGCTCAAACTTATACAGCTAACCGGCGTGGATATATCGACCATTCGAAGATATTTCAAAACTCATCTCGGAATGACTCCTCTAACTTTCCATCGAAAGATGCGCCTGAATCATGCTCGCCTGCTGATTCAATCTGGGGATAACTATCTTTCAGCCGGCTACGAGTGCGGGTATGAATCGGCAAGCGGTTTTCGTGAGGCATTTGTAAGAGAATTTGGTCAACCACCAGGGAGGTTTTATGCAAAACCAAAAGATTGTGTTTCGGAATCTGAATAGTCCACTGGGCGAAATGATAGCAGGCGCAACTGATAAAGGCGTCTGCTTTCTGGAATGGCATGACCGAGGGGGAGTGGAGCGAATTAAACAAAGGGTTGAGAAACGTTACCGGATGTCATTGATTAAGGGAAATAACCAGCATTTAGATAGACTTGAAAATGAGATAGGAGATTACTTTGCTGAAAAACTAAAGAAGTTTGCAGTGAAGATTGATGTTACTGGCACTCCCTTTGAAAGGGAGACATGGGATCGGCTGCTTCAGATTCCTTATGGCGAAACCAGGTCATATGGTCAGATAGCAAAACATCTGGGTAAACCAGGTGCGCAAAGAGCGGTAGGCAGGGCAAACGGAGCAAATTATCTTTCTATCGTTATACCTTGCCATCGGGTAATTGAAGCCAATGGAAACTTGCGCGGTTACGGTGGCAAGCTCTGGCGAAAGAAATATCTGCTGGAGCTTGAGGCAGGGCTGAAACCGAAAATCTCAATCTAATTTTGGTTCGTTGTATAAGTTCGTAGTGCGACCCTTTTAGGGTCGCCTAATTAATTTTAGTCGCATAGGGGTGGTGATTGTTTAGTAGCGTCCGACCATGCTTGAGCCGATATCTTGCTATAGTGACCTCACCCTGGCCCTCTCCTAGGAGGAGAGGGGATTTTCGTAGTGCGATCCTTTCAGGGTCGCCTTTATTGTTTTGTAATTACTCGATTTGTCGAACAAAAAAAGGTAGAACAGACATTCTTGTCTGTTCCGCAAGGTCAGACAGGAATGTCTGACCTACCGAAAATCAAATGCCCAATGAATTGGGTAACTACAGGCTCGTGAGGCCCGATGTTTTTGGTCAGGGGTTTTTTGTTTAAGAGGGTAACGTCCTCACTCTTGTGGAGTGCATCCATATGGATGCACTCCATAAGTCCCTACTGGAGCTTGAGGCGGGATTGAAACCGAAAATCTCCAACTGATTTGATTATTTGGATGAGAGCCGCAGTCCGTAGTTAATAGTAGGTCAGGAGCTCCATGCTCCTGACACTCCTCATCTGTCAGGTGCGCAGGGCACCTGACCTACAAAACTAAGTAAAAAGACCTGCTGGATTTTTTGTTCCAGCAGGTCCTCTTGTTATCTAAGCTAAGTTTCTTAGATTAGAAAGGAGAATCAAGACCTTTATATTAAATAAATAAACCTTAGAAATTCACTGGCAGATCCCAGTTAGCGCAAAGCTGACGAGCCTTGGAAATCGGTATCCAGGGATCGTCTGATATCTTGGTAACAAAGCACTCCTCTCGCCAAACAAAGGGGATAACCGGGCTATGTCCCTGCGATACTCCCTCGGGTGGAATCCTTAACAGCATCCCGGTAGGATTGAAGTAATATGTCCCTGGAGTGTTTATCTTCTCATAAGGAAGAGTCTCATAATTGTAGCTGTAGTTTTCCTTGGTAGTTGGGTTGAAATTCGGGTTGGTTGTCTTGGTCATCTATTTCACCTCCTTTTCGCACTTCTCTTGAATCCCCCTCTCTTGATAGGTTATATCGGATTAGTTGACCATTACTTTAGAGGTTAAGTTCTCAATTTTTTCCTTGACAAACAGCTTTTGGATTTGTTAAAATTGGGTATCAAAAAGAGCTTCTCGCCAGTTTTTACTTAGAGCAAAACCTTTAACCTTTAACCAGGAGGGGAGATGAGTGGAACCAGGGTTTTAGTTACCACAGTTTTAGGTTTTATCTTTGGCATCATAGCTTATCTTATGACCAGAGGGATGCCCGGTTTGACTGCCGGGATTTACTGGTCGATCGTTTTCGAGGGAGGAATCTTAGGCTTTATCATCGGGATATCAGGTTTCAAATTCAACTATGTGGTGCATGGGATAATTATGGGCGCAATTGTTTACTTCCCGGCAGCTTTGCCTGCGCTTCCTATGGGTGGATTTGTCAGATACTGGGTTTCAGGTATGGTCTAC
>Ga0209642_10002302_pt1 | contig 12594 bp, 10 predicted proteins | sample RifCSP19_2_FD_184025 | JGI IMG/M metagenome (GOLD analysis project Ga0209642, IMG submission 184025) | Soil microbial communities from Rifle, Colorado - Rifle CSP2_sed 19_2 (SPAdes) (version 2) | ecosystem: Environmental > Terrestrial > Deep subsurface > Rock core/Sediment | place: Rifle... | reverse complement strand
CGAGAACGTCTTCTCCGTGAGCACCGCGCCCGCGAAGAGTATTGCAAACTGAAGGCCGAGGACCGTGACGACGGGGACCAAGGCGTTCTTGAACGCGTGGCGATACACGATCACCCGCTTGCGGATCCCGCGGGCACTTGCGGCCTCGGCGTAGTCCGAAGCGACCGTGCGGAGCATGTTTGCGCGGACGGTCTTCGCGAAGAAACCGGAGAGGACGAGCCCTAAGGTCACCGACGGAAGGATGAGGTGGCTGATCGCCTCGGCAAAATGCGTAAGGTTCCCCTCGAGGAGGCTGTCCACCGTGTACATACCGGTGCGGATGGGGCAATAGGTGGGAGGTTCGCAGGGGATGTCTGTACCTGTCCAACGGCCGCTCGTGGGGAGCCACTGAAGCCACACACCGAAGACGAGCTGCAAGAGGAGCCCGAGCCAGAAGATGGGGATCACAAAGACGATGGTCCCGTAGAGGCGCACCCCGAGATCCATCGTCCTGTCACGGTTGGCGCCCGCAATGACCCCGAGAGGAATCCCGACCAGGGTCGCGACGATCATCCCGCCCAAGGCGAGTTCGACGGTTGCCGGGAACCGCACCGAGATCTGGGTCCAGACCGGCTGGCCGCGGTACAGTTCTCCAATCGACACGCCAAGGTTGCCCGTGAAGACGTTCTTGAGATAGGTGAAGTATTGGATGATCGGGGGCTGGTCGAGGCCGAGTTCCCGCCGTGCATCGTCGATCGCGCTTTGCGGTGGGTTTCGCCCGCCCCAAAGGGCGAGGATGGGATCCCCCGGCAATACCCGGAGCACAAAGAACACAGCCGTGAGGAGGATGAACAGCATCGGGACCGCGAGGAGGGCCCGTGTCGCGGCGTACGCGGTGAGCGAACCGGGGCGGGCCATGCCTCCAGCCTATTAGCAAACGAGAGTGCGTTCGCTGATTAATACCTTAAGAAAGGGAAAGGTGGCCAGGGAACTACGTTTCCCTAGCCATGGCAACGAGCTTCGCCTGGAAACCAATCGAGTATCCGAGCGGTCCCAACAGAGCGTTTGCGCTCGTACACTGCGCGTCACCGTATCGGGACTGGAACACGGCCGTTGAGTACGGCAGTTCCGCCGGGATCATGCTATACAGCGGCGACACCGCACCCAAGAACACGATCTGGCTGATGGCCGCGCGGTCGACCGAGTAGGCGATCGCCTGTCGGACCCGCTTGTCCGGCATCAGGTTCACGTTGAACACCAGGTAGCGGATCTGCGGGCTCGCTCCTAGCTTCACCGTGATGCCGAGCGCGGCGGCGCGGGTCTGCAAGTCGACAAGGTCCACTGGCGTGAGCGTCCGGAACACGACGTCAACGGCCTTCGTCTCGATGTCCTGCTTGAGGGCAGAAGCGCTGTCCCGGATGTTGATTTCGACCGTGCCCATGACTGGGATCGGTCCGATCCCATCCGCCTGATAGAGATTCGCGTTGTAGTAGGTCGCGAACGCCGCCTGCAGGACCACGAGCTGGTTGACCACATGTTGAGTGAGCTCATATGGACCCGTTCCGATTACGCTCCCGACGGTCGACGGCTGCTCGCCAGTCTGGCTGTAGCTGTCGGGCACTGGGGCGGCGACCGAGAACGCCATCAGGTCATTGAAGAAGCTCACGGGTCGGTACAGCTTGAACACGATTGTCGTCGCGTCTGGCGTGTCGATTACACCCGCCTCCGCGTCGTGGCCCGTTCGGTCCGCCGTGAGGGCGGCCACGTCATAGAGCAGGAACGCCGCGCTCCCCGCGATGTCGAGGCGCATCGCGCGGTTGATCGAGTTCTTCACCTGGGTGGACGTCACTGGCGTCCCGTCGTGGAACGTGAGGCCGGCCCGCAGGTGGAACGTGTACGTCTTGCCATCCGCCGAAATCCCGCCGTTCGCCACGGTTGGCACTTCGGTCGCAAGGCCTGGCTTCAGGCTCGCGGTTTTCCAGTCGTAGACGAGGAGGGTGTCGAAGACCTGGTTGATGATCTCGATCGAGAAGAAGTCGTACGCGCTCGCTGGATCCAGGCTGATTATCTTGTCCGAGGTCGACACCTTCAACGTTGTTGCACCCGGCTTGTCAACGATGAACCACTTGAACGTCACGGGGTGCAGCTCAACGTTCTTGACCCCGGTCACATACGCGGTCTGGGCGACCCCCGTAAAGAGCGGGAGGTACGGCACGTCTTCCGCGAGGGCGTCCTGGATCCTTTGGAACCGGTCAGCCCTCACGGATGGATCCGTCTGCTCCTCGAGAATCCACTGATCTACTTGGGAGTTGTTGTAGAACGACCCGAGGCTCTTCGCCCCCGAGATTGTCAGGAACGGGGAGATGTAGTCGTCCGAGTCAAAATAGTCGGGATACCAGCCAAGCAAGAAGAGCGGCATCCGCTGGTTGGCCCAGTTCTGCCGGTATACCGCCCACGGGTCGGACTTTAAGGTGACCGAAACCTTGCCGCAGTCCTCGATACTGTTCTGCAGGACTAACGCAAGCGCTGTTTCCGTGTCACCGTAGTGCCCGTCGTTGTTGTACCAGAGCTCGACCTGCAACTTCTGTGTCGGACGACTCTGGAGCGCGACGGCGGCGGCAACGACAATCAGAGCTACGACGATCACCACAATAATCGCCAGCCACATGCCTCTCCTGCCACCGGCCGCCGGGGCCGAAGGCGCGGTCGTTTCAGCCAAGAATTCCTCCTCCCGCGGCTCAAGAGGCAACCCCGCCCCCCGAACCTTGAGTCGCAGCAAAGGTCCGGACCTTATTTAATGGTTTCCGGGGTGTCCAGGAACTCGTCGAGGCGAGGTTGATGAACCTCCCGGTCGCGAAGCCTCCCGAGTGCGGCCTCCACTCGGTTTCGGGCAAAGTCCCTTTCGTCGCAAAGAAGCTTCAGCGCCGCCTCTGGATTGAAAATCCCCCGCACGGCCTCGTCCGTCCCTGCAGTCGGCGGCCGGAGAAAGAAATCGCGAACGGCGTCGATGTTTTCTGGCAGCGCCGCGCGGATTTCGGACGGAAGCGCTGCAAGAGAGCCGTAATCGCGAACGAGTCGGAGGGCGGTCTTGGGCCCGACCCCTGGCACACCCCGGTTGAAGTCGGTTCCAATGAGGATTGCGACATCGATGAGCTGGTCTCGGCTGAGGCCGAGCCTTCCCAGCCACGATTCGAGCTCGATCAGTTCCGGAGCGACGACGCGTGAAATCCCTCGACTTGGAAGGAACTCGCGACTGCCGATTGCGACGAACCGGGCGAGCCGCGGGGCCCCAAATAGAAGCGCGTCGTAGTCTTTGCTGCTCACCGCCCATGCGGCGTCCTGCTTCACGAGGTCCGCGGCGGTGGCCTCTCCCTCGCTCGGTGCCTGCAGGTACGGGATTCCGAGATATCCGAGGAGGGTCTTGGCATCGTTCACCATCTCCCGCGTGAGGCGAGACATCATCACGGCCTTCGACCACGCAACGCCGTAGTCCCCACCGCGGATTGCGAGGTCATAGTCCTGTGCGGCCTTTTCGCGGGCGGCTCGGCGCCTTTCGATTTCGGGCGCTTTCAAGGCGGGGGGGCTCCCGTCGAACACGAAGATCGGTCGGATGTCGTAGTCTGCAATCAACCGCGTCGTCCGGAACATCAGACCGTTCAGGTGGGACGTGATACGGCCGGAAGCATCCCGCAACGGGCTGCCGTCCCGCAGCCGGATTACGGACAAGAACTGGTACAGCTCGAGGTTGCCGTCGACCGCGATCGTCCGCCCGCGGAACGCGTCGAGGCCGACGATTCGTTTCTCAATGATTGGAGTGAGGCGGACGCCCATGGATTGACCGCACACAGACGCGCTCCGCATAAGGCTTATCTCGAGCCGGCGGTCTCGCATGAGGCCTCCCGCACCAAGCCCGGTTCCGACGGATCCGTGGGTCAAGGTTCTGGGACGTCGAACCGCCAGGCGCTCCGCTCGCCGCGCATCGTGTCGAGACGCTCGAGCGCAACGCTCGGTTTCATCGCGAGGAACACCTTCCCGACGTGTTTGCAAAACTCTCGGCGAGCGACACGGGACGACCAGTCCTCGCAGTCGTGGAGAATCCGTTTCGCTCCGAAGTCGATCAGGACCCGGTACCCCTTGATCCGTGCCTGCACCTCGTCCCCGTCGACCTCGAGCTCAATGTCTCCCTCCGGAAACCGCTTCGCGCGATCGAGCCGCCCGCGATCCATGAATCTCTGAAGTGCCTCTGCGACTTGTGGGTCCGTGGAGGGGACGGGTTCCTCTGCGAACGTGTCGAGGCTCGTCGCGCGGACCTTCGCGCCCGCCACACGAGTCACGCCCTCTCGAAAGTCCTCGATTTGGCGCTTCATCTCCCGCTGTTCCGGCGTGATCACGCCGAGCATCTCAAGGATCTGGAGGCAGTTCTCCGGCGCGTATCCATGGTAGTGGTTGTTGAAGAAGCCGTACACGGGGTCCGCGGCCTCCGCGATCTTTTCGACCTTCGGAGCCCATTCCTTCAGCTGGTCCTGCGCGTACCGGTAGTCGTACCACGGGTCCCGTCCGTGTCCGTGCCAGCGGACGTAGGCGAACGGGGCGGTCACGTGAACGTCCGGTGGCAAGAGGGGCTCGTCAACGATCGTGTACGCGACGCCGTGCTCCCGGAGGAGGTCGTACGCGTCCGGGACGAGCCACGATCGGTGGCGGAACTCGATCGCCCACTTGAATCGGTGCGGGAGGATCTCGAAGAACTTCCGCACGCCCTCGAGGTCGAACCGGAGGGACGGCGGGAGCTGGAGGAGGAGCGGGCCGAGCTTCCCGGAGTCGTTCAGCGGATCCATGAGCTCGCAGAACGAACGGAGGTCGTCCTCCGCGCGCTTCGCGACGTCGAGGCGGCGGTCGTGCGTGACGGTCTGGGGGACCTTCGCGGCGAACACGAAGTCGTCCGGCGAGTACCGGATCCAGCCCATCACCATGCCCTTGGTGGGCGGGCGGTAGAAGCTCGAGTTGATCTCCGCGGTCTTGAACACCCGGGAATACGCCGCGAGTTTCGACTCCGTGGAGGACCGGTAGAAGACCCCGAGCCACTCCTCGTAGTCCCAGCCCGATGTGCCGAACCGGAGGGTCCCCATCGGGTCCACCCATCCCGCCGCGGTTCTTAACACCGCTTCGCGCCCGGGTGAAAGTTTCAGGGACCTCCAAGGGACCTTCATGCCCTCGGACTCGGATCACGGACGGATGGTCGAGGCCTGGATTGGCGCGGGCGGCTGGGCGTACTTTCGAGGCCCGAACGGACACAGGCTCGAGGACTACGCCCGCGCGTTTCGGTTCGTCGAAGTCAACGCGACGTTCTACCGCCATCCGGCCCTGTCGACGGTTCGACGGTGGCGACGGTCTGTGCCCGCTTCCTTCCAGTTTGCCGTCAAGGCCCATCGCGACGTCAGCCCCAGAGGGGAATTCCGTGCGACCCGCCGGGCGATCGATGCTCTCACCCGCAGCGCGATCGCGGCGAGGACCCTGGGGTCGGACTTGCTGGTTCTCCAGACGCCTTCGGAAACCCGCTTTGGCGGACCGGAGGCGAAGGCCCTCCGGGACCTCGCGAGCACGATTCCAATGCACCCGCGCATCGCCCTCGAGGCGCGTGCATACCGCGGCCGTGCCCTCCCACATTCCCTGGCGGCGGCGCTGGAGGCGATCCGTGGGGTCGACGTCGTCGACGTATCGCGGGGAGAGACCCCTCGCCTCGAATCGGATTTCCTCTACACCCGCCTTTTCGGAGCCCCCAAGGGCAATGCGTGGGAGTTTTCCGACGACGAGCTCCGCGCGATTCAGATCGGCGCGGACACGCAGTCCGTGAACCGGGCTGTATTCACGTTCCACGGCGTGAAAATGTACAGGGACGCGGCGCGGTTCGTTGCCTTCCGAGCGACGGGCGAGTTCCCGCTGGCGACGGAAGCGCGGGGGGTCGAGGGAGTTCGGGAAGTCCTCGCTCCGGACGCCCGGTTCCCCCTGGCTCGCGCCGACCTTCTGCGGGATCACGGCTGGAAGGTCGTCACGCGGGAAGACGGCCAAAACGTCCATGTGGAAGGAATCCTGTCCCGGTTGCCCGAGAGGCGCTTCGAATCCCTCGAGGAGGTCGTGCGGTGCCTCCGTGGCGGGGACTTCCGAAGCTAATTCCGAATTGTAGTAGCTCTTACTACATTAGACTTATCATCAAGCCCTATCATCCCGCGGGCTAAGGTGGACTAGCAATGTCGCTGTGCGGCACGGATTATGCGACCGGCGCAGTTCGGAACATGTACATCGAGGCCCGCTCCGCGGGCACGATGGTCACGATGCCTTCGAAGCTCCAGAAGGGACTGCCACGGCGCACGGGGAGCCTCTGCCCCGAGTGTTTGAAGGTCATCCCCGCCACGTTGTACATTGGCGATGGCGCGCTGAAGATGAAGAAGACGTGCAAGGAGCACGGTGAGTTCGACGAGGTGTGCTGGTCCGACGCGGAGATGTACCTGAGGGCAGAGAACTGGGCCTTCGATGGCGTCGGCCTCGAGAACCCTTCGATCGTGGATGCGAAGGTCTGCCCGTACGAGTGCGGGCTTTGCAACCTTCACTACTCCCACACGGCCCTCTGCAACATCGACCTCACGAACCGGTGCAACCTGAAGTGCCCGATCTGCTTCGCGAACGCGAACGCGGCCGGATATGTGTTCGAGCCGACGTTCGAGCAGATCATCTACGAGTTCGCGGTCCTGCGGGCACAGCGCCCGATCCCGGTGACCTCGATCCAGTTCGCGGGGGGCGAGCCGACGATTTACCCGAAGTTCCCCGAGATCGTGAAGGCCTCGAAGGAGATGGGGTTCGGTCAGGTCCAGGTCGCGACGAACGGGATCCGGATCGCGACGGAGGAAGGCTTCCTCGAGAAGATCTCCGAGGCGGGCCTCAACACGATTTATCTGCAGTTCGATGGCCTCCGCGAGGAAAACTACATCAAGGCCCGCGGGCGACCCCTGCTCGACATCAAGCTGAAGGTCGTCGAGAAGGTCCGCGAGATGGACAAGGCCGGAAAGCCGCACCCGACGATCTGCTTTGTCCCGACGATGGTCAACTCGTTCAACGACGACCAGGCGGGGGACATCTTGAACGCCGCGATCAAGAACCGCGACGTCGTGAAGGGCGTGAACTACCAGCCTGTGAGCCTCACGGGCCGAATTCCGGAGGAGGACCGGAGGAAGCTCCGGTACACGCTCAGCGACCTCGCGTACGACCTCGAGGAGCAGACCGGCTACCTCACGCGGGACGACTGGTATCCTGTCCCGTTCGTGGCGCCGATCTCCGAGCTCGTCTCCGTCTTGACGGGGAGCCCAAAGACAGTGTTTACGAGCCACCCCGCGTGCGGGATCGCATCGTACATGTTCATCGAGAACGGCCGGGACCCCGTGCCGATCACGCGGTTCATCGACGTCGAGGGCCTCATGGAGGACATGTGGCTCCTCGCGCAGGAGACCCGTGACAAGAAGATCAAGTTCACGTCGAAGATCAAGGCGCTCAGCCTCCTGAAGAAGCACTTCAAGAAGGATGGCGCGCCCGGCGACATGGGCCTCGGGAAGATGATCAAGATCCTGAACAGGATGTTCACGAAGGGCGACAAGAGCGGCGCCGCGGAGTTCAGCTGGTCGACGATGTACGTCGGCGGCATGCACTTCCAGGACAACTACAACTATGACATTGAGCGTGTGAAGCGGTGCGTGATTCACTACGCGACGCCAGACGGAAAGATCATCCCGTTCTGCGCCTACAACACGGGCCCGAACTTCCGAGAGGAAGTCGAGAAGAAGTTCGCGGTGCCGATTGAGGAATGGCGGAACCGCCATGCAAACTGAGCTCGTGTCGCTCCGTCCCAACGTTCGGGACAACGGCATCATGGCGATCGACGACATCCTCTGCATGCACTGCGGAGCGTGCGTCGGCACGTGCCCCACGAACGCAATCTTCCTGAACGAGGTGTACCTCACGTTCAACGAGGACTGCACGCAGTGCGGGATGTGCGTGAAGGTCTGCCCCGTCGGGGCAATCGACTATCCCCATGGCCACCGCCTGTCGGAGCTGAAGTAGCGCCGCTGCCTTCGACCGCGTCCCGGTCCGGAGGAAGCCTTTAAGGAAGCCGCTACGATGCGAGGCCCGGGATGAACCTGAAGTACGACGTCGTCGTCGTCGGGGCAGGTCCTGCGGGAAGCTCCACGGCCCGATTCGCCGCGATGGGCGGCGCCAGCGTTCTCATGATCGAGAAGCGCCAGGAAATCGGCTCTCCCGTGCGCTGCGGCGAGGGAATCGCCCGCCACTTCCTCGACGACGTGGGCATCCCGTTCGACAGGAAGTGGGTCGCGCAGGAGGTCAAGGGTGCGAAGATCATCTCGCCCGCGGGGAACGTCCTGCAGATCGACGAGCGGCACGCCGGCAATGAGGTCGGCATCGTCCTTGAGCGGGACGCGTTCGACAAGGCCCTCGCGAAGCTCGCCGCAAAGGCGGGTGCGGAAATCTGGGTCAAGACGACGGCGATCGGTCTCCTGAAGGACAACGGCCGCGTCACGGGCGTCCGGGTGAAACGCCTCGATGAGGAGCTCAACATCGAGGCGGGTTGCGTCGTCGCCGCCGACGGCTTCGAGAGCCAGGTCGGCCGCTGGGCGGGCGTCAAGACGCTCATGAAGGCGGGGGACATCACGGGCACGCTCCAGTACCGCCTCACGAACATCGATCCGGACCCGGACTTTCCGCATTACTGCGAGTTCTTCCTCGGAACGTGCGCGCCCGCCGGGTACATCTGGGTGTTCCCGAAGGACGAGATCACGGCGAACGTCGGCCTTGGCATCTCCCTGGACCGACTGAAGGACAAGATGGACCTCAAGCGGTACCTCGACGCGTTCGTGAAGAAGGACCCGCGGATGAAGCGAGCCCAGTTCCTCGACATGGTCACAGGCGGCGTGTCGACGTGTCCACCGGTGAAGGAGACCGTACGGGACGGAATCGCCCTCGTCGGGGATGCGGCGCGACACATCGATCCGATCACGGGCGGTGGGATCGGAAATGGTTGCGTCGCGGGTATGATCCTGGGCAAGGTCCTCGCGGACATCAAGAAGCGCGGTGGCACGTATTCGAAGGAGGACCTCCAGCCCTACGAGCGGGGATGGCGGGAGGAATTCGAGGAGACGCTCTATCGGAACTGGATGGCGAAGAACAAGCTCGTCTCCCTGTCTGACGAGGACTTCGACAAGATCATCGCGACCCTCGCGACCGCGGGGATCGGGAAGCTCAGCGTCCACGCGATGCTCAAGGTGATCAAGGAGCGCCATCCCGACCTCGTCGAGCGGTTTGCGGATATGATCTAGGCGGTTCTCACGGCTGAGAACCGCGCCCCTTCGCTTTTATAGCGTCGATTGGGTAGCACGCGGTCGTGCCCGACCCGCGGGACCGGTCGAGCGCGAGCGCGCTCTACTGGTTCGCCGCACTCGTCCTATCCCTCCTGTTCATTTCCCTCGTGACGGGGGCCCTCGCGATCCCCGGCCTCCCTGTCCCACAGGTGAGCCTGGACACCGCGAAGCCGTGGCTCCTCATCCTCGTGACGTTCCTCGGAACGAAGCTCCTCCTCGAGGTCTTCAAGCCGCTGTTCCGATCGGGTCTCCGGAAGCGGGTGCCCTCCGAGGCGGACATCTTCGCGCTGTACCAGATGTTCACATACGTCGCGTGGGTCGGCGCAATCGGCTTCGCGGTTTACATCTTCTTCGGCGGGAATCTCGCGGAGATCGGTGTGCTCGGCGGGGCGGTTGTTCTCGGTGTCCTCATTTACGTCCTGCAGGAGCCCCTCTTGAACCTCGTCGGCTGGGCGATCCTCGTGGTCCGGCGCATCTACAAGCTTGGCGACCGGATCGAGGTGAACGGAACAAAGGGCTACGTCGTTTCGATCTCGCCGATGAACACGACCCTCCGCGAATTCGGCGGGTGGCTCACCGGCGAACTGTTCACGGGTCGCTACGTGACGGTCCCGAACAAGAGCGTGCTCTCGTCGAACGTGTTCAGCTACACGAAGGACACTCCCTTCATCTGGACCGAGGTCACGGCCGCGGTGACGTACGACAGCAACCTGCGCCGTGCGGAGGAACTCATCCTCGAGGCCGCGGACGAGGTCGTCGGGGAACTCATGCGGGAGAACCGGGAGCTGATCCGTCAGAAGTACGAGTTCCGGGACCTCGCCTCGCTCGTCGTCGAGGAGCCGTTGGTCCGTTGGCACATGAGGGATTCCTGGGTCGAGTTCAGCCTCGTGTTCTTCTGTCCCGCACACCGTCGAGGATACTACACGAGCGAGGTCACGAAGCGGATCCTCGAGAAGTTCAGCGCGGACTCGAGCGTCGACATCGCGTATCCGCACCTCGAGTTGAGCCCGTCCTCTCAGCGTCCCTTCAAGGTGGAAAACACGAGCCAATAACGCCGCCATGGGATGCCTCTTATAGCGCCAAACCATTCGGCGCGCGCGATGGTGCCGCCGATCCGCACTCTCCGAGAGTTCCGCTCGGCCCCCGTCGGTTCCCAGATGTCCGTCGGCGGGTGGGTCGAGGACGTCCGGAACCTCGGAAGCATCGCGTTCGTCCTCATCCGGCTCCGAGAGGCGACGGTCCAGGTGACGACGAAAAAGAAGGCGGACGAAGCGCTGTTCCGGCGGCTTACGGAGCTCACTCGGGAGAGTGTCGTGCGGGTCCGGGGAACGATCGTCGAGAACCCGGAGGCCCGCCATGGCCGGGAGCTCGTTCCCGCCGCGGTCGACGTCCTCGCCGCGGCTGCAACGCCGCTGCCCCTCGGCGTCGTCGACAAGGTCGGCGCGGAGTTCGACACCCGCCTCGACAACCGCATGATCGACCTCCGAAAGCCGAACGTCCGGTCGATTTTCCAGGTCCGCCATCTCCTGCAGCAGGGGCTCCGCCACGAACTCGCCCGCCATGATTTCATCGAAGTTCAGACCCCGAAGCTTTCCGGGGCGGGGGCGGAGGGCGGCGCCACCGTGTTCGCGACGGACTACTTTGGCCGCAAGGCGTACCTGGCGCAAAGTCCCCAGCTCTACAAGCAGATGCTCATGGCGACGGGGCTCGACCGCGTCTTCGAGATCGCTCCCGCGTTCCGCGCAGAACCCTCCGACACGGTCCGCCACCTCACGGAGTTCACGAGTTTCGACGGCGAGGTCGCGTGGATCGACCATCAGGAGGACTTCCTGGGGATTCTCGAAACCGTCCTGGCGGGCGCGATCGCGTTCGTGCGGGAGCACGGAACGGACGCCCTGGCGACGGCCGGCGCCGACCCGAGGGTTCCGCCGATTCCCTTGCCGCGCATCACCTATGCGGAGGCCCTCGAGATTCTGCGAGGGCACGGGAAGCGAATACGGGACGGGGAAGACATCGATACGGAGGCGGAGAAGATCCTCGGTCGCGCAATGGCGGAGCGCGGACATGACATGTTCTTCATCACCGAATATCCGACGGCGATCAAGCCCTTCTACGTGATGGCGAAGACGGACGAGCCGGAGTTCTCGTGGAGCTTCGACCTCGAGTACAAGGGCGACGAGATGGCCTCCGGCGGGCAGCGGGAGCACCGGTTCGACGTGTTGGTCGAGAACATGAAGTCGCGAGGCCTCGACCCCGCCCAATTCGAGTTCTACCTCAACCCGTTCCGATACGGAATGCCGCCCCATGGGGGCTGGGGCCTCGGGATCGATCGACTCGTGCACAAGCTCCTCGACCTCCCCAACATCCGGGAGGGTGTGCTGTTCCCGCGGGACCGAAATCGACTCGTGCCGTAGCCCCGTGAGGAATCCTTAAGACGCCGGGGGCGGTGTCCGACCGCTGGGGGCCTGCGGTGAAGGAGTTCAAGGTTTTTGTGGAAGACAAGCCCGGCGAACTCGCTCGCGTGACGGAGGCGCTCGCGAACAACGCGGTGAACATCCGTGCAATCGCGAGCGAGGGGAAGAACGAGAACAGCTTTCTTCGCGTCGTGACGAGCGACATCGCAACGACGGAGAAGGCGCTCCGGTATGCAGGGATCAAATACGAGGTCGCCGACATCCTCGCGATCGAGCTCATGGACCGGCCTGGCGAGCTCGCGAAAATCGCCCGGCGGCTCGCGCGCGCCGGCGTGAACGTGAACTCGATTTACATTCTCGGATCGAAGAACGGAAAGACCGAGGTCGCGATGGTCGTCAGCGACACTCAGCGCGCGAAGAGCGCGATCGGGTAGCGCTCGCCTTCGAAGGATTTGCACTTTCGGCTAACTCCCGTCAACGTATTAAGCGAGGAATCGATACTTGGTCCCGTCAGAAGGGAGAGACGAGCCCAATGGCGGGGACCGTTTCAAAGGGGAATCGACTTCAGGTCATGGCCCGGAAGCTCCTCGAGGCTGACGGCTACACCGTTCACACCGCCGTGCGGAGCGTCCAGAAGCGGGGCCCGATCTGGATCAGCCAGACGACGGACATCTTCAACGCGTTCGACTTGATCGCGACACGGATCGATCCGCCCCGGCCGTTGCGGTTCATCCAGGTCACGACGAAGAACTCCGTGAGCGAGCGAATCAAGAAGGTCGACC
>Ga0209642_10002292_pt1 | contig 12620 bp, 16 predicted proteins | sample RifCSP19_2_FD_184025 | JGI IMG/M metagenome (GOLD analysis project Ga0209642, IMG submission 184025) | Soil microbial communities from Rifle, Colorado - Rifle CSP2_sed 19_2 (SPAdes) (version 2) | ecosystem: Environmental > Terrestrial > Deep subsurface > Rock core/Sediment | place: Rifle... | reverse complement strand
GGTTGCTTTTACCTTTAACAAATGAACCTAACTTGTCTCTGAACTTTAGAGTTTGAAACAAGGAATGTGATATATGCAAGAGAAAGAACAATGGTCAAGTGGTCTTGACCATAAATGAAACCAGCAAGGATAATATAATTGATTAAACAAAATTGTCAAGTCCAATCTTAAAGAAAAAATCCCTGCTTTCGATTTGGGGTCGAAAGCAGGTAACTGAGGGGGTTCAGTTGTGTCCTGCCGGGAGCAAGACAAAAACAATTTACTTGACAAAATCAAAAAGTCAAGTAAATTAAGGTAAATGGGAAATAAAAAAATAGACCTGTGGGATGTGTTTTATGACAGTCAATCTTATGGGGCTTATGTAGACCAAGTTGTTTGTGTCTTATGTGATGACTCCGATATAAAAGATGACCATTTCAAAGAACACCACCAAAAAGAATTTGAGTTGTTTTATAGAGGTATCCTGGTCTGTCTTTTTGGTGCTTGTCCTGAATGTCAGCCCGTTCCCGTTGAGTATAAACCCCTATGGACAGACTTTTCACGGGGTATTTGGAAAACAAGAGAAAGAATTTGTGGCAACTGCGGTAAAATCTTTCAAAAAGACCCCTAAATGCGATTTAAAGACCGAGTGACCTACGTCTTTGATGAAAAACTGAACCAATTCAGAGCTTCAGTTACTATTAACCTCAAAATCCCTCCCAAAAAAAGCTATATCAGAAATCTTTTGATGGAAGGATTTGGTGAAACCCAAGAAGAATCACTTGAAAACCTTATCAAAAGTATCAAAAAGGTCAAAAAAGATATAAAAAATGACAAAATAACCTAAAATTTGTCATTTTGTTCTTGACAGTTTCCTACCTTTAAGCGTTTTAATAGTCAGAAGTTAAATTAAACTGGGCTGGTGACTTATTTGCCCAGTTTTTTTTGTTGCCAGCCCAAGAATATAATTGACAAATATGTCAAAAGCTATAGCCAGAATGGCAGGAATCCCTTCTGCAGGGACAAAACCACCGCTAGTCAAGATACCGACTGCGGAGGAAGCCGATTTTTTGATGGTCTTGCCCGAACCTCATCATTCCCAATGCCCGATATGTCAAGTCCCAGACCAAGATGAACGACATCAAATTGAGGTGGATTATGTGTATTCGCTGGCAACGCCCTTTGAGATAGTTGCCAGTCTGCAAAAGTTAGAAGACCAAAGAACCGCAGAAGATTCGTATACAGTAAAAAAAGAAAAAAATGTTTTGTTTTATAAGAAAGTTAAAGCGGTTAGGTATCATTTTATCATCTCTGGCTTGTTTGCTTTAAAAAACTCCCCTGAATACATCGGTTTCTACTTACTTCAGGGATTAGAAACCCCTCAATCCAGAATGCACAAACAACGGGTCTCCGACCAATTAAAGAAAATTTTAATTCACGGCAAATTAAAACAGTGGCCTGGCTTCTCCGAAACCCCGCTCGTCAATGTCAGTCAAATTGAAAGAATGACCATTGAACAAGCCGATGGAGCCCTTCAAAAAATAGTTATGGAAATCCTAGAATTAGAAAATCAAGCAAAAGTCTTAGAAAGTATAAAAGAGAAACCCGATGCCAAGACCACTCGGAAGTAAAAATATCCCTAAGCATTTAAAAAAGGAAAAAACCCGCCCCAGAACTGACTTGGAACGGATTATGAATGATTCTGACCATCTGGTAAATCCCAATATGGTTCTTGCCCAAATAAACCAAAGAATACAGATAGCCAAGAAACAGTTTAAAGCAATCTTGGAACAAAAACAACACATCTTGACCTCTGATAAATTAGCCCATTTTGTGCCCAATGCTTTTCAGAAACGGGTTTTGGAAACTGATTCTCGATTTAAAATCTGCCACGCTGGTAATCGAATTGGTAAAACCACTCTGGGATTCAAACAGATTTATGACTGGAAAGAAAAATTAAAAGCCGAAGGCGTTAAAGATGGAATAATCTGGGTTTCTGGCTTGGACTACCCTAATCACGTTCTTCAGACTTTGATTCCTAAATTTTTTGAACTCTGGAAAAGAAGTGAAATTGAAAAATATGATGTCCGGGAGCATTATATAAAACTCCTCGATGGTTGGACTATTTTTTTCAAGTCTGCCGAATCTGGTTATGAAAAATATGCTTCTGCCAGAGTCGATATTCTGTGGATGGATGAGGAACAAAATGAGGATATTTTCAAAGAAGCTACGATGCGTCTTATTGACAGAAACGGCTATTTTCTTTTGACTCTAACCCCGACCAGAGGTATCACCTGGACTTATGATAAATTTTATATTCCATCCATTCCCAATCAGATTCCCAAAGTCCGCACAGTGCAAATCGCAGAAGGAAAATTCGGTTATTTAATTCAAGGTTCGACTTGGGAAAATGCCACTTCCAATGGTGGATATATTGCCGACCAAAACATTAAAGAAAAAGAAGATTCAATGTCTCCCGAAGAAAAACTGGTTAGAATCGAGGGCGAGTTCTATTCTTTGGGCGGGTTTGTCCTGTCCAACTTTGACCCCAAACGCAACGTGGTTGACTATCAAGCTATCCCAGCCGACTGGAACAGATATATCTATTGGGATTCAACTGGGGCTGGCACTAAACCCGATGCAGTTTTGTTTATAGCTATCAACCCCGAAGGGGTTGCTTATGTCTATGATGAAATTTTTGAAGAATTTAAACTTTTAGAACAATTAAAAGAAAAAATTGCAGATAAAATCGGCAATTCTCAAACAATGGGAGCTTATACTGATAAACTTGCTTTTAAAGGCGAACAAGGACAGCTCAATAAAGCACAACTAATGGCTAAAGGATATAACGGAGTTCCCTTTAGACAAATTAATGACCCCAGCGTAGAACACACTTTTGATATAGTCAACGACTTTTTTGGCTTATCTAATCTCGTTGCTGGTTATAAACCCAGACTTTTAATAATGCGAAATTGTGTCAAAACCATCTATCAGGTTTCTCATTTCAAGCGAGGTGTCAGGCATATCAAAGGTCAAGTGATAGTGGATGAGCCAGAGATAGTCAACTCAGATTTGCCAAGCTGTCTGAGAATGTTTGTGCTGTCAAAAAGAAGATATTACCAGCCCTATAGTTCACAGGTTCAGGAGCAACCCAAAAAACAATTTACTAGTCCCCATTATGGGATAGTAACTGGCAGGAGAGATTGAAAATGTCACCAAAAAAAGAAACAAAGAAACCAGAGAAAGAATTAGGACACTGCAATAATTGTGGTAAAGACAAGCCAATTAAAGAAATCAAAGCACGTGGGATTAACACTTATTGCACAGAGTGTTTAAAATATATACCCGAAAATGGCAATTAAAGAAGAAGATAAAAAAATAGAAGATATAAAGCCAGAGGATAAGATAGTCGAAAAGATAATTGCTGATTGGACTGCTTTTGATACTTGGAAACGTCAATCTCCACGCTGGCAGAACCTTTTAGGTTTCGGTGCTATGGGTTCGGTCTTTGAGGATTATTTCAGTGTCCGCCGAGTTACTGATGACACCAAATCCCATACCTTTATCCCTTATGCCAAACAAAATGTAGATACCTTTCTATCAGGGCTTTTTGATGTGGCGGTTGCTTCCCGTCCCTATCTGCCGATGGTCAATTCTGCTCAAAGTTGGGAGATAAACCAGAAAGTTACCAGAGGCATAGATAACCAGCTTTATAGAGATGACTATCCCTATAAAACCTATCTGATTTTTAAAGACATTCTTATTTATGGCTGTCCTGTAATGAAAATAGTCTGGAATTATGAATCTAAGAAATTACCCAAAATGGAATATGTTATTCTCGCTGGAGACCAGCTTGGTCAGCAAATAGCCAGAGATGAGAAAGGGTTTGCGATTTTAGAATCCCGACCCGTTGACCAGCCTACTATTATTCCTTTAGCACTTTCAGATGTGTTTTGGTCAAAAGTCTCAACTGACCCCGAAAATTTACTCTATGCTGGCAATCGGTTCTGGCAGACCAGAGGTCAACTGGAACGGGTGAACTCCGAATATAAACTGGCTACTGGAAAAGATTATTACAGAAACTTAGACCAGCTATTTGACAAAGGAAGTAAAACCAATCCCTACACTGACCAATCTAAACAACCTCAAAAAGAAGCCTTTGGATTGGCTACTACCAGCTCAGACTTGTTAGGTTATGAATTGGTTGAATACTGCACGGATGACACGATTTATATCGTTGATAAAAATAATAAAATCTTGCTTCGTCAAGATGAAAACCATTATGGTAAAATCTACTACCACTTCCCAGCGATTGACAGAGTTCGGGGTGAAATACAAGGTGTTGGAATCATTGAACCGACCCGGCTCTTGAACTGGTCTTTAAATGCTTTAGTGGATGACGGGATTGATGAAGCTAATTTAGCTACCGATAAAGCCAGTCAATATGACCCTGATAGAGTGGCTGGAAAAGACATTTATCTCCGCAGAGGAGCAAAAATACCAGTTAAAGACTCTGATGATGTAGGTAAAGCCCTGAAATGGATTGAAATTTCTGGCATTATGCAATATGTGGTAGCACTTTATCCGTTACTTGCTCAAGAAATCCAAAACACCTCTTCGATTACGGCTTTAAGAAAAGGTCAGCACGCCGCTGGTATCAGTTCTGCTACTGAATTTGCGGGTATTGAAGCTCTCTCAGCTTCCCGTTCTAAAATGGCTATTCAGATGTTAGAGGAAACCTATGCCAAAAAAATCGGCTGTGAATTTCATCGGCTTAATAAGCTATTCTCCACCAAGTCGAAAACCATTATGTTCAAAGAAGAAAATCAAATTCAAGAGATGACTATAGCCCCAGAAGATTATCAGGTTGATTGTGATGTTCAAGTTGATTGGTCGCAAAGAGAAACCAATAAACAAATTCAGAACGCTTCTATCGGAGCTATGATGGAGCGGATTTCCAAGATTCCATTCTGGACTCCTATGCACGAACTCCTGATGAGAATGTGGATGGATAATATCAACTTTCCCAATAAAGACGAATTGGACAAAAAACTTAAAGAAACCATAGAACTATCAAAACAAATGGCTATGGCACAAGGCGGTCTTACGCCAGGGGTTGGCACTAATCCTCCGCCGTTCTTGGAGGGTGATTTGTTAAATAGTCTGAATAGAACCAATTCACCACCAGTAGAAAGAGGAGGAATGTAAATATGGCAACCTCGAAACGTGCCCAAAAATATATTGCTATGAAGACAGAGCATCTTATGAAAAAAGAAGGGAAGACCCAAAATGCTTCACTTGGGCAATCGTATGGAATGGCACGTTCCAAGTTTGGTGCTAAAGAAGTTCCTTTCCCTCATAAAAAGCGGAAGAAAAAATGAATTTAGATTTGGACAGACTTTTGGATTTTAAAAAGGGACAAAGAGATAAAGCTGAATTGGCTCGAATGGCTCAAGGTTTTAAAGCCCATCCCTATTATGAAATCTGGATAGAGCAAAAACAAAAACAGATTGATAAACTATCAGATGAAATTGATTCTGGAAAATTAAGCCCAGAAGAATACAGGGGTTTTTGTAAAGCCAAAGAAATTTTGTTAGAAGATTTAAAAATAGTAGAAAAAGACATAAAAAAAGGAGAATAATGTATGTCAATTATAGCAGAACCAGCTCAAATCATAGGTGAAGCAGGAAAAATAATATCAATAACAGATGCTGGCAAAGAACCTGTTATCCCTGATTTGACCGAGCCCTCAATCATTTCTCCCGAACCCGAAGAAGGACACGCTGAACCCGAAAAGTCAGCCCCAACCGAAGGTGCGGATACAGAAACAGTTGACCTTGAAAAGTTCAAAGCTATGCAGGAAGAGGTAGCCCAACTCAAAAAAGCCAATAAAGAGGCTGAACAGAAAATGACCCAAGCTACCACAGAAACTGCGGACTTGATTAAATATATTGCCAGCAAAGAGCAACTGAGTATAGTTCCTCCCAAACCTAAATTAACTGCTGATGAGCTTTTGGTTATCCAAAATGACCCCGACCGTTTTGAGCAATATCTGGAACAACGTGTCAATGATAGAGTAGCTACTTTGGAAGCCACCATCAGTAATCTGGAGTTTAAACAGGAATATCCAGATTGGCAGAAGTATAAACCCCAAATGGAGCAATATGCTCAAAACCTTGTTAAACAAGTTCCAGTTACAGGACGGGAAGCGGTTCTTAATTTCTTAAACGCTCCCGGCTCTATGAGAGTGATTTTGGATATAGTCCAAGCCAAAGAGTTCAAGCAATCTTACGAAGAGGGACTTGCTAAAGGAAAAGAGGAAAAAAAGATGGTTTATGACAAGGGTAAGGAAGAAGGAGCTAAAGCCGAAGCTGCTAAATTGAGCCTGAAAACCTCAGGTTCAACAATTAAGTTGCCAGAAGTCTCAGAGGAAGAAAGAGTCAAAAAGATGTCAGCTGATGAATACTGGCAAGATTATACCAAAAAGTTGGGTATTAAACCGATTTATTAAATTGTTTGAAAGGAGTTTTTTAAATGGCTATTACAACTACAACCTCGCTGGTTGCCTATCAGACTTATGCAGATAAAGCATTTATCCCCATAATTCAGACCAAGGCAATCAGACGAAGATTTGCACAGAAACGAACTGTGCCAATAAACTCTGGTAAAGCCGCACAATTTACCAGATTCTTGAGAATTGCACCTGTGGACACAGTGCTGGCTGCCGAACAGACTAATCCAACTGCGATTGCTATAGCAGATAAAATCATATCTGTCACCGTGGGGATTTTGAGTCAGAATTTTCAAGTTTCTCAATTAGCAAGCCAGACTTATTATGACAATATGAAACGACAAATAGATGAAATCGCCGATAGCGCTGCTTGGTCTTATGATTTGAATATAGCAAAAGTAATCGGTGGTCAAAGTGCAACTACCTTACTTGATACTCACGGTGTTTTCGCTATTAGGGCTGATAACGATGTCAGCAACGATTTCACGATATTAGCAGATTCTACTACTGGAAGTAACGTAGTCTTCACTTACCCGACAGCTTACGGAACACCTGTTGCTGACCAATTTAATGGTGCTTGGATAACAATTTATGAAGGAACGGGTATTTATCAAACCAAAAAGGTTTTGGATACCACTGTTAATTCTCAAGAGGTTACCTGCACATTTGCTGATGCTTGGGGAGTTAATCCAGATACGACTTCTCGTCTTAAAATCTGTCAACCCTCGCCAGGTGGAACATCCCCTGCGGGAACTGAAATGCCTAACAACACTGGATTGAACACCAGCGCTATGAGACGAGCCAATATGTGGCTTACTCTTAATGGTGCTCGCACCTTTCCCGCTGGAGACTATGCTATGGTAATCGACCCCTATAATTACAATGACATAATGGCTTCGGCTACTTGGGAAGCTGCTAAAACATATTCTGATGTTAAGGATATATATGCAGGTAACTTTGGGACACTTTATAATATCACTGGATTCAGAACATCTGCTCCATTGACTTATAACCGTTCTGTTACTGGAACCGCTACTGGCACAACCCGAAATATAATCAATGCCGGTGCTTACCGAAGTGCTGGTGCTTTTGATATGATTTGGGTTATGGGTGCCGATTCTTATGGAGTGGTTGGACTTTCAGGAGTTAAATCAGATGTTGGAGATGCGGGATTTGATACGGAGTTTCACATTACTGATGGAGCTTCTAAGTTAGACCCAGCTAATCTGTATATTGCGATGGCTTACAAAACGACTTTTGCGGCTACTCCTCTGACTTCTACAAACTGTTTAGCAATACTTACACGACACGATAAGTAAAAATGATAATAGTCAAGTATGGTCAAACTTGACCATACTTGACTATATAAAAAAGGAGAATTAAAAATGCCTAATAAAATTATAAAATTAGTTAGATTGGCAAATGGGAACAATCTAAGAACTGCTGCAGGTGCAGAAACATCGGTTGCCTTAACTGCTGAGGATGCCAGTCAAGCCAAATACTTGGCTTGTATGATTTCCTGTGTTAATACCCCGGTGGGTGGAACAACTTGTGATGTTCAATTAGAAGCCACTACTGACCAATTTGCAGTGGATGCTAGTGCGAAATGGTTTGTTTTGCCCTTACGATTAGATGGTAAACAAACTAATACTAATCCCTCTGTTACGGCTGACATCAATCGGGTTCGATTTGTTACCACTGCTAAAGATTATGAATTTTGGAAAATTGATTTACCCGCTAATATAACTAAAATAAGGGCTAATATAGCTTCTGTTACTGGAGTTTATAATCCAGGAGTAGCATTACAGATTGTCGGAGCTATTTATTCGGCTACGGTGTAGGGGAGGGAAAAAATGCCTATCCCCGTAAAAAGTGTCTTATTATTTGATTTGGGGTTAGACCGTCAAACCTCTCTAACAACTCCCAAAACGCTCTTTGATTTTGGTGAAGTCAATGAAATTGATTTTGCTACAGTAATTGTCAACATAACTCAAGCTACAGGCACAAGTCCTACTTTGGATATTGCCTTTGAAATAAGTTGGGATGCCGAAGTTGCTTCACCAATTTGGTATCCAGTTAAGCAACGCCAATCCTCAACTACTGTAACCAGTTTAGGGACTTTTCTACAAATAACCGCAACAGGATTATCTTCGATAATGGAAATACCAATACCAGCTGGAATAAATGGTATTCGAGCTACAGCTACAGTCGGTGGAAGTTTTATAGCTGGGCAAGGATTTGAAGGTAGAGCTACGGCTTATCTATATCATAAAATAGTAGGAGAAGGAGATTAACTATGCCGATTTTGACACAACGATTGAGACTTTTAAGTTTTGCTGGAGCGGTTTCCACTCAAACAGGAACAACCTTTGAACTGGATTCTGCAACCGTAACTGAATCTGAATTTGTGACATTAGCTATGAATTTAACAACTGCCACAGCCGGAACTTTGGATGTTGCTATAAATGTATCTTGGGATAAGGGGACAACTTTCTTCCCTATCAAAAAACGCCAATCTTCAACTACTATTTCTAATCTGGGTGCTTTTGAACAGATAACTACAGCTACTGGTAGATATACTTTAGTTAATATACCCTTGCCAGCCAATATCAATGCCATCAATGCTGTGGCTACTATTGCAACTGGCCCCTATACATTAACGTTGGATGCTTATTTTTCAAGAAAAGCCAAGAGAGTTTAATGCGGAAAGTGACTATGTTCGGTTGTTCTTTTTGGATTCCCGAAGAACAAATTGAAGAATTGCAAACTATTTGGGAAAAAGGTAGTGAGTTACCAGATTCTCATTCTTCTAGTCCCAAGCAGGATTTAGAGGAACAGTTAAAGAGGGATGAAGAAAAAGGTGAAATTAAAGCCAATGCCAAACAGGCTTTCAATAATGCTAATACTTGGAGACGGCATCTCAAAATCTATTATTGCGATGGCTGTGGACATTTAAAACGTTGCTGTAAATGTAGAAACAAAGAACATAAAGAACAATTAGTGAGCAAGCAAAAGATAAGGCTTGAGTCTAATACCCCTTGGGCAAAACACGCAGAAAAAGAAGAAAGAGAGAGATTAAATGAATGAGACCGAATGGATTAAGATAGTCAAGCGTCAGTTTCCCCCAGCCATTTGGGAGAATGATGAGAAAATCAAATCGTCTTTACTTTTAGCAGGAAAAAAGTTGGCTGGTTTGGTTCAGTTACCCACTCTAAACTCAAAATTCACTATGACAGCCATTACCAATCAAGCCCCTGACCCTAATAATAACTATACTTATGATATTCCAGACTACGCAACTTTCGATTATATCACTTCTGTTTTTTATGACGCCAATCCCTTAGACCCAGATTCCAATGAAAATATCGAAGCCTACAACTTAGCCAATACGTCAGGCGGAACACCGGCGTTTTTCTGTGTTTATGGCAGTCAGTTTAAAATTAAGCCCCGACCAGGAGAGACTAAAACCTTGACAGTTTATTATCAAAGACAACTAACAGATATAGCCCAGATAGATGACCGCCGAGTTGAGATGATGATGCGGGCAGTTAAAACCTTTCTCTATACCGAAGACCAGCCTGGTTGGGTAAATGCTGAACTTATCGTCAAAGACGAAGCCAAAAAAATGAAACCACAGGAACGGGCAGTTACAGATGCTTTGCCAGTATATAAAAAAGTTCAAATGCGAGAGCAAAATGCTATATACCCTCACCTATAAAATAGATGAAAAAAGTTTATCTAATTATCGCTTTCTTGATTTTGTTTTCACAAATATCAGTTGCAGCCAATTTACTTACTTTTAATGATTTAATAGACGCTACTTACGACTGGCTGGGACTGACCGATTCTACGGTTGACGATTTTTACCCTGCGGGAAGGGTAAAAGATGCTATTAATTATGCCTGTCAATGGCTGGTAGCTATCAATATCCTTTACATCGAAAAATTCGATACCATCAAAACCGTCTCAGACCAAATGTTTTATAATCTCAATTCCGACTTTTTGCAGGAGAAAGCGGTTTATAAAAAATCTGGCAATGAATTAAAACAGCAATGGTATGTTGACCCTACCCAAGTCAAACAAAAAGAACCGCAGGTTGAAAGCTATACAATTTGGGGCAATGATACGCTTTCACAATTTGTCCCTTTACCAATTTCTTTGGTTTCAACCGATACCTTTTATATCTGGTATTTTGCCAGACCAAAATTTTTGACTACCACCGACACTGTTGTAAATATCTCACAGCCAATGCGAACTATGATACCTTTGATTTCGGCAGCCTTTCTTCTGATGTGGGAAGGCAGTAATACCAGAGCCACAGAACTTTTAAAACTTGCTCCCATAGATTTTAATAGATTAGAATTTTTCACTAATAAAAGACCAAGCGAAGGTGTAATAAAACCTTGAAAAAAGTTTTATTTTTAATTTTAATTTTTGTCACATCCGTCTTTGCTCAAGACTGGCAATGGATTAAACTATCCGATTTTTCAGGTGGTTTGAACACGGTTGGTTTTCCTGACAATATCGCAGACAATCAGCTACAAGCGATTTCTAATTTCACCATCAAAAATAAAAACCTGCTTATCAGACCAGGATTTACAAAATACAACACATCTTTAATTTCAAGTAAGGGAATTAGAGGTATCTGGCGTTATGTCAAAGCCGATGGGACTTCAATGGTTTTGGTGGCTGATTCTACCCGAATCTGGAAATCTACCGATGGTTCAACTTTTTCTGTTTTAGATGCAACTAAGACTATCAGGTCTAATACTTATGTCTCAGGAGTGGTGTATAACGATACTATGCTCTTTGTGGATGGGTCAAATTTCTATAAGTCAGGTGGGTCATCTTTAATAAATGGTAACGTTGTAGATACGGGCTCAGTATCGGATGTGCCTGCTTTTGTGACGGCAACTACTCCAGAAACAGTGCGATTTATAGGTGGTGTTGATAGGACACCTTTGTTATTGTGGCTACAAATCAACTCCAGAAATCCAAATCCTAATCTTAACTCTACCAATCTAACTGCTGGAATTAACTTTTTGCCGATAGGCTCTCTCATAGACACTTCACGATTTATAGTTTTTGTAGATATTTTGGCTAAATGTCAACCTGGAGATTCTGTACTTTCCGCAGTCTGTTCTTTGTTTGTAGATAGAGAAGCTGTAACCGCTAATGAGAATTTAAAGGTTCAGAGAAATACCTCATTTTTAGCTTTCAATACAAGTTGGACAAATAAGCCCAGCGTAGATACCGCCACCATAGATTCGGTCAATATAGTTGACCCTCAAGTTTGGGTAACGGTGAACATTAAAACTTGGGTAGATTCGATAGTGGCGGGGACTTGGAAAAATTACGGGCTCACTTTTCGTCTATCAGATGAAACGACTAATACTTCAAGTAATCTTAAAACCTTTTTGGCAACTTCATCAAATCCGATTAGGGTCGTTTTAAGAAAGGTTGCCAAAGAAAAAATAGTTTCGGTTCGGTCTAATGTAATCAGAGATACCCTCAAAGCAGGAACTTGGATAGATAATGAATGGATTGGTTATTTTGTGGAGTTTCCTACATCACCCAATTTTAGTAAAGTTAGATACATTACTGGCAATAGCAAAGATACCCTCAAATTCTCGCCTCGACTTTTTACTTCTGATATTGCGGGTAAAGCCTATCGGATAGTGGCTTATCCTACTGCCATTGAAAAAGTCTATCCCCAACCAGCCGATTCCAATAAGATAGATTCAGTTGCTGCGGTTTTAACCGGTGGATTGAGTTTGACTGATTCAGCCAGATATGTTTGGATTGATAATCAAACAGGTTTAGGAAATCTTGAAATGAGAGATGGAACTTATTTTCTAAAAATTACACAAGGTGCAGGTGTAGGAACTTATCAGGTTATAGATAATATAATAGCTGGAGGAACAACCAGATTGATAGTTTTCAATGCTTCTACCAACTTTGTGGATTCTACTTCTCGCTTTGAAATCTTTCGCTCTGTCTTTCCCAAATGTAAATACATAACCATAGCCAAAAACAGAGCTTTTTTTGCGGGGGATTCGCTCTCGGCTAATCGGGTTTGGTTTTCAGAGGTCAAAAATCCTGGTAAAGTCTCATATAAAAACTGGTTTAT
>Ga0209642_10002291_pt1 | contig 12630 bp, 23 predicted proteins | sample RifCSP19_2_FD_184025 | JGI IMG/M metagenome (GOLD analysis project Ga0209642, IMG submission 184025) | Soil microbial communities from Rifle, Colorado - Rifle CSP2_sed 19_2 (SPAdes) (version 2) | ecosystem: Environmental > Terrestrial > Deep subsurface > Rock core/Sediment | place: Rifle... | reverse complement strand
TTGACAAAAGCTTTAATGCATACATGTGCATACACTCGGCATGAACAAGCAGCGAACGGGAGACGAGTGGACGAGTCTCCGTGTTCGTGTCACCACGCGAACGCGCCTCGAATATCTCAAGATTGTCCCGCAGGAATCGTTCGACCGCGTGATCCGGCGTATCATCGAAGTCGCTCATGACCAGGCCTACAAGGAGGCCTCGCGATGACCGCCGCGACCCCCGCCGCCTGCCCCTTTTGTGGCGTGGTCCATCACAAAGGCTACTTCCCAAAGCGCACTCAGATATGGGCCCACGGGGAGCGGATACGGACGGCGGAGAATGAGCTCATCGTCCTCTACGACCGCATCCGCGAGCTGGAGGCCCGCGTCAAGGAGCTCTCGGCCATGCTGTACGAGATGCGGTCCCAGCGGGACCACGCGATCGCGGTCCAGGAGGACCGGGAGCGATGACCGCAGAGGAATTCGATCCACGATGTCCGAAATGCGGCTTGCCGTGGGTCCTGCATCCGAAGGATGACGCGGGAGAGCATTTCTGCCGACAATGCGAAGTGCCGGGAGGCATCCAGCTGGGGGCATGGATGTGACCGATATCGTGATCAAGGCATTGCGACGGACCGGGAAGACATATCCGCCGGCGACAGAGGCCATGTCGCCCGAGGACAGGACTGGATCCATGTTTCCCGGGGTCGATCAGGAACAACTCATACGGGACGCCCTGACTTCCGTCGATCGGGCATACATCATTCTCTCTGACCTACTCGAGCGTGTGATCAAGCTGAAGACAACATCCCTCATCCGCGGCCGGTCCGGCGAGTCCAAAGAGTGAGTCCGTGCATCCATCCCCCAATCCGACATCCGGACCGGCCCATTTTTCCCCCGCGGAGGGCCAGGGATGAAAGGAGACGATGCTCCGTCCGTCGAATGCCCATTATGCGGCATACGACTCCGAACGCGTGTATGGCATCAGAACGGGCATGGGACGCGATCTACGCGGACGGTCATCCGCTACACGATATACCGGCATCTCGCCTGGACGCATCCAGAGACGTCCATCCGTGACAAGAGTCTTATATGCGACGAAGTGCACCGTCAAGTTGTAGTGCAGATGGGGGGGGTATGGTCTGAGGGGTGAAGTGAGAACTGTGTACTGTATTGCACTACACTACACTACCCCCTGTCCCTGCAGTACACCCTTGGGGGGATACCCCTGTCAAAAGTAGTGCAGACCCGGATATCCGACGGCGACGAGGACGATCTTCATCGTGCGGCCGAGAAAGCGGGGGAGACACAGTATGAGTTCGCCAAGAAGGCGATCATGGAGCGGACGGCCGTCATCCTGGCTAATGATGATGCTCCCATGGTCACCGAGATGACCATCGCTCTCCGAAGTCGCAAACGCTACAAATATCAGATGACCGATTACTCGGAGCGAAACCACACGGAATGGTTACGGTCGCATTTCCCGCGGGCGCGGCCTCGTCAGCTTGAGGCTGCTTTGTCGGCATTCCGAAACGGAGGCAAGTGACGATGGACGAGCTCGCCTGGATGAAACGGGTCATCCGCGTGTACCGGAATGGGATCGCGAATGTCCTCGAGGAAGTCGATCGGCATCCAGGTTTCCTTGCCTCGAGGATCCGAGACGTCCTCCAAGACACCCAACGCGATCTGGACAAGGTGAAGCAGGAGGCACCCGCATCCATTGCCCCCGAAGCGGTCAGGACGCGCCTCGGCGTGGAGAGATTGGAGGCATTCCGATGAAAGTCGCTCTCTACGCCCGCGTCTCGAAGCATGACGAACAGAATCCAGACAACCAACTGATCATGTTACGGGAATGGGCACGGAACCGGGCGGTGGAGGTGTTCGGCGAGTATGTAGACCGGGCATCGACACGGGATACCCGTCCACAGAAGCAGGAGGTCCTACGTCTCGCCCGTCTCGGCATCGTGAATGAGATCGCATTCGTCTCCCTCGATCGGTGGGGTCGTTCCATGTCGGAGCTCGCCCTCGAGCTCAAGGAACTCCCGGATCGAGGGATCGCGCTGATATCCCTCAAGGAAGGTCTGAACTTCGACAACGCGGCGGGACGACTCTACGCGAATCTCCTAGCCGCCTTCGCGGACTTCGAGCGGGAACGGATCCGGGAGCGGACGATATGGGGCCTGAATCGGGCTCGAGCCCAGGGAAAGCGCCTTGGACGGCCCCCGAAGAAATCCCCCCCTGTAAACCCTCCCATAGTCTCTCCCGTGGAACTGCCGGCGGAATAAACGTCCGTTTTCTTGATAGCCATGTGCTGATATACCGTATCTGGAGTCCCGCCTATAGTTAGATTCGACATCTGCCGACATGCAAGCGGGACCGAACATGAACGGCTCCTTCGTGCGCCGCAACGTCTCGCTGGATTCGGAGACGGATCGGAATGTCCGCGCTCTTGTTGATGCGACCAATATCCCCTTCAGCGTGATGCTCCGGACTCTCTTCGGTACTCCGGCCGCAGCGACTGATACATTCGCAATGGTCAGGGAACGATACCACGCGCGCCTCGAGAAGGTGATCCATGCGCATCCCATGCGCAAATCGGATTAAATGCAGCGACGGCTATGCGGGATCCGGAGGTGACAATCGCATTGCGGCAGCACACCATGGCACAGGAGTATCTACATCCCGAGTTCAGGTCTCTTCGACACGATACACGCGCGGAAATCAATGTAGGGATGTGGGTCGGCCTCGTGATTGGGTCCATGGTCCTCGTCTTGATCGTCGCAGCGGTCTGGTCGGACTTCACGTCCGCTCTCGCGGATTACGCCGCGAACGAGACGACGTTCGGACCCGTCCTTCAGACCGTCGTGCCGATCTTAATCGGTGCGGGGATCCTGCTCCTGTTCGTCTATGTGTTCCTGAAGCAGGTCCAGTAGACGCAACAACGCCCGTCCATCTCCCGGACGGGCGTCACCTTATTATCGGGGCGGAGGTATAGATATGGTCCTCTTCCCAGAACTGCTTCAGGCCATTGCGAACTTTCTTGGCACGGATGTGGTCATGGCGGGATGGATCGCGGGGGCCGCACTCGCATTCGCTCTCTTCATCGCAGTTCTCATCCTGAGTTCCGTACTGGAACTCGAGTCTGCGTCTCCGGCGCTCGTTATCGCGCTCACCCTCGGCGTCATCCTCGCCGTCGGATTCGGGTGGTGGGATGCATGGGTGGCCCTCCTGATCGCGGTACTCCTTGTATTCCTCATCGCGAATCCATTCGGAGGCGATTGAATGAGTCAGCTCAAGGTCCTCGGCCTCAGCCTCGGGGCGGCGCTATTCCTCGCGGTGTTCGCGGGTCTCCTCTATCCAACGAGCGGGATCGGTTCGGCGTGGAACGATTTCGGAACCGCGGTCGCGAACACGCCGGATTGGCCAACTTTCGTCGATCCATTCGCCCCTACATTTGTCGCTCTGACGATTACCCCCGACAGTCCAACATATCTCAAAACAAGTGGTGGGACCGCATGGCCATCTAATATTAGCTGGGTCGGTTGTGAGAATAGCACATTAGGACGCGCATCCTGTATCAACACGAATGATCTCTCGACGAGCTATGTGCGTGTCTACTTGAACGAGACGAGTACCTTTACAGGGTTCCAGTTCTACTGGAACGCCTCTGTTCCAGGTATGATCGATCTGGATCACACGATGATACGAAGGCATGTCTGGACGGTTTCGTGTCGCGTACCATCGGCGGCCACACAGCCCGTTCTCGATACATCGAATGTGGCATTTCCAATCGCACCTTGGATGGGCGGAGAGGCGGCTAAGATTGCATGTCCCGTCAGCGGAGCATTCGGTACTGTGACTCGTGAAGTTTCTTGGCCCGCAGGTACGATCGACATTACAAGTTACACAGCAGACGGTGCAGATTTCGATGCGGTTTCTATCTTTTACTCGAAAGCACCCTACGGAGCATCTGTGCTTGATGTATCCTATATCAATCTACAGATTTATATCGCAACGGAAGCGACGGGTTGCCAGGCACCGGAAGGCGCGTGGTTCCCTTGGGCGGATGAGATTGCCTGTGCGATCGGCCAGTTCGGACAGATTGTTGCGAAAGGTATTCTTTGGTTCTTCAACGGGATCGTGTTCGTCGTCACGAGCATCGTCGTCGCGCTGGCATATATCGCCAGCGTCATCGTGAGTTTCCTGACTACAGCCGCGACGGTCGTCGTATTCTTCATCGCCGTGCCGAACGTCCCGCCTATCGTCCAAGCCGTGATCGCGATACCATTCGTCATCGTCGGCGCCGTCTTCGTTTATTCGATCACTACGCTCTTGCGGGGGACTGGTCCTATATGAAGCGCATCGCTCGGTGGCTCGGTCGGACGAGAACGGAACGGAAGCAGAACGCGGAGGCTCTCGCATGGGAAATCCCTCGAGGCCGGGGCGCATCCGCCAAGGATGGCCGCGACGGGGAGGCGCGGGAGCAGCTCGCGGCTCAGATCATGGATCGTCGCACGGCCATGGGCTTGGGCCTCGGCGGCCTCGCCGCGGCGGGAGTCCTCGGGTTCTCGGCTGGGCGGGCGAGCGCGGACCTCGGGGACGCGATCGGCGGCACGCATCTCGATCCGAACGATATCGTGTCGAAGCGCATCGCGGGCGTCCGCATCGCTACGGAATTCGACACGGCGAAACACGCGGGGACGGATGGGGACCCGTGGACGGATGCCGCATATGGTGCTGCTCAAACAGATACCCCAAACGGAGGATTGCTATTCTTCCCCCAGGGCGTATTCATGCTTACTTCGCGAGTCGTCTCTAAACCCATCCGTCTTATGGGGGCGAACGCCTATCTCGGGGATAGCGATAGCGGAACTGTTCTGAGAGGGAGTACCACGGATTTCGTGTTGAGTGTGCGTTTCGAGTTCGTCAAACTTATGGATCTCAGAATTGAACAGGACGGAACAGGTGATTGTATCACCTATCGATCGCGGGATGGTACAAATCCCATATCAAATACCTACGGCTATCGCCTAACGACGGTCGGCGGCAGATATGGGCTGTTTCTCGATACGAACGGCAATATCATCAACATCGTGAAAGCGGCTTGGCGTGATTGTGAATTTCGTTCTCACGCAACAGCGTCCGCGTTCGCATATGGGAACGCTCTTGCGTTCCGAGATTGCAAGTTCCGGCAGAGTCCGATTGGGTTTGATTTTCAGAACGCTACGCCGACCCGTCCCGTGGCGGGCGGCGTGACACTTGCTGAGTGTGTGTTTGAAGGGAATACATCTCGTGACATTCGTCTGGTGACCGGCAATTCGATTGTCATTGAAAGGCCGTGGCTCGAATCCACATGCCCGATCGGCATTGAGTTCGGCTGGGATCAGAACGCTTTCGGGGTTCGCAACGCTCTATTCTCCCCGATACACTCCGGCACATACGCAACGGCATTTTGGCGTATCACGGGGAACCTCAATTGTTATGGCTGGGTTAAATCCGACGAGATTCCCGATGTGACGGATTTGTATTACACTCGGGTCCGCGTCATGGATGAGATACCTCCATCCGCGATTTCTCCAGGGGCAAGCGCCTATGTCTATCAGAACACGAGCCCATATGATGTCGAGGTGGTGGTAAGCGGCGGGACTGTCTCCCAGATCGAATATTCCCATGATGGGATCACGTATTACAATGTCGGTGTAACGGCAGGGAAGTTCTTTCTAAAACCGTATGACTACCTCAAGACCACATATTCCTCCATACCGACCATGACGAAGGTGCCTATCGGATGAAACGTTGCCCTCGTCTCGGCATCGCCCTCGCCATGACGGCAACCTTGCTCTCCGCGTTCGCCGCGGGAGCCTCCCTGCTCCTCCCAGGCCCATCCGCGATATCGGTGGACCCGACTATCCGCATCTCCTTGGACACCTACACGAATGCAACCTTGGCGACGAGCTCGGGGCTCGACAGCTTGCAAGTCAAGACGGGCTCTCTCGTCGTCAACGGCATCTCCCTGAACTTCGCTCGCTCACCTTCGGCGTGGCCCGCGATCAATGTCTCCGTCATCGCGATTGGTACAGTTCTTGCCTCACTTGTCTCCCATGTGTCCGTCACAATCCCATCCGGGGCGACTCTCAACGCCTCCGTGTCGGGTCTGGATGCGACCCGGCAATACACGCCGTACTTGGATGGATCGAGACTTACGGAAGCACCTGAGGGAAATACGTCCGTGCCATTCCCCCTGCTGACTGGGCCTTCGGTCCATGTCCTGCAAGTGCGGTCCAGGCCCGCCCCGGCCATGTACCTCGGGATCGCGTGGGATGCGGTGTATGTGTTCGCGTTCATCGCCCTGCTCGTCCTGGCCGTCATGGGCGCTTGGGCCGTGAAGACACATCTGGAGTGAGACCATGCAAGGTATCGAGTGGATCGTCATCGGCATCGTCATCGTGGGCCTACTATTGCTCGGACCGAAGAAGATCCCCGATCTCGCGCGGGGCATCGGCCGTGCGTTCGGGGAATTCCGCAAGGCACGGACCGACATCGAGAAGGAAATTCAGATGGGTGAGGGTAAGCCATGAGCGGTGAGGATGGCCTGGTTGTCAATCGTCGCGGATTCGTCTCATCTCTCGTCGCCGGAGGCCTTGGGGGGATGATCCTTGCCTCTGGGATCGAGGGATCCGGGTCGCCGGCTCTCAAGACAGAGGCCGAAGTCACATTCGTCGCTCTCAGCACGCCGGAGGCGATCTGACGCGATGAAATCGAGGTGAGACCATGGTCGGATACAACAAATTCCAGGACTTCGTCGAACAGCTCGGGCTCCTCGTCCATGACCTGAGCGCGCACACATTGAAAGTCGCCCTCGTCCGATCCACGGACGGCCCCTTGGCCACGGACACGATCTTGGGGAACATGGCTCAGCCCACAGGGACGGGATACGCCCCCATCGATGTGCAGAACACGTGGGCCGAGGGGTCCGGCACGGCCACGCTCACGGGCACGAAGTGCATCTTCACGGCGACGGCCGGAGACTGGCTGTCCTTCCGGTATGTCGTCCTCTACAATGACGATGACGCGGGAGGTCCCGACAAGGTGATCGGATGGTGGGACTACACGTCCGATGTGAACCTCGGGAACGGGGAGACGTTCACGGTCAAGTTCAACGGAAGCGAGACGACGGGAACGATATTCACCCTGGCGTAAGGCCATGGAACCCTGCTGCGCGAACCCAGCGAACCTCGAGCCCAGGCCGGGCCATCCAGACGCGCGGCCAGGGACCATCGTCCGCGTCTGCCGCGCCTGTGGTCGGCGGCACTTCGAGATGACTCTCGACTCTGGGATGCTCGGCCTCAAGACATACGGCATCAGGTGAGTCCGTGGCGATCGTGTTCCAGGTCGGGACCACAAAGACGAATACGGCGGCGCCGGGTCGTGCGAATGACGGCGCCATGACGGTCGACTGGCCGACCGGCTATACTCCCACGGCAGGGCACTTCGCGCTCATCATCCTCTATAATGACCAGGGTTCCGGGTCCGTGCCGACCGATTGGACTCAGGTGACTGGCTCACCATGGGGCAGCGATACGCCGAAGCTCCAAGCCTTCTACAAGGTCCTCGCGGGCGGTGAGTCTGCCCCAGTCACGACGATCAGCGGGAGCGGCACGAACATCTCACATTGCGCGAACATGGCGATCTACGCAGGTGTCGACGGCACGACGCCGGTCGATGCGGTTGGCACCGCATCCGCCGGGACGGGGACTCCGATGACAGCGGGCGGTATCGACCCTCCTACCAACAATGCGATGGCCCTCGGCTTGTGCGGACGAGGTGACAATGAAAGCGCGAACTCGCAGACATTCGGGGGTTCCGGGACGGGCGTGACGGAGCAGCTCGACGGAGGGACGAACGCGGGCAACGACTCCGAGGTGTCGATGTACGACAAGCTGATCGCGAGTAGCGCCACGGGCGACGGATCCTCGACGACCTCTATTACGGATCCGTGGGTCTCTGTCATCCTCGCGCTGCGGCCAGGCCTCACAGCCTATACGCTGACCGTCGACCCCGGATCCTACACGGTGAACGGCGGCGTGGCAACGGCTATTCAATGGGGACGCCTACTCAATGCGGAGCCCGTATCATTCGTCCTGACAGGCGCCGCGGCGGCGACCCTCGTGGGTTATCTCCTGAACGCGGATCCCGATGCCTACCTCGTCATGGGCGTGGACGCGACCCTCGTCTATGAGTCCATGGGGTTGAGCATGAACGCGGAGCCAGGGGGATACCTCATTATGGGGTCCAACGCGGAGATCCTCGTGGGCCGCCTCCTCGTGGCCGAGGCAGGGGCCTACACGCTCATCGGATTCGACGCCACGCTCGCGGTGGGTGTGCCCGGCACGTGGATGTCCTTCGGCCGGGAGTTTCTCTACACGGCGGCGAACTGGACCGTGGCCGACATCGCGCTCGAGGTCTATATGAGGGCGACGTCGGGGACCGTCCGGGCTCGCCTATATGATGTCACGGACGACGCTTTCGTGTCCGGGACCATCCTGTTCACGGCGAGCTCGTCCTTCGCGCGCGTCCGCAGCACCAACCTCAAGTCCTCTCTCATCGACGGCCACGCCTATCGTGTGCAGTTCGGAAAAGAGAATCCGGATACAGGAGAATTCCTTGCCGCCCAGCTCGTCGCCTTCTGACGTCTCCACGCATGTGGAGGAAAGTGTGTCATTCCTCCGGGAGTTTCGATGCACATATGAGCTTCCAGAGCCATGTGGGGGACCGAGATGATCGCTGTCGTCGATTGGGTTCTCTTCCTTTTCCTCATCCTGTTCCTCATACTCCTCGAGCTTTCCCTCGAGGTCGAGGCGGGCATCTTCGGCATCCTTGCGGGCATCGTGGCCATCTTCCTCGCTCTGACCGTGTACGATGTCACCGCGTCCGCCCCGCTCTCCATGATCATCGCCGGAGTGGGGATGATCCTTCTCGCCTTTAGTGCGTTCCATTCATTCCAGAAGGTTGAGTGACATGGCCAACGAGATCGCGTACCTGCTAGCCGGACTCATCCCAGCGATCGTCCTCGGTCTATATGTGTTCGTCCGCTTCACCCGGCGGAACAAAGTATGGCTCGACATCTCGATGAAAGAAGGCAAGGGTATCTTGAAACTCCGGCAACCCGACAAAAATGGGGCTCTCCATACGCCGTGGGGCCTCTACTATACAGCTGAGGATGCATTCGATCTCTACAAAGGCCGTCCCCGGTTCCGATATCGTTACAACGAATCCTTCCCGTACAGATTTGGTTATGAGAAAGTCACGATCAAAGACAACCCAGATCCCGGCCACGTCGTTACGGAATACCGGAAGATGCTCCTCCCCGCCGTACCCCCGGCTCAGAGCCTCGAGGTCTATATGAAGCAGAAACTCTTTGCGGATGCTTACACGCGCAGCCTTGGATTCCTACTCTTCATGCTCATAGGATTCATCGCCCTCGCCGTGCTGATCATTGCCGTCGCGAGGATGGGGTGATAGGATGCCTTCGGACGCGGAAGCGCTTGCATGGGAAGGCATGGACGAACCCGAACCGGAGGTCGCCGCCGAACGCGCCTTGGCTGCATCCGCTCTCGGGCCTCTATCCCAGCGGATCGAGGGGATCGCCGGATACCTCGTCGACCATCCCTGGATCGAAAAGCTCACCCACTTCCGGAATTGGGACGAGCCTCTTCGGTACGCGAGGATGGACTACCTACTCGCCTTCGCGGATGCCGTGGGACACATGGATGACATGGATGATGAGACAGGGAAGCCGCATGGGTTCCACTTCCCGGACATGCGGGAGCGTCTCCTCAAGAAGGACTACGAATACAGGACTTCGACAAAGCAGGGTACCCGTCGTATCCTCGAGTCAATCACGAAGATCTTCGAGCGATCCGGGGACGCGCCACGCCGGGGCCTACTCGGCGGGAGACGCTGATGACGACCGCGCGATGCCCCACATGCGGAGGCCCCTGAGTGGCCCTCGCCAAGGATGCCCATGCGGACCTCGGAACCAGGATCCAGGCGGCCGAGGCCCTCGACTTCCCATCCCTCCTGATCCAGAAAATCGCGGAGGCCCTGTCGAACCCCCTCAGCTCGAGGAAGCGCGTATACGCCCTGCACGACGTCGCGGACCTCCTCTATTCGAAGCAGGATGACCGATACAAGGAAGCCTATGATCGCCTCTGCAGCGAGCGGGACGACTGGGACGAGCGGGCGAATGGAGATTGGGACTCCGCCTATGCCCGCGGCTACCTCCGCATCCTCTCGGAGCTCATCGAACGGAACAGCCTATGGGGCGATCGGGATGTGGATTATGCCGACGACCTTTGATCCGGAGACCTGGATCGTCAACCGTATCTACAACCGCATCAAGACCGAGAACAAGAACGCGATCGTGGGATTCTTCGGGCTCCCGCGCAAGGGCAAGACATACAGCGCTCTCAGTCTTGCGGAACAGGTCGGCGCGAAACTCAAGGTACCACTCTCTCTCGACAACGTGACGTTCAGCGTGGCGGACAAGTTCGGGGCGGACGGGCTCATGGCCAGGTTCAACGAACGGCCGCCACGCGGGACGTCGATCGGCCTGGACGACGCGGGGACGTCTGTCGGGGCGAACTCGAGAAAGTGGTGGTCCGCGGCGAACGAGGCCCTCTCGACGATCGGGCAGAGCGGGGGCTACCTCGGGTACCTCCTATGGCTCTCGGCCCCGGAACCCCAAGACCTCGATTCCCAGTTTCGGAGCTTGTTCCATATCTGGTTCGAAGTCCGGACCCTGGACAAGACGCACAAGGTCGTCATGACAAAACCCCAGGTCCCCTACCGCGACTCGAAATCTGGGAAGATCCGCGGCAAGTACCCGCGGGCCTACATCCCAGGCATCGGCCGGGTGCGCGTCAAGAAGGTCGGGTTCCACCTCCCCTCCCAAGCGACGGGGCCATTCAATACATGGCCAGACTATGAAACCAAGAAGGATGCCTTCATGCGGCCCCTGTACCAGGAGCTCCAGTTCGGCCTGGACACGGGGACGTCGAGTCGACGGATCCCGAAGTGGGCCGAGAAGGCGATCCTCCTCAACGCGAATGATCATCCCGACTGGTCCCAGGAGCAGCTCGGGGAAGCCCTGGGTGTGAGCCGGAAGCATGTGAATGAGATCCTGAAGCGGGCGCGCGGGGCCTGAATAGTTAATATACGGAGTGTCAGCATGGCGCACGGTGGCCTCATGAGCAGACTTCCTAAAATCCATCTATAGCGCATGTCCGGAGTTACAAGTACGCAACAGGTAATGTCGCGGGAGGGTGGCATGAAATGGGTGCTTGAGTTCCTCGGACCTTGGCTATCCGCGGGGATTGGAGCGATGGTTGTGTTCCTCTTTCTCATCTATCTGGGAATGCAAGGAGACTTCCCATCCCAGACAACCCGCGAGGAGTTTCTCCAAGCAACGATTCTGTTCGGGATCTTCGCTACATATATCCTCGCGGTGGTCCTGTTGTAGCTCCCATTGCTACTTCATACATTCGTTGACAAAAGCTTTAACGTATACACATGCATACACCCGGCATGGACAAGCCGCGGACGGGAGACAAGTGGACGAGTCTACGCGTACGTGCCAGCACGCGAGCGCGCCTCGATGGCCTAAAGATCATTCCATCGGAATCCTTCGACCTCGTGATTCACCGCCTCATGGAAATGCGTCGAATCCTCGGGCCAGATTCGGGGGCCCCGCGATGACGCGCAAGAAGCTCTACAAAGTCCTGGATGCCCGGGGCGCGCCCATGCACGGAGGACACGGCAAGTGGTCGCTCCCGCGAGGCGGTAAGCCGGGAAAGTGGATGCCTCCGGTCCGGGGTCCGATCAAGGCGTGCCGCAATGGGTACCATCTCTGCGGGCGCGTTGATATCGGCCTGTGGCTGGGCCGGGATGCGGTCTACGTCTACGAGGCAGAGGGACGCGGAAATCGCGCGGACGAGAAGGACAAGGTGGCCTTCCGAGAGGCGCGCCTCCTGCACCGGATCGGTCATCTCAATGCGCGTGCCTTGCGACACTTCGCGGCGGATTGCGCGGAACGCGTGCTTCCGATCTTCGAGAAGGCGCGACCCGGCGATGACCGCCCCCGGAAAGCGATCCAAGCCGCGAGGGACTACGCTGAGGGACGCATTCCACCTGCCGCGTTGGCTGCCGCGGGGGATGCCGCGAGGGCTGCCGCTGAGGCTGCCGCGAGGGCTGCCGCTGAGACTGCCGCGGGGGCTGCCGCTGAGGCTGCCGCGGGGGATGCCGCGGGGGCTGCCGCGTGGGCTGCCGCGAGGGCTGCCGCGTGGGCTGCCGCGAGGGCTGCCGCTGAGACTGCCACAAGGGATGCGGAAAGACAATGGCAAGCACGGCGGCTGTGGCGATATCTGGAGGCCTCGCGATAACGACACGAGCCAAGTCCAAGGCCGAGTCCAAGGCGTGGGCCGCCTACGAGAAGGCGACGGCCGGGCCGCGGGCCGCCTTCAAGAAGGCGACGAGGGAGGCCTCGCGATGACGCGCAAGAAAGGCGGCGGGCGCTGTAAGAGCGAATGTCCAAAGGGTGACGGGACCTGTTCCAAACAGCGACACGGGCGCGGCACGTACAGGACGGAGGCG
>Ga0209642_10002287_pt1 | contig 12638 bp, 7 predicted proteins | sample RifCSP19_2_FD_184025 | JGI IMG/M metagenome (GOLD analysis project Ga0209642, IMG submission 184025) | Soil microbial communities from Rifle, Colorado - Rifle CSP2_sed 19_2 (SPAdes) (version 2) | ecosystem: Environmental > Terrestrial > Deep subsurface > Rock core/Sediment | place: Rifle... | reverse complement strand
CGCTTTCTCGAAATAGAAGTCGCTGTGCCCTCCACTAGTGGTGTATTTGTTTGAATAATAATTGATTGAGTGGTGTTATCTCCTTTCTGAGGAAGCGTTGAAGAATTTGATGATATTCCACAACTCAAGGAGAAAATACTCCACACAACGAATAAGGTTATTAGTAATTTTTCGAGCAACACTACCTTTTTCATCTCACACCTCCTGTGTGTGATGTGTCTGATGGCAGTAGGCGATACTTGCCCACTTGCCTGAATTAGGCTGATTGGCACCTTGGGGATTGCACGAGAAAGGAGAGATTAACTCCTGTCTCGCAATGGCGCCGAAAACAAACTAACCAAGCCTTTCTCAGCCCAGCGAAAGACTTGGCGATACATCATGCAAGCGACCACCCCCTCTCAAAGTAAATAAAAGGCCGAAAACGAACCCCTGACCCAATTCTGGGGTGTTTCCGGCGTTTCTTGGGAACCTCTGTATCCTTAGACGTTGCGACAGAGCGTCTGATTCCGCCTCGGCAACGAAATAAGGTATTAAAACTCGCCCTCTGGTTTGCATCAAGGTCCCACACTCCAATCCTGAAATACTAGAGGATCGTTACCCTTTTACCAGATTAAATCACAATACAATGGCCTTAAAGTTGCGCTGAGATCTACCGCGTGTTCAAATCTATTGTTAGTATATCAAGATCATTGCTCTCGGTCAAGTCAGCGACTTGACGTTAAATCATCTAACTTTTTTCCTAACTCCACATACATTAACGCCGGGCAGTCTTTCCCGCGCCGGCGCATGATCGTCAATCAAGCCCCGGCGCCAATGCACGAAGAACTCCCGCTTACGACCGGCCGCGGTCGATCTCCTGCTCGCGCGTGAACATCCCGTTGCTGAACCCCCACCGATAGAATTCGTTGTCCGCATCCGCATGCGACCGCATCTGCATGAGGGATCTCCCACGTCCCCTGGATGAACTGCTCGTTGGGGTCGAGAGTACAGGCGGTGATGGCGAAAATGAGAAGAAGAAAAATGAAAATTCTTTTTCGCATGGCAGTATCTATACCCGCTTGACGAACTAAATGTTCATCACAGGTTAGAAGTGATTTTCTATCCCCGGAATTCTGGAAGTCCGGTACAATTATGATAGAATACATCGTAATTGTCTGAATAACCCACCCTTTCCCGGTTTTCCATTCAAATGAACCATTCCTCTTCCGATTTCAGGGGTCTATTTCACTAAGCATGGTCCAACCCTCAGAACCACCCGAGGATCAACAACCGATCGACGCCCGCGACTCGCAGGGCTTTCTATACCAACCTAGTGGCCCGGTGGAGCAGGTCTTCGGCACCAAGGTTGAAACAGGTGGCGGTGATTACGTCGTCTACAACATCACTACCACTGTGGTCAGTGAGGCACAGGTCAAGACCATTGAGGACCTGCCTCCTGAGCCCGGCGACCCGCCCTTCCAGGGCTTGCAGTATTTCGACGAATCAGACGCTGACCGGTTCTTCGGCCGTGAAGATTTGACCGCCCGCATTGTAGCCCGCCTGGGGCGGTCGCCCTTTCTGGCGGTGATCGGCGCCTCTGGCAGCGGCAAGTCCTCTGTCCTGCGCGCCGGGGTCATCCCCGCCCTGCGTCGCGGCCAGCGCCTGGCGGATGGCGGCCTGCCCCCCACGGAAAGCCCCAAGTGGTCTATCAACGTTTTCACACCCACCGCCCACCCCCTGGATGCCCTGGCAGCTGCCCTGCTGCCCGAGCCCGAACAGCTGGCGGCCATGACAGCACTGCGCGACCAACTGGCCCAAGACCCGGGAGTCCTGCCCCAGGTAGTGAGCCAGTACCTCTCCAGACAGAAAAGCCCACACCTGCTGCTCTTCGTCGATCAGTTCGAGGAGCTTTACACCCTGTGCCGCAAACCAGAAGAGCGTGAAGCCTTCATCGCTGGTTTGCTGGCCGCCGCCGCGCCCGGGGAGGCTGGCCAAACCAGCCTACTGATCGCCTTACGGGCCGACTATTACGCCCAGGTTGCGCAGAACGACCGCCTGCGCGAGACGGTCTCGCAATCCCAAGAGTTCATTGGGGCCATGAGCCGCGCTGAGCTGGTGCGCGCCATCGATCGCCCGTTGGCGCAGGGGAACTGGCAAATCCAGCAGGGTCTGATTGAAGTCATCCTGGACGACATTGGCTACGAGCCAGGCGCCCTGCCTTTGCTCTCCCATGCCCTGCACGAAACCTGGCTGCGCCGGCGAGGCCGTACCCTGACCCTGTCCGGTTATACAGAGGCGGGTGGCGTGCGCGGGGCGGTTGCCCAGACCGCCGAGGCGGTCTACCGCCGCTTACCGCCCGAGCAGCAGCCGGTTGCACGCAGCATTTTCCTGCGCATGGCCGAGGTCGGGCAGGATTCGCAGGATACCCGCCGCCGGGCGACCTATGATGAGTTGATCACCCGCTCCACAGATGAGCTGGTAATCAACGCGGTGGTTAAGGTGCTGACCGACGCTCGCCTGGTGACGACCGACACCCTCCAGCCTGGTGGTCAGAAGGTTGTCCAGGTGTCACACGAATGCCTGATCCGCGAGTGGCCGACCCTGCGCGCCTGGATCGACGAAGATTGCGAAAGCCTGATCCTGCACCAGCGCCTGGCTGAGGCGGCGGATGAGTGGCAGAAATTGGGCCGCGACCCGGGGGCGCTGTACCGCAGCGCTAGGTTGAAAGCCGCCCAGGAGTGGGCTGCTGGCAGACCCGACTCGCTTAGCCTGCTTGAGCAGGATTTCCTGGAGGCTAGCCGCCAGGTCGCCGAGCAAGAGGTCGAGCAATCTCGCCGCCTAGGCCGGGCGAAAACCGTTCAACGGGTCTTTTCCGGGGTGACGGCTGTTTTGCTCATTGCCGTGGCTTACCTGGCTTATACCTATTTCTTCAATAAGCAGCCTGCAGTTATGGATGGATTCTTCAATATCGCGATTGCCTCTGTATCCGGACCGAACACCAGTGGCGATGAAACCGGCCCAGGTTTATCTGAGCTACTTTACGCTGGCCTGCGCAGCGAGTTGGGCAACTCTCCCAACGTCCTTGTGTGGCGCGATAGCCCAGATCTGCGTAATTTGAATGTCACGATCGGTCCGGTTGAGGGAAATACCCCGGAAGCCCGTTCGCTAGCTGCGGCTCAGATAGCCAGCCGTCTGCACGCAGATATGGTGATTTATGGCGCCGATCAAGCCGGATTGGGAGGGCGACTGAATACAGCGGTTGAATCCAGTGCAGATGATCGGAAATATTCCTTAGAGTTCTTTCTAGCCCCCCGCCAGGGTTATGACTTTGAAGATCTCGAAGGCGGATTCGATCTGGGCTGTCCAATTTCACTCGCCAGCCAACCCAATGCAGCCGCCATGCAATCCGAACTGACTCCCTGCACCAGCGCCTTGGCCTGGATCGCTCTCGGCCTCAGCGAAGCCCAGGTTGGCCATTCGCTGGAGGCACTGGAGGCTTTCTTGAAAGCGGCCCCTTATATCCAAACATCCGAAGTAATCCAGTTCCTGATCGGGCGCGAATACCTGTTCCTGGTCGATCGTGAATCGGTGCTTAAGTTCGTCCAGGATGAATTCTACGCGCAAGCAGCCGAGGCTTTTACCCTTTCGACTACCCTTAATCCAGACTATCCTCGCGCCTATATCGGCCTGGGCGCAGTGTATTTTAAACAAGCGCGTGACTTGACCTTGCAGGACGATCCTTCGCCAGAGCAGCTTAATCAAGCTATGTTGTTGATTGAACAATCACTGGCTGCTAACCAGAAAGCGCTGGAAAACGCAGGCAATCCTGGCACTACCCGTTTACCAATAGAAAGCGTTGCCCGCCTGGGACTTGGTAACGGACTGCAATGGAAGGGCCGCATCCTGTTATACCAGGGTCAGTCTGAAAAGGCCCTGCAAAACTTTAAGCACTCCATCCAGGAGTTGGAACCGATTGTCCAATCCTTCCAACAGGCTGGTCAGGCGCGCTATCTGGCGCAGACCTATGAAATCCTGGGCAGCGCTTACCAGTGGAAAGGGTACACCTCGGAGCTGGGGCAAGCATACGCTGATGGGTTGGCCGCCTACCAATCGGCCCTGACATACTTCGACCTGTGCATCGCCGAAGCGGAATCCACCCAGGATTTCATTATCAAAGAGAATGTTGTGAGCGAAGTCTGTCAACCCAATCGGGAGTATGTGCGCGAGCAAATCGCTCGTTTAGGAGGCACGCAATGAAAAGCGAATTATCGTTTCGTTTATTGATTTGGGCTCTGGTGGTTTTCTTGGCTCTGCTGGCCTGTAGCATCTCTGTCAACACCTCTTCCAATGCTCCTAACACTCCCGAAAACCAGGCGCCCTCCCCGCCCACCAATCCTCTGCCTGCCGAGCCCAGCCCGCTGTCTACCGATCTGCCGCCAGCGGCAGAGCCTTCCCCGACCGTCCAGGGGGTCGCGGTGACTGATCCTCCCCCACAGCCCTCGCCTACCACCGGCCCGCAATGCATCGTGCTGCAGGATTTGTTCTTTCGCTCCGGTCCTGGCACCGCATACGCTCCACCGCTGCGCGCCCTTGAACCGCAGACTGTACTCATCCCGCAGAGCTATAATCCGATCGGCGTCCCCGGCGGTCCCTGGGTGCAGGTTCGTGAACCGCAAGCCAACCTGATCGGTTGGGTCAGCGCTGGAGAGCAGTTCGTCTCCTGCAATATCGATTTGACCGACCTGCCCTCCGTAGCGGTTAATCCCCCGCCTCCACCCCCGCCGCCCAAGACCGGCAATTCAGCTCCGGATGGCACCTTTCCAGACAACCTGGTTTTTCGTGAGGACTTCAATCGGGATTATCTTTTCCGACTTTATACGCATGATTTGAACGTCGGCGAGGACGATGGTGATGGCATCACAGCCGTCGAGTTCACCATTCGGGATGCCAACAACCATGTCGTCCATTCCAATCGCGAGGAGACGCCCGGATTCTGTATCTTCGGCGGTGGCGAGCCGGCCTGCAACACCTGGTTGCTGGAGGATTACATTTACAAATGGCCTTCCACCGGTGAGCCGGTCAAGGATGGGGTCTATGAGCTAAGGGTGCACGTGATCCTGGACGACGATTCGAATGGCGATGGCAATTGGAGCTATGAGCTGACGGTGGATGTGCAATAAGCCAATGAAGCGGTGGATGGCATTGACAATTTCATCCATCAAATCTAAACTTATCCTATGCTCGCCAGAGTCTTCTCTTGCGCGGTCATCGGATTGGATGGGGTCATCGTCGAGGTCGAGGTGGACGCCGGTGATGGCCTGCCTGGCATTACGATCGTCGGCCTGCCGGATGCGGCGGTGCAGGAGAGCCGTGAGCGTGTCCAGATGGCGATCAAGAATGCCGGACGGTCTTTCCCGCGCCGGCGGATGATCGTCAACCTGGCCCCCGCCGCCGTGCGCAAGGAAGGCCCAGCCTACGACCTGCCAATCGCGCTCGGCATGCTGCTCGCCACCCACCAGCTGCCGCCCGGCTGCCTGGACGGGGCGCTGGTTATCGGCGAGCTCTCCCTGGATGGATCTGTCCGGCATGTGCGCGGTATCCTGCCCATGGCGGTCGTCGCCCGCCAGGAGGGTTTCAAGCGCCTGTTCGTCCCCGAGATAGACGCCAACGAAGCTGCGTTGATCCCCGACCTGGAGGTAATCGCGGTCGCCTCCCTGACCGCCCTGCACGCCCACCTGGTCGGTTTAACCCCCTTGCCGGTCCAACCGCCGGTCACCCCGGACGACCTGCCGATCAGCGTGCAGACCGACTTCCGCGAAGTAAAGGGCCAGGAACACGTCAAGCGCGCCCTGGAAGTCGCCGCTGCCGGTGGGCATAATGTCTTGATGATCGGCCCACCCGGAGCGGGAAAAACCCTCCTGGCAAGAGCCATGCCTGCTATTCTGCCGCGCATGACCATCGATGAAGCCCTGGACGTCACCCGCATCTACTCCGTGGCTGACCAGCTGCCCTCCGATGTGCCCCTCGTGCGCAACCGGCCCTTCCGCGCCCCGCACCACACCATCTCCCACGCCGGGCTGGTCGGCGGCGGCAACTGGCCTCACCCTGGCGAGATCTCCCTCGCCCACCGCGGCGTGCTGTTCCTGGACGAGCTGCCCGAGTTCGGCCCGCGCGTCCTGGAAGTCATGCGTCAGCCGATTGAAGACAAGATCGTCACCATCAGCCGGGCGCAGGGCTCGCTCACCTTCCCCGCCAACTTCCAGCTGATCGCTGCCATGAACCCCTGCCCGTGCGGCTATTATGGCGACCCGGTCAAGCCCTGCTCCTGCTCCTCCTCCACGGTCACCAAGTACCAGAAGCGCGTCTCCGGCCCGCTGCTCGACCGCATCGACATCCACATCGAGGTGCCGCGCGTGGAATACGAAAAACTGAGCGACTCCCGTTTTGGCGAACCTTCCTCAGCCATCCAGGAGCGCGTCGAATCTGCCCGCCAGCGCCAGCGTGAACGCTTCTTGCATCTTGAATCATCCAAAATCGTATCCTGCAACGCCGACATGCACCCGGCCGAGGTGCGCCAACACTGCCAGCTGGACGACACCTGCCGCGCTCTGATGCGCACTGCCATGAACCAGCTGCAGCTTTCCGCCCGTGGCTACCACCGCGTGCTCAAGCTGGCGCGCACCATCGCCGACCTGGCGGGAGCAGAGGAGATCGGGCCAAGCCATCTTGCTGAAGCCTTACAATACCGCCCCAGGCTCGATTCAGCCTGATCTATCTGGAGGATATCCAGGAAAGTTGAGAGGGCCCGCACCTGGCCTAGGCGCTGCAGTATCGCTTAAAGACCAGTATAATGTGACAAATTGTGCGAAACTCAATAATATTGGACGGAATCAGGATTTAAGGGGATGAAATTCACCTGGTTCCATCTGGTTTAGTTGTAGCCTCTCGAAGAGGAGGGAAAAATGGTCGAAAAGCATGCCTTTGTGGGTCGCCAGATTGAACTGGATAAACTCCAGAGTTACCTAAAGAAGGCGTTAGATGGAGCTGGCCAAATAAGCTTTGTGACCGGTGATGCAGGCAGTGGGAAGACAACCCTCGTCAGTGAATTTACTGATTTTGCTCAGAAAAAATACAAGGACCTGATTGTAACTTACGGCCAGAGCGATGCCCAAACGGGGACCGGCGATCCTTATCTACCCTTCCGAGAAATCATGGAACAGCTTACCGGAGATACGGGAGGTAAGCTTGCTCGTGTCACGATCCATCAAGAAAATGCCGATCGCCTTCAGGATTTCCTGAAATTTTCTATCAGGGCTATTGGGGAAGTTGGGCCAGATTTGATTGGCATTTTTGTGCCGGCAGCAGGGTTATTAACCCGGATCGGGGCTTTCCTCGCTAATGAATCGGGGATCATAAACAAAGTTAAGGAAGAAACTGAAAAACGCCAATTTCTACCGGGCACGGGTATCGAACAGAGTCATATCCTCGAGCAATATACAAACGTATTAATAACCCTTGCAAAGGACAAACCGCTTGCTCTTGTTCTAGATGATCTTCAATGGGCTGACTCAGCCTCGATTAATCTGCTCTTTCGAATCGGTCGCCGAATCAGCAATAGCCGAATACTAATTATTGGTTGCTATCGTCCCGAAGAAGTCGCCCTGCCGAGAGCGGGAGAACGGCATCCTTTGGAGAAAGTTTTGGCGGAATTCAAACGATATTATGGTGAAATAGCTATTAATCTAGACGATATTGCCGAAACCGAGCGCGCCAACTTTGTTGACAAATTCCTCGACACTGAGCCAAATCTCCTTAGCGACGAATTCTCTCGGGCTCTTTACAAACACACAGATGGTCACCCGTTGTTTACGATTGAATTGCTCAAGGATTTACAAGATCGCGGCGATCTCATTAAAGACGCTGATGGAAATTGGATTGAAGGACCAGATCTGGATTGGAGCATTTTGCCAGTGCGAGTGGAGGGCGTGATCGAAGAGAGGATTGGAAGATTGGAGACCGAACTGCGAGAAGTCTTGACAATCGCCAGCACCGAAGGTGAAGATTTCACTGCGGAAGTTGTTGCCAGAGTGCAGTCTTTAGATGCTCGTAAATTGGTTCATAGTTTAAGTGGTGAGCTGGAGAAGAAACATCATCTGGTAAAAGCGCAAGGATTGCGGAAGCTGGATTCACAATATCTATCCCTCTATAGCTTCCAGCACAATCTAATTCAACAATACTTGTATGACCAGTTAGGTGATGCAGAAAAGGCATATTTACATGCAGATGTGGGAAGTGTTTTGGAAGAATTGTATGGAGACCAGGTTGATGATATCTCGGTTCAACTCGCACGTCATTACCTGGAGGCCGGGAGATTTGACAAAGCCAGAAAATATCTCCACAGAGCGGGAGAACTTGCCGCGATGCGATACGCCAATGATGAAGCCGTCGAGTATTTCAGTCGAGTTCTAGATTTGTTACCTGAAGAAGATAGCTCCGAACGATTTGAGATCTTGAAACAAAGGGAGAAGATATATCATCTGCAAGGAGCACGAGAAGCCCAACGAAAAGACCTGGATGATTTGTTGAAATTGTCAGCAGGTTTTGACGCTCAAGTACAGGCGTATGTCCTGTTGCGGGATGCGAAGTATCATGAATCGATTGGCGAATTTGGTATAGCGAGTGAAATCGTTCAAAAAGCAATCAGACTGACCCGAGGGTGCAATGACCAGCAGAGTGAAGCAGCTGGTTACCAATTACTGGGACTATTGCAATGCCGTTTATTCGACCAGGAATCTGCCATAATAAATCTCACTAATGCCATGCAGCTTTCGCGTGAGATTGATGACAGGCAGCTGGAAGGAATCGTTCTGAACAATTTTGGTTTCGTGTACGAGAATTTGGGTGATTATGTCAAAGCCAAGGATTACTACAAGCAATCGCTGGAAATCGCCCGGCAGATTGGCGATCAGTTGTTAGAAGCCCGCACCCTCAATAATCTTGGATTGTTCGCTAAAGGAGAAGGCAATCCTCTAGAAGCAGAAACATTCTACGAAAACGCGATGACCATCTTGCAAAGAATAGGCTACCGAAGAGGTGTTGGCGTTTTACTTCAGAATATTGGCATCTTATATGCGGAACAAGGTGACTACGTCAGGACTAATGAAGCTTTCACCCAGGCCTTGCAGATCAGCCGAGAAGTAGACGATAAGCTCAGTGAAGGGCGATTATTAGGAAATCTTGGCGCTGCTAATGCAGAACAGGGAGATTTGGAATCCGCTCGATCGTACTTCGAGCAATCCGTGAAAGTATCGCAGGAAATTGGCAATAAGTATGGTGAAGCCCATAGTCTGGATAATTTGGGGTCTGTCTACATCGATTTAGGAGACTTTTCCCGGGCTAAGACACTCTTCGAACAAGCGCTGATAATCTCACGCGAAATTGGTGACCCACATCTTCAAAGCCTTATCCTGAATTCACTGGGAGAATATTCTTCAGATGTTGGCGACTATTCAAAGGCGATTAGTCTTACAGAGGAATCCTTAGCGATCAAACGGAAGATTGGTAAACGATCAGATGAAGGCAGCTCAATTAACACACTTGGGTTGATTAATGACCAGCTTGGGCAGTATGATCGAGCAAAAGCGCATTTGGAGGAGTCATTAATCCTTCATCGTGAAAATTGTGACCGAACAGGAGAGAGTCTTTGCCTGGTTTTCCTGGGATTAATCTCTCACCACCTCGATCAGCAAGAAATTGCCTATAAGCACATTATGCAAGCGGTGGAAATATCAAAGTCTATTGGCAGTCGTAGCTATCAAAGTCTGGCTTTGATCGTTTTAGGGCACATATTTATGGCAATGAAAAGATTATCCGAAGCGGAGTCCGCTTATCGTGGGAGCCTGGCATTAAGGCGAGAGCTGCGCCAGGAACACTTTACCGCGGAACCACGCGCAGGTCTTGCGCGCGTATTCTTAGCTCAAGGAAACCTCTCACGAGCGATGGCACAAGCAGAAGAGCTCCACAAGTTCTTAATGAACAGGAGACCGGATGGTGCTTTAGAACCCATGAAAATTTATCTCGCCTGTTATCAAGTATTTCGTGCCTCTGAAGATCCGCGAGCCCTGGATATCCTAAAAGTAGCTGTCCGACTTCTCCGGGAACGGGGTGATAAACTGGGAGATGAAGCCCTGCAGCATTCCTATTTAGAGAATGTTATCGACCATCGCGAGATCATGCGTGAATACACTCGATATGGCGTGGAGTAAAACCTTCCTTCCTCCGCTTCCGGCAGAGGCGCTTCAGTACCAGCCAATGGTCATGAGCGGAGAATAGAAGATAATAGGTGACCTCGTGACGATTCAACTGTTGTCATCCGTAATATTGATCACGCTGGCTCTGGTGTTTTATACCATTGGCGTGTGGAGCGAGCGCCTGACTGGTCGATTGAAAGGCTGGCATCTGGTTTTCTTCTGGGCAGGCTTTGTTTGTGATACAACCGGGACGGGAATCATGATAGAGATGTCTGATGCAGATTTTTTCAACATCCACGGGTTGACGGGTTTGATCGCCATTCTGTTGATGTTCATACATGCGGTTTGGGCTTCAGTGGTTTTAGCGCGAAAAGACGAGAAAGCAATCGTTAATTTTCACAAGTTCAGTGTCGTGGTGTGGGTTATCTGGTTAATTCCTTATCTAAACGGATTCTTTGCCTCAATGAGAAGGTAGATGTGTTTACTATGTATGTCATGACTATTTGTCACTGACTAACCAAAATCCCGGGTTAGAGGATAGGATGGAAAAGCACGATATTCAAAAGGGAGTATAAGGTTCATGGATCCTGAAAGCCTCAAATCACCGACTGCGTTCTTAAAGAACATGCTTGGAAAACTGCCCGACGAAGCCGCATTTCTCGATTACGAAACGTGGTGGGAAACGGAGGGCAAAGCAATATCCGCCTCAATCGATCAGGCGGGCACCCCGTGGCTCAGGATGTTCGATGTTTTCGGGAAACGGGTCGATGAAATCGTATACTCACCTGCCTACTGGACGATGCTAAAAAATGGCTACCGGATTGGGGCAGTTTGGCGTGCCTTCGAGAACAGTTCGCTGGTTCCTTCTTACCTGCTTGGTTATCTAACCGCTTTCTACGACACCGGTCTGTATTGCCCATACACCGTGTCCCTTTCGACAGCGATCCCACTTTCCAAATATGGGGATGACCAGGTCAAGAAACGCTTCTTACCCATGATGTTACGCAAAGACGATACTGCCTGGCAGGGTGCGACTTGGATGACCGAAGCTGGGGGCGGTTCAGATCTGGGCGCGTGGGTGGAAACCACCGCCGATCAGGCTGGGAACCACTGGGTGCTAAATGGCGAGAAGTATTTCGCAAGTAACGCTGGGGCAGAGTTAGCCGTGGTAGCTGCCAGGATAAGAGGCGCACCTCCTGACGTGCATGGATTATCCCTTTTTCTGCTACCCCGTTATCGCCAAGATGGCAGCCTGAACTATTTTATCCGCCGCTTAAAGGACAAGATCGGCACACGTTCTGTACCAACCGGAGAGGTAGAGCTGCGCGATAGCCAGGCTTATCTACTGGGAAAAGCTGAGCAAGGTGTTTATTTGATCCTGGAGACACTGAACATCTCCAGAACGGCGAACTGTATCGGGAGCGTGGCGCTGATGCAGCGTGTAATTGTGGAGGCGATCACATTCGCCCAGAAGCGGATAGCCTTTGGCAAACCGGTCTCAGAACACCCGCTCTTGCGTCGTCAGATCGAAGAGCGAGTTTATCAGCTCAAGGAGGCCTTCGCGTTAGCCTGGGAGACCGTCAGGTTATTGGACAGGGTCTGGCAGGAGACGCCCCGTTATTCCGAGAGTTACCATTTGTTCAGGCTGGTTGCCCACCTGGCTAAGTATTGGACAGCTGAGCAGGCGGTGCAGACGGCCAAATGGGCGATGGAGGTGCATGGAGGCATGGGAGTACTTGCGGAGTACGGCGTAGAGCGATGGCTGCGCGAAGCCATGATTTTGCCGATCTGGGAAGGCACTCCCCACCGGCAGATCCTGGACGGGCTGGAGGCCATGCAGCGTAAGCAGGCGCATGAGTTGCTTTTCAGGCACCTGGCGGCGGATGCAGCGCCCCAGGCGTTGGAGGAAACCGCGGCACAGGTAGAAGCTCTGCTGGTGCTTACCGAAGAAGAAAGGGAAGCACAGGCGGAAACAGTGTTTCGCCGGCTGGCGGCTTTCAGTGCAGAGACGCTGAAGAGGAGGCTGGAGAAAAATAGTGATCCTTAATCATGGGCAGGACTATTTCTTCAATACATTCCCAGCCTGCCATCCTGCCGCGCATGACCATAGATGAAGCCCATTGCGACGCAGTCGCCCGTCAACCACATTTACTCCGTGGCCGGCCGGCTGCCCTCCGATATGCTCTTGATTCACAACCGGGTAATTTAACGCATAAACCGCCTACCTGCAGGCCTAGACAGATTGGGTATAATCTGGCATGTTGATCTTTAAGAAAGTGGTTTGCCATGCCAACCAACCTCCCCCCAGACTACTTCGCCATTGAGAAGCGCTTCCGCGCCGCCGAGACGCTCGAAGAGAAGATCGAAACGCTTCAGGAAATGATCAGCGTCGTGCCCAAGCACAAGGGC
>Ga0209642_10002283_pt1 | contig 12646 bp, 6 predicted proteins | sample RifCSP19_2_FD_184025 | JGI IMG/M metagenome (GOLD analysis project Ga0209642, IMG submission 184025) | Soil microbial communities from Rifle, Colorado - Rifle CSP2_sed 19_2 (SPAdes) (version 2) | ecosystem: Environmental > Terrestrial > Deep subsurface > Rock core/Sediment | place: Rifle... | reverse complement strand
GGCCAGCGCCCCATAGCCTTCTGCGCCTGGGAAAGCGGGCAAGGGAAGAGGGTCCGCCGCTGGCGGCCCTGCGAATCCACTCGTCAGGGTGACGGGTAGAAGAAGGAGGGAGAGAGCCAGTGTCAGAGGAACAGAGCGCTTCATCATTGCACCACCATCTATGGACGGGCGTCTAAGGCAACGCCTTGGCTTTGGCCATCATGCACGCCGCCTCGGCGCGGGAGAGGCGCTCGGAGGGGCGGTAACGATCGTCCGCCCGCTGGGCCGGCTCTTCGCACTCGCGTGTCAGGCCCTCGGCGTCGGCCGCCGCCACCCACTTGGCGTACCAGGCGTCGAGGGGCACATCGGAGTAGAAGAGACCGCTCGGCTGGGGAGGTACGAAATCCGCCCCGCGCAGCATGCGTACGAAGAAGACGGCCCCCTCGGCGCGGGAGTGAGGCTGGAGGGGGCAGAAGGCGAGGGGATCGGCCGCACAGCCGGCGGTGAAGCCGTCCTGCCACAGCTGCTCGATCCACTCCACGCCCCAATGGCTTAGCGGCACGTCGGCGAAGGCGCTTCCCCCTGGCTGCGGCGGAGCGAAGCCGGCGCCGCGCACGCCGCGCACGACGAAGACCGCCGCCTCGGCGCGGGCGAGGACATCTTGGGGGCAATACTCGCGAGCTGGCGTCTCGCGGCACCCCTTGACATAGCCATCCTGGAAGAGGGCTTCCACATAGGGGTAGGCCCAGTGATCGGGCGGGACGTCGGAGAAGGCCGTTCCCGCGGCGAACTCGTCCGCCCCGAGGTCCCAGCCTGCGCCCTGCGGCCGGGAGGTGCTTTCGAAGTCAATGGAGAAGCCCGAAACCGCAATACCGGCATCAATGGCGGGGCTGCCGGGGGTGAGATGGAAACCGTCGTCGCTCGTGAATGGAATGTTATCAGAGCCGAGTATATTGCTTGGATTTAGAAACTTCGGATCCACGCCGAAGAGATTGTGGTCTTCGGTGTTACCGGGGCCGATAAAAAAGTCGCTACTGGCATTGCCGTACGAGAGATTGTTCCTGATAGTCGCTCCTCTATTCTCCGTAACCCAGATGCCGGGCGATTCGCTGCTGGGCCCTTGATTACCGAACGACGTGTTGTTGTACACCTGGTCGTTCTGCGAGTGGATGGTGAGGCCTGCCATTCGGTTGTCGTACACGATATTGTTGCGAATGACGTTGTCGGCACCTCCCCAGTCAATAATGCCGTCTCCGTACGGACAGCCGTTTGCTTTACAATTGTTCCAGTCATACCCCTTGGCATAATCGTCCCGTCCGTTATGGTACACGAGATTGTTTTCAATCAAATTGCGGTCCGTGACGCCGCCGTAAATGTGGATGCCGTGGCCATAGGCGTCATGGATCCGGTTGCCACGCACCGTGTTGTCGCTGCCGCTCAAGTAAATGCCGTAGCCGAGTCTGGCAAGCCCGACGTCGTAAATGTGGCTATTAATAATCTCGATGTGATGGGAAGAATAACCGCTCGACGGACCGATGCCTCCGCCCGTCAGGTGATGGATTTGGTTGTTCTCGATCCTGACGTGATGGCTGCTCGTTTGATAATCGTCAATCGTGATCCCGCCGATCTGGGTCGTCGTGTCTGCTGGGTAATTGGTACTGTCGGTAGTGCTAAAACCTTCAATGGTGACATACGCGGCATGAACAAAGATCACATGAGAATTGGCGGTGCCCAATGCTCCGTCAAGCACCGCGGTCCCGCCGGGATATGATTTAAAAATGATCCGTTTCTGTTCGTCTGCGCCGCTCCTGGTGATCTGAAATCCCGCGTACGTTCCCGCGTGCACACACACCACGTCCCCCCCGGGCTTAACGCTGTCGGCGGCTCTCTGCAGCGTGCGGAAGGCGAGCGCAGCAGACCTTCCGTCGTTCGTATCGCTGCCGTCCATCGCCACGTGCAGCGTGCAGCCTGGTGCTTGTGCGGCTGGCTGCGCCGCTCCAGCATGCGGCCTGCCGAATTCGATGGCAGAAGAGGGCGAAGGACCGTGGCCTGACCGCTCGGGGAAGCTAGGACGCTGCGCGACAAGAGAGAGTGGGCGCATGCCGATGCCTGGCGCGGCGCCTTGGCCCGGTGTCGGAGCGACGAGCAGCGGCCCCAGAATGCAAATCGCGGTCAGCAGGCGCGTCCTCTTCATTCGATCACACCTCGCCCCAATGGAAGTTGGCGCATGGGCTGGCTAGGTTCCGTTGCACTTGCGCCTAAGCAACGCGTCACATTTCCTCCCCGCTGGAGGGTATCGCCAGTATCCCTCGCGTAATGTCTCAGAAAGATTATATGGAGGCGAAAGGCGATGTGGGCAGGGTACCTGGGTACTCTGGCCCGGAGGACTCTGTTCCTAGCCCCAAGCCCTGTCCAGCCACGAGCCGGAGGGCCAGGTATGGGGCAACATGGATTGCGGGATGCTCGCGATGAGCTACAACCAAGGTCGAACTGGGCGTGGGCTCAGGTCACCAGTCCTTGGCCTTGGCCAGCATGCAGGCCGCCTCGGCGCGGGTGAGGCCATCGGTTGGGCGGTAGTTTGTGTCCGTGCGCTGGGAGGGGTCCTCACACTCGCGCGTCAAGCCCTCGGCGTCGGCAGTGGCCACCCACTTGGCGTACCAGGCGTCGAGCGCCACATCGGAGTAGAAGAGACGTCCCGGCTGAGGAGGCAGGTAATCTGCCCCGCGCAGCATGCGCACGAAGAAGACGGCGCCCTCGGCGCGGGTATGCACCTGGAGCGGGCAATAGCTGAGTGGGTTGGTGCCGCAGCCGGAGGTGAAGCGGTCGAGCCAGAGGGCGTCGGCCCACTTGGCGAACCAGGCTTCGAGCGCGACGTCGCTGAAGACGGCAGACTCTGGCTCTGGTGGCAGGAAGCCGCCGCCGCGCAGGCCACGCACGACGAAGACGGCGGCTTCGGCGCGGGAGAGGCCGTCCTGGGGGCAGAAGAGGCGGGGCGCCTCAGAGCAGCCGCCGAGGAAGGCGGCGTGGAAGAGGGCTTCGATTTGGGGATAGGCCCAATGCGTCGAAGGGACGTCGACGAAGGTGGTGTGGTTGCCTTGCTGGAACTCGTAGGCGCCGATGTCGTAGCCCGCGCCTCGCGGCCGGGGGTTGCCCTCGATATCGGAGGAGGGGGCGTCTTGGGAGGTGCCGGCGTCAATGGCCGGGGAGGAGGGGGTCAAGCGGTAGGGAGCCGCGAGTGCAAGTCGGGAGGGAAGAAGATCAGGGACTTCGGGCAAGGATGGGTCGTTCCAGAGGCGGGCAGGGATGATTGAAGAGTCTGCGAGTTTGGGATCAGTCCCACGAGCCGTGGGTTCTTGGATGTTCATCCATCCTTGGAAGTCATAGCTCTCGGAGCCCCACCGGAAGGGGTTTGACTTCCCACCATGATACGAATTATGGGAAAAGGCATTAGTTCCGCGAGGGTCGGCAAAATAGACAAGCTCCCCAGTGTGGTCTTGGAGAATAATGTTGTTCCGCGCCGTCACATTCTGGAAGGGAGAGGCAAAAAAGATCCCAGACTCGTTGTTCACGAACGTGTTGTTCGCCAGGGTCAGCCCATCGGCGACGAATGAGGCATCGTTGATGAAGGAACGAATTCCGGCGACCGTATTCACAAGGATGTTGTTTCTTATCCTGAAATCGGCCGGGGAATCGCCGGCGTGATACTCAATGGAAATATCAATCCCGCTTGCGTTATTGTTATAGCAGCGGGCAACGCAGTTTGGCCACTGCTTTGCCTCGTTGGAGAGGTATACAACATTGTCTTCGACAACCGCGTCGGTAGTGCCAACCAGATAGATGTTCGCCGCCCAATTGTCCGCAATCACGTTGCGGCGGAAGACAGTGCTCTTCACGTATGAACCGGCCGTCAATCCCTCTCCGTGATTCCAATAGATGTAGTTCTCCTCAATAGTATTGTCCGAGCTCTGAGAAGAGGCAATCACTCCTCCGCCCCATGAGCCAACTCCGTTGAGTGTCACAATACCGCGCGGCCAGTTTTCCCGCGCGTTATCGTACACGCGGCAGCCTTTCACCGTATTATGGTGCGCACGATCCCATATCGTAATGCCGCGCCGCCACCCTCCACTCACATCGCAATTCAGGATTCGATTATAGGAAGCAGCGGGTCCATAAATGAGAATCCCGTCATCTCCGCCCCTCACCGTGAACCCATCGATCATTACGAAGCTCCCCACGACCGCAATTCCGCTCACGTTATACACACCCGAGGGAGCTTGAATGATTGGTTTCTCTTGTTGATAGGTCCGGAAGATCACCGGCTGGGTAGGGGTGCCGCTCCGCGAAACCGTAAATGGTCCATAGGCGCCGCCACGCACACAGACTACATCCCCAGGATTCACGCCATCCGACGCTCTCTGGATCGTCCGGAATGCGCTGTTCAGAGTTCTCCCGTCTTTGGAGTCCGATCCAGTGGGAGCAACGTAATGGGTGCATTGCTGTGCTTGACCCTGCACGTCGTCAATGGCAGAAGAGGCCACCAAGATCGCTAGGATCAGTGCAGGGTAAGAGGGAATTCCTCTCAGGGAGACATCTCCTAAGGGGCTACCTGGGCCCCGATTGGCTAACATGACACCCAGATCCACTTCGTCCACCCTCCTATCCTGATTCGAACTCCCTCTTCCGCCGGTGGGCGGGCCCTGAAGGAGGAGGTCTCCCCGGAGGCAGGGCTGGGGGTAGCCTTCGGGGTGGGCGTCTAGGGCAGACCCTTGGCCTTGACCATCATGCAGGCCGCCTCGGCCCGCGTGATGGCCTCCTCCGGACGGAAGCGGTCATCGCTACGGTTCGCCGGGTCTTCGCAGTCCCGCGTCAGCCCAGCCTCGTAGGCCGCCGCCACCCACTTGGCGTACCAGGCGTCCAGCGCCACGTCGGAGTAGAAGAGACTGCTCGGCTGGGGAGGCACGTAGTCCTTCCCGCGCAGCATACGCAGGAAGAAGACCGCGCCCTCGGCGCGGGAGTGAGGCTGGAGAGGGCAGAAGGCGAGGGGATCGGCCGCGCAGCCGGCGGTGAAGCGCTCCTGCCAGAGGGCGTCGGCCCACTTGGCGAACCAATCGCCGAGCGCCACATCGGCAAAGACGGGCGAGGCAGGCTGCTGGGGCAGGAAACCGCCTCCGTGGACGCCACGCACGACGAAGACCGCCGCCTCGGCGCGGGTGAGCGTGGCCTCGGGGCAGTACTTGCGCTCCGGCGTCACCTGGCAGCCGACGACGTAGCCTCCTCGATAGAGCTTCTCGATGTCGGCGTAGGCCCAGTGGCTGGCAGGCACGTCGGCGAAGGTGGTGGAGTCGGCTGGGAGGAACTCATCGGCGCCGAGGTCGTAGCCCGCGCCTTGCGGCCGGGAGTTGCCTTCAAAGTCACTGGCCGGCGCGCTTTGCGAAGTACCTGCGTCAATGGCAGGGGAAAAGGCCGAGAGCTTGTATGGCTCAGCCAGATTCAGCCGCGAAGGCTGGGGGCGCGGTGCGGGGGCTAGCGAGGGATCGTCCCAGAGCCGGGGAGGAATCATCGCTGGGTTGACCAGCTTCGGGTCAATCCATTGTGAGTTGGTTTCTCCGGTTGCAGTCCGCCAGCCAGCGAAGTCAGATTCAACGCTACCCCACTTGAATCGTTGAGATGAACCGAAATAGAGATTATTGGAGAATTCGTTTCCAATTCCCGGCAACGCAACATGGACCTGATACCCGCCGTTATTCTGAACTACGATATTGTTTTTAAATATACTATTCCTCACCTCGACGCCAGTAAGGTAGATGCCATTATCGTTGTTGATGAAGGTATTGTTTATCACGCGCCAACCAGAGGCGACAAACGGATTGTCATTTTTAAAAAGCCAAATGCCGCCATTGACATTCACGACAATGTTGTTCGCAATAGTGAGATTGTCAACTGACCGCTCCCCCGCATCTTCGTAGTAACAAGCACCACTCCCCGCGCATTCAACGGACACCCCAATACCGAGAGAGTTGCTCCAATTGCCCCTATGGGGATCGATCGACGGCCATGTTTTCGCTTCTGGAGTGAGGTAGATAAGATTACTATCAACCGTGACATCCTTGCTACCATCCACATAGACGTTCGCACTCCAGGCCCCCTCAATAACGTTTCGGCGTATGATACTGCCGTGCGCCGCATTAAAAGCCGCTATACCTTCACCATGAATCCAATAGATGTAACTGTCTTCAATGATATTGTGGGTGGCACCGCGAGCAAACATCACCCCTGCGCCCCATATTCCTGTTCCCGTTAACGTCGCCTTTCCTCGAGGGTAGTTGTCTGAAACTTTATTGTAAATCTTACAGTTTTTTATGAGATTATGGTGGCCCCAATAGATACCGATCGCTCCGCCACCGTTCCTGCTCTCGCAGTTGATAATTCGATTGTATCCTGCCTTCTTCCCATAGATTTGAACGAAGACACTGTCAAAGGTTAGACCGTCCAGGATAATGTGACTTTGATCGGTGATGTAGATGTAGTCGTTGCCGCCTGGCTTGTTTATGAGTGGTTTCTCTCCAGGGTACGCTCGGAAAGTGATAGGCTGGCTTGCTGTCCCGCTCTTCGTGACCGTAAATCCTGGGTACGTCCCTCCCCGCACACATACCACGTCCCCCGGCTGCACGCTGTCGGCGGCTTTGTGAATGGTTCGGAAGGACGCGGTTTCCGTCTTGCCGTTGTTGGCATCATCGCCGGTTGTGGCCACGAAGAAGGTGCAATCGGAAGAAGCTTCGCTAGACGCCGCGTTCGCCGAGATCGGAAAGTGGCCGGCGGCGGTGCCTTGGCTCACTTGCGGGGCGAGAAGGAGCAACCCAAGCACGCAAGCGGTTCTCCATGGTCGTGTTCTCTTCACCGGCTCACTCCTCCGGCGCTCGAGGTCGGCGCAGGCGCAGCCGAAGAACCTGCCACGCTCTTGCCCGTGCAACGCGTCATGTTCCCTCTTCCGCGAGGCATATCCCCGACATCATCCGCATGCCGTCTTATTGATTGTAGGGAGTCGGGAGTTGACCCGATCACGGTACCTTGGTACTCGGGTCGGAGGTACTTTGCTCCTAGACCCGCCTCGGCTCAGTCCCGCTCATGGCAGGCTTAGCCCCTTCGCTCTAGCCATCATACATGCGGCCTCGGCGCGGGTGATGGGCTCCTCGGGGCGGAAGCGGTCGTCGCCGCGCTGCGACGGGTCTTCGCAGTCCTGCGTCAGCCCAGCGTCGTAGGCCGCCGCCACCCACTTGAAGTACCACGCGCCACGTGCCACGTCGCTGTAAGGCAACGAACTCGGCTCCGGCGGAACGTAGTCCTTGCCGCGCAGCATTCTCAGGAAGAAGACCGTCGCCTCGGCGCGGGAGTGGGGGACGTGGGGGCAGAAGCGCAACGGCCCCGTCGCACACCCACTGGTGAATCCGTCCAGCCAGAGCTGATGCACCCATTTGGCGTACCAAGTGCCAAGTGCCACGTCGCTGAAGACCGAGGAGCCTGGCTCTGGGGGCAGGAAACCGCCTCCGTGAACGCCACGCTCGACGAAGACCGCCGCTTCGGCGCGGGTGAGGGGGGCTTCGGGGCAGAACTTGCGCACGGGAGTCGCCTGACAACCCGCGACGTAGCCTCCTTGGTAAAGCTTCTCGATGTCGGCGTAGGCCCAGTGGCTTTGGGGCACATCGGCGAAGGTGGAGCCGCTGCCCTCGCCGCGCCAGACGAACTTCACGGCGTCGGCGAACACGTACCCGTTGGCGTCATTGCGGATCTCGACGTAACCGTTCCCTGGCGCGAACGGGTAGGTCCCCAAGCTCACCCATTCCCCACCGTTCTGCCGCATGTCGATCGTGACGACAGTCGTGCCGCCGGCGTGTTCGATTCTCACCTTGGCGTCGCTTGCGACCTGGTTCAACGCGAAGCCGCCAAGCTCGATGAACCTCTCGTGAATCTGGTTGGGGTACCACAGGAAAACCTCATAGTCCCCGGGTAGGCCGACGTTCGGGCTGAAGCGGGCGTAGCGAGAGCCATCCCCGGGCGGAGCGAAATGCGCCGCCTCGCGCGGGAAGATGCGCCAGTCGTCGGCGAACGGCGAGAACTCGTTGTCGCAGTGACCCTCCTTGTCGCTCTGTACAAACACGGTCATGCCCTGCTCGGTGAATGCCCCTTGAATGTTGTTCAGCCGGCATTCGCTGTCGTCGACAAGGATGTCGCTGACGATGGTCTGCGGCGACGCGACCAGGATGATGCCGTCCCCGATGGGCTTCGCCCATTCACCGGTCTGGCCGTTCTTGCTCCATCCGTCGAGGGTGACCGAGTCGAACGGCTGGCCGTTGTTCCAATCCGGCCTCTGCCCGCCCAAGAAACGGTAGTAGGTCTGGTCGAGATCGCCAGCGGAGACCGTCTTGGGTTCGGCGGTCGTGTTCACCAGGACGATGCCGCCGCTGAACCTCCGGGCATAGACCCCCATGGGCAGCGCGTAGAACTCTCCCAGCGGCTGCCCGATATCGACGCTGTATTCGTCGAACCACCAAGGGGATGCCCAGTGCGGGGAGCCGCCGCCGCCGTAGTTGTACATGACGTACATGGAATCGAAGAGCATACTTATGGTCGTGGCGTAGCGCATCCGCTCCCAGAAGTCGGCCCTACGGTTGGGCTTGTCCACGCCCTCCGTGCCCAGCGCCCGCTGGTTCATGATCAGCAGATGCGGAACGCTGGCCTGTGCGACCCAATTGCGGTACCCGCCGATGACTTCATCGTCGAAGTTCTTCCCATAGGTGGGATAGTCCTCGAACATGAAGCCGTTGAGGGCGTAGGAGTGCTCGAGCGGCCTTGCGGCGTTGCCGACGAAGAATCCTTCCGGCCAGCCTGCGCGCAGCCTGCGGCCCAGCTCGGTGAGGGACTGCTCGGTCAGGTGATCCCAGTGGTCGGCGTAGACGCCATCGTAGCCGAGGCCCTGGTAGCCCAAGTAGGTCCGCACGACCGAGTCGAAATCGTAGTTCGCCGCCTCGGGCCACCCGCTATACCAGATGAGGGAGTCGAAGGGCAGCAGGATGACGTAGGGGTTGCTCCTGCGCAGGGTGGCAATCTGCCCTGGCTCCAGCGAGGCCATGACGAAGTCGAACTTGGCGAGGATCTCCAGCACGGCCGTCTGATCGCCGTCCACCCAAGCCTGTTGGGCGGCGACGCGTGGGTACTTCCCGCCGATCGGCCGCGGGACGACCGCCTCTTCGGCCTCAGGCCGCGTGGGAGAGGCGTTGTGGTCGGAGACTCCCCTCGCTGCCGTTGCCGGACCGCCCAAGGCCAGGGCAACGCCGAGGATGGAAACAACGAGAAGGTTATTGCTTATCTTGACAATCCTTTCGCGCGCACCATCATGCAGCCACCCTCGGCGCGCGTGATCGGCGCCTCCGGGCGGAAACGGTCGTCGCCGCGCTGCTCCGGAGCCTCGCAGTCCTGCACCAACCCGGCCTCGTAGGCCGCCGCCACCCACTTGAAGTACCACGCGCCACGTGCCACGTCCGTGTATGGCAGGGAAGCAGGCTCGCCTGGGACGTAATCTTTCCCGCGCAGCATTCTCACGAAGAACACCGTCGCTTCGGCGCGCGTATGAGGGACATCGGGGCAGAAGCGCAGCGGGTCCGAGGCGCAGCCGGCGCTGAACCCGTCCTGCCACAACTGCTCAATCCACTCCACGCCCCAATGGCCGAGCGGCACGTCGGCGAAGGCGCTTTGGGTCGGTTGCGGCGGCGTGAAGCCCGCACCGCGCACGACGAACACCGCCGCCTCGGCGCGGCTGAGCGTGCCTTCCGGGCAGTACTTGCGCTCGGGCGTCGCCTGGCAGCCGACAACATAGCCTGCTTGATAGAGCTTCTCGATGTCGGCGTAGGCCCAGTGGCTGGCGGGGACGTCGACGAACGTGGGCGCCGGGTCAGCGGCGGGCCGTTCGTAAGCCCCCAGGTCATAGCGTGCGCCCTGGGGACGCGGCAGTCCGTCCTTATCGGCTGTGACTCCGATCAGCGCGATCCCGGCGTCGACGGCCGGCGACGCGGCCTGGAGGTGGAAATCGCCGGCCGCCGGCGCGACGAACAAGGGCTCCCCGAACATGGCGGCGGCATCCGCCACGCCGTCGAGCGGCACGGACTGGGGGAGATAGAGGTTATTGCCGACCTCCACAGAGGCCACTTCGGGCGCGGCGGAGATGTGGGCGGGCGAGTACCAGCTGCAGTTGGAGGTGCAATTCGCATTCGGCGAGTCGTCGAAGATGTTGTTCTGGATACGGACGCCGCCGACCGATCCCCCGCTCTCGTCGATCGCCACGCCGGTCTGGACGCCGTTTTGGTAGAAGGTATTGTTCAGGATGTCGATGTCCTGGACCACCGCGCCATACGAGCCGATGCTGATGGCGACATGGTTGTTGGCGCTGATGACGTTGTTGCGGATGAGCACCCGCTCGATCGTGACGCCCTGTGCTCCACTGACGATGATTCCGCTCCGCTCGCGGGATTGGGTGACCGTGTTGCCCTCCAGGATAATGTCCCGGAAGATCGGTTGATAGCCGGGGTACTTGTCCTCGTCGTAGACGTGGATTCCGTAGCCTGTGGCGCCGGAGATCCAGTTGCCGCGGATGACGTTGTTCTTCCCCCACATGACATAGATGCCGTGGCTCTGGGCGCCCAGGCCGCTGCGCCCGGTGATGCGGATGGTGTTCCCGGCGACCAGGCTGTCGTCGGCGTTGAGCGTGATCGCACCGTAGCTGAAGTCGGGGCCTTCGAAGGTGTTGTCGAGGATCTCGACGTGGGACGAGCGCCCCGCCCACGAGACGACGCCGACGCCGATGTTCTCGAAGCGCAAGCCCTGGATGCGCACCCAGGGCGCGTCGACGATGATACGCACGTTGGCGAGCGTGACCTGCTCGCCGAGATGCCCGGCCAGGGTGAGGAACTGCCCGTTCGCGCCGCCCAGGCCACGATCCTGGTTGATCCACACTTCGAGCTGGCTGGAATAGGCGTAGCGACCGCCGCGCAGGTAGATGGTGTTGCCGGGCTTGCCGGCCTGCTCGACGGCGTGGTCCAGATTGCGCCACGGCCTGGCCGCGGAGCCATCGTTGGAGTCGGAACCCTGCAGGGAGACGTAGTAGACCGAGCCTTGCGCTGCGGCGGGCGCGGTGAGCGGCCAACGCGGTCCGATCCAGCTTTGAATGAGGGCCAGTGCCAGGAGGCAGCGAATGGATCTTTTCCAGGGGGCGGGGCGGTTGGCGAACGCGGCCAAGACCGGAAGCGCTCGCAAAGGCGAGGGTTCAATTCTGCTCATGGTCGGAGCCTCTCCAGAGGACGCCCTCTTTTGTCTCGGCACGCGACATTCCTCCTGATGCTGCACGACAAGCCTGCACCGGTCCTGTCCAGAGGCGCTTGGCGAATCCAGGGCGCGCGCTGCCGGCCCCGCGAGGTGCCCTACCACCATGCTACGCCGGGCGGAGAGATCGACTGAAGGGTACTTTGGTCCTCATCGTTGCCTCGCGATACAGAGAGAATACTGCCAGCGCGCGCCGTAGGCGAAGATCCATATCAAGCTTCCCTCGAGCTTGCAGATGACAATCTGGTGGCATAATAGGCTCCGGCGAGCTGCCGAGATTCCAGCCAGGTGACCGCGGAAGCTCGCGAGAAGGTGCTTGTTAATCCAGGCTCTGACGGTCGACCCTTCAGCATCTACGCGAACATCCCCGGAGGAACCATGAGCACGCACGAGCAGATCTACACCGCTGTACTGGAAGGAAACGCCGAGGCCGCTCGTAAGGGCGTGGAGGCGATGCTCGCCACCAACGCCGATCCAGAGACGCTGCTGCACAAGGCTCTGATCCCGGCCATGGAAGAGGTGGGGCGGCGTTTCGAGTGCCAGGAGTACTACGTGCCGGAGATGCTGATCGCCGCCCGCGCCATGCAGGCCGGATTGAATGTGCTGCGCCCGCTCCTGGCCGCGCAGGGCGCCCAGCCCTTCGGCCGGGCGGTCCTGGGCACCGTGCAAGGCGACCTGCACGACATCGGCAAGAACCTGGTCGGCATGATGCTCGAAGGCGCGGGCTTTGAGGTGACCGATTTGGGGACCGACGTCCCGGCGGCGAAGTTCGTGGAAGCGGCGGGCAAGGGCGCCGACCTGCTGGCCATGTCGGCGTTGCTCACCACCACCATGACCAAGATGCCCGGCGTGATCCAGGCGCTGGAGCAGGCCGGGCTACGCGGGAAGGTCAAGGTGATGGTCGGCGGCGCGCCCCTGACCGAGGACTTCGCCCACAAGATTGGGGCCGACGGCTACGCCCCGGACGCCAGCCAGGCCGTCGCCTTAGCGAAGAGGCTGCTCGACGCCGCGTCGCGGTAGCCGCGCCAGCTCACTCATTATGGGGCGAGGGCCAAGGCCGAGCCGGCTTGCGATGAGCTGACGTACTGCCGTCTATTGGGCTGCTTTCCGACAGCGTTCCGCACGATCCTGCATCCCGATCCGCTCGATGATTTGCGCCGCGCGTAAGGCGAAGTTGCCCCTTGGTCTTGACGAGGCCTCTTGTATGCCGTCGGGCGAAACAAGCGCCGAGGCGCCATAGCGAGGGTGGGAGGTGCCCCTCGGCTTCGCCTCGGGATGCTGCGCGAGGGTGCAGGGG
>Ga0209642_10002280_pt1 | contig 12665 bp, 9 predicted proteins | sample RifCSP19_2_FD_184025 | JGI IMG/M metagenome (GOLD analysis project Ga0209642, IMG submission 184025) | Soil microbial communities from Rifle, Colorado - Rifle CSP2_sed 19_2 (SPAdes) (version 2) | ecosystem: Environmental > Terrestrial > Deep subsurface > Rock core/Sediment | place: Rifle... | reverse complement strand
TGCCCGGGCAATTCTTGATTACGGATTTGACAATTTGCAGCTTCCGCGCCTGGTCTGCGTTATAGATGAAGAAAACACGGCATCCAAAAGGGTGGCTGAGAAAATTGGGATGACATTTGAAAAGAAAGGCAGCGACGAAATTGGACCTTTTCTTCTGTATTCAAGGAATAAAGAAGGATATTGAATCAACACAACCATTCAAAAGGATATTAAATAGAACCTAACACAAGGCGCTGTATCCCGGTATTAAATCTACCTATCGCCAATGGACCTTTTTTATGGTACCATTCAGTTGGTTTCGGGGGATTTCCAATTACTCATTCCTTTTTATTGATCCCAATGCTAATGACCCCAACCGAAACCATTTAAATGCAGGAGAACCTTATGAACACAAAAAAGACAATTCTATTTATAACCTTGGCGCTCATGTTGTTGGCATCCAGCGCCTGCGGTTCTGCAACAGAGACCGCTGACCCCAACCAGGTCAATGCCGTCAACACCGGCATCGCTGAAACCGCCCAATCCGCGGTAAACGCGACATTAACCCGGATCGCACTATCCAACCCAAGCGATACCCCCACACCTGTCTTCACCGAAACAACGATCCCGACTGCAACGACAGTGTTTACCGCCACCTCCAGCAAACCTATGATCAGCGTAAGCAAGACAACCAACTGCCGGCTGGGACCTGACGTCGTTTATGATCGTGTCGGGCAGCTCGACCCCGGTGTGATGGTGGAAGTTTTCGGCGTGGACCCATCCAAAAGCTATTACTACATTGAAAATCCCAATAACCCGGGTACCTACTGCTGGGTATGGGGATACTATGCCACTGAAGTGAATGACTTTACAGGAGTGCCGGTAAAACTCCCCGGACCCACACCCACACCTGGAAAAACAGCCACGCCCGGGGGATCCAAGACTCCAACTGTCACGGGTACAATTACAAATGTTGGCGCCTGCACAACTGATTCACTATCCCCTCTGAATAACAGCAAGTTCAAACCCGGTACTCTATATATCGACTTTACCTGGGTAGTTAAGAATACAAGCCAAACCACCTGGGACGACGCCAATGTGGACTTCAAGTTTATGAACGGAACAAATCTGCATGATTACAGTGTTGTCAATCTATCTGGTGATGTATTACCGGATGCCAAAGCCACATTGCTGTTGGACTTGAACATTCCCAACTCAGTTGGCAAATACACAGAAACATGGGCAGTAGTACAAGGCGCCACCACATTCTGTTCAGTGACTTTAACCATCGAGGTTGCCAACTGATCGAACCATTAAATTGAGCAGAGAAATCTGTATACCTTACTGCTTATCATGATCTACAAGAAAGGATGAGCAAAATAACGGTTGTTGCCATGCACATCCTGATCGATTGATCCGATGAATTCAGTCCAGAAGGATGGATACCTCCTGGTATAAGGGGTAATTGAAAAACCCATAGGAATCGATCAGGATACCAACTGCCACAATCCGGGCAATTGATGAGGATCAATCAGGTCTGACGCATCCAACACAAAGGTGCTGAACCAGGGTTTCTCCACAAACCGGTCAACCTGACCCATAAATGCCAGGGTTGCCATGACAATCGATGTTCCTGAATGGAAACTGAGGGGCTAAGTTTTGCCCAGTATTTTCCCTTTTCAAATCAGTGCATTATAAAATTAAGTGATAATCGCATGAAAATTCAATTTCAGTTAAAGAACATTCCTACAGAGAAGGGTATCTCTGTGAATCGATCACGGTGGAACATATTCATCCTGGCAGGAATGGTGATCCTTCTTTCTGCCTGTGTTCCTTCAACTCCCAACCCAACAGTGAAACCCGGATTGCCAGCCACAATTACAGCGACCCAGGAAAATTTTCCGACTGTTGTGCCTGATCCCACTGAAACTTCCACAGCTACATCCGCACTAGATTTTCCAGCCATGGAGCAATATGCATGGAACCTCGTCACGGATGGTCTTTCACAGCCGGTGAACATGGCTAACGCAAATGATGGCAGCGGAAGATTATTCGTGGTTGAAAAAGAGGGGATGATCATGGTGGTGAAGGAAGGGATCATCCGGACTTTACCCTTCCTGGATATCAGGGGAAAAGTTGGAAGCTCAGGTTACGAGCAGGGATTGTTGGGATTGGCTTTTCATCCAGATTTTCGTGAAAACGGGTATATCTATGTTGATTACATGGATAGAAATGGAAATACGGTCATCGCCCGGTATTCAGTGGAACCCACTGCTCCGATTGACAACCAGTACGCAGACCCAAACTCCGAAATGATCCTGCTGCAAGTCGATCAACCCTTTCCCAATCACAATGGCGGGCAGTTGATCTTCGGTCCCGACCGGATGCTGTGGATCAGCCTGGGAGATGGCGGCAGCGGAGGTGACCCATATGGGAATGGACAGTCTGTTCAAACCCTGCTGGGAAAGATCCTTCGTATCGACGTCGATAACGGCAGCCCTTATGGGATCCCACAGGATAATCCCTATTTCTCCGGAGGTGGTTTACCGGAAATCTGGGCATACGGATTGCGGAACCCCTGGAAATTCAGTTTTGACAGTCAAACTGGTGACCTGTATATCGCTGACGTAGGTCAGAACCAATGGGAGGAGGTCAATTTTCTCACTTCTGATTTCAATAATCTCCCGGCAAATTTTGGCTGGAACGTGCGGGAGGGAAAACATCCCTACCAGGATGGCAGCCCTGCTGGTTATGGAAATCTTATAGAACCTGTATTTGAATTTGGGCACGACCAGGGCTGCTCGATCACTGGAGGATTTGTTTACCGGGGAATAGATCTGCCTGAATTAAATGGTATCTATATCTTTGGTGATTTCTGCAGCGGGTTGGTATGGGGATTGATCAACCAGGGAAATGGTCAATGGAATGGAAAAATATTATTCGAAACGGGATTGAGCATATCCTCATTCGGTATTGGCGAGTTGGGGGAAATCTATCTCCTCGATTTGAATGGAAGGTTGTATCGGTTGGAGAAGAAATGAAACACCTATCAAAATTTATTCTTTCTTTTCCTGTTAAACATACTGTTCATTCGCAGTTATCCGATTTCCCGTATAATACGACCTCTTCCTGAAGAAACTGAATTACAATCCAGTCTGGAAAAATCATGAAACCATTTCAACTTATCTTCCGTTATGCGCGCCGCTACCAATTAACCCTGACCATCACTGCCTTTGCCATGCTGGCGCTGGTGGGGGTGCAATTGCTGATCCCCTGGATCATAAAGACATTGGTGGCAGCGGTCACTGATCCATCAGCCACCTTGGACAGGATGAACCTGGTTCAAAACCTGACAATAATCGCACTGGCTGTTTATATTGGCAAAGCGGTGCTGCAATTTTTGCGTTCCTACCTGGCTCATGTTGCTGGCTGGGGAGTCGTGGCGGATGTACGCAAATATATCTATGATCATATGCAGCGTTTGTCACTGCGATTCTACGAAGATAAACAGGTTGGCCAGTTGATGTCAAACGTGGTCAACGATACCGACCTGTTCGAGCAGTTAATTGCCCATGCCATTCCAGATGTTGTGGTGAATGTGATCACTTTCATCGCGGTAACAATCATGCTGCTTGGATTGAACTGGAAACTGACCCTGCTAAGCACGATACCGATCCCTCTGGTGATCCTATCGTTGCGGATCTATGCAAGGTATGTGCGTCCGGCTTTCCGTAAAAGGCAAAAGGAGTTGGGAGACCTGAACGCCACCTTGAATGACAATCTTTCTGGGATTCGAGAGATCAAGGCATTCACAAGGGAAAAAGAGGAAGCCATACACATTCAGGAGCGAATTGATAGTTACAAGGATTCACTGCTAAATGCCTTGAAACTGATGGCTACATTTCAACCTTTCGTAGAATTCACTTCCTCGTTGGGAATGTTGATCGTGATCTTCTTTGGTGGAAGGCTGGCAATGGAAGGCACCCTCCCTGTTTCTGACCTGGTGGCATTCTTTCTCTATCTCGAGATGTTTTACAATCCCGTCCGAATACTTAGCAGCGCATGGGAAAATGTGCAGAGTTCCCTGGCTGGAGCAGACCGGGTTGCCCACCTGATCGAAGAAGACGAAGAGCCGCACACAGTACCTGGGGCGGTATCGATGCAGGGAACAGCACGGGGAGAGATCATATTCAGGAATGTGGGATTTGAATATATCCATGGTGTCACCGTCCTGGAGGATATCAACCTGGAGATTCCCGCTCAAAGCGTCCTCGCCTTGATCGGACCGACAGGTGTTGGCAAATCAACACTGGTGAGCCTGATCCCGCGTTTTTACGATGTGAGCAGCGGTCAGATCCTGCTGGATGGACATGATATCAAAGAATTAAAAATGGACGATCTCCGCAAGCAGATCAGCATCGTACTGCAAGATGTATTCCTCTTCTATGGGACTGTCAGGGAAAACATCCTATTTGGACGACCGGATGCTTCAGAAAGTGAGATGGTCGAAGCTTCAAAGGTTGCCAACGCACATGATTTCATAATGAAGCTTCCTTATGAATACGACACAGTGATTGGTGAACGTGGTGTCAAGTTATCAGGTGGTCAAAAACAACGACTTTCGATCGCGCGGGCAGTTTTGAAGGATGCCCCGATCCTTATCCTGGACGAGGCTACATCTTCGGTGGACACCCAGACTGAACACCTTATCCAGGAGGCAATAGAGCGATTGATGAAGGGAAGAACCACGATCGTGATCGCCCATCGTCTTTCCACAATTCGCGGGGCGGATACCATTGTGATAATGGAAGGAAACAGAATCCGGGAAATGGGTACGCATGATGAACTAATGTCCATGGAAAGTGGTTTATATCGGAAGTTATACAACGTTCAGCAGGATATGGAACCAGAAATTCGCTCACATGTCCTTGACCAACATTCTGAGCAATGATAAACTTCGAAGGTAATTATTCCACTACCAAGGAGGCAGTTCATGATCGAAAGAAATGCTCAATTTCAGATCTTTCCCATTCGAACGGGAATGAATCTGCCTACCTGGAGTGTGCCTGTTAACCATTGAACAAAGGATCCGTCTGATCAAAGCCACGGTGCACACTTGACCCGTGGCTTTTTTATTTATGATGATCATCCCAAATCAAGTGATGCGGGTGATCCGAAACAGGAAAAATAACATGGCAACAAACATGCAACCATCTCATTATTTTGATTTTCGAACAACAATATCCAAAAATAAATTTACTGGAATGCTGCGCATGATGGAAGGATATCGACTTCCATATCTTGGAGCCAACCTTTCGCTGGCTATCTCAGCCCTGGCAAAAACCACCACCTTTCTGCTTTTGAGGAATTTTGCGGATACGGTTGTAGGAAATATTCAACCATTTGCTGGAACCCTTTCACGGACCCTGCTGTACATAGCACTCGGATTTGTTGGATTGGCGTTCCTGGAAGGAGGATTTACTTTCATTTCGGGAAGACTGGCGGCATTATCTGCAGAAGGTATTTCCCGCCGATTGAGAAATTTCCTGTTCGACCAGATCCAACGATTAACATTTGCATATCACAGCAAAACTCCAACAGGTGACCTAATTGAAAGGGTTACATCGGATGTCGATTCGGTTCGCAACTTTTTTAACGAACAAGCTATTGGCGTGGGACGCATATTCTTCCTGTTCATCATCAATTTCACTGCCATCTGGATACTATCGTGGAAACTTGCATTGGGATCCATCATCATCACTCCGATCATCCTGGTGATATCAATATGGTTCTTCAAGAAGGTCACGAAAGTATATGAAGCCTACCAGGAACAAGAAGCCATTTTATCAACAACCCTGCAGGAAAATTTGACCGGAGTTAGGGTTGTTAAAGCTTTTTCCCGCCAGAAATATGAAATGGAAAAGTTCGAGAAAGAAAACTGGGAAAAGTTCCAGCGGGGAAGAAAGTTTGTCAGAATGCACTCAACATTCTGGCCGCTTTCGGATATATTGTGTGGTTTCCAAATGCTGGGTGGATTTATCCTGGCAGGGATCATGGCAATCCAGGGAGAGATCACAATTGGTACGTATCCCGCCTATGTCGGTCTTGTGGTGTGGCTGATATGGCCAATGCGAAATCTCGGACGGATCATCGTGAACAGTTCCACTGGCCTGGTCTCGTATGGAAGATTGATAGAAATCATCAAACAAGAGCGGGAACCACTTACAGAAGGCAAAGTGGAACCCATGGGACCTGTAAAAGGAGAGATCAGATTTGAAAACGTGTCATTCCAATATGAAGATGGCAACATAGGTGTGATCCGGGATATTTCATTTGAAATCAAACCCGGGCAGGTTGTCGCCTTGCTTGGTTCAACTGGATCAGGAAAAACGACATTGGTTAACCTGCTTCCCCGTTTCTATGATTACAGCGAAGGGAAGGTTTTGCTGGATGGTATCGAGCTGGTGGATTATCCGCGTAAATACCTTCGACAACAGATCGGTATCGTGGAACAAGAACCGTTCCTATTCAGCCGATCAATCCTGGAAAATATCACCTATGGTGTCGGACGCGAGGTCCCGCAAGGAGAAGTTGAAAAGGCTGCCAGAGCGGCGGCCATTCATGATGTCATCCTGTCCTTCCCGGAAGGTTATCAAACCCTGGTCGGTGAGAAAGGTGTGACCTTATCTGGCGGACAGAAACAAAGAGTTGCCATTGCACGCACACTATTGAAGAACCCTCGCATCCTAATCCTGGATGACTCCACTTCATCGGTGGATACTGAAACCGAAGCAGAGATCAGGCAATCTCTGAATACTCTCATGGAGAATCGGACGACCTTCATTATTGCACACCGGATCCAATCGGTGATGAATGCCAACCTGATCCTCGTTCTTGACAATGGCAGAGTCGTTCAAAAAGGGCGCCACAATGAATTGCTGCAAGAGGAAGGAATGTATCGAAAGATCTTTGATATTCAGACCAGGATCGACCTTGAATTGGAAGCAGAGATCCAATCGGTAGTGGAAAAGGATTACCCTTAAAAGACAGCATTTGAAATTTCCTGTTTATCAAGCAGGTAAATGATCATGGAGAATTAAAGCATGTCAGTCGAAATGATAGAACTTGAAGAAGAAGAATATACGAGTCAGTGGACTGCACCTGTATTCAGGCGTATTCTTGGATTACTAAAACCTCATTCACGCTGGTTATGGGGATTCCTAATCGGAGCAGGAGGAACTGCTGGACTGGATGCGATCTTCACTTATATCAACAGGTCAATGATCGATCAAGGGATTGCAAACCACAGCATTCCCATCCTTTTGAAATATGCAACCATGTACGGCGGGCTGCAATTATTGCAGGCAGTTATGGTTTTCACATTTGTTTACATGGCAGGAGTCCTAGGAGAACGAATTCAATATGATCTGCGAAAATCAATCTTCAACCATTTGCAGAAACTTTCCTTATCCTATTACAGCCAGAATGCAGTCGGGCGGTTGATGGCACGAGTAACATCAGATTCCGGGCGAGTCTCTGGTTTAATGACCTGGGGACTGCTTGATACAACATGGGCAATCGTCAGTGTGATCTTCTCAGTGAGCTTCATGTTCCTAATCAACTGGAAGCTAGCACTGATCGTCTTCAGTATCATTCCAATCCTGATCATCATTGCCATTAACTTCCGTAAAAAGATTCTGGTTGAGTTTCGAACCGCAAGACGGGTGAACTCAAAGATCATCGGCGAGTACAACCAGAACATCCAGGGAGTTCAAGTTGTCAAAGCACTGGGAAGAGAAGATGAGAATTTAAAAGAGTTTTCAAACCTAACCGATAATATGTACAGGTCATCCTACCGGGCTGCCTGGCTTTCAGCACTTTTCCTGCCAACTGTTCAGATCATTTCGGCATTTGCACTGGGTGCAATCGTCTGGTACGGTGGTATCGAATCACAAATCAATGGATTCAGCGTAGGGAACATTCATGCTTTTGTATCGTACCTGACCTTCATGATCTGGCCGGTGCAGGATATCGCCAGAGTTTATGCAGAAATGCAGCAAGCCATTGCGTCGGCTGAACGGATCTTTAACTTGGTCGATACTCCACCTGAAATCGAAGATCGAGCAGATGCTGTTCCAGCCAAAACAATGCTGGGAGAGATCGTATTTGATCACGTAGATTTCCATTACGAGGATCAAAATCCAGTCCTGACGGATTTTTCCCTGGATGTGAAAGCTGGAAGCATGATCGCCCTGGTGGGACCAACTGGCGGTGGTAAGACAACCATCGTAAACCTTCTATGCAGGTTCTATGAACCAAAAAGCGGAGTCATCAGCATTAATGGACGGAATTACAGGGATTACACCCAGGAATCCATCCACAATAGAGTGGGAATCGTGCTGCAAACACCACACCTTTTCTCCGGCAGCATCAGGGAAAATATTCGGTACGGAAAATTGGGAGCATCGGACGATGAGATTACCGAAGCTGCAAAAGTGGCCGGCGCCCATGAATTCATCAGTAAATTTGAGAAAGGTTATGACCAGGAAGTTGGTGAAGGCGGGAACCAGCTTTCTGTCGGCCAAAAACAATTGATCAGCCTTGCGCGGGCTGTTCTATCCAAGCCTGAGATCTTCATCATGGATGAAGCCACTTCCAGCGTGGATACCCTGACGGAAGCACTGATACAAAAAGGGATGAATGCACTGATGGAAGGCAGGACCTCGTTCATCATTGCCCACAGGCTGAGCACCATCAGAAAAGCTGACATGATCGTTGTCATTGATGGAGGGCGGATCGCTGAAAAGGGTACCCACGCCGAGCTTCTCAAGATACAGGGACATTATTACCGCCTGTATACCCAGCAGTTCAAAATGGAGAAAGAAGCTGCCTACAGCACGGAGATGAAACCCATCGAAACCTTTGCTGGATGATGGATTTCCTTTTTTTTTTCGAGATCAAGATTGATTGTGCAATGAAATAGAATAACCTTGCGAAGGATAATAAACCTTCGCAAGGTATTTTTTAATTCTCAGCCGGACTTATCGTTATCAAGGGTTCCTTACGTCGATCATCAAGGAAATGCCTGATTGTCAATATGGGGTGATCCAGCATCATGCGAGGTCCAGAAAAGCGCATTACATCCCTGATTTGTTCACGCATGGCAGGTTTATAGCAATGGATCGGGCAATTGGCACAGGTTGTTTTTCCCTCCTGAAACGGACAACGATCAAGCCGGTTAAAGGAATACTCTGCCAGTTCCTGGCATGAGCTGCAGAGCTCCGATTGATTGTTATGTTTCTTTCGGCAATAGATGGCAAACATTGCCTGCAATGTTCTGGCTTCGCGGTCGATTCGTGGTCGAGTTGACATGGCGGCGATTATAATATTTTATTCCTGGATTTAAACATCAAAGCATCATTTTCTAATGCAACTATAAGGAAAAACCATGGCTTCTGCTGTAACTGCAGTCATCATTCTTCTCTCGATCAGTAAATTATTGGATATTCTCTCCACCCTGGCAAGGATCCGTTCCGTGAACAGTGAATCCAACCCACTGGCGAGAAATTTGATGAAAAGGTTTGGAATCAAAAGAACAGCCTGGCTGATCTTTATGATATCCCTGGCAATCATCATGTTGACAGGGATCACTGCAATTTCATCCAATCGGTTCGTCCAAATCGGGTTTATCCTGATTGGAACAATCATATCCATCATTCAGTTTTCCGTTGCGATCTCAAATTGGAGCGGGAAACACAATCTGGTAACGAGAAATTTTCTAAAATTCCATCAATTCATTAGTCAACTGATAGCCAGGAAAAATCATTATTAATTTTCCAGAACAGATGAATATCACTAATTGGGATCTATCACTTTTAGAAAGAACGTAAAGGGATTTAAAAAGATAATTCTCCACTTACGCAGGTGGAGAATTGATCAAGAAAGAACTGTTTCTGTAAACCAATTATTCTATTCTGGTTTTTTCCCCAGGTTTAACAAAAAACCCCAGTAATCGATCCCAGCCTTTTGACATCTGAAGTGATTTCAAGCGCCAGGTGCCGACAATTCCATAAGGCAGGAAAAGAACAATGAGGACATAGATGGCGCCATTAATGAAACTGGCACTTTCCCCAATATAACGTCTCAACCCATAGTCGAGCAAGCGGTAAACAACTGCGCCGATCAATGCGCCACTTAATGTACCGACACCACCAATCAGGATTATAAGAAGGGCGGTGACCGTAAAACCAAGGCTGGCGGTATTTGGGCTGACGATTGGTTGGTAAATTGTGTGCATCATTCCTGCAAGGGCAGCAGTGACTGATGAAAGCATGAGCGCAGCCAGCTTGAAATAAAAAGTGTTGTAACCCAACATCAGTGCCCGACCTTCGTTCTCGCGTATGGCAGAGCAAACTCTACCTGTCGGTGAATTCACAAAACGCTTATAGATCATGAATACAACAGCAAGGATCGCAAGAGCAATAAAATACAACCTGAGACGCTCATTGGCTGGACTGATGAACGCTGGTACAACCACACCCTGTAATCCAACATCTGAACCGGTATATTTTTGCATTTCAGTTGAAATGACCAATACATGGAAGACTGAAGCCATCCCCAAAGTCACCAATGCAAAGGTTATTCCCTTGACCCTTGGCAGCACCATCCCAAAGAGCAATGCCTGTAAAATACTGGCGAGCAACAAAAAGCCAAAGGTGGCGCCTAATGACATTCCAAAATTCTTTAGCAAAATTCCAGTCAGGTATGCACCAACGGCAAAGAACATTGAATGACCAAATGAAAGCAACCCTGTAAAACCAAAGATCAGGTCGTAACTGAGCGCATACAATGCAAGAATAAAGATCTCTATCGCCAATCCCTGGATAAACTTGGATAGACCACTCCCGTTCATCCAGACTTTCAATGGATTGGCTCCATCGAGCAAGCCTACAATGAATGGTAATAGGATAAAAACCAAAAGGGTAATGAGCAAACCCCTGTTCTTTTGAATGAAAGTGGTTGTTTTATCCTCTGGCATTGATCACTCCTTCTTCCCTAAAAGACCATTTGGAAGTAACAAGAGAATCACAACCATCAATAGAATGGTCGAAGCAGGAACAATGGGGGGCGATGGTTTAAAGACAATATCAGTAAAAGGTATGGGGATACCAATTTGCCCATATTTAATGATAAATTGCTGCAACAAACCCACCAACAGGGAACCCAGCGCGGCACCGGGGTAACTGGTAAGCCCACCGATGGCGAGGGCGATCAGGGCGTTTAACAGGAAACTTTCGCCCATCAGATTTGACAACCCTATCGATGGTGCAGCAAGGACACCACCCAGGGCAGCCAACCCGACACCCATTGCAAACACCAATGTGAAAACCCTACGGACATTGATACCAAGGGCTTCAACCATCTCACGGTCCTGAACGCCAGCGCGGATGATCATACCGAGACGGGAGCGTTTCAACAACAACCAGACACCAATCAGAACTATCAATCCGACAATCGGAATAAATATTTCATTAAAGACGCGGATACGACCATCCATAACCAACATGGTTGAGCAGTGGTACTGCCACCAATCAGCAAATGATGTCGCAGGACAGCTTTCCCCCGTAGCTGCAAACAACTCCGGACGAGGCATGGCGAATTCGGGACGACCCCATATTGCTCTTACCATCTCAATTCCGATGGCGCTCAAACCAAGGGTAACCATCAACTGGTAGATCGGGCGGACATAAAGGGGTCGTATGACCGTGGTTTCCATCAGTGCACCCAAGGCAAAACCGCTTCCAATAGCGACCAAGATCGCCACGAGGAACAACAAGTTTGTATTCAAACCGATCAGTAATCCGGTCAGGTAATCATTGAAGATAAAGAAAAGAATCCCCATCAAAACAAGCAAAATAAATTTCAGGAAACTTAACCAATTCACCTTCCTGGAGATAAGCTGTTTTTTGGATCTGAATAATGTCAAAGAGAAAGAAAATAGCATGCTAGCAAGGACCATTCCAGTCAGAGCCAGGAATGGTGAAAAAGCTGACATATCAGGTGGGGGAAACTGTCCTCTTATCCCCTGTGTTGCAAGATAAGAAATGCCGACAGGGCTGAGTGCATAATTTCCTGGATCCCATATGCTTATTGGGTAGCTTTTGAGAACATTCATAAGGATCAAAACTGATAACAATAATCCCAGCCACGGAATACCTTTACGGATAAATCCTTTTAATTTGATCCTGGCACCAAGCTCCTTCCAGAAGTCCCCCAACAAAAAACCGCTGGTCAGTAAAACGACAGGAGCAAGAAGATCAACGAAAGTATCCGGGCGAACGTAAACCGTCCATCCAATATAAGCTCCGATCATGAAAAGGGTTCCGTGTGCCAGGTTAAGGACATCAAGCAGACCAAAAATCAGAGAAAACCCGGAGGCGACCAAAAACGTCAGTGACCCAACAGAAAGACCACGAAGCAATGTAATAACGAAATCCTTGGATTCCATCCCCTGGGCAGCTATTGTGAAAAGGAACGTCAGAACTGCCAAAAGGATCAGAATTGTCAGGTTCTTTCTAATATTATGCGGTAAATTCATACCTTATCTCTTTGCTCCAAACATGGATCTACTATGCTGCACCCAGATATTTCTGAATGGTTTCAGGGTCATTAACAAGATCTTTCAT
>Ga0209642_10002276_pt1 | contig 12677 bp, 10 predicted proteins | sample RifCSP19_2_FD_184025 | JGI IMG/M metagenome (GOLD analysis project Ga0209642, IMG submission 184025) | Soil microbial communities from Rifle, Colorado - Rifle CSP2_sed 19_2 (SPAdes) (version 2) | ecosystem: Environmental > Terrestrial > Deep subsurface > Rock core/Sediment | place: Rifle... | reverse complement strand
TCGAAAAACTCTCCCAGGGCATCCGCTTCGATCCCATGGATCGCTTCTCAAGGATCACCCTCATCCCATCATTTTGGAGTTTCCCGTTTATTTACTTCGAATATCTGAATGATCAGATCATCATACTTTATGGAGCAAGGACAGAGAATGATAGCCTGGTTCCAGGTGCCACACCACCTCCACAATTGGTGGCAACCTTAAAAGCAATTGCAGATCCAACCCGTTTGAGGATCATGCATATTCTTGCGGAACAACCTCGCAGTTCATCCGAAATTGCACGAGAACTTCGTTTGAGACTCCCAACAGTGGTACATCATTTGACCCTATTGAGGCTGGCGGGGTTGATCCAGATCACGGTTGGGCAGAACGATAAACGCTATACAACTCGTCTGGAAACGTTGGGCGGCATCCAGAGATCCCTGGAAGGATTCATTAAATCATAATAATATGTCCGACATAATTTCAGTTTACATAAAAAGACTGCGCCAATTTTCTCCCAATGCACGTTTGTTATTGGTCAGCATTGTACTGACCGGTGCATCTCTGGGAGTGTACAGGTTGCTATTCAATTTTTATGCGCTCAGCCTTGGAATTGACGAGAGTATTATTGGAAATTTCATCACTGTCAACAGCATGACTGCCCTCCTGGTCGCCCTTCCGATGGGATACGTGGCAGATTTCCTCGGACGCAAGAGATCCTTCATTATCGGAGGTGCTGTGATCAGCCTTGCGATCCTTGGAATGGTCATTTGGCCAAGCCTTGGCATTTTATATCTCATGAATGTCCTTATGGGTGCCGCCCAGAGTCTATCCGGCGTGACCATGGCGCCATTCCTGCTCGAAAATAGCGGGGAGGAAGAACGAACATACCTTTTCAGTCTGAGTTCAGGAATTCAAATGCTGGCTTCCTTTGCAGGCAACTCCGTCGGTGGGTACCTTCCTTCCTGGATTGCCGATTGGAGAAGTGTTGGGTCTACCAGCAGCGTTGCCTATGGCTGGTCTCTTGGTGTAATAGCATCTTTATCCATTCTCGGCTTGATTCCTTTCTTCGCCATGAACACCAGGCATTTAAAGAATACCGACAAATCCATTTTTGCGCCGATTGGGTATGCGGTAAAGAATTGGGCTTCGATCAGCAAGATGGTCTTACCCCTCTTGATAACATCGATCGGGGCTGGGTTGTTCATGCCATTCATGAATATCTTTTTTCGGGTTGTCCACAACCAGCCTGACCCGGTGATCGGAAATGTACTTGCCTGGGGTGCATTAGCAATGGGTATCGGGTTGGTGATTGCACCACCAATCGCAGATCGGATCGGAAAGATCAAACTGGTTGTGCTGACCCAGGGATTATCGATTCCATTCCTGATGCTCCTTGGTTACTCACCCTGGTTCTGGATGAGTGCCATCGGTCACTATGTCAGGCTTACACTGATGAACATGGGTGGACCGGTCTACAATGCCTTTGTTATGGAGCATGTCGAACCCGAAGCAAGAGCCATGGTTGCCAGCCTGACCAATATGGCCTGGAATTTTGGCTGGGCTTTCAGTCCATCCATCAGCGGTTTCTTGCAGATCAATTACGGATTTAATCCTGTTTACCTGCTGGTGATCATTCTTTATTCGATCTCAGTATTCTTATATTGGAAATTTTTCTGGATCAAAAAGACCATTCAATATAGCACTTCTTGAAAGGTCGAAAGGAGGCTTCAGACAGAGTTTTTGGCAACACTTGCCGGCGCCTATCCGGCAATTGCTATGGAGGAGTGGTGGATGACACCACTCCTCTTCAATGATACGGAAGATCATTAATGTAACATTCTTGGCGAAAATTCATCTTAAAGATTGTTATTTCACATCACACGCGATGGAACAAACCATTGTGCCGGCATGAGATCGGGGTTTATCAGGCACAGCGGATTGATTCACATCATAAGGAGTCTGATTTATGGAGATATTAATTGATTTTCCAGGAGGGCAAAGGGTGGATGCACATTTCCCCGGTTTTACCGTTAAAACAGATCAACCATCGATTAGTGGAGCGGGAACACCATTCAACCTGTTCCTCTCTTCTTTGGGTACATGCGCAGGCATTTACGTGCTTGGTTTTTGCCAGCAAAGAGGTCTACCAACCGAAGGTATCAGCATAGTTCAGCGTATGGAAAGGGATCCTTCAACCAGGATGATAAGCAAAATTGACCTTGAGATTCAGGTTCCGCCATCTTTTCCTGAAAAATACCTCCCCTCGTTGATACGATCTGCAGAGCTTTGTGCAGTAAAGAAACACATGGAAAATCCTCCCGTTTTCGAAGTAACGACCAAAGAGATTCCTTTCGATTAATTTGGTGCAGAAACCGCAATTATAATTAGATATGCCATTTCTTATAGACGGACACAATTTGGTCCCAAAAGCTGGTTTTAGGCTGGCAGATGTGGATGTCGAGAATGATCTGATCGAAAAGCTCCAGGTATTCTGCCGGATTCGACGAACTTCTGTTGAGGTGTATTTTGATGGGGGTCTTCCAGGTCAACCTTCACGCGGGAAATTTGGGAATGTAACAGCTTTTTTTGTCCGCAGGGGGAAAACTGCAGATGAGGCGATCGAGAAGCGATTGCAGGCGCTCGGTAAAACCGCCCGCAATTGGGCTGTGGTCAGTTCAGATCGGCGTGTTCGATCAGCTGCCCTTGAAGCACATGCACGTTCGATCTCAAGCGAAGAATTCTCCAGTTTCCTGTCGGAGGCAACTGACCAGGAATTTGGTGATATCGAAACTGAACCTCGTGTCGACCCTGACGATGTGTCGCTGTGGCTGAAGGAGTTTGGAGAAGAATAGCTTATATTGGTTACACATATTCAAAATCTTAATTGAAATTTAATGTAATTCAGACTATTTTGATGTATATTGTATGCATAGACACCTGATCAATACTTACTGGTAATGCAGGTGTCTTCCACCAAAGTGTCGTGTGTCCCCCCCATATGGCACGGTTGGATGGAGTCCCTTCCTCTTGACCACCAGGTTTTCGAACCTGGTGGTCTTCATTATTGTATAATGTACCCATGAAAACTGCTGTGGTCAGTATCCTTTCCCCCGATCACAATTACTCCGAGCATCCCGAAAGCCCCGAACGATTTAATTATCTTCACAACATCAAGGATCGACCCTATTCTTCCCATCTCTCCTGGTTGAAAGGATCTCCGGCTGAAATAAAATGGCTCGCTTCGGTCCACACGCAAAGGTTGATCGATGGCATTAAAAAAGTATGTCTCAAAGGTTCTTCGCTGATCGACTATGCCCCAACCTATGTCACGTCCAGTTCCTTTAATGACGCCAGGCTTGCTGCTGGTGGTGTCCTAGAATGCACCCGGGCAATATTAAAAGAGGAAGTCAGCAATGCATTTGCCATGGTCAGACCGCCCGGTCATCATGCCGAACCGGATGCAGCCATGGGTTTTTGCATCTTCAACAATGCCGCCATCTCCACTCGATATGCACTTCATGAAGGTCTGGAAAAGGTTTTGATTTTTGATTTTGACGCTCATCACGGAAATGGAACCCAGGCTGCCTTTATGGATGAGCCTCGGGTTGCATATATATCCACACACCAGGAAGGGATCTATCCTGGGTCCGGACGTTTCGATGAAGCTCCCAATGCCCGAGGACGTATCGTTAACCTGCCTTTGCCTGCATATGCTGGTGACCAGGTCTTTTCAGCGATCCTTGAGCAGGTAGTTTCTCCCCTTGCTAATAAATTTCAACCTGGAATGATCGTGGTTTCAGCTGGTTTTGACAGCCATTGGCAGGATCCGCTTACAAATCTCGGTCTATCAACAAAGGGATTTCATACCATGGCGTGCAAACTGGTGGAAATGGCAGAAAAGGTCTGTGAAAGCCGCATCTTATTCGTTCTTGAAGGTGGGTACCTGCCTCAGAAAGTCTTCTCCGGAATTGATGCCTGCTTGCATGCATTGACAGGTACTGTTTATCAGAACCAGGTTGACGATCCAAGCCCATACCAGGAACCCGGTATGCCCGATTGGTTATCCCGGGTTCGATCCTATCATCTTATCTGAAATTATTTAATAATGAAAGTTTGGTATTTATTATAAACCCCTGCTGCATTATCCGAAAAAGACGATTCCCAGGAGAACAGCTGCCAGTGTGACAGTAATATTATCTATATCCTTGAAGGGAAGTGCCTCGACCACCATACCGAGTAATGCGATCACGGAGATCGGCAGCAGGTAATCACCGATCACACCGTTGAACATCCCCAAGGATAAATAAACCCAAACAATGAAAACAGATAGCAGCCATCCGCCAATGAACATGCCAAGGGATCCAACAGTCGTTTTCCTGGTATTCCAGGGAAGCTGCGGCGATTTTATCCGCCTTCCAAGGATGTCTGCCAGTCCATCTCCGCCGCACATTAACATCAAGGCAATGATTCCTATCGGTGAATCCTTCCAATAAACCAATGTCAGGATGACAAATATCAAGCCGTAAAAAAGAGGACCGCGTAAGATTTCTCGTCGATCTCCAGTTCGGGTCATTGCCTTTACAGATGCTTCGTCCTTCATCACACCCAATCCAACCATGGCGAATTGGATCGTTATGGCTAAAGGCACCAGGCTTGCCAGCCACCGTGAATACCAGGTATCAGGGAAAAGCAGCCAGCATAAAACAAAGATCGGTCCCGTTCCAATATGAATGATCTTTCGACTTAATTTACTTTCGATCCAACCCTTATGCGCTGCCAGGTCCATGATTCTCAACCATGAAAGGGCGATGATGAAAGTAAGTACGAATGCCAGGAACGGATTCATGCTTGTCTCTGTAAGGTATTGATCTTATTTTGAAATATCTCGCTGTCAGGGGGATCCATTGAGATGATGGTTTCCAGAACCTGTATGGCACTTGGTATCTTTTTCTCCTCAATATACAGGTCCACCAGTTCATTCAGTTGAGCTGCTGCTTTCTCAACTCTGCCAGCCAGCCTGTATTCTTCAGCCAGGTGCCGAAATAAAATCTCTTCCCTGGGATGAATTAACATAAGGTCTTCCAGAAAATGTATCGCTTCTTCCCGTTTATAGTGTGAAGACAACTGCACGAAATAATTATCGATCTCGGCATCTGCTTGCGGGCTCTTTCCCAATCGGATATAAAGATCGATAATTGCTCTACGTGTGTCGGGATCATCGGGATCAATGGTCCTTATCTGTTCATAGATCCGGCTTGCCTGCCGTAGATCCAACCGCTGCATATCGATATCTGCCATTCGCTTTAATATACGCGTGCTTGAATTATTATTGGTATCTGCATTCTGGCAGTATTTCAACGCATTTGTGTAAGTTTTGCGTGCCAGGTCAAGTTCCGCCTGGTTGTAATAAAGTTCTGCCAGTTGAATATATTCATTCAATGCCTCATCCACTTGACCTTGCGAAATCAGGTGGTCTATCAATCGGTTATGAATATTCACATCCATCGGTGAAAGTTTCATGATCTTCCTGAAAAAAGCTGTTGCTTGCTGGTTCTCACCTCGAACTTTATAGGCATTTGCTATAACCAACAATTTGGCAAGTGCCTCCACTTGGTTTTCCTGTTTCAGGAGAATGTCGCTTATCAGGGAATGTAATGGCAGGTATGTGGGTGCGTATTGCAGCGAGAAATAAGCTTCTTCCATGGCTGATCGATATTTTTTTTGCCTGACAAGTTCACGGACATTCCTCATGGCATCGATCACCTGGCTGCCTTTGGTTTGGGTGATAAGATGAGCCAGCGGGAGAAGCATTGAATCCTTATCACTCTCAGGAAGTTGGGCGCGCCCATCTTCCACTTTTTTCCGCCAATCAGGCTGGTTTAACAGTTCGTCGATGACATGACAGATCTTTTCTTGTTCTTCCTTGTCTTCTTCATGGTCATAACATTCGATGATGGGTTCATAAAGCTGACGAATGGATTCTACCTGGTCACTCGGTACGACCATCGAATCGGCCAGCTTCAGCGCTTCAAGATAATGCCTGCATGCTTCCCCCTGTTGTTCCATCTTCAGGTGGATATCACCCATCAGTAGTCTTGATGCCAGGCTGTAAGCCTGGTGATTAATGGATTGCTCCAGGTATCTCAATGCGCTTTCCAGGTGATTATCACTTGCTTGCAGGAACCCAAGATCAAAATATAAAGCCGGTTCCTGAAAGCCATTCTTCAATGCGTCTTCCAATTCTCTTCCTGCTTGTTGATTCTGCCCGTGAGTTTGAGCATCAATAGCCTGCCCCAGGTGGTTCTTGATCAGTGATGGATTTTCTTCATTTTGATCATCACCTGGCAATTCATCCTGGTTCTCGGAATTTCCTGAGGGTTCATTAACAAGATCTTTTTCTATACGGCTGCTTAATTCAAATAATGCGCTCGCCATCCTGGTCAAAGCTGTCTTGACTGCTTCAGAAATCGGATCGAGTTTGTTTTTGTCATCCGTCGACTTCTCCATCTGGCGAATATCCGCCATCCTTAATGGGCCGGTCCCCCCTTTCAACCGCGATGGTTCCGGTAGGGTTTCTCCATTCATTAACAGGTTTTTTGCGTTTATGGCTTCCGGGTGTTTTGGATCAAGTTCGAGGGATCGATTTACATGTGATTCTGCCTTCTCCAGCTTCCCATTATGTTGATATAAAAAAGCCAGTGCCAGGTTTTCTTTAATTGCAAGCGGTTTCCTGTCTGTTTTCTCATAAATAAACGCCAGGTTCGTGTGCGCTTCTGTATTAGCCGGGTCCACCATGATGACTCGCAGTAGGTTATCAATTGCCTTGTCAACGTGGTTATTCTCCATGAACAGGTTTGATGCTTTCATACCATAGTCCACAACAAGATCGATCTGTCCCAATCTTTCTGCGATCAAGGCGATCCTTTCCATTGTCAGCGAATCCTTGTCATCGATCTTTGCTGCCTGCATATATGTCTGCATGGATTCTTCCAGTCTCTTCAGCTGGAAAAGGGACAATCCCAGGTTTCTTAGTGCTTTTGGGTTGTCGGGAAATTCGTCCACCGCAATCCGGTAATTCTCTGCTGCCTTGTCCCAATTCTGGTCCCATGCTGCAGAGTGCCCGGCATTGATCGCTTTGTTGAATACGTTCTTGTCACCTGTCATTTTGAACTCTTTTTTCTCTTATTTGGTGGTTTTCAATTCATCCCAGTTTGGACCCCATTTGGCTTCCGTGGTTAATGGAATGCTCATCGGGTAGGCAGTTTCCATGGCTTCTTGCACAACAGCCATTGTGCTTGCCAATTCTGCTTTAGGACAATCCACGACCAATTCGTCATGAACTTGCAGGATCATTCTTCCTTTCAATCCGGCTTTCTTCATTTCAAGAGGTACTTTTATCATCGCCAGCTTCATGATGTCTGCTGCTGTTCCCTGGATTGGTGCGTTAATTGCCTCCCTCAGTTCCCTGTTCCTTGCATTCGCATTTAATTGCCCTGACTTCAACCCTGGAAAATAGCGCCTTCTCCCCATAAGAGTTTCTACAAAGCCGGTTTTTTCTACATCCCTTTGGATCCCATCCAGGTACTTTTTTACGCCGGGATACCGCTTGAAATATGCTTTTACAAAATCCTCAGATTCTGCCAGGGTCAGGTCTGTCGAACGGGTCAATCCGAAGGTACTCATCCCATAAACCAGGCCAAAATTGATTGCTTTGGCATGTCTTCGTTGATCGCTGCTTACCTCGTTCAATGGAACCCCAAAAACGGCAGACGCGGTCGCGGCGTGGATATCCTGTCCATTGCGAAAAGCTTCCATCATGGCTTCATCCTGCGCCATGAAAGCCACTATTCGAAGTTCGATTTGTGAATAATCCACTGCCAGGAGCAGGTTTCCGGGGTCTGCTACAAAACCTCTCCGCACGCGCTTTCCCATTTCAGAACGGATGGGGATATTCTGCAGGTTGGGGTTGGATGAAGACAGCCTTCCGGTTACTGCTCCTGTTTGGCTGTACGAGGTATGCACATGCCCGGTTAATGGGTTTATCTCCAGGGGTAAGGGTTCAACATAGGTGGATTTCAGCTTGGTCAGTTCCCTGTATTCCAATATCCAATCGATGATGGGATGTTGACCGCTCATCGCTTCCAATACATCTGCCGAAGTGGAATAAAAACCACTTGATGTTTTCTTTCCACGGTCAGGAGGGGTTAGCCTCAATGTATCAAAAAGAACGGTTGATAATTGCTGAGTTGAATTCAGGTTGAATGCCTTGCCAACCGAAGTCACGATCTGACGTTCCAGGGCATTCAATTTTTCATTAAGTTCAACGGAAAATTTCGTGAAGAATTCCTTGTCCAGTCGGATCCCTGCCATTTCCATATCCGCCAGGACTGAAACCAGCGGCATCTCCAGCTCATCAAATATCTTTTTCACCTTTGGTGCTTGCGATAATTCTTTTTCCAAAGGATCCATCAATCTCAATGTAACTTCAGCATCCATGGCTGCATAAGGAGCCGCTTCACTTATGGCAACATCTGCCATGGACTTTTGATTCTTGCCCTTCCCGATCAATTCTTCAATATGAGTCATGAATACGCCCAGGCGGACTTCAGCCAGGTTCTTGAGACCCAGGTTCCGTGATGATGGATTGATCATCCACTCAGCGATCATGCTGTCAAAAGATAGCGGGTCCATCCGCAGTCCATGACGGACAAGGATGATATGGTCATATTTTAAATTGTGCCCGATTTTTTTGATCCTAATATCCCCAAAAATCGGCGCCAGCGCCTGGGTGATTTCATCCAGAACCAGCTGCTTGCCCTGGTTGTGTCCGATGGGAATATAATATCCTCTCCCTGCTTCAACTGCCAGCGAGATTCCCACCAAATCAGCTTGGGTTGGGTCAATGGAAGAGGTCTCCGTATCAACGGCAATTCTCCTGGCATTCTTAAGGATGCTTACCAGGTCTTTAAGCTTTCCCGGCTCATCGACTATCACAACTTCGATACCAACATCGGACCCCGTTGGTTTCCTGCTCTCAATAACAGCTGTGTTTGCGAACAAGTCCATTTGACCCGATGTCTGTTCAAGCGGACCATCGACCTGGCCAAGTTTCCGAAATCGTACCAGGAGGCTGCGAAATTCAAGTTCATTGAACAACGCCTCCACTTTGGCGGGATCATACTTATCAGGTCGTGCCTGTTCGAGATCAATCGTAATGGGCAGGTCCACCCTTATCCTGGCCAGGTCTCTGCTCATATAAGCAGAATCTTTTCCTTCTTCAAGTTTATTCCGCCAGCGGGGTTCGATCTCATCGAGGTGTGTGTATACAGAATCCAGATCGTTGAATTGTTTGATCAATTTCTGCGCTGTTTTTTCACCAATACCTGGAACACCGGGGATGTTATCTGATTTATCCCCCAGCAACGCCTTGTAGTCAACAACCTGTGAAGGAAGGACCCCCATTTTATCGACTACATCCTTATCTGTAATATAGTCTCTGGAATTCGATAATGATCCTTCGGGGATGGAAACGATCACCAGTTCATCCACCAATTGCAGTAGGTCTCTATCACCTGTGATGATCTTAACACCAATTCCTTGCTTGGCGATATGGCGCGCTGCGCTTCCCAGCACATCATCCGCTTCATACCCTTCCATCTCAAGGCGGGGGATATTAAATGCATCCACCAGTTGCCTGATCCTTTCGATCTGTGAACGCAGATCATCAGGCATTTTCTCCCGCGTTGCCTTGTATTCCGGGTACATTTCATCACGAAATGTTTTACCCGTGTCAAATGCAACAGCCAGGTAATCTGGTCTTTCCTGTTCCAGTATCTTGAACAGTACACTCGTAAAACCAAAGATGCCGGCTGTGGGTTCGCCGGTGGAGGTTTGCCAGCGCTGACCATAAGGAGTGGCGCCTAATGCAAAATAGGTCCGATAGGCCAGGGCGTGACCATCGATTAAATAGTAGCTTGAAGTCATAGGACTATTTTATTATGCTTTGGTTGCAGAACGCAAGGATGGGTTTTCTTTTGGCAGGTTCAGGAAATGCCTTGCCGCATACGCGTTTGTTCGATAAATTCTCTGACGAAATGGTCTGGATGTGGATTTGAGCTACTGGTCAATATGTAACCGGGTGCCCAGAAATCACCCGATAGAATTTCATTCTTGATCCTGGGGAAATCAACAAGGATCTTCTCGGATAATTGTTTGCGGATGATCCGCATCAGTACAGCTGGTGCCGTGGTTGGCGGAACACTAACGATCCATTGCATGTGATCCTTCTTGACAGAGATATATTCCAGCTTCCACCCGTAGGCGATACAGATCTGGGGTATCCATTCGGATAATCTCATGGCCAGGTCCCCAACCATGTGATGGTTGGGAAATCTGGGTATCAACAGGCAGGCATAATTCAGGTTGTACATCGCCTGGGAGGATTCTTCAAACCGGATCCTTCTGCCAACCTCAAATCCCTTGGCTGGTTCTTGCCTGGGGGTTTCCTGGTTCCCTTGCATATTTGTGTTGTGCAGGGAATGGTCCCTGGATTCGTTGATCGGCTCAACGCTGTTCGATATGGGAGTATTGTTAGCCAGAATTTTCCTGAGGGTATTGGTGTTGAGATCAGCCTTGCTTTTAATTTCTGCCTGGGCAGTTACCTGGGTTGCCAGGTTGCCCTGAAGAGTCTTCAACATTTCAGCTGCTTGTGCGCGGATCACGCTGAAGGGTGTTTCGCTTTCGTAAACCAGGGCAATGGTCATATCATCTGTCAGATGGCTGGCATATATTTTATGCTCTTCTTTTGTTGCATCCAACTGGATGAAACGCATCAGGGCAACATTTTTTTCGTTATCTGAATATTGGATGATGGTTTTTCCGAGTTCTGTTGCCGCAGCTTGTGGAAGCTGGCCAGCGTATGCCCACAAAGCGTTCCCCCTGGTGATCAAGGCTGCCTGTGCTGAAAACCTTATGGAGAGTCCGGTCAAAACCTGGACAGCAAGATGTAGATCATTAAACCACGCAGGTTCAATGGCAGATCGTATTTCTGGATTGGATTTTTGATTCTCTTTTTCCATCAGATCTTCAATCTATATCCATGAATATTCCATTACACGTATGGCAACAATAATCTGGCAAACTACACGCAGACCACTCAATAACAATATCTTATCACGCATTTTTCCAATAATCAAGTGGATAAAAATATGGTAATTTTTCAAAATTTCCACTTATGCGATCACAGCCCCTTCCAATTTAAGCAGCCAGGCTTTGGTTGACAGCCCTTTTCCACCGCCATATCCCCTTAATTTTCCATCACAGCCGATCACCCGATGGCATGGGATCACCAGCGGCATGGGATTGGTTGCTTCCGCTCGACCAACCGCACGCGCAGCGTTGGGATGGTTGATTCCGGTTGCGATCTCTCTGTAATGTCGGGTTTCGCCGTAAGGGATGGCAAAGGTTTCTTGTAAGACCTTCCTCTGGAAGGGTTTGAGGAGTGACCAATCGATCGGAATTTTAAATTCCAACAACCCCCCACGCAGGTATTTGTTGATCTCATCGCCTGCCTCTGAGATTTCATCCGCTTTGGTTTCAACCGGCATCTTGAAACGCTTTGTCAGAAATTCATGGAAATCCATCTCATCCTTTATCCAGGATACGGCAGCCAATCCATTTCTGGAAACCGCCAGGCGGAGATTTCCAAGAGGTGTATTCATAATTCTCCCCGTGTATAGGGGGGCAAGGATTTGGGCTTGCTTGACCATCGAATCCTCCTGCCAGGTTTTTTAAAATAGATTAATAATTCGTAACGCGATCGATCAGACCTCGTTCTCTCGCCCTGAAATCACACCATTTGAATGCATATGCAGCCAGGATACCAAAAATAACAGATAGTCCAACCAGGATGCCGATCAATTGTAGATTACTGAATGATACCAGCGTTGGGAATGCCTGGGCAACCTCGCCCACCAGTGACCTTCGCAGCAATTCCAGCCAGTATGTGATTGGCATGGCATAACCAACCGGCCTTAACCAGGCTGGCAGCACCTCTAATGGAAAAATTGCACCACTGAAAAGGAATAAAGCGCCTGCCACACCCTCTGCAATACCAAAGGAGTGGTGAACAAGGAGCAGAGTAATGCTTCCCAATAATAATCCCATCATGGACAGCATGATGATACCGACGAACAGTGAAAAAAAGAAAAGAGGGAAATTGACCATGTGAAGGTCCAGCGGAAGCTTTAGAAAGATCACGCCTGCCAGGATGGTGATGAATACAGACATGGACCCGGTCAGAAAGCGGGCAACACCCCTGCCGAGCAGGTAATATGGAATGCGGATCGGAGCTATGTACATATACTTCAAGGTCTTGTAATGCTCCCGGTCATCGATCACTGCCCAAGCGACCCCAGCCATGACAGCACTGACATAAATATAGAAGGCATTACCCAGGTAGATATAAGGGAAAAGGGGGTTCTCAAAATTGCTGTGTGTGATGATGCCATACATCACCACCAGGATCGATGCAGAAGCGATCGGCTTTACGATTGAGTAAATAAAGAATAACAGGGGATCTGCCCAGTTGGACTCGATCTGCCAACCCAGCCAGGCAGCACTCTTGAATGATCTCCAGAATTCAGATTTTTGAATTGTGCTCATATTTCCTTATCTCCTTGAATCCGTTAGGCTTC
>Ga0209642_10002272_pt1 | contig 12687 bp, 8 predicted proteins | sample RifCSP19_2_FD_184025 | JGI IMG/M metagenome (GOLD analysis project Ga0209642, IMG submission 184025) | Soil microbial communities from Rifle, Colorado - Rifle CSP2_sed 19_2 (SPAdes) (version 2) | ecosystem: Environmental > Terrestrial > Deep subsurface > Rock core/Sediment | place: Rifle... | reverse complement strand
GTGATGATCCCTTCGCTTGGAGATGTTAAAGCTATAAACAGGATAACTTTAGCGCTCTTCCTGCTCAGTTCGCTCTGGCTGTGTGGAATTTTAAGAAAAGGGGAGGTAGAGGCGGGTTTTTTTGGTGTCACCCTGTTGTTTTTACTTTCAACCAAGGTATTCTCGCCTCAGTACCTGCTCTGGCTCTTACCGTTTTTCGCCCTGGTCCTCCCGCCATCCAAAAAGCTTTTCTATGCGCTCGAGCTCTCCAACGCGGTGGTGCTTTTCTCTACACTCTCCTTTCTCTTTCGTGATGTCCCCGGGTCTCTGCTGACGACCTATGTGTTTGTTGTCGCTCGACACTGTTTGCTTGTTTTCACTTTCATCTCTCTTTTGTATACGCTTCGAAGACAGGGCAGAGTTGAGCTGTTATTCTCGTCGTTGCGTGGGCGATTGCTTGCTCTTTCATGAGGAAGATCTGCATTATTATTCCGACCTATAACGAGCGGGAAAATATTGCGCCTGCTCTTCTTGCCTCCTATAAGCACGTGCCCGACACTCACGTCCTTGTTATCGATGATAATTCTCCTGACGGTACGGCGGATGTCGTGAGAGCTGAGCAGAAACGCTTCCCGCGACTCTCATTGTTGCTCCGGGAGCAGAACAGCGGACTTGGCAGGGCGTATTGTGATGGTTTTAAGAATGTCCTGGATAACGATGACATTGATGTGGTGGTGACCATGGATGCTGATTTTTCACATGACGTGGCCGAGGTGCCTCATATGCTCCGGCTGCTTGAGCGCGGGTATAATGTCGTCATCGGTTCTCGATATGTTTCCGGAGGCAAGACGGAAAATTGGGACTGGAAGCGAAAATTACTCAGTCGTTCCGCAAACATTTATGCGAGAACCATCTTGGGTATACCTATTCATGACCTTACCGCCGGGTTCCACTGTTTCCGGAAAGAACTTCTTCGCGCCATTGATGTAAATTCGATGCAATCTGATGGCTATGCGTTTCAAATTGAGTTGAAGTGTCGTTTTTTCAGGCTTGGAGCGCGCATGGCCGAGCACCCCATTGTTTTCCACGAGCGCCGTGAGGGGAAGTCGAAATTGGATCGCCGCGTTGTCTGGGAGGCTCTGTGGATACCGTGGCGATTGCGCTTTGGAAGCTTGCGATAATGTGTCGCCCACACTTCTACATTGCATTGCTGCTGCTGGTTTTCACCCTTGCTGTCTTTTACCAAGTGCGCGACCACGACTTCATATCGGACGATTACATGCACATAGTAGAAAATCCATATTTGAAACCGGTAACGCTTCCCCGCGTACTGGAATTGTGGCAAAAGCCCTACTGGGGCCTATACATCCCGGTAACGTACACGGTATGGGCGGCCATTGCCAGATTGGCCGAGCTCCCGGGAGCAGGTCAAAACGCAGCGAAACTCGATCCACGCCCCTTCCATTCTGCCAACCTCGTTCTTCATCTCGTAAATTTGCTGATCGTGTTCGCTATTTTAAGAATGCTGACCCGCAACGACTGGGCCGCAAGCTGCGGGGCTCTACTGTTTGCTTTACACCCCGTCCAGGTGGAACCCGTCGCTTGGGTCTCCGGCTTAAAAGACGTGCTCAGCGGCTTCTTCTCGCTTTTGGCATTATGGCAATACCTGGCTTATGCCGCGGCTACATCCAGTTCTGCTAACGCGGTGACCGCTCGGGGTGAGATGGCGAACGTTAAACGCGGAGTTTTCCACTTCGCCGTAGCGACTCTAGCCTTTGTGCTGGCCCTCTTGTCCAAACCCGCAGCAGCGATGGTGCCGTTGGCGGCATGGCTGCTGGACCGTTATGTACTCCAGCGGACAATTCGGCAATGCACCATGGCTCTGATAAGCTGGATAGTTTTAGCCGTGCCATTCGCGGTACTGACTAAATGGTCCCAGCCGGACGCGGGCATAGAGTTCCTCACGCCCATATGGGTCCGGCCTTTAGTGGCAGGCGATGCGTTGGCATTCTATCTATATCAATTGGCTGTACCTCTGTCTCTAGGGCCTGACTACAGTCGCCGCCCGGAGCTTGTCCTGCAGCACGGATGGATTTACCTGGCATGGTTACTACCTTTCGGGCTGGCCGTTTTGATCTGGCTCGGAAGACATAAACGTCCCTGGCTCGTGGCTTCCGGAGGAGTCTTTGTTATGGGTACGGTGCCCACCTTAGGACTCGTACCATTTTCCTTCCAGGATATTTCGACCGTGGCCGACCGCTACCTTTACTTTTCTTTCTTGGGCCCGGCGTTGTTACTGGCCTGTTTTCTATCCGAACCTCGACGCAGGCGAGATCTAACGTTACTGCTTTGTGTAGGGCTACTGACCCTTCTGGGAATCCGGAGCGCCTCGCAGGCCGGCTATTGGAGCGATTCGATCACTTTGTACCATCACGTTCTTGAAATAAATCCTCGTAGCTGGCTGGCGCACGTCGGCCTGGGCGACTCACTGGCTGAGCAGAGAAAGTTCGAGCAGGCTATGGCCCATTATTTACAGGCGCTGAGGATCAGACCCAACGACGCATCCACGCACAATAACCTGGGGAATATTCTGGCAAGACAGAGAAAATTCGAAGAAGCTGGGACCCAGTATCTTAAGGCGTTGCGGATCGAGCCCAATAACGCGGTCGCGCACAATAACCTGGCCAATATCCTGGTCGAACAGAGTGACCTCGGTCAAGCTATTGCGCATTATCTCCAAGCTCTTCAGATCGACCCGGAGTACGAGATTGCCCGCCACGGTTTATCTCTGGCCACCGAGGCACAGGAACGGCGAACGTCTCAACGGTAGGGGGCGCCGATGTCCCTTTTTTTATAGGTTGGATTAGAGAGAATAAATGGAATTTTTGAGAAAAATCCGTATCGAGCTGATGATCTTTTTAATTCTTTTCATAACCTACAGCTATTTTCATCAGGGGGGCGGGTGGAGTCAGAACAGCCGCTTTGCGCAGATCCGGTCGATTGTTGAGACGGGGCAGTTCAAGATCAACAATTATCTTATCTACCGCGTTGTCAACGATAGCGGCGGTAAACCAAAGCTCCAACGACAACCAATACCACCTGACATTGAATTGGAACAAATCGGGTTGATCGCCAATACCGGTGACCTTTCTATTCTCGAGGGGCGCCTCTATCCGAATAAGCCCCCCGGGGCTGTATTAGCTGCCGTACCAGCATACTTTGCAATCTATCACGTTGAGCGGGCCTTAGGTATCGATCCTGACGACTGGTGGCCCCTTACGATCAATGCCTATCTAACCACGGTCTTCTCAGTAGGCTTGCTAACAGCCCTCGGCTGCGTGGTTTTTTTTCGGATCTCTCAACCATGGCTTTTGGCCTTGGGACACTCATCTTGCCGTTCGCAACGATGTTGTCTGACCACGACATGGTTGCAGCCCTTTCTCTTTTCAGCTTCGGGTTGTTTCTGAAAGCGCAAGAGGGAGGCACGCCCTCGACCGGCTCAGACACTCTCCTTTTATTCTCAGGGATGCTGTCCGGGATCACCCTGTTGCTGAGCTACGCATCCATTATATGGGTCGTCTCCTTTACGCTCTATGCGGCCTGGGTTATCCGAAACTTGAGAAAGGTTATTGACTTGCTCGCGGGCGCGGTCTTCCCCTGGACCTTGCTTGCCTGGTATCACTGGATCTGTTTTGGCAGCGTTTGGGCGAACGCAAGCACATACCAGTATGAGATATTTCAGGGGAAAGAGATGCTTCTCTTCGGCATGTTCGGGCTCCCACAGTTTGACGTTATGATCAAATTACTTTTTTCCTCCTACCGCGGCCTGTTTTTCACCTCACCCGTGCTGGCGTTGTCTTGCATCGGTTTTTGGCTTATGGCGACCCGGTACAAGAAACATGCAGAGGTCGCACTGTTTGCCGCAATATTCATAGGCTTCCTGCTGATGAACTCGTCCTTTAATCATTGGCAGTCCGGATGGTCTATCGGTTCCCGTTATCTAATCCCGGCCCTCCCGTTCTTATCCCTACCTCTTACTCTCGTCTTCGAGAGACTCCCCCGTACAACGCTGGCGGGTGCCGCGATTTCAGCGATGATCATGCTGCTGGTCACGGCGGTGGATCCGCAGCCTCCTGAGGGAGTACAAAATCCATTAGCTCACCATATCCTGACTTTGGCTCAGGGGAAAACATTGTTCAGCACTTTCGGAAACGCCCACATTAAAGGGCCGGTCTCAGCCAACCCGATGGGTGTCTATGAGTCTTGGTTTCGTCCGGTTTTTCCGCCGGGAACCTTGCAGGGCCAATGGAATTCCTTTAACCTAGGAGAGTTTCTGTGGCCCGCTAGCTTCGCCAGTCTGTTCCCTTTACTCTGTGTGCTCGTTGTGGGGTTGGGAATTCTATGGCACTGGAGTCGGGTTCCATCGCGAATTATTAGAGAGCCGTAGTCGTTTCTACGTGAAAACGTCCTCCAAGCCGATTCTCCGCTTTCTTCTCATTTCTTCTCTCTTTTACTTTTTTTCTTATCCGGGAGTGGACAACGACCTGTGGGGTCATCTCTTCTTTGGCAAAGAGATCCTCCAGAGCGGCAGATTGCCATTAAATAATCTTTATTCTTTCACAGCTCCAGACTATCCCTGGATTAACCATGAATGGCTCGCCGAGGTCATCTTTTACGGGATTTTTTACTTTTTTGGTTCTCCTGGGTTGATCCTGCTTAAAGTGCTCATTGGAGCAATGATTGTCTGGATCCTGGACCTCATCATTAAGCAGAGGGCTACTTCTCCTTTCGTGCGCGTTCTTACCCTCGTCTGGACGATGGTGATCCTGTCGCCCGGCTTCAATATCCGTCCCCAGCTCTTCACCTATCTGTTTTTGGCCGGCTTGCTCTTCCTGTTTTACCGTTTTGAGAAGGAAGACAAGCCGGTTCTCTACTGGGTCCCTCTCTTAATGCTCCTCTGGGTCAATCTTCATGGCGGTTTTGTAGCCGGACTTGGCACCCTGGGGCTGTTTTCTCTCGTGACGCTCCTCTCGACGGCCCGCCGAGGACTCGCCGACAGTCAAGCTATAAATCGCCTGGTGATCCCATTGGCGCTTTCTCTCGCGGTTCTCTTTGTGAACCCCTATGGAATAGCCCTTCTCTCTTTTTTGTGGAGAGATCTTCTGCTCAGTAGGCCGATTACCGAATGGGGAGCGATAGCTTTGTTCGATTTTTCTTTTCTTGAATTCAAGCTTGCCCTTGTCTTCGTTTTGCTTTTTTCCGTAGGGAAGGGTTATTACCGTCGCTGGGATTTTATTCTCTGCTGCTTGGCCGCTCTTTTCTCCATTCGTTACCAGCGCCACACCCCTCTCTTCGCCATCCTTGCGGCTCCACTGATGGCTGAAGGGGTCCAGAAAATGTCTCACCGGATTGAAAGGGATGTTAGGGAATGGATGTTAGCTTTTGGGATAATGGTTTTGGGCCTTTACATGCTCCAGGGGGTCGGGAGAATCCATCTGGAGCACCGATTCCGGCTTGTTGTTAACCCGCTAGAGTATCCTAGTCAGGCGGTGAATTTTTTGCAGCGCAATGGAATCCGGGGAAATCTCGCGGTCCCTTTTGACTGGGGGGAATATTTCATTTGGAAGCTATACCCTGACATCCGCGTATCGATTGACGGCCGCTACACTACGTCCTACCCCATGGAGGTTATCCAGGATCACTGGGATTGGATGGAGGGCAAAAAAGAATGGAGAAAGTTGCTCGAGCGCTATCCGGCTGAGATTGCCATTACAAACCGTTACCATCCAGTCACTGCATTGCTCCGCAAGGACCCAGAGTGGCTCTACCTCTACTCCGATCCCATTGCCTTCATTTTTGTTCGGCAGACACCTTCGCAAGAGCAGCTCCTGGCCAAGTTCAGGGAGAGGCGGCTTCTACCTCCGCAAACTCCTCCGGTCTATTTCCCAGGTTGATAAAGTGGGATAAAAAGGGGGTAGCTACCATGACCGAACCAAAGAAACTGATATCCCCCTGGTTCAACTATTCACCGGTATTCCTGCTATCTCTCCTTTGCCTGTTTTTATACCTCCCTGCACTTTACCATGACTTCGTCATAGACGACCCAATGCTTGTTGTTAACAACCCGTATATCAAGAGCTGGCAATACTTGCCTCAAATGCTCACCCAAGACGCATGGAATATTTGGGAACATCACAACTATTGGAGGCCCGTGTTCTCTTTAAGTTTGGCCTTGGACTATTCTGTATGGGGACTGAATCCTTTTGGGTTCCACCTAACCAATGTTCTCCTTCACACCTTCAACACGCTTCTGCTTTGTGGTCTCGCCAGGAAGTGGCTAAGCCCGACAGGTGCGGTCTTGACCTCACTTTTCTTTGCCCTCCACCCCATTCAAACACATGCCGTCAACGTTATCTCCACAAGGGGAGATCTTCTGGCAACCTTTTTTGCTCTTCTTTCCCTTTATGCCTTTTTTTCGAAGAGCATAGTTCCCTTCGCATTTTCATTAATGGGCGCCCTCCTATCCAAGGAAACATCCATGGCCTTGCCGTTGGCTTTATTGTCCGCTTGGATCATCCTCCCAAGGGGTGAGCAGAACACGAGACTCATTTTAAGCTTTGTCATTTTGGGGCTCTATCTTGGAATTCGGCTATCCTTGGGCTTTTCTTTTTCCCTTCCCCCTAGTTCTTTTTCCTACCATGTATCCTGGGACACCCGTTTACTTCTCGTTTTTAAAGTTTTGGCGCTTTACTTTGTCGCGCTATTTAATCTGTTTGAGATGCCCCGTCCCTTTTGGACGGTGGAGATCCCTGCTTCCGTGGGCGATCCTTACGTTATAGCTGGGATTTTGATCTTTGGGCTTCTGCTCGGGGCCATCTGGAAGAGCCTAAAAAATAATCCACTCATTGCCTTCGGCCTGAGCTGGTTTGTCATTTATTTTCTCCCTATTTCTAATCTCAAAGAGCTCAACCAGCCCATGGCGGAACATTGGCTTTATATGCCATTGGTGGGGCTCTCCCTAGCCTTCGGTGCGGCCCTGACCGCTCCTGGTATCCAACTCTCTAAGGCCCGGCTTCTGCGGGTGGGCGTTACAGCCGCAGTCTTTGTCTTTCTGATCTTCGCAGCGCTAGTCGTTAGAGAAAAAATAGGAATTTACCAAAACGACGAAACGTTTTTGCTAGCAGCGGTCCGTACCAATCCTCAGATTGCAGGACTTTACAGTAACCTAGGTGACATTTATCTTGCACGACAGGATGTCCCGAGGGCCAGAGAATTTTATTCTAAGGCTCTTTATCTCGACCCAAACAATTTTCTAGCCAACTATCGGACCGGCTTCCTTTTTCATAAGGCCGGCCAACATGACAAAGCCAAAACCTATTTGGAGAAGGTCGCCCAGTCGAGCGGGGGACGATTATGGGAAATTCTTGCAGCGGCGCATGCCTGGGAGATGTTGGGGGGTAAACAAAAGGCGCTTTTCTATTACCGCAAGGCCCTTGATACCTATCCGGACTCGGTTGAGATCAAACAAAAGATCGCCACTTTGGAGGAGACAATGCCGCTATCACAAAGATAACTCGGAAACCCTTGACCAAGTTCAAAGAAAGGCGGCTCCTTTCTCCACAGCCTTCCCCGATCTATTTTCCAGGTTGACCGCGATTATTGACTGATAGTACCCTGAATCATGAAAGGCAACCATCAAGCCGATCATTGAGAAAGAAGACAATGTGGAGGAGCCCGAAAAGCAGTCCTCTTGTTCTTCAGGGGCATTCCGCTGGAAGAGGGAGATCACTTAGTCGAGTTTCGCTACCGACCTTTTTCGTTTATCATGGGACTAACCATCTCCCTGGGTACTCTCAGTGGTATTGGACCTTGGTCCACCCGTCGCGCTTTGAAAAATAGGCGGAGAGCATAAAATCCGATGTGCGGCATCTACGGATATATCTCGTTAAAGGAGAAGATCGATGTACAGGTCCTCCGCAGGATGGGAGATGCTCTAGCCCATCGAGGACCTGACGACGAAGGGGTGTTTACGAATGAATCGGGAGATGTTTCGGTTGGACTCGGTCACAAGCGACTCAGCATCATTGATCTCTCCCCTGCTGGAAAGCAGCCGATGGCTAACGAAGATCAGAGCATCTGGGTAACCTTTAACGGGGAGATATACAACTTTAGGGAGGTTAGGGAGCTCGAGGGGAAGGGTCACAGATTCAGGTCTAACTCGGATACTGAGGTGATTGTCCATCTTTACGAAGAGCTGGGAACCCGATGTCTTGAAAGGCTCAGCGGGATGTTTGCCTTCGTTCTGTGGGACATTAACAAGAAGACTCTCTTTCTGGCTCGGGATAGGATCGGAAAGAAGCCGCTGCATTATGCGCTCTATGACGGAGGAATCATCTTTGCTTCGGAAATCAAGGCGTTGCTGAAGCATCCCCAAGTTAGCAGGGAAATAGACCTAAAATCCCTTAGCAAATATCTTACTTACGAGTATGTGCCCGCTCCCAATACCATCTTTAAAGCTGTCAAAAAGCTACAACCTGGGCAAACCCTCCTCTACCGCAATGGCGAAGTTCAATTATCCCAGTACTGGGATGTTCCCTTAGTGGACAACCCGATTGGTTACAGGACAGAGGCCGAGTACGTTGAGGAACTAAGAGAGATTTTGGCCAAGGCAGTGAGATCGAGGCTCGTTGCTGACGTGCCCGTTGGGGTATTTCTAAGCGGGGGCATTGACTCCAGCCTTGTTGCCGCTTTCGCCGCAAGGGCAAACCCGCAAGTGGAATGTTTCTCTATAGGCTTTGACGAACCTTCTTTTGACGAGAGCGGGTATGCGGGGAAGGTCGCCCAGGCCCTCAATGTCAAGCACCAACTCAAGGTGTTTAATATGGAGGAAATGCTCCAGGGCCTGCACATGCTTCCTGACATCCTGGACGAACCCCTGGCCGATGCCTCTATACTTCCGACCTACCTCCTTTCTAAATTCACATCCCAAAATGTCAAAGTGGTTTTGAGCGGGGATGGAGGAGACGAGCTTTTTGCCGGCTATACCACCTACCAGGCCCACAGGCTGGTCACTTACTATGATTCGTTACCGGCATTCACTAAAACTACCCTCAAGGGAATCGCATCCTATCTCCCGGTTTCTCACAAAAACATAAGCACCGATTTCAAGATCAAGCAGTTTTTGAGGGGAGTAGGGGTTTCCTCTGAGATCAGATTTTTTATCTGGATGGGGGCTTTTATCGATAGCGAGAAAAGGGATCTCTTAAGCGATGACCTCAAGGCAGAGCTACGCAATCATAATACTTATGAGGATATCTTCAGCTATATCAACGACAGCAGGCTCACCAAGGACCTGGAGAGGATACTCTACCTTTCCATGAAGCTTTACCTCCAGGACGACGTGTTGGTCAAGGTAGACAGGGCAAGCATGGCCAATTCTTTAGAAGTGAGATGTCCTCTTTTAGACCACGAGTTTATTGAATTTGTCTGTGGCCTTCCTATGGTTTACAAACTGAACGGACTTAGGACTAAATATCTGCTCAAGAAAGCCGCTAAGGGGATTCTTCCGGAATCCATTATCCATCGACAGAAGAAGGGTTTTGGCATCCCCATCTCGCGCTGGTTAACGGGGGAACTCAAGGGGGTCATGTTGGAGCACTTAAGCGAGGAGAGGTTAAAGCGGCAGGGGTTTTTCAACTACCCCTATGTCAAGAGGCTGATGGACGAGCGCCTGACGAAGGCAAGGGACAATAGAAAACTGCTATGGGCGCTCCTTGTATTTCAGATTTGGTATGAAAGGTTTATCGAGAGGTCTTTATGAGGCGCGAGCTTTTAGGCCTTCTCGCATGTCCTGTCTGTCGGTGCGAATTTGATCTCAGGGAATCTATAACGGAAGAAGGAGAGGTCCTCGAAGGGCGTCTCATTTGTAGCGGTTGCAATAAGGAATTCCCGGTCGCAGATGGAATCCCCAAGCTGCTCACGGACCTCGAGGAGAAATCCACGGCGGAGAGATTTGGCTATGAATGGAGGAGTTTCCCGCGGATTTCGCCGGCCTATGAGAGACAGTTTTTGGACTGGATAAGCCCGATAGACAAAGATTTTTTCAGAGGGAAGATTGTTTTAGATGCCGGTTGCGGCAAGGGAAGACATCTTTACCTTGCCTCTCGTTTTGAGGCCAAGATGATCGTGGGAATCGATGTCAGCGAGGCCGTAGGGGTTGCCCGTGCAAATACCCGGGATCTGCCCAATGTCCACCTCATACAAGGTGATATCTGTCGCCCTCCATTGAAGAGAGCCTTCGATTATATCTACAGCATCGGCGTGTTGCACCATCTATCCAAGCCTGAAGAGGGTTTTAAAGCCCTCCGTGGTCTCTTAAAAAAAGGAGGGACAATCTCGATATGGGTCTATGGGAAGGAAGGGAACGGATGGATCGTTTATTTCGTAAATCCGCTAAGGAAATTTTTAACATCAAAAATGCCGCTCTCTATTCTCAAAAAGGCTAGTTTTCCCGTGGCATATTTTTTGTATGCGCTTTGCCGGCTCCTATATAGACCCGTAAACCTTCATTTAAAATCCTTTCGAAGATTTTTGTTCTATAACGATTATCTATTCTACATCTCCCATTTCGATCTCAAAGAGGTCCATTCCATAGTCTTTGACCACCTTCTGGCGCCGGTGGCTTTTTACATCAGGAGGGATGAGGTCCTGGCGTGGTTTGAGAGGTCTCAGTTCGTGGATGTAAAAATCGCATGGCACAACAAGAACAGCTGGAAAGCCATGGGGAAGCTTGGCTAACCAAACAAGGCAATACGGGAGTCAGATGGCATCGAACAAGGTCAGGATCGGGATCATCCTTATTCTTCTTGTTATTTTTCTGTCACAGGCATTCTCTAGCATGTGGGATGATTCCCCTACCTATGACGAGGCAATAAATCCGTCGGTGGGCTATGCTGAACTCATCACTGGAGATGTGAGTCTTGTTTATGACCATCCGCCTCTTTACAGGGTCTTTAACGCCCTTCCACTTTTCGCCTTTAGGCCTAACCTTCCTCTTGATCATGAAAGTTGGCAAAAGCGAGAGAAGGGCAACGAGGACAGATATGAGTTTGCCCGCCAATTTTTTTATCAAGCCGATGAAGATGCCGATAGGTTGCTTTTCTGGAGCAGAGTCCCTACGGTTTTCTTATCGCTCCTGCTCGGGTTATTGGTCTTTCAGTGGGCGAAGGGGCTCTATGGGGAAACTGCTGGGTTGTTTGCGTTATTTCTCTACACCTTCGAGCCCAATATCATTGCCCATTCTCGCCTTGCCACTAACGACCTTGTATTAGCATTGTTTGTTTTTTCCACTATCTACCAATTTTGGCAATACTCTGTTGCTCCTTCGTTAAAATCTCTAACCCTCACAGGCCTTTTGTTGGGATTTGCCCTGATTTCTAAGTTCTCTGCCGTCATACTTTTTCCGATGCTCTTCCCATTAGTATTCTTAGCGCCGCATGTAAGCCAAAAGAACAGTGATGGTCGCACGGAGATCATGAAGGTGCATGTATCCATAGGAGTATTAGGCATGGCCTTAAAGACCGTGTTTCTAATCTCAATCATTGCCGTTGCCGTAGTTTTCCTTTTTTATGGCACTGAGTGGAGGCTCTACACAAAAGGATTTTATAAGACCGTCGCATACTATCGAGTGGGCCGCTCTGCGTTTCTTATGGGCAACTATTCTACGGGTGGCTGGTGGTATTATTTTCCTATAGCCTTTCTTCTGAAAACCCCTATCCCTCTCTTGATTTTCCTCGTCGTAGCCTTTCTGTTTTTAAGCTTCAGGAAAGAAAAGGCCGAATACTTTCTCCTGATCCCTATCGGCATCATTGTCTCTACAGCCTTGCTAAGCCATCTCAACATAGGCATCCGGCATATCTTGCCCGTCTATCCTTTTCTCATTGTGCTTGCCAGCAGTATTACAACGATCCATTTCAGCAGGCCAAAGCTCTTCTTAACCTCTTTTGGAGGCCTTGCTTTATGGTATCTCTTTTCAACTCTATCCATCTTTCCTAGTTACGTTGCTTATTTCAACGAGTTTGTTGGCCCTAAAAGGGGGTATCTTTATTTAGTGGATTCCAACCTAGACTGGGGGCAAGATCTTAAAAGGCTTAAGACATTTATGGACGAAAATGGGATAACTCGGGTATATTTGAGTTATTTTGGAAAAGCGAATCCGTGCTATTATGGGATAAGATTAAGATACCTTCCAGGCTTTCCGGAGCCTTCTTTCTTCAGCTGCGGTGACGGCCCAGACGATATAAGACCAGATTTTATTGCTATTAGCCCAACGAATCTTCAATCCGTCTATCTTTCTGATAAAAAGTCTTTCGCCTGGTTGAAAGGCTATAAGCCGATAGCGCAAATTGGCTATTCTATATTTGTGTACGATATCCGGGGAGACGCCTTTGCCCATAATAACCTGGGTATCCTTTATATAAAATCTAGAGTGCTAGATGAAGCGCTTAACGAATTTAAGCTGCTGGTGGAATTGGCACCGGAAGACAGCACAGGGCATTCCAATCTTGGTTTCACCTATGCCCTGCTATCTTTTTACGATAAGGCCGAAGCGGCCTATAGAAAGGCATTGGAGCTGGACCCGGAAAACAAGGTGGCAAAAGAGGGTCTCAAGGGGTTAAAGAGAATCGCAGCGCAAGTCGAGTGTTCAGG
>Ga0209642_10002269_pt1 | contig 12700 bp, 10 predicted proteins | sample RifCSP19_2_FD_184025 | JGI IMG/M metagenome (GOLD analysis project Ga0209642, IMG submission 184025) | Soil microbial communities from Rifle, Colorado - Rifle CSP2_sed 19_2 (SPAdes) (version 2) | ecosystem: Environmental > Terrestrial > Deep subsurface > Rock core/Sediment | place: Rifle... | reverse complement strand
CTCATGATCCCAGCCCCAGAAGACGGTCGAGAGTTTCCAGGTAGTCCGCCATCGTGGCAGGATCATGAGTGAAACCTTTCCCCCGATAGTGCGTCTTCCCCGCCACGATCACCGGGACGCCGGCCATGGCCATCTCTAGCCCGGCTGTGCTCGTGTACACAAGACCCACTTGGGCCAGCTCGATCAGGTCATACGTGTTGATCTGCGATCCCGGCGGCACGACTTTCACGTGTGCCGGGAGCTCGGGCACGGCTTGTTCGACGATCTCTGCCGAAGGATATCCTGCGCCGCGTAGCTCTCCCGGATGAACTCGCACGACGAGCTGTAAGTCGGATCGCGCCGCCAAATGGCGCACCGTTTGCGCCAGCCATTCTGCCATACCCTCGGTGAAGACCTGCCTTCCGAGCGCTAGGCTGTCCCCCACGACGTTCGTGCACAGTAAGACGAGGGGCTTGTCCTGCTCTAGCTGAAGTTGGCGTCGCGCTTCCTGCGCGCCCTGGCTTTCCGCGGCCTGCCAGCGACGAGCGAAGTTGGACCACAGCATCCCTCCTCGCCGGGCGGCGTAGAGAGAGCGGATGCTCCCGCGTTCGCTTTCGGAGAGCGCCGCCCCGCCGCGTGCCGCCCATAGGGCGGTGGTGTCTTGCTGCATCACCTCGGCATTCTGCGCCAGCCACATTCTGCCGCGTTGCTCGCCAAACTCGTAGGTCACGACCGGCACGCCCAGGGTTCTGGCTACCCGGTAGACGGCGCCGAACTCAAGGATGCTCCCGTTCGGCACGACGAGTACGTCGTGACGCCTCCTGCGGAGCAGCGCGTATGCGGATGCCGCGGCGAGAAGGTTCCGCTGCAGCCGAAGGTGAAAGAGCGCGTGATCAACCCCGCCTTCCGAGAGGTCAAGCTCCTCACGCTGCCGGGTGTATTGGACGTCAACACGGCTCTGGGTCTCAATCTCCTGGAAGAGATCGTTCGGGAGAGACCGAACATTTCCGCGAGAGAGGTCTTGGAGGCCCAAGAGCCGCTTCGCGGGCCGCAATAATCGCCGCAGGGAAGCCGCCTGACGACGGAGGTTGAATGGCTCGACCTCCTCCGTCCAGGTTCGATAGGGCAGGATCGCGAGGTCGACCTCGTTGCCAGATCCCGACAAGAGCAATCCCAAGGCTGTGGCATATTCCATCCACCAGCGCAGGTATCCCATCAGCAGCACACGCCTCGGACGTTGAAACCAAGGACGCCTTCTCGCCTCGAACGCTGCCTCGATCCACGCCGGAAGCGATTCGGCCAAGCGGTCGAGCCGGTAACCGCCGGCTAGCTCGCCTGGGACCGGGCGCAATGCCTCAGCGATTTCCGCCGTCAGAGGCATCCGCCCAAGCGCTCGTTTCAGGCCCGTTCGCAACTGGCTCAATCCAAAACCTCAGAGATCTGCCATTCGAGCGCCGGCCGCACAGGTCCGCGTCGTGGTTCGGCCCACTGGGTCCCGGGTGCGCCGGTGCCGTCCACGGAAAAGGCCAGCGCCCGTTCGTCCGTGAAATACGAACGGATACGAAACGCGCTGGCGTTTACACCGAGCACGAACCGACCTTCGTTGAGAAGACAGGCAGGGATCTGGCAGCGGCTCACATATCGCCCCGGGCGGCGGGAAGTGTGTCGCTCAAAGGCCTGGCGATCATCGAGATCGAATGAATTGAAGACCGGCTCGCCGCGACTGGTCGACAGGTATGCGCCCACCCGAAGGCCGGTGATCTCCTCGCTCAACTCGTATTCGATCTCGACCGTGAACGGTTCCACGGCCAGCACCTGTCCGGCGACCTTCCCGTGCGCGTCGCGCACGCGGATGGCCAAGGGACGAAAGGGAGATGAGAGCACGACTTGGTCGTCGCCGTCCCAGCGCCGTTCGCCGACCTCCGTCATGCCGGAGGCCAAGTAGAAGTCGATCGCCTCCGCCGTCGGCGCGCGAAGCGCGATCCGTCCTTGGTCGAGGACGATGGTATGCTCCGTTAACCGGGCGATAGCAGACATGTTGTGGCTGACGAAGAGCACTGTCCGGCCGGCGCGCGCCACGTCGCTCATCCTCCCCAAGCATTTGCGTTGGAACTCAGCGTCCCCGACGGCGAGCACCTCATCCACGAGCAAGATCTCCGGCTCGAGGTGCGCGGCGACGGAAAAGGCTAGGCGCAAGTACATCCCGCTCGAATAGCGTTTGACCGGCGTGTCGATGAATTTCTCGACTTCGGCGAACTCGACGATCTCGTCGAACTTGCGCTCGATCTCACCCTTACGCATGCCGAGGATCGCGCCGTTCAAGAAGATGTTCTCACGACCGGTCAGCTCCGGGTGGAAACCGGTTCCCACTTCCAGCAGCGATCCAACCCGGCCACGGATCTCGGCTCGGCCTTCCGACGGCTCGGTCACTCGGGAAAGCAGCTTCAGCAGAGTGCTCTTTCCGGCGCCGTTGCGTCCTATAATCCCCAGCACTTGCCCACGTTCGAGGTCGAAGGTCACGCCGCGTAGGGCCCAGATTTCGTCGGACGGTGGACGGTGGACGGTGGACGGTGGACGACGCTCGTCGGTGGCGGTACTCACCGATGCTGAAGGACGGTTTCGACCTCTCCCCGCCAGGGCCCCAGCGAGCACGTCCCGCAGAGTCCGGTAGGCGCCATGTCGCTGGCCTATACGGTATTTCTTGCCCAAGTCCGTGACATCCAGAGCGAGGTCTCTCATCGTTCTCGCTGCCGGTCAGCTTGACGGCTAAGGGTCATTGTCCTTCGGTCCCCGAGTTGCCTTGAGTATCGCCGCCTTCGGCATCCGCACCGTAGGCCGAACGCCCTTCTCTCAGCCAAGGCTGGTTCGGAGCCAAGGACTTCCTCATCGCCTGGAGCTTTCGATGCAGATGCTGGTTCTGCTCGTTCGCTTTCTCCACGAGTTCAGTCGTGGCTTGGTACCGACGCCTGACAACGATCCGCAAGCAAGCAACCGTTTCTAGAAGTGAGCGGATGGCTAGCCCAAGGAATCGGACTTGCTCGGCGTCGGTTTGGCCAGTCGACCCTTCGGCGATGTTCAAGGCGATGGAGGTGGCAGCTCGCCGCAATTGGGACTTGAGGTTGAAGTCCTCCAATGCAGGCAATGCCCCACTGATCTCATAGCATCGATCCAGGTACTCCAGGGACAGCTGCCATACCTCTAACTTCTCGAACTTGTACATGGCATCACTCACAAGGATCGACAGATTTCTCCGCTCGACAAGACCCGATGGGGCAGTACCTGCAACTATCAGCCACCAACCATCAACCGTCCACCGTCTATCCTCCACCGTCCACCGTCAATCGTCTACCGTCTATACGACGTCCGCGAACTCCCTCTCCATCCTGCGGAATACGAAGGCGCCGCTGATGAGGAGCAGCAGGCTAACCGAGACGGAAACCGCCAGGAAGGGAGTTGGCGCGGAGCCCACGCCCAGCAGCGCCCAGCGAAAGCCTTGGATCACCCCGGCCATGGGGTTGAGAGCATAGACCATCCGCCATGGCCCTTCGGGGATCAGGGATACGGGATAGGCCACAGGCGACAGATACAGCCATGCCTGGAGCATGAACGGCGTCACATAGCCAACATCTCGGTAGGTGACGTTCAAGGCAGAAAGCCAGAGGCCAGCGCCAAGCGCCGTGACCAAGGCCAGCAAGAGAAAGAGCGGCAATGCCCACAAGTGCTGGCCCGGCTGCAACCGGTAGAAGAAGACCATCCCGATCATGACGAGGAACGACAAACCGAAATCCGCCAACCCCGCCAGTATCGGGGAGAGCGGGATGGCCAGGCGCGGAAAATAGATCTTGGTGATCAAGTTGCTCCCCGCGACGAGGCTGCCCGCAGCCTTCGAGACGCCGTCCTGGAAGTAGACCCATGGGAGCAGCCCTGAGAAGTAGAAGATCGGACCCGGAACCCCGTCTGTAGACAGTCCAGCCAGGCGATCGAAAACGAGATAGAACACGACCATGCTGAAGAAGGGCTTCAGAATGGCCCAGGCCGCGCCTAGCAAGGTCTGCTTGTAGCGCACCTTGACATCGCGCCACACGAGGAAGTAGATGAGCTCACGGTAGCGCCAAAGCTCTTTCAGGTTGAGCGCCGCCCAGCCGCGCGCCGGGCGGATCACGATGGCCGGGGGCACGCTAGGCGTCACTTCGATCGCCGGGGTACTCAAACCAGCCTCTCCTCCGAGCTCATCTTTGCATGGCGTTCACGGAACCAATCGACCGTCCGGCGCAGACCCTCCTCGAAAGGCACCTGCGCGCGGAAACCAAAGAGGCTCTCCGCCCTCGAGACATCCAACCCGCGCCGCGGCTGGCCATTGGGGCGTGTCGTGTCCCATTCGAACTGGCCTTCGAACCCGCTGAGACGGGCAATCGTATGCGCCAGCTCGGAGACGCTGATCTCTCGGCCGGAGCCCAAGTTGACGGGCTGGCTGTCGTCGTAGCGCTCTGTGGCCAACAGGATCCCTTCCGCAGCATCCTCCACGAAGAGGAATTCGCGCGTCGGGGAGCCGTCCCCCCACAGGATTACCTTCGGGTCACCGCGTACTTGCGCCTCGATGCACTTGCGAATCAGCGCCGGGATGACATGCGATGTCTCCAGGTCGAAGTTGTCTCGCGGGCCATAGAGGTTCACCGGGATCAGGAAGATGGAGTTGAAACCGTACTGCTGACGGTAGGCTTGGGACTGCACAAGCATCATCTTCTTGGCCAACCCGTAGGGCGCATTCGTCTCTTCGGGATAACCATTCCACAGATCATCCTCACGGAAAGGGACTGGCGTGTACTTAGGATACGAACAAACGGTGCCGATGGCGACGAACTTCTCCGCCCCGTATCGGTAACTCTCGTGCATCAGCTGAGTCCCCATCATCAGGTTGTCAAAGAAGAACTCGGCCGGGCGGGCGCGATTGGCGCCAATTCCTCCGACGTTCGCCGCAAGGTGGAGCACGACATCTGGCTTTGCGTCTCGCAGCATGCGCTGGATCGCCTCTCGCTCAACCAAATTGAAGTGCTCAATGCGCGGCACAAAGACTTCCTTCGCTCCGCGCTTCTTCATTTTCTCCACAACATACGATCCGAGAAAGCCGCTCCCTCCGGTGATGCAGAAGCGTCGACCGCGCCAAAACTCACCCTCGATCATGGGATTGATCATGCCTGATCCTCTTGAGAAAGCCCAGCGCTGGGCCGGGAGAGTTCCGCCTGATACTGGAGGTGAATCTCGCGCCCGACGACTTGAAGCAATGCGGTCGCGCCGTCCTGCCCTGGCTCCGCAACGGGCATGCCTTGCTCCAGACACGTCAGCCGGCAGACATCGGCGAGTTCGCCGTCTCCTTCGACCAGCACGCTTCGATAGCCTCGCGCGCGTGCTTCCTGCAGCAGTCTTCGGGCTAGCTCACGCGTCTCCCGATACAGCCGCATCGAGCCTTCGATATAGGCAAGCGTGAGCCGGGCTCGCAGCGTGATGCCTTCCGGCGTCAGGATGTATCGCAGTTTGCGCCGCTCTGCGCGTTTGACCTTGATGTAGCCCTTGGTGATCAGGCGCTTCAAGTGCCAGTTGACAGTCCCAACGGCCACGCCCAGGCGGGAGGCGAGCGTGGCCTGCGTGGTGTCAGGGTCCCGTTCAATCTCCTCGAGCAGATGCAGGTCTCGGGCGCTATCTACGCGGTCGTTTGCCATTCGCCTCAACCAAAATTCAACGACTGAATTATAAACCCTTCCCTGCCGCGGTCAAGCCCCTTGCTGAGGGTCTCCGTAACGGCGAGGACTTCGGAAGTCATCTCTGCGAGCTCTGTCTCCGCTCGCGCCACGCGACACCGCGGAACGACCCTACGATCCATCATCCGTCGCGTGGCGTCCAATCGGCCGGAGGGTGTGCCCGTCGGCTGTGGCAGCCCGCTTGGCAGGTTCGTAGAGACGCCCCGGCGGGGCGTCTCTACCCCATTGTGCCTGGATTGTCCACTTCCGTGCGAGGTACCTTAGCCTGACGGAGGGCTTGTGTGCAAGGCGGCGAATAGCTCATCGGCGGATCGGTTCCCATGCATGCACAGCAATCTGGGTCACGCAATCCCGATCTTCATCTCCGGTGAGGAACTCAGGCCGGATGCGCGGCCGTGTGCGGCCAAATGCAGCCGGATCCCTCTCGATGACCTCGCAGCGTACCTGACGGAAATGCTTGAGAAAGACCATCTCATAGTCCCCCAGACGTAGGCGATTGAGGTTACTCGGCGGGTTGAAGAACCTACGCCAGGCCCCTTCGCTGTAGCAGAGCATCTCAAAGGGCCGCCGGAAGTAATGGTCGCGCAAGTCCACGAAGTGGACGTGAAAACCGGTGGGGGCCGTAAGCTGAGCCAGGGCCTCGGTCTGCTCCTCAGGGCGCCGTAGGTGCTCGTAGACGGATGAGGAGAGCACGAGATCCACCGGCCTCCATGGCTCATCCCGCGCCTCGCCGATATCACAGTTGAAGAGCGTGATGAACTCGGTATTGGCCTCCACTCGGCTGCCGTGCACACGCAAGTAGCGCCCTGCCCTGGCTGCCAATGCTTGGTCGGCGCGATGATCCGGCGTTGCGTACGGATCGCTGAGCACGACATGGCGCGCGCCGCGCAACAGGAGCTCGACGGCGATGCCATAGGAACCGCCATAACCATAGACCAGAACACACGCATCCCGCAGAGTGCGGCCGTCCGCGGCGAGCGCCTCTTGATATCGTTCGGCAGCCTGGAATGGCTCACGCGTTTCGAGCCCTGGCTTGATCCCAATCCTATGGCGCACCAACCAACGCACGAATCCCCTCGGTAGCATTCTCCGCAGCGTGCGCAGGACTAGGTAGTCAACGGGGGTCATCGACGCAGGCGGTCCATTCTACTTCGGCGCCATAAGCCATAGCCCGACCTCGTCGAACTTCTGCACCGGCTTGTAGAACTCCAGCAGGAGCAAGGTCACGTTCCTCACCCAGGCATCGTCCTCCTCCCCGAAGGGATGTCCCTTTCCGTGCCAAACCACGGTTTGTGGAGGGGCCACGATCATCCGGTAACGGCCTCGCACAAGATCGGCCCGCAGGCGTTCGAAGAAAGGCGTATTGCCCGCCATGGCCTGGTTCATCACATCCTTCATCTCATAATCCATGGAGAGCGGAACGCCAGTGAGATGGCCGAAGGTGAACAGCTGGCGCTGGTCGAAGAAGAGCACTTCACCTTCTTGTGCAGCAAGCCTCGTCGCCTGCTGAACCTGCTCCAAACTCGACCGCACGATCTCGTCATTCGGGAGCCGAATGTAGGAACCTTGAACGACGGCGAAAAAGACCGGGATGACCAAGGCAGCCGATCCCAGCACGCAGGCGGCGCCCGAGCCGTGATCCGGCGATCGCAGACGCGCGCCGAAGGACGGCGCCAATGCGCGCCCAGCGACGAGGAGCAAAGTCAGCAGGAAAAGGTCGAGGTTGTGCAGATTGCTGCCGCCTCCCATCTTGACGCTAATCACCAGGCCGACCGCCAGTGAGACTCCCAGCGCACCCCAAACCGCCGAGTGGGTGAGGACGTGCCACGCAATCCATCGGCGTCGGAGGCCCACAATCAGCAGCCCAATCAGCGGCCCGACGGCAAGGAGCAGGTTTAGCAGGATCCCCAGCTTGAGCGTAGCGTTCGGGAATAGTCGATACCAGAGCAGAGGTTGGTCGAAGGCAACCGATTCCCCCTCCCCGGACCCGAGCCAAGTCGCCCCCAGGGCCCTCTGCGCCAGCAAGCCCCCTGCCAATCCCACGAGTGCCAAGGCTGCCGGCCGGCCGAGAGAGCGCCACCAGCGATGGCCTTTGTCCCACTCCACATCCATCACGGCGAGCAGCGCTGCCCACATCGCCGGCGCCGCCATCCACGTCCAACGGCTGAGCCCAGTGTAGAAACCGGCGAGCGCCACACCCGACAAAGACAGCCAAAACCTGCGGCGCGAATAGGTCAAGAGAACCAGGATCATCCCGAGAACGAGCGGTGTATAGATCGGCCCCTGCGAAAGATAGAGTAGCGTCCACAGAGCGAGGCCCACAAGAGTCTTCCGTGGTGCGCCAGCCATAAGCCTCGCAAAGAGCAGCCATCCGAGAAGGAAGTAAGGAACCGTCCACAGCAGCGCATCCCAAAGCCGCACAATCCCAATGGACACATGTGGAATGAGGAAGGGGAGGCCCCACAGCCCATGCCGGCCGGGAGTCAGGTAACCCGGGAATCGGAACTCGCCGAAAACGTCATACTGGTCGCCAAGGAAGTAGAGCGAGTAGTCCCAAAGCCGGTTGCCCTCGGACCAGCCGAGCTTGAACGGATAGTCCGAGACGAGCATGAGCCGTTCGGTGAGCAGGAAGGCCGCGCCCGTGCACAAGATGCCCAGCCCGGCCCGGGATGCCAGGTCGCGCGGCTCTCCCCTCCATAGAAGCCCCGCCGCCGCCCCACAGCCCACCGCCAGCAGCCCTCGCAGCGCGGGCATCGTCAGCCGTTCACCCCATGGCCCGAGAAGCAAGAGCGTGGGAAGCAAGGCCACGGCCAGAGCGCACAATCCGCGGGTTCGGCCCAGGCGCCCCGCCTTGCGGGCGAGAGAGCCAAGGGCGGTCTCGATCTGCTCGGTCGGCATTCGAGCGATGGAAAGACACAGGAGGAATACGCTGAGCAAGAAGGCGAAATAGCCCCCGAGCACAATCGTCCACTTAAGAGAGAAGCTCCCCAGGAGGGCGCCCGTACCTCTCGCGCCCTGGAGCAGTTCCCAACCGCCCAGAACGGCCAAGATCGCGACGGCGAGGGCCCCCGGGCGTTTCAACGCTCCCAACCAAACAGGGGCGCGATCAACCCGCATGCGTCGCTCCTGCCCTCGGGCCGGTCACAGCCCCCCCAATCCACAACGCTCCTGGAAGGCTGACGGCCAGCATCAGCGCCCTGTTAGCCAGCGCCACGGCCGTCGCCTGCTCCGGACTTGCGCCCAAGCGCACGTAGAGGACCTCGAGGCCGAGTTCGAGCAGGCCATAGCCATTGATGGTGACCGGCAGAAGGGTGGCAAAGTAAACCAGCGCATTGATCCCAGCCACCTCCACGAAGCGGGCAGGGATGCCAAGCGCCGTTACGAGCAGGTACAAACCCAGCAGATAGCAGCCCACGCCTACCCATGATGCTAGCAGCGCAGGCAACAGACTCGCCGGCCTGCGCATCCAGAGGCCGAGCGCCATGAGCACCTCGCGCGCGCTGCGACTGATCCATGCGAGCCCGCGGCTGTGGACGGCAACTCCCAAACTGATTTGGCCAGCGGACGCCAGATCCGCGGAACCGACCAGGACAGGCCAGGCGCAGGGTAGAAAGAACAGCATGCCAAACAGGCTGATCAGCCGATCGACGAGAACGGAAGCGGCGGCTGCCGCCCGCTCCTGGCCCGCACGCCGCAATACGGCTCCTACCCTTACGACGTCTCCACCAACGGTGGTCGGAAGGAAGTTCGCGGCGAAGAGCCCCGAGAATGCGAGGCGGGCGGACTCCCCGAAGGTCAAAGGGATCGAACGCGCTTTCAGCAGCGCAAACCAGCGCCCCGCGTTCCACAGCTGCCCCAGGAGCATGAGTGACCATGCTAGGAGGAGCGTCCCAAGACCAAGCCCGGATAGCCCGCGCAGGATCAAGTCCCAGTCCTGACGAGCCAGAAGCCAGCCAAGGAACCCGAGCGAGAGCAGGCTGCCTGCGAGGCGAATCTTTCCCAGCCGGCTTTGACGAGCCGGCGGCGAGGCTGTCTCGCCCCCTTCTCCGCCCTCGTGGAGGTCGAGGCGCCGGCCCACTTGCGGAGAGGCTGTCAGGATTTCGCGGAATGTTGCTTCGTATTCCGCCGCCACTTGGCGCAGATCGTATCCTCCCGCCCGCATGCGACTGGCTCGCTTCATCTTGCTGAGGCGTTCTCGATCTTCCAGACACCAACGCAGGTTTCGAACAAAGCCCTCGACGTCGTCCACAGGGCAGGCGCGTCCATTGACGTCGTCTTCGACAAGCTCGGCGAGCCCGCCGGCCCGGGTGGCGCAGATTGCCACACCCTGCGCGAGCGCTTGCACCCCCACCACCGGGAGCCCCTCCGACCGAGAAGGCATCACCAGCAAGTCGCTCTCGCCCAGCGCCTGCCAGACGCGCTCGGTGCTCACCCACCCCTCGAAGTGGATGCGACCCTCCAGACTCTTCTCTCTGGCTCGCGCCTGCAGCGATGCGCGCTCTGGCCCGTCCCCCAAGAGACGAATGGACCACGGCAGGTCAACGACTGCCGCCAGGCTGTCCACCAACTGGGAAAGGTTCTTCTGAGGTTGGAACCGGCCGGCGAAGATGAGGCGCGGCGGATCGCCGACAGGTTGCACCTCGCCGAGGCCTTCGAGGTTGACGCCGTTCGGGATGACCCGAATCGGCTCTAGGCCGTAGGATTGTTGGGCTAGCTGGCGTGTGTATTGGCTGACGGCGACCACGGCCGCCGCGCCGCGCCAAATCGGAGGCGTGAAGCGACGCAACCAGCGGAACCAGCGTCCCGTCTTCTCCGGCGTGCCGCCAGGAACATCCCCCAAATGAACGGTGAGGACGTAAGGCACTCGAGCGAGCTTGGAGAGCGCCAGCGCTAGCGCCCCCGTGGGAACCGCAAAGTGGGCATGGATCAGGTCCGGCCGCCATGACAGGACTTGCCATAAGGCGGGCACGAACGCGGCCACCACGTAGGCAGCCATCGCCGGCAGCGAAGCGCGCTGCAACGAGCGGCGGCCGGTGAAGACGCGCCGCAGTTGGTAGCCGTTTTCCGACTCTCTGCGCGGGAGGCCAGGCGCCCATGTCGTTAGCACGCGTAGGCTGTGTCCGCGCCGGGCAAGGGCCCAGCACAGGTCGGCGCTCGCGCGCCCGCCTCCCCCGCCGACGGGCGGGAACTCGTAGTTCAGGGTGAGGATTCTCAAGTCACACGTCAAGCAAGCCAGGAGGCGCTCCGCGATGCGCCGAGGCCGGAGGAGAGCTCATCCTGGAGGGATTCCGAGAACGTGTTGGGATTGCGGATCCAGTCTCGCGAGTTGCGCCCACACCAACGCAATGTTCCGCTGCTTCACGGGCGGTCGTCCCCCTGTTTCGCGCCATTGAGAATCCGTCGCACGGAGTAGGTCGGTTTGGCCTGGGACTCGTGGTACGTGCGGACCAGTAACTCGGCGATCAATCCCATGAGGATCGACTGGAATCCAAGGATCAGGAACATCGTGCTCGTTTGGAAGAGGGGCGAGCTAAGAACCCCCACCTGGAGCACAAGCCTGCGCACCATCAAGAAGAGTAGGACGAGGACGCTGGGCAGGATCAGCACAAGCCCTGCCCCGCCGAATAGGTAAATAGGCTTTCCGGCGAAGCTGATCAGAAACTTCACCGTGAAGAGATCGAGGATCACCTTGAGCGTGCGTTCCAGGCCGTACTTGGCCTTGCCGTACAGCCGGGGGCGGTGGTTTACCGGGACCTCGACGATTCGCGCCCCTACCGAGCCCGCATAGGCCGGAATAAAACGGTGCATTTCGCCATAGAGCCGGAACCCCTGCAAGACCTCACGGCGGTACGCCTTGAGCGTACAACCGTAGTCGTGCAATCGCACGCCCGTGACCCATGAGATGAGCGCGTTCGCCATGCGCGAGGGCAGTGTGCGGGTCAGAAAGGCGTCCTTACGACGCACACGCCAGCCCGACGCCACGTCGTAGCCTTCGGCGATCTTCTCGATCATCTTCGGGATGTCGGCTGGGTCGTTCTGAAGGTCGGCGTCGATCATGACGATCACCTGCCCTGAGGCGTGGTCGATCCCGGCGGCGATCGCGGCGGTCTGACCGAAGTTGCGCCGCAGCTCCACCACGACCGTGTGATCGGCGTCCTTCTCCGCCAGCTCCTGCAGACCTTGGCTGCTGCCATCACTGGAGCCGTCGTTGACAAACACCAGCTCGTAGTCGAAACCGCGCAGAGCTTCGCTCATCGCCTCGTGCAGCGGCGTGAGGTTCTCCCTCTCGTTGTAGACCGGGATCACGATCGATATCGTCAGCGGCAATGCGGGCGTCGCATCGGGATCCGCAGCCGTGTTGAGCACGGTCCTGCCGGTCTGGACGCTCACCCTAGTCGACTCCGTTCCCGGCGTTGCGCAGGACGGCGGTCACCCCAGTATCCCAGCGGTGCCATGCGGCGAAGTGGCGCTCCAGGATGCGCAGCCCTTCGCCGATCGGTTTCAAACCGACCGCCTCCATGTCCGCATCGACCATGATGCGCGCCAGCTCGCGATAGGTGATCTTTGGTTCCCACCCGAGATCCTTGTGAGCCTTGGATGGGTCGGATTGCAGAGCGTCCACTTCCGTGGGCCGGAAGTAGCGTGGATCGATCTCGACGTGCTCGCGCCAATCCAATTGGGCGTAAGCGAAGGCCTCGGAGGTGAACTCCTCGATCGTTGGAGCGACGCCAGTGCCGATCACATAGTCCCCGGGCCTCTCGAGCTGCATCATGCGCCACATGGCCTCGACATACTCGGGCGCGTACCCGTAGTCACGGCGCGCGGCCAAGTTTCCGAGGTAGAGCTTCTTCTGCCGCCCGGCGAGGATGCGTGAGACAGCGCGCGTGACCTTGCGCGAGAGGAACGTGGGGCCTCGCCGGGGGCTTTCGTGGTTGAACAGGATCCCGTTGACGGCGAACATATGG
>Ga0209642_10002267_pt1 | contig 12701 bp, 16 predicted proteins | sample RifCSP19_2_FD_184025 | JGI IMG/M metagenome (GOLD analysis project Ga0209642, IMG submission 184025) | Soil microbial communities from Rifle, Colorado - Rifle CSP2_sed 19_2 (SPAdes) (version 2) | ecosystem: Environmental > Terrestrial > Deep subsurface > Rock core/Sediment | place: Rifle... | reverse complement strand
CGACACCACAAGATCACGGTTGTAAGAAAACTTAACAACACCAGCCATATGATATCTAAGCTCTTCCATGTTCATTCACCCGCTTCCCCATATGCGACAATCACATTTTCGTCGATGCTATTCCAAATAAACTCCTTGTCCATCTCTCCATCACAGTGAAATTGAATAAGTAAATCGCCCTCATGCCGCACATGAAAAGCCCACATCTGACTTTCGAAGCGTATCATCGCCAGATTCTTCTTGCCTTCTTCCTTTCGCCATAATTCAAGAATCACTGGACGAGGCCGACCCGCTCCTGTAAAGGAAGTCAAGCGAATAGCTTTCGGTAACATATCAGCAGAGGCTTCAAGCTTGAGTACCAAGCGCTTTCCCTTCTTCAACTGAAGATCAACCACCTGCGCAATGAACTTGTCTATGATCTTCACAGATCTCCTCCTGGTCCTAATTGGATCGTATGTATATGCCGAATCTCAAAAACATAAGCTGTGCAATCTCCATCTACTACATAGACATTATACCACACGGGATAGGCCCGTTCCGCTTTGGCGCGATTCCGCAGGGAGTTCCAACTTCTCACAAATGCCTTCGATCGAGAAGTCTTAACCTGACCAAGCCTCTTAGTATTATCGCTCCACAGATCTTGCTTCCATGGCCATCGAGCTCCACTTCCGCGCACGCGTTTCATATTCGTGAGCTTGGCAACAAGCTCCTCTCCAAACCGTCCCAGGTTCTTGATCATGGTCGCCACCCGGTCATCATTGCTGGATAACAGGCCTGACAAATAGCCTCCGCCTGGTCTGCCTGCGCTATCCTCCCGAACTTGCGCCTTGCAAAAGCAATAGCATCCTCCTTCTTAGCTCGGCCATTACCCAGCACTATCTTGCGCCAGGAAACAGTAGCCACACGAATCACGTCTATCTCATTCTGCCATGTCCAGTCCTCTATGGTAGTTGCCAATCCCACTAAAGCTAAGATAGCTGGGCCAGCAAAGTCTTTCATGGCTCGCAATGGCACCACTTCCATTACAACAATGCCAAACTTGCTTCGCTGATGCATAACCTTTATGACATCAAGAAGCTGCTGCCGGCGCATCGGATGTGTGCCCTTTGGCTTCCAACATCCGGCCATCTGCAAGGGATGAGCATTCTTACTATCAACCACAGCCAAGCCGCAGTGAGCAATGCTCAGATCAACACCAAGTGTAATCATTGATAGTGCTTATTCTCCTCCGCACAATGGACACCGCGGCCGACCACACGCAGGCACCATCCGTAATATCTTTGCCATATACGCCGGAGATGCCCCTTCAGAACGAAGAACCTCCAAGCGTTGGGCAACTCGACTGACCTGATGAATTCTCCTGGCAATTGGCTTCAATTTCTTCGGGTCCCACTCTACATCAATAAGCTTGAATTCCTGATTCCCTTTATCCTCCACAAGCACCCAGCTCTTCGCATGAACTTTCCTCATCCACATGTAGATAAGGCATTGCATTCTCTTCTGCGCAATCCGCATCCAGAGCACCTTCTCCGGATGACGCCCATCATGTCCAGTAAGTTCAACAATCCGTTCATCATGAAAAATGTTAATAATGAAATCCGGATGTCCCTGAAGTGGACCCATATGCAGTTCGGCTTGATAATCAACCAAGATGCCAGCTCGCTTAAATAATTTCAGCCACTTTCTTTCCCTTTCCTTGCCATCATATTGTACCCAAGAGGGACCACGGAACTTACGCTCATCCCCCTTTAGATATCGCACGACAAGCCAACGAGCGCAGAAGTTCTTATCACTCTTCGTGAAATCACTCACATGCAACGCATGCTGCCGCATATCTCCATGAGAGCTATTCTCATCTTCAGCCAACGATCGCAATGCACGAGACAACTTAAGACGCAATGTTCCGGTCTCAATATCATCATCAAGTAGATGAGCAAGCTTACTCATGCCGACGCCATTTCATCTTGTCCACGAAACATTGCGCACTCGCACAATCCTTCTATTTCCTCATCATACATTGCGCAAGGACCAAGCATGTGATAATGATCCCGACGAGCATGGTTACAAATGGCACATCGCTCTCCAGGCTTGACCGCCACTACAGAAGCTCCTTCTGCCTCTTGCTCCCATCCAGACAGAGTTTCATGGGCCGAAGCCGGGGCAGCCTCCGACCGTGATAAGAGAATTCCCCGACAGATACAACATGGCAAGGATAGAAACATTAATTCACTAGGCGTTATCTGCCTTACCGCCATCGCATAATCAATGCGTCCTCCATCCTTAGGCTCTTCATGATCTGGAGCAAATAGACAATGTTCGGCACGATGATCCTCGCAGAATGCTAAATCGCAATGTATACAGAAAAGCGCAATTTGTCGGCTCATTTTAGTCTCCTGGGCATTCCTCTCCGCACCAATGGATGACGCAAGAAAAGCATCCTATCATTCAGGGCATTGCCAATTACATAGACTGGCTTCTTCTGCCCTAATGCCATTCCAAACTCAGCCAAGGCACTACAATAGACAAAGCCATCTTCAGCAAGAAGAATCAACAGATCGGCCTCATCCACGGCCCTTGCATCACGAAGACTGTTCCTAATCCACTTTAGTTCATCTATCTGTCCCTCTATTCTATCATCCTCCTCTATAGTCCAATCATAAGTAATCTCATATCCAAAAGAAACTAACTTATCCATAACTTCACGAGCTCGCTGTTTGTTCGCAAAGGCTGTAGCCACATAAACGCGATTCTTAGCGTCTCTGCTCCTTCGAAGACTTGAACGACCAGAATCCGTATCGTCACGAGGATCTGGAATAGGAGGAGGCCCCTTAGGTACCGCAAACTTGGCAACATGCTTCATCCCACAATCCCCTTCCCAAATTTGAAAATACAACGACACTCCTCGCCTTCAATGCTAAGCTTGGTTTTAAGAATCCGCAACGCCATCTCAAAGCCCAATACCCGATCATCCACTTTGATTTGCTTCTTCCGCTGGACCTTGATCAGGAAGGATACCAAATGCGCCAGGGCATGTCCTCCTGGTTGTTTGAGATCATCTCCCATGTGAAAGCCAATCTTATCACGTACCTGATTCACAAGCAGAACCACTGTGGGGCTGCGGCTCTGCAACACCACAATCTTAGGAAGCATCACCGAAAGCATGCGAGCTTGTGGCGCATAGACTTCCTCGTCGAGTCCTCGCTCAAGCACTTTAGAAGGAAGAATCTCTACGACAGAGTCAATGGCAACCATTGACCATTTACGTCGAATAAAGCGCACAGCAAGATTACCCATATCCTCGGCAGCCATAGCTTTGATATGAATAAAGCGATTCAAATCCACGCCACACTTCTTCGCCCAATCTGGCATGAAAGTATTCTCAAGATCAAAATAAGCCGCATAAGCACCTGGGTTCTTTTGCTGCATGGCCGCAATACTCTTGAGAACCAATGTCGTCTTCCCCGCCTTCTCCGGTCCCCATATTTCAATGATACGTCCCTCGGGCCATCCTCCACCCGTAATTCGATCGAGCTCTTCTATGCCTGTACTCCAGCGACGTGGTGGCTTGACATCCTTACCAAGCATGATTGCTTTCTCGCCATACTTCCCTCTAAGACGCACAATCAATTCCTCAAGCGTCTCGGGCTTCTTTTCCTTCTTGGCAAATCTCACGCTATGCTCGCCTCACTTGGAGTCACTCCCGCTCTCACTTGATTATACCTTACCGCATGATTTCTCCACGCAATGCCGAACTTCAGAGCACCCGCATCACGCAGCGCTTTCAGAACCCTGATATTCACAACGCGACGCGGAATTCGTAACACATCACGATCTTTCTCATATGGCTGCTTTGCCACAATTTCGGCTGATGCTTTCTCCCCAACTCCTTTAAGTGTTTTCAACCCTACGCGAATTGCATTCCCTTCTATGCTATAGCCAACAGTCCCGTTGATGTGAGGAGGTAACAGAATCGCGCCATCCAAAATCGCAAGCCGCTCATAGTTGAACCGCTTCGGATCGATATCCTCAGCGTCCAATAATGAGCACCAAAACTCCAGAGGATAGTGTGCTTTGAGCCACGCCATCAAGTAAGTTACGCGAGCATATCCCACGCCATGGGATTTATTAAAGAGATATGAAGACACACCGCGAACAAAACGTTCAGCTCTCAAGCCTGTAATCCCGCGTGCCTTCAAACGCTCAAACAAAAGATCTCGCATAGGCTGTCGCTCATCAATATCCTTCTTGATTGTCATTGATCCCACGGCCTTGATTGACTTCATAAACGCATCAGTCTCGGCCCATGTAAAGCCAATAGAGCGTAGAATCTGCATAATTTGTTCTTGATAAACCAAAGCCCCGTAGGTTTCTTGCGTAAAGGAAGGAAACGTTTTCCCACTACGCGATTCTTCCTTGCCCTTTAGATATTGAGGAATGAAGGCATTCACGCCGGGACGATTGAGGCTAATCACCGCCACCAATTCACGAAAGTTCTCGGGCTCGATTTCCTTAGCAATCTGGGCGGCACCTCTCTGCTCGAGTTGAAACACGCCTGCTGTATGACCCGCCGAGATTTCCCTATACACGGTATCATCATCAAGCAAAATAGTGTCGAGATCGATCTTCTTCTCATGTCTCCGCTCTGCCAGTTCCTTAGTTCGGCTAATAATTGAAATAGCATCTAGTCCCAGAAAATCCATCTTAACTAAGCCAAGATACTCAACGTCATAATAATTATATGACGTCATTTGCTGATCCTTGATTTCAATTATGCCCAGCCATTGATGAGGATCGCCAGGAACAAAGCACACTCCGCCCGGATGCTTACCAATGTAGCGCACTTGACCGTAGAGTAGTTCTATCGCTCTCGGCAATTTAGGATAAAGCAAAGTAAGCTTTCTTCCTAGCGGACTAGCGTCTACATCTGCCTCTGCAACCGCAGACCTCTTCTCACGATGAAAGAGCTCAAGCAAATTTCTAAGTGAGTTCTTAGAGGAATCATCCATCATCAATGCCTTGGCAATATCTGCCGACAAGTTACCCGACACATAACGCCCAAATGTTGCGATAGGTAGGGCATACTGCCCAAAACGTTCACTAACATACGTCATTACATGCTTGCGATATCGAGCGTCGAAATCAAGATCAACATCAGGAATCGTTTCTCGCTCCTCATGCATAAACCGCTCAAACATTGTTCCGTGCTCAATCGGATCAATATTAGTAATTCCCAGACAGTATGCAAGCAACGAACCACATACAGAGCCACGCGGACCAACCATAATCCCGTGCTTCCGTGCCCATGATGTTACATCATGACACAGCAAGAAATACTCTGAAAAGTCCTTACCTTCTATCACACGAAGCTCTCTATCTAATCTCTCCTCATATCCAGTTCGCGTAGCCAACTTCTTCATCATCAAGCCATTTCGAGCAAGCCTTCTCAGGCGATCCACTGGCTCTGTCCAAAAGCCAGGGAAAAGCTTAGTAGGTTTAGCAAATCTAAAGCTAACACGCTCAGCAATGATGCACGTCTCATCCAATGCTCCAGCAATCCAATTTGCCCACGAATCTGGATATGCCTTAAGAAATACACTCAAAGCTTCTTTTCTAGATAATACATGATATCCAGATCCATACGACGGATTCTCCTCGCCTTGTTCCTTTCTGCGCATCTTGAGAATCAAGTCATGCACGACACGATCGCCTAGTTCGGCATAATGTGCATCGGTTGTAGCAACAAGAGGCAAACGCAGCTGCTTTGCTTGTTCTATTAAGAAAGGTGTATATTTCTGCGCTGTCTCATGATGTTGAATTTCTACCCAGAGCTGGCCATGAAACGTCTGCGCAAGTCGGCGCATGCCTTTAACGGCCAGTTCCTCATTCTCTTCTAGCAATCTGGGAATCAATCCAAATGAACACCCGCTTAAGATTAGCAATCCCTCCTTATACTGTTCCAGCAGCGCCAAAGTAATACGCGGCTTGTACCAGAAAATCTTGTGACTCTCGGTCACTAGGCGCATCAGATTCTCATAGCCTTTCTGATTCTCCACCAACAGTGTGATATGCGATAATTTCCTGGCTTTAGATTCAGACCATGTAATATAGGCCTCCATTCCAAGAATGGGCTTGATACCAACTTCCTCACATGCTCGATAGTGTTCTACCAAGCCAAACACATTACCGTGATTCGTTAATGCCAAAGCAGACTGACCGAGCTCAGCGGCACGCTTCGCAGAACGAGACGCCAGACCAATACCATCATACATAGAGTATTGGTCATGACGATGAAGCGACACGAATTCATCGATCATGATTCTAGTAATACCTTTGCCAACTTCAGATCTTTGATAAACCTACGCACCAACTCTGGATCCTTCCCGTTTCTCAGAATATAAGAGGGATGCAGCGTTGGCACTATGGTCCAGATATTGTTCATCACCGGATTGCCTCTGAATCGTGTAATACCCCACAAATTAAGCGTGGCGAACATAGCCTCGTTCCCCAACGCCACCGCCACTTTCACACGAGAAAGCTTTTGCAGCCGTTGCAAGATCTTGGTCCTTCTAGAAATGATGATATCAACTACCTCATTATGATTCTTGATGTTCAGCCGATAACGAAACACATTCTCTCGACGAAGTTGCCTCCATTCCAGCCCAACATATTTCACGCATTGCTGCAGGAATTGTCCCACAGGACCTACGAATGGTTCTCCTTCTTGCTCTTCTATTTCACCCGGCGATTGACCAAGAAGTAACATCCGGGCATTCATGGGTCCAGCCCCATCAACGCGAATCTGGCCAAAACCCTTGATCATTCAATATCCTCATGCCCATACTGATCAGCAAGCATCCGCTGAGCCCATGGGCTTAGTCTCTCAACTATTTCAACATAGGTTTGCTTGGTCTTCCTGCGCCAATGTATTAGCAACACAAGCATAAAGTTCTTCAGAAGCAGATCAGTAGAGAAAGCATATTCCTCAAATTGATGCAACCCTGGAGCGCCACGCGCCAATTTCTCGACAGCATAGAGTTGTCCCACGAAGGTAGGAGCATACATGCTTTCCATCCTCACCGCTTGCCACTTTCGGCCGAACATGGTCTCCCAATGCCGTTGGTAAATATGCATCGAACCCACCTGATGCACATAAGTACCCATGCCAACTTCCAGCCGACACGCCAACCACTCCTGAATCATGGTGTTCACAAACACATTATAGGGCAGTCCCCAAATCGCATCGTTCGAACGCATTGTGGCAATCATGTGTAACTGATCATCACGAATTAGGAACTGCCAACACACTGTGCAGGGAATGTCTTTGGAGTGAGATCTCGTATCCTCTGGTCTCCAGATTACCGTAACGGCTTGACGCGAATTCCTATCTTCCCGCAACTTTAGTTCCACGCCTACTGCATCCCAGCGAGCACCATATGATCCGTAGAATGTCATTCCGTCATCGCTGAACTCGGCCATTCGTGAATTATATGGCCTGATGTATTCCAGATCGTTGCGGCCGGACGCCACCCACAAGAATTCAGCAACGGCGAATGACAGATTCCACCTGCGCCCAGGAGATAGCGCAAGCCTAGTCCGCGGATAGCGGATCTGAAATGATATGGCCAACTTCTCCTTGACTAGCATGCTTCTCGGCATCACTGCTGGAGCATGTTCCAGTTCATTCAGGATCGCCGAATATGCTTCAGCAAAGCTTTCTGCGCTTATGGCTAGCATCAACCACCTGCTTTCCGCATTTCGTGTTCCGCACGATCTTCATTTACATCGGCCTTCCTCATATACTCCATGTAAAGATCACTGGCTGTATAGCCAGACATGATGCACAATTGAATGAGAAAATGTAAAGCATCCGCCATCTCTTCCAGCCGCTCTTGTGAAGGAAGAGGCTTCTTAACATCATGTACTTCGGTAAATACACGCCATGGCTTCCAGGCGTAAGTGTTCAGAATCTCAATGGTCTCCACCACTAATGCCAGCGTAAATGTACGCACGCGTTCAGTATATGTCATCTCTTGCATCGTACGATTTACGAACTGGAATAGATCCGAAAGCGTCTTTTGGCGCGAAAAAATTGCATCCAGCTTATCTCCCTCGATCGTGAAAAGGTCTTGCTGATTTGGCTCGTCCATTCTACTCTTCTTCCTCCTCTTCCTTTTCACCTTCTGGCTCGCGAATCATGCCCTCCATAATCTTGAAAACCTTGTCCTTGCTAAAGGGGATTTTATACTTCCCCTCAAACTTCGTGGGCTTATGCTGAATTTCACGAGCTCGATATTGCGTGTTCTGCTTCTTCCCAGTTCGTGTCACTTTGATGTCCCGATCCTTGATTGTATCATTCTCATCGTAAATACTAATGAGATCTCCCAGGGCAGAATTCGCAGTAGCCTTTAGTAACCAAATAGCCTTCTGCTCCATCTCATAATCATATACCGTGATCACAAATACTGTATAGGTTCGCCATGGATCCTTGTGATATGGACACTTCTTGCCATAGTATTTCAAGCATGGCTGGCCCATGAGTTTACCATACAAGCCATGCATAATTGCCTTCGTAGACTCTTTCGGCTCATTCAGTGCCCTAATAACCTTCACGCCATCATCGGGCACATAGAACATTTCCTTTGGCATGCTGCTCCCGCCACCGCCCTTCAACGCGCGACGGATTTCATCAAGCACGCTAGATGCCTCTTCTAGGGGCATAACCCTAATCCTCCTCGTAGTCGGGCATACCAGCCCAAAACTCATTAACATTAAGATCGGCGATATCCTTCCGAAACGCTCCGGGATACTTAAACGATCGCACAGATCCAAAAGCATTCTTTAGTAGCCCTAAGCCCTTCTTTCCCGTTGGACTTATGGCTGGATTATCTAGAGCACAAACCACCTCCCTCACGCGATGCTTCTTTAGCCATTCTTCCTGAGCGGGCTTAAGTTTCCAAGACAGCAATGCGGCACAATGTTCCCAGCCAAACTGTGCAGCCTTCAAGTGATCTATAATGCCTTCTACAATCAAGCAGGGTGCCTTATGATTCGTACAGTAGTATGCAAGACACTTCTCCGCTTCAAAGCCACTATTGTACAAATATTTCTTTTTGCCTTCAGTAATACGGCGCTTCACATAACCAACAAATTCAGAGCCCATGCGAATGGGAAAGACTACGGGATAATCTGCGCTGTTCGCCAACCGCACATCAAAAGCTTCTAACGTAGCGCGGTGCAGCTCTCGCTCTTTCACGAAGTATTGAATGATAGGATGAATCTTGGGCAACGACCACCAATCAATTTTCTTGAAGGAACTCCAGGCCTCATCAACTCCGCATTCATTGCGTCTCTCATGAGACATGCCAAGAACGGCCTGTCGTTCAAGATGAGGTTCTATCTCTCCTCGTTTAAGGCGGCTGATGATGCTGAACGCACTCAGTGCATCCACGTCATAAAGCTTGCATACCAATGTAACAAAGTCACCCTTTGCTCCGCATCCAAAGCAATTGTAATATCCATCGTTTAGTTGTATGCCCATCGAGGGAGTATCTTCTTCGTGTAGAGGACAAAGCATTCGTGCCCAATTACCATCAATACTTGCATTGATGCCTCGTTCGCTAAGCAACTGGAGGACAGGCGGGCCACCAGCAGGAAGCCCAATAGTCAATCCGCTTGCCTCTACGGCAGGTTCTGTCACCCTGGCAAGGGGAAAGGGCCGACCGCCCACTTCACGATCCCTTAGTGACGACTTCTCGAGACTTGATTGAATCTACGCGGAATCCCCAACCTGGCTCAAGCTTAGCACACGTGCGAATCTCCTTTAATGTTACAAGACCACGCTCCAGGGCATCAGTTAATGCTTCCTCATTTACAACTACCTTAAGAATCGGCCGAGAGGGGAGCTCCTTCTTATCCAATAAACGCTTGATCTTCTGAACATTGTATTGAGCCTTCACTGTGGGATAGCGCATGGCCTTTAACGCTTTATATCCCTTGCCTTTCTGGGGATAGATGACTCGTTCAACGTTCATTTGTTCAAGTAACCTAAGGCCGCGATCGCGAAGTAACTTCTGTTCCTTCTTTGCCAAGCCCATAGACCGCACAAGTTCGTAATACTGAAAGGTCACATCCTCCAGAATCCGTCGGGCCACTTCGGGACGAACTTTTGCGAGGGAAATTATCTCGGCCTTACGCTTCGTTGAGGCAGCCATATCATCCTCCCGCTTTGTAAAAAGCTACGGCCAGCGCCGATGCAAAACTAGCATCAGATCCGGCCACAATGAATATCAAGCGGGAGAGATATCGCGGAATCCGGATTCCGCTCGATAGGTGGATTACCGTATCTGCTACCCATGGCGCCGCGTATCCACCGTCCTAATTGGGATTCGCAACTTTAATGGTTGCTCGCAGATCTCCCCGCTCGATATTCGCTTCTATCGGGCCACGTCATTATGCACCGGGCAAGGCTCGCCGCACCTTCCCGTTAAATCCCTTCAGAAAACGCGGGCCCAGAACGGAGCTTGTCTGATAGAAGACATCCCGCCCGCCATCATCTGCGCTGAGGGCACCTGAGATCGCGCCCAGGCTGCCAGCGCATTCAATAAAGCGCCAATGATAGGCACCAGGATCAGGGGATAGGGAATGTCAAGCCCAGTATAGTTGGCCAACGCATAATTCGCGAAAGCCAATACCATCTGAGCGGCCGCAACGCGAAGAAAAGTAGTAAGGGCCATAATCATCAACCTCCTTCCTGCTGTATTGTCTTGCCTCCCTGCCAGGCCTCCTCGAACAATTCAAACCACTGTGGCAAAATCTTACTCCACCTACGTTGCTCAGCCTGCTGCACGCCCGCCAAGCCAACCTCGGTTCGCCAATTCGGATTATTATAAGAGTATTGAAACGCTTCTGCCAAGTCGCCCACGCTATAGACTGGTCGCTTCACCACGTTATTTCCAGCATAGCCAAACCCACGAGGAAGAATGAACTCGCGTGAATGCACAGCCAGTTCTATCGAAGCGCTATACTTCCCAACTGTACAGGGAAGACCGCATGCATGAGCTTCCAATTGAGGCAGTCCAAAGCCCTCTCCGGCCGTGGGCATTGTTGTATGATCACATGCCGCCATTAGATTTGCAAACTGCACATCATCATCTTCTACGCGGCCACTACCGATTTGTCCTACCAACCACACATTAGGATTGTCATCAATGCCAGCCACGCGCAATCCCAGCCGCTGAGCCAAATCAATAAGAGACCAAGAATCATCCGTTATACCGTGAGGATCACCGCACACACCAACCAGGCCGGCATCTATTCCAGAATCAATAAACTTCTTGAATGCCGCTAATACCAGCGGCCAGTATTTACGAGATCGATTTGCCATCACTGATAGAATCACAAACCTATTGAAGCGAAATGTCCTTGCGCGAGCATATCCGGGCGAAGCATTATCGGTGCCAATTGCCAACTCAAACATACGATCTTCGAATCTCTTCTCCAACTCCTCCTTTGCTTTATCACGATTCAGAGGACGAAACGCATCACTTACGGCATGGCTTATAAACCGATGAGGCTTCTTCATGAATCGGGCCATCATGTCCTGTCCCCATTCGCTCATGAAGACCGTAAAGTCAGGTCCGTTCAGAAATTCGTCAAACCATAATGGCGGTCCGTTCATACCTTCCCCGTCCACGGGGAAGTGTCCAATCCACCGAATCTGATCTCGGTAACGAGTTATGAACTCTTCGGAGCGAGAAGTCTTCAGCGGACTTTTGCCAGGATGAGACAGCCAGCCAATCTGGTATGGATCGGTCAAAGTCAAAAGTATGTGAGGCAAGCCAAAATCCTGCGCTGCCAGCGGATATGCATCTGCACAATAAACGTCATGATCCTGCGCACTATATGTAGGGAATCCTAGCCGAACTCCTTGGCCTATCCAGCCCCGTGAAAGATAAGCTAACCGAAATCGATCGCGAGATACATGACCAAAAATCTCACGCATTACGCGAGCAAACCCCGTGATCCATGTAATGGGATCCCCCAATCCAAGCAGAGGAATGCGATCATCTTTCATTATCGTTCAAACCACACTTCCGCCAGCGAGCCTTTAGGGATGCGAAGTAATTCTCGAATTGTAGTTGCTACCAGCTTTCCCTCTGTATTTACAAGTTGAAGTCTGAAGCCAAGTTGAATAGCATCATTAAGCCATTCAGACACATCATACTGACGATCACTGGCCATCTCAGCCAACACAACAACTTTCATATTCTGAGTTAGAATTCCGCGCATTCCTCTCCATATATCATACTCGCTTCCTTCAGCATCGATCTTTACGAAGTCAACTCGCATATCCAACCAAGTCCTTTTTACAATCATATCAAGCGTATCCCGCCACACCTTATGTTCCCGAGTTACTTCTTTATCGTTGTCGCCAAAACAAAGAGAAGCGCCACCCAAATCATTTCCATGAACTCTTAGTAATATGGCACTGGCAACATTGCTAGCAGCACAGCAAGCAATGTGGATGAATAAATCATTATCTGCTGCAGAGCAACCTATCATCGAAGCAAGTTGTGGATTAGGCTCAATGGCTAGAACCTCAGCTCCCTGTGCAGCCGCTAATATCGAGTAATATCCTACGTTGGCTCCAACATCCACGAATCTCATACCACCGCGAATTCGGTGAGACACAGCAAGCGTTA
>Ga0209642_10002265_pt1 | contig 12702 bp, 20 predicted proteins | sample RifCSP19_2_FD_184025 | JGI IMG/M metagenome (GOLD analysis project Ga0209642, IMG submission 184025) | Soil microbial communities from Rifle, Colorado - Rifle CSP2_sed 19_2 (SPAdes) (version 2) | ecosystem: Environmental > Terrestrial > Deep subsurface > Rock core/Sediment | place: Rifle... | reverse complement strand
ACTGCAGGGACAAAATAGCCCGCCGCCTGATCGGCGATTCTCTGGATAGGTGCGGTGGATGCCTGGGCCTCTTCGACCATCTTGATAATCTGGCTCAGGGTCGTCTCCGCCCCGACCCGTCTGGCCCTGAACTTCAGCATCCCCACCTTGTTGATTGTCCCGCCGATGACCTCATCCCCTGCCCTTTTTTCCACCGGGATACTCTCGCCGGTAATCATCTTCTCGTCCACGGCAGAAGAACCTTCGGTCACCACACCGTCCGCAGGCATCTTCTCGCCAGGTCTTACAACAATCACATCGCCTATTTGAACAAACTCTGCCGGGATCTCCATCTCCTGGCCCTCTCGGATGACATGCGCGGTCTGAGGCTTTAAGTCCAACAGCTTCCGCACGGCCGCGGAGGACTTCTTCTTGATGATCTCCTCCATATATTTACCGAGGAGGACAAAGGCGATGATCACCGCCGAGACTTCAAAATATACATCCCTCTCCGCAATCTTTATGGGCAAGATATCAGGGGCAAAAATAACGATGACGGAATATAGGTAGGCAACGCTTGTACCCAGGGCAATAAGGGCATCCATATTGATCATCCGGTTTTTGATCGCATTGTAGGAACCTTTATAGAAGCTCCAGCCGCCGATGAACTGGACGGGGGTGACAAGGAGGAAAAGCCACATCCCCCAGGTAAACCACGGTAGCTGAGGTATGGGCGCCCAGGTAACGATCGTTGCCCCTGCCGCAAGGCCAAGGAAAAAGGCCGCCCTTAGGATGGCCAGAGCCAGGACACCGAAAAGGGCGATCGTTACCCTCTTTTTCATGCTTTTAAGTTCTTCCTCCGGGGCCTCAAATGTCCTCAGGCATCCATCACTGCAGAAGTAGTAGGTTCTCCCTCCCAGGTCCTTCTTTAACGACTTCTGCTTGTCCACCACCATCCCGCAGATGGGGTCCTTGGCCGTCTCATGGGCGCCGGCCCCGGCAGCCATCATCTTTTTGTGATGTTCTTCTTTCCGGGATTCGACAGGGGCCACAAATGCCTCCGGATCGGCATCAAAGCGCTCCTTACACGGAAGGGAACAGAAGTAAATGGTCTCACCTTTGTAGGTGCTTGTCCCTGCCGACTCCTTCGGTTCTACATCCATCCCGCATACAGGGTCTTTTGCCATAAATTATCCCTCTCTAACTTATTACTACTTATACCATTATAGTGTAATATTCTGTATTTTGAAAACTAATTCCAAAATATATTACCCTAATCAGACAACTCCCACTCAAGGGATTTATCCGGCGTTCTCCCTGATATGTCCCTTAAAATCAGGGTTAAGCTTTTAACCCCTGAAGGGACAGAAAACGCAAGGATGCCACGCCGATGAAACTCAGAGGATCGGTTTGATTCTCTCCAGTCCGAGGGCTTATATTCCACGCCATTTCCTTTTAGAATAACAAATAGTTTAAGGTCATAGTCAAAGAGGTGGCCTGCGGCTGAATGCATCATTACTGTAAAGATGGCCTTTTTCTCAAACTCGAAGCGTTCCTTATAATTCTTATAAAGGATCTCAGGATTTTCTCCAGGTCGCACCTCAGCCTCTGCAAGCAATCTAAAAAAGTTTTTGTCATTTAAGGTAAATTCCAGATGGTATGTTGGCATATCCATCTCCCGTGTCTGTTGTTCCAGATATTTCGCAAACCTCTTCCCGGCCTCTGATTGCATTGCAGTTACATCAAAGAATGCAGCTCCGGGTATATCTGGCATGGGGGGCCTGTGTTCCACTACTTCCGTGTGCTGCCTTGTACTAAATCTGTAAGAGGCTACCACTATAATGGCAACAATTATAAGTAGCCCGAAGATTCTCCATACTGCCTTATTCATTTTTTATCCCTCCTTTAACCCTATGGATGACTTCCTTCTAATGAGTGGGACTGGAAGATACTCGGGATAAACATCGGAATCCTTTCCTCCACCGTGCATTGGACTTTTCCTTCTCCATTATACTACAGTCGTCCTGACCTTAAGATCGACCATATCAACCATAATCCCAGGACAAGGGCTATTATGTATCCTCCAACTCCGAGAAGTGGAACGCCGTTGACAGAAGGGCCGATATGGATCTGCATGATGATGGATGAGCCAATGATAATGGCCGCTATATTGCCTGGATGGGGGTCGGCGTGAAAGAAACCGTACTCAAAGATCTGTTTCAGGTAGAGGTCGTTTATTCTTCCGGCAAGTTCATGCCTGTATGCGGCAGTGGCCTCCTATGTCCCTGAGGTCTTCCTCCCCCTGCTGAAGCCTGCGGTAAGCACCCGCCTTCGTGTAAAGGGCATGAAGACCTCAGGGACATAGGCCAGTTCTCTCTAATCCATTCCATAAGGTTATCTCCTTCGCGGCATCATCTAATGACCTTTATTTTCATAAACGAAGAAGGCAGAGATTCTTCCGTGCTCTCCCTTTTCCGGCGTTATCATCGCCTCAATATGATAATTCCCCATATCTGAAAAGTCGAAGTAGTTTCCAAAATTCGTTCTGCCACTAATAGTCATCAGCTCCAGAGATTTACTGACCTTTGTACCATCCGGATTATGGATATTTACTGTAACAGATGCTTCACTGATGATCTCTCCCGTCTTTTCATCCTCCAGATGGATGAGGAGGTGATGAGTCCCCTTCGGCCCGCCATGCATCTTTATTTCGGGGTGCTCCTCCGGATGCCTTTTGATCTCCTCAACGTGTACGATGGCCAGTACTACCTTAATCCCGGCAACCGCTTTTTCTTCGTGCTGGGCAAGGATTAGATTTCCGAATTCAGACCCAGCAGGACAGTCAGTGCAGGGCGCCCAAGGCGTGTATCCCCCGGTTGCCATAGTATTTCAGAATGGTTGCCTGCAAGAGACCCATCTTCAAACCATAGGCATGAAGATTGTAATATCCTCGCAAGAATTATTTACTTTATCTTCCTCTTCTCTATCTCCTTCAGGTCACAACATGGGGCAGTTCCTCCATGCTTAAACTCCGCCTGTTCGTTCTCTTCCGTAAAATGTATCCAGCCCCTCCTGACCCTTTCCTTAAAGCTGTCATCCAGTATAAACCCTGCCTCTATCATGTACCTTTCTATATCCTCTTCCCTGCACTTGAGGATCTCATATTCCACCAGGATGTCCCTCCCCTCCGGATCTATCCTGACCAGGCTCACGCCTTCGGTCTCTTTTAACTTTGCCTCCCATTCGGCTGGCCCGCCCCAGCCCGGCTTCTGTTTAAATTTGATATGATGGTGCTTTAAAGTAGACATAGTATTACCTCCTTTTCCCTTTACCTTTAATTTATTTCTATGTGCAACTACCTCCTTGTGGTGCCTTATAGTAAATCTGTAGGAAGCTATCACAAAATTAAAATTTCGCCCCTGATCCAATCTTCGGGATAAACATGGGGAGCCTCTCCATATATCGTTTATACTCATCCCCGAAAGTTTTGATCATCTCAGCCTCTTCTCTCTTTGACAACCGGTAATAGATAAAGAGCAGCACAGGAAACATGAAGGCTGTTATGATCGTGGGCCACTGGATAAGCATCCCTACCATGATAAGAAATAGCCCTGAATACTGTGGATGCCTCACAAAGGCGTAAGGCCCTTCTGTCACAAGGCCGCCCTTTGCACCATGGATCAACTTCCAGCCTTTCCACATGATTACAAAACCAAAAAATGCCAGTCCGTTGCTTATGCCATGTATGATGACCATCATCTTTGCCCCACCGCCGAGGAATGTAAGCCATAGATGACCGCTTGCGTGTGAAAATGGATTGAGGGCAGGATATCTGCTTCCCAGTGGCTCGCCATTCCCGCTTTTTAAAGGGGGTCATAAAACTCAGGATAAAGAATGCAAAGAGGGCGACATTAATAACTACAAGGGACCAAAAGCCATAGGCATACTGTATGCCTTCACCATGCATGATTCACCTCTTTTCTGCATTTGCACCAGACACAAGACCGGCAGGTCCAGCTCCGACCACTTCAATTTCTGCAAGCATCGAGTTGCCCATGATTCACTCATTAAACAGTTCAATTTCTTCGTATGGATTGGGGCTAATCGCCTCCACCTGAATTTCATCTTTTATTTTAACCCTGAAAGTTTCCTGCGCATTTGGCTCCCCATGAATGAGAAAGAGGCCCTTTGGTTTTACTTCAAACTTTTTGAGCCAATTTAGCATCTCCTGCTGGTCAGCATGGGCAGAAAGGGAAGAGACTTCTTTAACCTCTGCTTTGAGCATATAATATTTTATTTCTTTATCTCAAACCTGAAGACCCTCTCTTTGACCCCTGCCACATCTTTTATAACAATCTCTATAGCCTCTGCCTTCGATATATCCGCATCTTTAAACCTTAGGACGCCGGATCTGTGATGGCCTGAACCAGAGGGGGATTCAACAATAGGGGTAGCATATTCCTCACCGTCTTCATCTCTCAGTGACACGATACTCTCCAATTTATACTGGTCGAGTTCTACACTGTGTGTATCAAATTTAACCTCAAATGCGGGGTTATCTTCTCCCGGATTTAGATAGGTGACCTCCGCAGTTACACCACCTGCCTCAGCTTTTTTTGTAAGGCCGCCCGACTCCTTTGCCTCATTTGCCTCGCTACTCTTTGTACGGGTGCCAGACTCATATGTTTCACCCATCGTTTTATTGTCAGTACCTTCCACAGCCTCATCATACCCCTTCATCATCTTCTCTATATGCTCCATCATCCCCTCTAACTTCTCTTTATCTTTTTCCTCCTGCACAGTTCCCTTCATCATTCCCATCATCTCATGCATCATCTCCATCATGTGGCGCATCATACGCGGCATCATTTTGTGCATCTCCTCCATCTTCGATTCATCCATTGATTGAGATGGGGACATCATCTGATCATGCTTCATCATCATCTGGGCTGTGGAGAAAGATGGCACCAGCGATACTAAAGAAACAAGTGCTATTAATATTCCTAATCTCTTCATGGCAAACCCTCCTTTTTATTACCCGTTTTCCCAGATCCACGGAGTATTCTACGCTATGTAGAATTAATATGCCACAATTATTTTCTAACTGCAGAGGTGTCTCATGATTTATATGCCAGCCAGAAGGTCAAAATGCCATTCCAGTGACCTACCGTTTCCACCTGATGGAACCCCGCTTTTCTGAAATAGGATGGCAGCCGGCCGGCGATATGGTCTCTTGTAAACTTTGTGAGATATAGCACCCAGACTATTAGCCACCATAAAGGGTTGGTGGGACGGCAGATATCCACTGCCACCAGGCGGCCGCCGGGTTTTAACACACGATATACCTCAGTCAATCCTATGAGCTTAAGATCCGGCGGCAGGTGATGGATCATGAGGCTTGAAAGGGCACAATCAAAACTACTATCCTCAAAGGGGAGGTTTTCAATGGTTACCACACTGAACTCGGCACGGCTGTTTTCAATAGCGGCATTCTCTTTTGCAATGGAAATCATCTTTGTTGCTATGTCTATTCCAATGACGTGCCCTTTTTCGCCTACGACCTCGGCTGCGAGGCGTGTTAAAACCCCTGTGCCGCATCCCACATCCAAAACCCGCTCACCCGGCTTCAGGGCGGCATAGCGTAATGTTGTCTCCCTGAAGGCCAGGCCAAGTCCAAATGCTGAGCATATCCTGTCATAAACAGGGGCAAGCCAGTTCAGTGGCATGCCACGGGTTTGGGAAGACCCTTTCATCGTAATTCCTTTTTGCATTTGCACCAGACACACGTGCAATCTTCGCTATGGCAGCCTTTATCAACAAGGCTGCTCTGATGCCACCACCTTGCAAGCGGATAAATAAGCATCTTCCATCGGGATGGATTGTATTGACTTCTTACCTTTGCAGCGGTATCCCCTCTCGCAAGCCAGTTGATGAAAAATGTATAACCCCTGTTTCCGAGACATTCATAGAGGAAACGGTTTACGAGTGAAATCTTCTGCATTGGCAGAAGCTCCTTTTTTAATAACGATACATAGTCACTGCTTTCAATGATACTCGTTGCCGCAAGATAGCCGGAGACCATCGCATACCTGAGTCCAAAGCCCCAGAGACAGTCCTGAAACCCGGCCGCCTCACCCGTGTAATATTTCTCGCTCTCATAGAGAGGCCCTCCAGTGAAAAAGTTCCCGTAACCGCCAAACTCCTTTTTATTCGTTAGGTCCAGAGAAGGGAATATTCTCTTGAATGTTTCAACTGTCCTTTCAAAATATTCTCTCTCTCTTTTAAAATCCCTGAACAGGCATGTCGTCAGGGTTCCCTTGCCGTTATGGATTAAAAGGTACGCATATCCCTTGGTTGCAAGTCTGTCGTCCAGAATGGCGGCGGCCATATCTTCCGTGGTGGTATCAAAAACAATCCCCTTTGCAATAGCATCCGCAGCCCTTGGACCGATGCTCACAATACCCCCACTTTCCAGCCTCTCAACCCTCTTGCTGAACACCACTTGAACCCCTGCCTCTAAGGCTATTTCCAGAAGCCCTCTGTCAAGACAGCCTGGGGCATCGCCCCTTCGCACAAGGTAAAAAAGGGGGAGGTCCGACCTGATCACTGCCGGGTTCAGGTTGGCATCGAATACTGTAAGCTCATTGTAGGGATGGCAGACAAAATACCTGCCGGGTTGACCTATGCCAATCCTCTCCAGGAGAAGTGTGACATCCTCTTTCGTACTCCAGTTCTCGAGACCCTGGTAGTCGCCATGAAATCTGTGACCCACATCTGCTTTCTCCTCATAGACTGTTACACTATAGCCAGCCCTTGCCAGGTTGATGGCAGCCACCAGACCGGATGGCCCTGCGCCGACTATCTCAATTTCCTTTTTCATCTCTCATCTGATCTTCTATTGTTCCATAACTACCTTAAGGCCCCACTTTTCTGTTCATGAAATTGTATATTGGTACAAATACGATGCCAATATAGGCACCATAAAGAAAGCTCTCCACAATGCCAAGGAGAAATCCGCCAAAGGTCAGCCATCTGAATGCAGGAAGTACAGCCTCAAGGAAATCAGACATTCCGTGCAGCCTTTGAGGAACAACTAATCCATAGAGAACACACAGGATAAATGTGATCGCCATAAAAATACCTAAGGACCAGCTAACGACCCTTATATTCAGCAGCATCCTTTTCCCCCTTTCTCTTCTTTCTTTTCATTGGAATTTCTTCCAGGATGCCCCTCATGTTTTTCGCCTTCCTCCCTTCCCCCACATCCTCCGTGGCCAAAAAAGTGCATCACTATAAAAAGGCCGGCAAAAAGTACAAATATCCAGTTCTGTCTTATCCATTCCATAGAAATCTCCCTTTTCTTTTCAAAAGATTCCCCCATGTTCATTGGGCTCCTGAGACTACATCCTTCTCATCTCCTTTCCGTTTGTCCAATCTTCGGGATAAACATGGGAATCCTCCCCATATATTGTTTATACTCATCCCCGAAGGTCTTGATCATCTCCACCTCTTCCCTTCTCGCTAAGCGGTAATAGATAAAGACGAGCACAGGAAACATCACGGCCGTTATGATAGTCGGCCACTGGATAAGCATCCCGATCATGACAACAAAGAGTCCGGAATACTGAGGGTGTCTCACATAGGCATACGGCCCCTCCGTTACCAGGCCGTCCTTTGCACCGTGGATCAATTTCCAGCCCTTCCACATGATTGCAAAACCGATAAAGGTCAAACCGTTACTGATAATATGAATTACTGTCATCATCAGTGCCCCGCCGCCGAAAAATGTAAGCCATAGATGTCCGCTTGCATGGGAAAAGGGATTTAATGCAGGATATCTGCGTCCCAGAATGGCGGTCAGGATATAGATGGTCAGCGGGATCCCGTACATCTCTGTAAAGAGGGCGACAAAGAACCCAAGTGTTACCCCCATGGCACGCCATTCCCGCTTTTTAAATGGGGTGAGAAAACTCAGGATAAAAAAGCCAAAAAGGGCAACATTCACTAATACAAGGAACCAGAAGCCATAAGCATATGAGATATTTTCACCATGCATATCTTTATCTCCTTACCTGTCTTTCCCGGATCTATGCTCCGTATCATTCATTTTCATTCTTTTTCCCCTGGACGGATTCATTTCCCTTAAGCCACATCTCATAGAGTGAGACAAATACCTGGGCCCCGAAGGCAAACCCCATCAGGACTCCTCCAATGATCACGGTATAGGCAAAGGCCGGCTGGAATTTTGTGAACCACCACGAGCCTATGTCTATCCACATCGCTAAAAAGGGGAGAGCAATAATGGCCGTCTTTAAATATGAATGAATCTCACTCAGGGAAAAGATGATCCCGGTCAATATAAATATGAAACTCATCCCGAAGAGGTGGATATGGGAGACACGGGAAAGGGTCCTGATAGACTCCCCAAGGTCTATGTCTGTGATAGCCCTGACCTCCTCATAGGTCGTCAGTGGAATTAAACCTGAGGCGGGACGATGACAAGCGGTGCAATTCTGATCAAATATCGGCTTTACCTTTAAGAAGCCCCCGGCAGCAGCGCCCTTCTTGATCCAGAGGGATATCTCCTTTTTTTCATCAGGAGACAGCCTCTCTCCCATGCCCCCTCTCAGGGCCTTTTCAAGGCGGGTATTCCCCGGGTTCCCATAATATTTATGGATAGTCGCCTGGAGAAGTCCGATGCCTGACTCTCTGTGTGGCTCTACATCAATGAAGTAGAGATAGGCCAGGGCAAATATATAGGCAGCTCCTATCGTCAGAAGAAAAGAGGTAAAGAGCACCTTTACCGGAACCGGAAGACCCTTTAAGCTGGGGAACATATATTACTCCCCGTACTCGCCCCCCCTTTGATGGGGGGAGGGAATTAAGAAAGGCTATTTGTTGTCGTACTGGAAGTTGAACTGAATATCCCTGTTTCCAGTCCTTACAGAAATATCAAACCTGTATGTGCCTTTAGCGTGCATATCGAGGGAGTTCATAAAGGAGAACATCTCTCCCATTTTCATGCCTGCGAGCTTCTTTTCTATAAGACTACCATCTGGCATTTGAACTTTTGCATTGACATCTGCCTCTGTGATTGCCTTCCCTGTCTTTGCATCCTCGAGTATCAGATCAACCATATTCTTAGACGGCGTGACCTTCAGGGTCGCCTTTATGCCCTTCTCTATCTTACTCTCACCGGCTGAAGGGTCATGTCTCATTTCTCCCGATGAAGCACCAGCGCTTAATATGAGCATTACAGAGATAGCCGTAAAACTTACCCTCAGAATTTTAAGCATTGTTCCCATCCCCTCCTTCCGGGTTGTTCTTGTTACGCCGGCATCTCAAATATATTCTACGCAGCGTAGAATGTCAAGGGAAAAAGAATCCAGATGCCTACCGAAAAATCACCTTAAGGTGCTGTACTGGTAGCCTCAGTGGATTCACTGAGAAAAAGTGTCATGCGGAAAATGGTTCACCCATCCGATAGAATAGAAACTTAAATCTGCCCAATATACCTACACTCCCTATGAATGAGTAAATAATACGCCGGGTCCGTAATCACCGCGTCAATTCCGTAATGGTACAGGCATCAGGCCTTCAGCAATGGGATACCGCAAAAGAAAATTACGCACCAACTCAGCCGTCTTCTCAGGCTGATCCATAAAAGCAAAATGTCCGGCCGTCTGGACGGTCTGGTACTCTGCCTGACTGATACGATTGCGTGCATACGCTGCATACCTTTCCGGAAGTACCGTATCATGGTCTGAATGAATTATCAGGACAGAAAAGTCAATATATTCGATCATGGCCGGGATGTACAATGACTTAATATCCTGGCTCAAATCAGTCATTCGGGCCTGCACTGCCGGGAGCCGTTCCTTCTTCTGAATCGGTTCAAACAAGTATCTTATCTCCTCCGGGGAAGGCCCCTGCGGCTGGTATCGCAGTGAAGATGCCTTAAGGAGTTCCTTTATTCCCTCCTCAGTAGGGGAATAGAAAAGGTCAAGCATTTTTTGAGTATCCCCGGACCAGGTTACTCCTTCGAATCCATTGACGCTGATGACTGTTCTGATATGTTCCGGAAAATGATGTCCAAAGGCAACGGCAAGACCGCCGCCTTCTCCTGCACCAAGGACGTGCATCCTTTCAATCCCAAGCCTCTTCACGAACTTTCTGTAGACCTGAAGGAGGTGCTCGGAGGAGAAATCATCTCCCATGGCACGGGGTTCCCAGAGCCAGGGCGGCTCAACTACGATAACTCGGAAAGAAGGGCTGAGGAGCGTGACAAATTCCTGCCATGAATCAGCCCTCAACGGAAAGGAGGATAAGATAACGAGGGGTTCCCCCTCTCCCTGAATGGTGTATACAATGGGGATATGATCAATCATCATCCATCGCAGGGGTGAATGGAGGTCTTCCGGACGAAAAACAGCTTTCGGGCTGGCACACGAAGTCACAATCAATAAAATGATGACCACTTTAAAGTATCGCATATAACGGTCCCCCCATAGGACTTACCAGGAATTTACTTTTTGGTATTTTTCCTTGTTGGCATTAAACCAATCACGGTTATTGTTCTTCTTGAGTTCTTTTAAAACCTGAAATGTCTGCCTGCTGATCATAATAACCCTCCTGTTTATGGGTTCTAACGAATCTGCAGAAAAAGTCTATTTGGGAAACTTCCCTCTTCTGTCCCGATCCTTTTCATTCGTGAGACCGGATTCTTCAACATGAAACACGCTGCTGTTGAATTGTGTTTATTCATGATCGGGTTCGTTACCGTCCTCTGGATTTTATTGTTATGTCAATTCTTTTATTATATGCCTTGCAAGATTTTCATCTATTTCATTATGCCTTGGGACTGGCTGCTTTTTCCCTGTGGTAGGATTTTTGTATAAGTCGTGGCGGCTCCCATGTCTAACGAGAATACATCCTGAATTAGTCAGCCTTTTGATCAAGTCTTTTCTTTTCATACGGGGATGGTAAGTTCTTTAACTTTATGTTTCTCCGGAACGTCCTCCATCGTCATAAGCATATATGCATCTTTCATGTTTTCCTCAAGTTCTTCTAATGTCTCACCTTGAGTCATTATTTCGGGATGCTCAATGAGCTTCCCTACCCAGAATCTTTCACCTTTCCAATAAATCATTTTTAATTTTGTTTTCATCATTTCACCTCACACGAATGGACGGTTTCTTTAAAATTATAATAGCACAAATAGAAGTAGTTAGAGTATATGTTTTTGACCTAACGCCCCGGTTTAGGCGCGGCGGCGCGTTAGCGCCGACGTCGCCTGGATCCGGTTGTTAGCCTTCAGTGACAACATCAAGTGACGGTCCATTAGAAAATTGCCCGAGCTTAATGCAAGCACCCTTACGATAGTAGCTGTGCGAGAACATCCGAGAAAACTGAGTGAGACTGTGTCTTACCATGACCCGAAAGACGAGATGTTGCCTATCGTCATTCCACCTTTCTTCAGGGTTGTTATAAGTGTAATAAGTTTGGTTTCCAAATGGTTCGGTGAGCTTCTTTGATGAGTCAAGTAGAAACCGTTCATGTCGCGCCAAAATAGTTGCGTCGTTGACTTGCCCATTCGCAATATTTCTCGGCGTGTATAGGACGATTTCGATGCGAATATCGACTACCGGATATGGCGTCTCGTTTATGATTTTGAAGGTATGAGCAGGAATCCCACGCTCATTTATGCGCTTAGCAATGTTGGGTGAAATGAGTATTCGTGGACGTAGGTAACGAAACAGAAAATAGATAAAAACTATGGATGCTGTGAAACTTCCAGCCGCCCCAATCAGAAAGTTTTCTATCATCAATGTTCCTTTGAAGGCTAACAATGATTATACAGTCTGTATAATCTGGTCAGCACAGACTGCTTTCTTCTGTATAAGAAGTTCCCGTATTTTTTCTCTGTGGGTGCAGATCATGGTCGTACTGACATCCTTTCTACCTCTTTTCCCTCCCGTAAATTAGACCACCCCATTTCTTTTGTCAAGGATTGTTGGATATTTGTTTGGACAAATAGAAATTTTGTTTGAGAGATAATCCGTGTTAGAATTTCACCATGGGAACCTTTTCTGTCAGCCTTTCAAAAGAAAAAGAACTTAGAGAAAAGATGGAGGCCCTAAATATCCGGGAAGAAGAGATCAGGGAATCTTTTATCCGTTCAGGAGGAAAAGGGGGACAGCATGTTAATAAGGTCTCTACCTGCGTTTATCTGAAACATATCCCGACCGGGATCGAGGTGAAATGCCAGGAGGAGCGTTCACAGTCTCTGAACCGCTATCGCGCGAGGGTACTCCTTGTTAAGAAAATCGACCAGATGATCAAAGGGAGGGAGAGCGAAGAAAGGCAGAAGATAGAAAAGATTCGCCGCCAGAAGAGAAAGCGCTCAAAACGGGCAAAAGAGAAGATGCTCGCTGAAAAGAAGGTCCAGGCTCAAAAGAAAAGGCTCCGCTCAGGGAAAATAGATATGAATGAGTAAAGAGCCCCGGCTAAGGCCGGGGTTCTTTACTTCGCCCAAAAAACTCCTTTAGCTTCTCCCCTGCTTTGGCCGGGTCAAAAATCGGTGAAGAGCAAAGCGATTGACGACAGGCGAAGATTGCCGGTTTGTCCATTTCCGGAAATTCGATCTCTCCCACTTTCAGGGGCCTGCTGTTTTTATCCAAAAATATGACGACCTTATTCGGGTCGTAGTACCGCAGGGCTTCG
>Ga0209642_10002264_pt1 | contig 12703 bp, 10 predicted proteins | sample RifCSP19_2_FD_184025 | JGI IMG/M metagenome (GOLD analysis project Ga0209642, IMG submission 184025) | Soil microbial communities from Rifle, Colorado - Rifle CSP2_sed 19_2 (SPAdes) (version 2) | ecosystem: Environmental > Terrestrial > Deep subsurface > Rock core/Sediment | place: Rifle... | reverse complement strand
CAAGAATGCGGGCGCCGGCATCGGGACGATCGAAACCGCCGCCAACGCGTTCATCGCCCTCCCCGGCGGCGGCATGATCGACTTCACCGCCATCCCCCTCCTCTACTGGCTGGTCCTCGTCCCGATCGGCGTCACGGGCGTGGCGAACGCGATGAACATGTCCGCGGGGTACAACGGCCTCGAGAGCGGCCAGATCGCGATCGTCGGCGCGAGCCTCCTCGTCGTGTCCGCGTTCCGGGGGACCCTCGAATCGATGCTGATCTTCGCGGCCCTCGGCGGCGCGGCGCTCGGCCTATACTGGTTCAACCGCCACCCCGCGCGGGTCTTCGTCGGGGACATCGGCACCCTCGGCCTCGGCGCCGCGATCGCCGCCGGCGCGATCATTGGCGGCATCGAAGTGTACGGCCTGATCGCGATCGCCCCCGCGTTCTACGAGGCGGGCGCGACGTTCTACTACGGGTTCGTGCGAAAGAACGGAGACCGGCGAGAGGCGTGCCACAACCCGCGCATCGCGCCGGACGGGACCCTGTCGCCGCCGAAGGGGGCGGAGCGGTACACGCTCGCGTACCTGCTCCTCAGCCGGAGGCCGATGAAGGAGCCGCGGCTCGTCGCAACGCTCTTGGCCCTGTACGCCCTGTGCGGCGTGGCGGCGATCCTGCTGAGCCTGCTGAGCCTGGTGTAGCCATGGCCCCCGTGGGCGGCATCGTCATGGTCGCGTACACGCACTACCCATGGGACCCGCGCGTCCGGCGGGAGGCGGAGACCCTCGCGCGGCGGGGACACGCGGTCACGGTCGTGTGCGCGCGGGGAGATGGCGAATTGACTCGGGAGACCGTGAACGGCGTGGCGGTCGTGCGAGTTCCGCTCGCGATCCGGCGGGGCGGACCGCTCCGCTACCTCTACCAGTACGCGGCGTTCTTTCTCCTTGCCGCGGCGGCCCTGCGGCGCCTCCGGCCCGCGGCGGTGCACGTCCACTCCGTTCCGGACTTCCTCGCGTTCGCCGCGATGGGGGCGAGACTCCGCGGCGTCCCCCTCACGCTCGACCTCCACGAGGTGCTCCCCGAGATGGTCCTCGCCCGGTTCCCGCGGTCCGTCCTCGCGGTCCGGCTCGCGTACGCGGCGGAGCGGCTCTCCTGCGGGTTCGCGGACCGCGTGATCGTGGTGAATGAGACAATTCGGGACCTCGTCGCCTCCCGGGGCGTCCCCGCGGAGCGCATCACGGTCGTCTACAACTCGCCGGACGTGCCTTCCCAGGTCGTTCCCCCGCCGGCGCCGCCGGGGACGGTGCTGCGCCTCGTGTACGCGGGCTCCGTGGACCGCGAGCGGGACCTCGAGACGCTCGTCCGCGCGGTCGTGGAGCTCCGGCCGACGCTGCCGACGAGCCTAACGATCTACGGCAAGGCGGACCCGGAGTACCGCGCCTACCTCGAGGGGCTCGCGGACGGCCTCGGGCTCCGAGACTCCGTCCGCTTCGGCGGCATCCTCCCGCCGGATCGCGTCCTCGCGCACCTCGCGGAATCCGACGTCGGCGTCGTCCCGTACGCCCGAAACCCGCTGACGGAGGTCGCGCTCCCGAACAAGGTGTTCGAGTACGTCGTCCTCGACAAGCCCCTTGTCCTCCCGGACCTGCGGGCGATGCGGCGCGTGTTCGCGGACGCCGCGTGGTTCTACGAGCCCGGGGACGCCCGGGACCTCGCGGCGAAGATCCGGGAGGCCGCGCATGCGGGCGCGGAGCAACGGTCGCGGCGTGCCCGCGCGCGGACCACGTTCGAGAGTGCGCGGTGGGAGGTCCAGGGGGAGCGGCTCGCGACCCTCTACGCGACCTCGCGGGCGACCCAGTGTGCAGGGGATCCCGCGTGCACGTGACCCTGGTCAGCGGCATCGACCCGTCGGTCCCCGCAGCGGGCGGCACACGGAGCTACGTGCTCGAACTTGCGAAGCGCCTCCCCGAGCACGACGTTTCCGTTTCCCTGGTCTCGCGCGGGACGGGGCGCATCTCCCTGCCCGGCGTGGACATCATGCCAATCAGTTCCCGGCCGGGGAGTGCAGCATTCCTCGCGAAGCTCCTCGCTTCCGCCCCCGGGCTCCCGATTCCGCCCCGCTCGATCGTCCACGCGCAACGGCCTGATGACCTTGCGGCGTTCGTCCTCGCGAAGCGGGGGAATCCGACCGTGTGCACGCTTCACGGGATTCCGGCCCTCGCTGTGCCCCGGCGCAAGGGGAAGGTCGTCGGGGTCGGCTACCGGATGCTCGAAACAGTGGGCCTGCGCCGAGCGGACCGTATCATCGCCGTGACCCAGGGAGTCGCGGAGTGGTACAGCCGGCATCGCCCGAGCACGGCGGCTCGAACAGTAGTGATACCAATCGGAGTCGACACGACGGGATTCCGCCCGCAGGACCGCGAAACGGCCCGGAAGCGCTTTGGTGTGCGCGCTCGCTATGCGTGCCTATACGCGGGCCGCCTGAGTCCCGAGAAACGGATCGACGTGCTAGTGCGGGCGGCGAGGGACCTACGCGACGCAGAGATCATCGTCGCGGGCACGGGCCCGGCAGGGCCCCCGCTCAAGGACATGGCAAGGGGCGTTCCGGTCCGGTTCCTCGGGGCCGTCTCTCGTGAAGACATGCCACTCCTCATCAACGCTGCCGACGTCGTCGTTCTCCCCTCCGAGTATGAGGGGTTGCCCACACTCGCGCTTGAGGCTCTCGCGTGCGGGAAGCCCGTTGTTGCGACACCGGTCGGTGCGATTCCTGATCTCGTCGTCGAGGGGAAGACAGGGTGGCTGCTCTTGGATGTGGGAGAGCTCGCAAGGGTGCTGAACCGCGCCCTGCCCCAGGCTGAGGATCTGAAGGAGGCATGCCTTGTCGCCATTCGGGAATACGCATGGGACGCAGTAATCGAGCGCATCCTGAGGGTCTATCGCGAGCTGCTCGACGCGACCTAGCGACCCCGCCCCTCGTTGATCTCTCAAACCTCGGTCGTTATCGCTCCCATCCCCCCACAGTGACGCCCTGCCGAGCCACGAACACTCGGCCAATCACCGCAAGGAGGCGGAGGCTGACCAGTCTAGGGAACATGACGATACCGGCGGCGATCTTCATGCGAATCTCCATGTCCACCGCCGGACGAGGGCCGCCATCTTCGAGGCCGAAGGCAGCTGGCAAGTGATGATCACGCTTGGACGGACGGCCAGTCACCTTGCTAGTTGCGGAATCAGCACGACCGCCTCGCCGTCCAAGACCGGAGACCCATCCGCCTTTCGGCACGTGGTCCGGAGCCGCAGCCGCCTTCGTTCCTCCATCTTCTCGAGAACCTCCACCTCCGCCGTGATTGCGTCTCCGATCCGGACAGGCTGGAGGAATCGCAGATGCTGTTCTAGATAGATGGTTCCGGGACCGGGGAGCTCCCCGGCCAAGAGAGCACTGATGAGACCGGCTGTCAGCATCCCGTGCACGATTCGGCCCTTGAAGGGAGTGCGGGCTGCGTAGTCGTCGTCGAAGTGGACGGGATTGCGGTCCCCGGTCGCCTCGGCGAATGCCACTACATCCTCTTCCCTTATGACGCGGCGGAGGCACGCCTTCTGTCCGACCTGGATTTCCTCGAATGCAGCCATCGTCACTTGTGCTCCTTGAGTCGTCGGAGCGGTTTTGCCGGAACGCCACCGACGATGGTGAAGGGCGGCACGTCTTTCGTAACTACGGACCCAGCGGCCACAATCGAGTTTTCGCCAATCGTCACGCCGGGAAGGATAACGCAGTTCACGGTTACCCATGCCCCTCGCTCAAACACGACTGGGGCGAACTTCTTCCCTTCTGGTCCCAGGATCTCGCGCAGTGGAGCAGTCGGATCGGAATGCGTCAGAATGATGTCGTTCCCGGCAAGGGACACGTAGTCCCCGATGGTAATTAGGTCAGGTCGGACCGGATCCATGAACACGCGAATTCCGATGAACACATGTTCGCCCACATGGACTCCGCGGTGTCGCTGCAACCCCACGCGGAGGCTGGGTGGCAGCGGGAGCGCCGACATAGCCGCCCACTGCAAGATCCGACCCCAGACGCCTCGGGCCAGGTCTCTCGGCGTCGTCTCCTCGAGCTTGGCGGTGCCGGTTTGTCGCTGGGCGAACGACATGATTCGCTGTCCAATCCATCCCATCGCCTCTTCGGAATCGTCCAAGGGCGTTACGTCGGTCATGTCTTCGCGACCGCCTCACGCAGGCCTACGCTCGTTCTCGCGAGCAACACCCAGCCGACGAGGGTAAACAGGTAGAAGCTCATCAATCTTGACACGACCGCTGCGGCGAGCGCGTCCGCCGCAGGGACGCCGATACGATTGAGCAAGAAGACGTACACGGCCTCCGTCGTGCCGATGCCCCCGGGAACTTGAGAGGCGATGCCCGCAAGCGTCCCCGCCCCCACGAGGGCGAGCACGAGGAGGTAGTCCATGGGAGCACCGACCCCCCAGAGGATCCAATACAGGATGCTGACATCGACCAGCGTGATGACGACGGACATGACCGCCCAAGACACGCTCGCAACTGCGGGTAGACGAATCTCCAGGACTCCAAGGGCGAACCGATGAACGAGGCCCCCGGGACGAAATCGCTGCATCAAGAACCGTCCGAGTCTTCCCCTGGCGATGCCATAGACGAGTGCGAGATAGAGGACCACGAGTCCGACACCGATGCTGGCAACGGTTGCTGGGTCGGCGGGGACGAGTCGACCCACGGTCGTAGTCAAAGCCAAGAGAAACAGGAAGACTAGGATGACCAAGTCGAGGACCCGCTCCATGACGGCGGCGACGACCCCGACTCCAGCAGGAACTCCATCTCTCCTCTGCAGAACGACGGCCTTAAGAGGTTCGCCGATCCGCATCGGCGAGACGGTCCCTGCAAAGATGCCGATTAGCTGGGCGGAAAGGACCGAACGAAAGGAAACGCGGAATCCCATCCCCCTGAGCATCAGACGGAATCGGGCGACGCGGAGAGCGAGTTCGACGAGCGACGCAGCTCCGGCGGCAACAAGAAACCACGGTGAGATCCTACCCAGAGCGGAAGCGACATCTCCGAATTGAATGCCAGTGGAAACGAGGACCGCCACGAGCAATGCCAAGCTCGCGGGTAGGATTCCGAACAAAGTGATCATGCGGGCCAAGCGACGTCGTCGCCAAGGACTCCACACAGTCCATGGCGAAGAGGCCTCCGTCACGGTGCAGGCCTCCGGACCGCGTCAAGAAGCTCGAGTACATCGATGTCTCCGGTCACGCACACTGCACGCGGGCGTTCCCCCCGGGCGAACCGCTCCGCGAGTTCCCTCATCAGAAGTAACTCGACTGGTGGGTCTTTCGAGGAAACCCATTCGAGTAGAGTCCGCATTGCCTTCGACCACAGGGCCAATCGCTCAGGGTGGAAGTCCAAGACGCAAGGGACCCCGTGGGAAAGGCACAGGTCGACGATTCGAACCCATACATCCGCCATCTGTTTCGGGTCTCGCACCCCAATCCGGTCGATTAGGAGCTCATCGTCCGGGAGGGAGGTCGGGAACAGGGGCATTCCCCGTTCGAGACGAGGCTGTGCCCCCTCTGGTCTGGTTCGAGAGCCGTACGCGATTAAGGCCAGTTCGACCGGGTCCGTCCGTTCGACCACGGGCCAGAAGACGCTCTCCGACGAGTCGTAGGCGAACCCGGACCTCTGCACGTCGGAGATGAGATGTCGGTCTGCGCCGAGGTAGGGCGCTCGGAAGCCAGGCCTTTCGATCCCTATGGATCGGAAGCATGCCCGTGCGGCCGCGAGGTGATCGAGCCGGACTGCGGAGGGAATCTCGCGGTAGTCATCGTGGACCCAACCGTGCACTGCAAATTCGCACTGGTCGCGGAGCTCTCGGAAGATGTCGGGGTGGCTCACCACGACGTTGGCGGTGACCGGAAAGGTCGGCCGGGCTCCGAAATCCTCGAGCAGGCGAACATAGGATACGATGTTGGCGCACATCCGCGTCGAGCCGAGTCCATAACGCGCAACGAGTTCAGTGGCTCGCGACATCGCTCCCCGTAGCCCCTTCGTTCGCAACTCGTAGAGGACTGAGGGCATCACCGCCAGATGCTGGACCTGTTGTATAAAGCCGTTGGGAGTACCACCAGGTCACCGCGCCGCAAGATTGATGTCGATCGTCACCGCGGTGAGCAGCATCTGGAATCCGAGGAACAAGGGGAGGACGCTTAACATTACCGTGCCCGTGGAGGCCTCCCCCACTCCGATGCTCCAATACACAACGAGCCAGCCGAACGCAATGCCCCAAGCCAAGAACACCGTTCCGAACGTGTACAGGATGGCGACCGGATGAAAGTCTCGGACGATGTAACGGACGAGAATCCTGTGCCAAAACGCGCGGGTCAGGTATCCGAGGGCCCGGAAGGAGAGCCGCCCGATTCGGATTCCGGAGGTCTCGTCTCCATATACTGCGGGCGTGGCGACGTCCTTCACACTCATGTTGCACAAGCCGAGTTCGCATAGGAGGGAGTTCTCGAAGAGGTAGTCGCGTCGGACGCGCTCGAGAGGAATCGCCTCAAGGGCGCGTCGGGATATCGCGGTGTAGCCGTTCTGCGTGTCGAAGACATGCCAGTACCCCGATGCGAACTTCGTCATGATTGTGAGGAACGCGTTCCCCCACACCCGGTGCCGTGGCATCCCGCGCAACGTGCCGCGCGTGATGAACCGATTCCCCTTCGCGTAGTCGTAACCCTCGTCGACGATCGCGTCGAGCAGCTTCGAGAGATGCGCAGGATCCATCTGGCCGTCCCCCGCCATCACAGCGGAGACGTCCGCGCCGAGCTCGACCGCGCGCTTGTGCCCCGTCAGGATCGCCCCCCCGACACCCTGGTTCACCGCGTGCCGGATTACCTCGACCCGCGGGTCCCCCGTGCCGCCCGCGGCCGCCGCGGTCCGGTCCGTACTGGCATCGTCGACGACGACCACGTGGTCCACGAACGAGGGCATCGTGCGAATCACCCCAGCCACATGCGCTTCCTCGTTGTGCGCGGGAACCACGACGCAGATCCGTCTTCCCTTGTACATGGTCGACCTCCTATTTCCTTAGTGTCTGGCCAGACTCCCATAGGTTCGCGGCGTTCTGATCTGCGAGCCCCTCGCAGACGGAAAAGCCTGCATGTTCGACGAATCCTGCGCACGCGTACCCGTCAGACATGATGTCCAACCCCTGAGGGCACCTCAAGCCTAATGAAGGTCGCGCTCACCGGCGATGACGCAAGAGGGTCGACAAGACTCCTCTCAAGTCGCTCCCACTTACCCTTAAGCGGTCAGACGCATTCCCTCGTATGTGCGGCTCCGGAGGGCCCGTACACTCGCCCAGCGTTCCATACAGTGGCTCACTCGGCCAATCATCACGAAACACGCTTTGCTCCTTGCCTTTGCGGTTGGCCTTGCGCTGCGCCTCGCCACGATCTGGACCCGACCTCCCCAGTACGACGGCACGGCATACATGGCTCTTGCGGACAGCATCGCGAATGGTGACGGGCTCGTAGCCCCCTGGGGCCGCTTCGACGATCCGTTCTCCTCGAGCCCGGAGCTGACGGACCTCAGTCCCCTGTTTCCCGCATACCTCGCCTCGTTCTACCGCGCCCTGGGGTTCTCGATTGAGGCGACACAATGGGCTGGCTTCCTTCTGGGCGTCCTCGTCCTGGCCACGGCCTTCTGGGCAAGTTCCGACCTCTATGGTCGGTCGACGGGACTTCTCACATGCGCGGTGCTCGCAGTGGTTCCCGCACTAATCCTGTTCCCAGGCATGGAATGGGCGGACAACCTGCCCGTGCTGTTCTTCATTCTCGCGTTGTGGGGCCTCATCCGAGGCCTCCGCAACAACCACCCATGGTTCTTCGCTGCAGGTGGGTTCGCCCTCGCTCTCTTCGCCTTGTCGAAGGCACACGAAATCGGGGTAGTCACAGCGACACTGGCCGCGGCGGGCTTCCTCGCATGGCGAATGTGGGAAAAGGGCCCCATCGGACTTCGAAGCCTGAGTACGTGGGCCTTCCTCGGAGGGTTCCTCCTTCCCGTGGGTGCCTGGCTGGCGTGGGGACCACGCCCGCCTGCGGGTCCCGTCCTCGCGGCGCGCCCCCCGTTCGAGGTCATGATCGGAGCGTTCGTGAAGCTCCTCTTCGTGGTGGTCGCTTCGGTGCTCATCGTCGGGTTTTTCCTCCCGGAACTCCGTCTCGCTCGCGGCGCGTGGCACACGGAGGAAGGACGATTGCTGTGGTCTGCAGCCGTCGCGCTTCCCTTGCTGGTGTGGGTACTGTTGTCTACCTCGTACGCTTCGGGGACCTCGCCGTGGGAACCCGCGTGGAAGGCTGAGCAGGCGCGGCATTTGGTCCCTGCGTTTGTCCCAATCCTATGGCTCGCTGCTCCTCACGTCCGCGACTCACCTGCGGACGGATGGACGCTCCCTTTCAAGCGCATGCCGCAGATCAGACATCTGGCGGCAGTGGCCGCCTTCGCCTCGATCCCCTTCGTGGTTTGGATTGGCACGTTCGAGGAAGGGCTGCTCTTCGCCGCGGTGGGCCTGGCCCTGATGGTCCGCTGGAGCCGGGTGAGGATACTGCTCCTGCTCGTCCTCGCCATCCTCATCGCATCGAACGGAGCGCTTGCCGTCAGCAATGGCCCCCACGTGGCGGCGGGGAATTGGTTACGGGATCACGCGACACCAGGCGACGCAGTTGCCGTGGATCCCTGGGTTCCGTTCGAGAATGGGACCGTAATCCCCGGCCCGACGTGCAAGTACGAGTTGTACCCATACCTCGCGGAACTGAACCTCCGAGTCATCCCCTACGCTCCCGGCGTGAACGCAACCTTCGTCTTCTCCTACCGAACCTCTTCGCTTCCCGGATACCAGATGGTGGCCGGGTTCTCGGGGGAGTATCAGCCGGGCCCGCTGTCTCGCCTCTGGGACGGTTCAGTGACTTTTCTGAAGGGGCTCTCGGGCGAGCGCCCCTCTGCGCAAAGCACCGAACCCACAGCGTGGATTCTCGCGCGTGAACCCTGAAGGCTCGAATTCACGGCGAGTCTTTTCCACGTCGCAGCCGGGCGCCTCATCGACTGGGCGGGCAAGATGGAGTGGGGGGCGCTCAGGTCGCAATGCATTCGACCTCCTATCTCGTCAGCGTGCTGTTGAGCTGCCACAGGTTCACGACGTGCCGGTCTGCCGACCCCTCGCCCCCGGAGAGGCCCGCGAGAATGCGGGACAGGATGGTCCGCTCCGAGGCGGAGGCAAAGGACCCTAGGCGCGTATATCCGTCGTACACGATGTCCGACCCCCAGGGCACCTGGGACATGATGAAGGTCGTGTTCAGGCTCTCGTTGTACCAAGTCACCTCGATCTCCCTCACCTCCACGTAGATGTACAGCTGCTCGGGATTCAGGTTCGGTAGTACGTGGCGGTCAATCGCGACGACGTCCCCCGGCCAGAGGTGCACGTTGAGCGCACCCGCCGCCTCAATGAACGCAGGTTGATCCACGAGCGTGACGGCGTTGGTCCCCATGACCGCGAACACCACGACGATCAGGACGACGCGCTTCCGCGGGGACGGGTAGAGCAAGGCGAGGGCGGCGACCACGAGGAATGCAGCAAGCCAGAACCCGACGACGAGCAGGGAGACCACAGCGACGGCAGCCGCGGCCGCGAACGCGGCGAGGCGCTTCCGTGACACCCTTGGCAACCAGCTCCCGCCTCCCGAGCGCAAATCCGTTTCCCGGAACGCGAGCCACATGATCGGGACGGCCAAGATCGACGTGTACCGCAGGTTGTCCTGCCAGAACAGCGGGTTGTGCGGTTCCGTGAGGGCAATCACCGAGATCAGCACCCACGTGGCGCCCGCGACTCCCGCGATGCTCAGCCAGAGGATCCCCATCTCAGGCTCTCGTCTCCGGCGGAGTGCACGCCAGAGCTCCGGCAGCCAGTAACCCCCCCACACAGCAAGGAGGAGGACGAGGAACGGCAGCTTGGCCGCCAGGATCGGGAGGAAGAGGTCGGGCTGGCCGAGGCCGTACCCGAGCCCGTGGGTCTCGACCGTCCGACCCGATGCCTCGACAATTGCCTCCCGAATCCCGACGAAGGCCAGCAGGATCGCGACACCTCCGAACCAGTGTGGATCGCGCCAAAGCCTGCCGCGCACGTGGTACCACCGCCAGACGAGAAGCGCGGCCGCGCCAACGACGAGGAACGACCACCCGATGATCGTCTTCGACAGATAGAACAGGCCCGCGAAGAACCCGAACGCCAGCATGTAGCGCGAATCCTTCAGGCCCTTGAGCAAGGCCCAGAAAGCCGGCACGATCAGGAGAAGCAGGAAAGGCTCCGCGTAGTTGTGATAGTTCGCACGGAGCAGCGTAACATCCAGGGAGACGAGAGCGGCGACTACGAGGCCCTTCGTGCGGTCGAACAGGTTCCGGGTCGTCGCGTACCCGACCCAAATCGCGAGGACCGAGGCTGCGACCGCAGCAGTCTTCGTCGCCGCGACGCCGACGCCGAAGGCACTGTAGAAGACAGCGAGGTAGGCCGGATATAGGACCCCGAACTCCCAGAGCGGGTAGGACCCGTCCGGGTCCCACTCCACCGCGAACGCGCCGGTCCTGGAGAACCCGCCCCCGATGTACGCATAGGACCCCCCGTCCCAGAGGACCCGTCCGAGCCAGAACAAGGACACATGGAGACAGGCTCCGAACACCGTCGCAACGAGGAGGAATCGCTCGAAGTTCGAGAGGCCCCGCAGCCATGCGACCCAAGCGGCAAGCGTCCGTCTCATCGGGGGACCGTCCGCGAGGCGAACGAGGTCATTCCACTGTGTGTTTCGAGGAAGGCGCGGGGCGCGGGGGAAGCGCTCATTCGCCGCGGCCCGGATGGGCAAGCCCACTATTAAGCATGGGGGAGAGGGAGGCGAGAATCGACATCTGGATTCGCGTCGGCGGCACAGGCTTTAAGGCAGCGGGCGGACCGTATCGCCAGCGTGGCTGTGCCGAATGCCGATGGCGACGTCGAGCCCTTCGCAATCTCGCTCGTCGTGGCCACTCGGTCGCGGCCCGACGATGTCGCCATCCGAATCCCGTTCTGGACCCGCGCGGGCTTCGACGAGGTCATCATCGTCGACGCGTCTTATGACACAGCAGTCCGCCTACGAATCGAAGCGTTGTGCCGTCAGCACGGGGCCCTCTACGTGAGCATCGCGAAGACCTTGAAGGATCTCCGTTCGCACCAACGGAACTTGGGCGCGCGGCAAGCAAGGGGCGACTGGATCTTCTTCCAGGACGATGACGACGACGTGCCCGTTGGGGTTGACAAGGACGCCTTACGAAAGGCAACGAACGGCAAAGACTGGCTCGCCGGCCCCGCGGGGGAGCACATCCTGTGGCATCGCCGCGAGGCGTTTCTCGCCTTCGGTGGTTACCCCGAGGACATGGTCGCTGCGGAAGACGGGATCATGTCAAACCGTACCCGCGCGCACGGCCGAGGTGGCCGCGAGCCCCGATGGTACCGGGGGACCAGGGATTTCCCCCCGCCAAGGGCCGATCCAATCAGCCGAATGCGGAACTCGTTCTGGTACGGCTACACGGTTCTCCTTCTGTTCTGCCGGACGCCCTTCCGACGCGACGCGTTTCTAGGCGACGTTCGACGCCAGTGGTACCAGCTCCGAAAAGCGCCCCGGGAGCCATGGCGGTTGCTGTCCGCTTCGATTGGAGCCGTCGCGCGGCTTCTCAGCCCGATCCATTGCGTGCTGGTAGCCGTTCGGTCTGGACCCGTGGCGCTCAGACAGGAATCGTACAGCCCGTGGCAGGACGTCCGCTCCACTTAGCCCACGGATACTGGACTCGATACCTACTTATCTGCGAGGCGAGCTTTCCGCGGCGCGGGCCATGGTCGAGCTTGGTCGGCGCACAACGTACGCCCTCCTTCTCGCCCTCGTTTCCGTGAATGTCCTCGCGCGTCTCCCGACCGTTGAACACGAGTCGGGCCTCGACTCGTTTTACATTCACAATCTGGCGACCTCGATTTCAGACCGGGGCCGCGCGGATTGGATCCTGAACCCACTCGGCTATTTCGGCTGGTACCCGTTGTCGTATCCGAGTGCCGGGCCCTATCTCATCTCGGGCCTGGCGCAGACCGCGGACATCACCGAGGAGGGGGCGATCCTCCTCTTGTCGATCTCTTACGGTGCGGCCGGTGTCCTGGTCGCGTTCCTGATGGCGCGCGCATTTCGCAGGGACGACCTATTCGCCCTCGTCGTGGCCCTGTTGTTCAGCCTCGCCCCGCGGTTCCTCACGTTCACCACATGGTCCGCGTCCACGCGAAACCTCTTCATGCTGCTCGTGCCAGTCTTCCTCTGGGCCTTCATCCGGAGCTATCGAAGGCCTTCCTTGGCCCACCTGCTTGTCTTCCTCTCCATCTTGACCATGATGCTCGCGACGCACCGCCTGACCGTTCTTCTGAGCGTCGTAGTAATCGCGTTTGTGATCGCATATGTCTTCATCCTCTTGCACCACGTGATGCGGATTCGGTTCCCGCGCCTCCTCCTCTCGCCTCGGACCCGGAAGTGGACTCCCAGGCTCGCCCTCCTGGGAATCGTGTGTATCGCGGGATACATGCTTTTCCTGACCGATACGCTCGACCAGTATGCCGTCGGGGAGCTGTGTACCGGCACCTCGGTCGA
>Ga0209642_10002261_pt1 | contig 12709 bp, 9 predicted proteins | sample RifCSP19_2_FD_184025 | JGI IMG/M metagenome (GOLD analysis project Ga0209642, IMG submission 184025) | Soil microbial communities from Rifle, Colorado - Rifle CSP2_sed 19_2 (SPAdes) (version 2) | ecosystem: Environmental > Terrestrial > Deep subsurface > Rock core/Sediment | place: Rifle... | reverse complement strand
GTGTCTCGGTCGATCTCGAGGTCCGAGTAGCCTGCTCCGGCCCGTGCCGCCGCCCGAGCGGCCCCCTCGGGTAGCCGCGCGCGTCCGAGCCCCGTGTGGAGCACCACGCCCGTCGCGTTGATCACCCGCGTGAGCCCGCCGGCCGCTCGCGAAGCGGCGGCGACCGCGCGGGCCAAGACGACGTCGTCCGAGGGCGGTTCGAGCCCTCGCGACGCGGCGGTTCGGACCTCGGCGAGCGTGGCCCCGAGGGTCCGCTTCATCAGCACGCGGCCGAAGTTCGCGCTCGCACGCTTGCCGGGCTCGGATCGCAGGAGCGAATCGACCGAGGGGATCCGACGTCGAGGTTCCGCTTCCGCGGGGGGCATGACCAGGTCAGCCTACCCGTCGCATCGGCGTGCCGGAGGGGCGACGTTGGGCGGAGCCGCGGTCCGCGTGGCAGGATATGGGCCCGGTGGACACCCAGGAACGAGCCATCTTCAGCGCGGCCGCGGACCACTGGATGGTACGCGGGGGCGGGATCGACATCGAGGTCGTGGCCCCCGGCGGCCTGCGGACCGAGGAGATGATCCTCAACATCGGCCCGCAGCACCCGTCGACGCACGGCGTGCTCCGCATCATCCTCGAGCTCGACGGCGAAGTCATCGTGCGGGCCGAGCCGGTCATCGGCTACATGCACCGCGCCGCCGAGAAGCTCTCGGAGTTCCGCGACGCCCGCCAGGTGCTGGTGCTGATGAACCGACACGACTGGCTGTCCGCGTTCAACAACGAGCTCGGCTGGGTGATCGCCGTGGAGCGCCTCGCCGGAATCGAGGTGCCCGAACGCGCGCAGTGGATCCGCACGATGATGGCCGAGTGGGGCCGACTCCTGAACCACCTCGTCTTCATGGGCTCGTACCCGCTCGAGCTCGGCGCGATGACCCCGATCTTCTACGCGTTCATCGAGCGCGAGATGATCCAGGCGCTGATCGAGTCCGCGACGGGGGCGCGGATGCACCACTCGTATGCGAGGGTCGGGGGTCTCAAGGACGACATGCCGCGGGGGTTCCTGAAGCAGTCGATCGAGGTGCTCGCGCACGTCCGGAAGAGGCTCGCCGACTACGACAACCTCGTGATGGGCAACGAGATCATCCACGCTCGCACGCGGGGGGTCGGGGTGATCCCGGCGGAGATGGCGATCGCCCACGGGTGTTCGGGCCCCACGCTCCAGGCGTCCGGCGTGCCGATGGACCCACGGAAGGACGGGCCGTACGAGAAGTACGCCGAGGTCGACTTCGACGTCCCGGTGGGTCGGAACGGCGACTCGTACGACCGACTGTGGGTGCTGGTCCAGAGGATGCACGAGTCGTGCAAGATCATCGAGCAGTGCATGGAGAAGCTGCCGGCCGGCGAGTTCCGGGCGCCCAAGCTGCCGAAGACCCTGAAGCTCGACGGCGAGGTGTATGTGCGCACCGAGAACCCGCTCGGGCTCATGGGGTACTACCTCGTCGGGGACGGGAAGAAGCAGCCGTACCGGATGAAGATGCGGACCGCGTCCTTCTCGAACGTCTCCGTGATCCCGGCGATGCTGCCGGGCACGCTGGTGCCCGACCTGATCGCGATCTTGGGATCGGTCTTCTTCGTCGTTGGCGACGTCGACCGCTGAGCTCGATCCGCTAGGTCTCGAGGTTGAGCCAGACGCCTCCGGGCCCGTAGTAGCTCTGGCCCTCTCCCCACGCGGCTACGGTTCGTCCCCTGTTCGTCACGGCGATCTCGCCGTAGTCACCGTAGACCTCGAGGAACCCGGACCGGTCCTTGTAGGCCGTGCCCGACCTGGCGTCGGAGACCCGGACCGCTCCGGACCACGACGCGCCGAGGTCATCCGACGTGCGGTAGCGCACGTTCCACCGACCGGTCCGTCGGTCCATGAACCACACCCGGACCTCGTCGTCGCCCGTGCCGACCGCCGCCGGGAACGCCGCGTTTACGCCTCGCCGCGAGAGCCGTACGCGACGGCTCCAGGTCTGTCCGCCGTCCGTCGACGAACGCGCGTAGACGGTCCTGGCCCCGCCGGGGGTCGCGGCTCCGTTGTAGACGACCACCAGGTCCCCATCCTCGTCGCCGGCGAGTGCTGGTCCGCTGTCGTGGAAATCCGGGTAGCAGCCCTTCGAGTCGCACGGCGGGCCCAGCTCCGGCTCGTCGATCACCGTGTCGGACCAGGTGCTCCCCCCATCGGTCGAGCGGATCACGTGGATCTGGATCGGGCCCTCGGCCTCGTCGCCCGGGCCCGTATAGGAGAAGCTGATCTCGGTGAAGACCACGGTGCCGTCCGGTCCGACGTGCCCGCCGTACGCGAAGTAGTAGCGCTCGCTCTGGCCCGTGCGTGTGTGGGACCAGGTGTCGCCGCCATCGTGGGACGAGGACACATGGCTATCGCCGGCGCTCGGACCGTTGAAGGCGATGTACACGTCCCGCCCGTCGTCGCTCGCGGCCAGGATCGGCTTGTCGCCCCACCGGACGGCCGGGTGCACGTGTACCGGTTCGGTCCACGTCCTCCCGTGGGTGCCGGATCTGGAGAAGTGGATCTGGAAGTTGTTCATCCAGGCCGCGTAGACGGCGCCCGTCTCGGGCACGACCTCGATCAGCGGGTCGTACTGGCCCTTCACGCCCTTGCACGGACACAGGTAGCGCTCCTTGCCGAAGGTGCGACCCCCGTCCTTCGAGACGTGCAGGATCATGGCGGGGTCCGGACAGCCCTTCCTGCAGGCCGGTTCGCCTCCGTACCGGTTGTGGAGCACGTATACGTAGGGTCCGTTCGGGTCGGTCGCGACGGCCGGCTCCCAGTCGTCGCCGGTTTCGTTCAGGAGCACCTCGCCGGCCCACCCGGGCGCGGGGGCGAGGCGGATCGGCTCGATCCTCCCGAGGGTCCCGTCCTCGATCGCCTCGGCGAGCGCCTCGAGGCGCCCCTCGGTCTTCTCCGCCTGCTCCTCCAGCTCCTCGACCAGGCCGTCGCTCCCGGTGGGATCTGGGCCGCGCGGCCGCGTCGGTCCTTCCTCCGATGTGCACGTGGCAACCGCGAGCGCGGATGACGCGACGAGCGCGAGCAGGGCGTGTCGACGTCGGGCGAGCATCCGTTCCTCCGACAGCGAGAACCGCGTGACCACCGTACGCCCGCCCTGAACGGGCGGTCAATCGGAGGATGCCCGAAGGGCGCGCGCTCGGTCGAACCACGCCGGGGGCGGCAGGCCCTCGGTCGCGAGCAGGAACCACCGGAGTCGACCCAGCGCACCGGGGTCGACGAGCAGTCGCGCCCGCCCTCGGCCCTCCCAGGCGCGGACGGCGTCCAGGCCGCGGCCCGCGTCGAGCAGGTCGGTCTGTCGAGCGAGCTCGCCGGCGGCCCACTCCTCGTAGCCGAGAGCCACGAGCGCCGCCCACTGAGGAACCGGCCCGAAGGCTCGGAGGCCGAGGAGCGTCGCTCGGCGGGCGACCGCGCCGAGGTCGACCCCCGTCGTGATGTCGGCCGAACCGGGATCGTCGAGCACGTCCTCGAGGACGTGATGCAGGCGGTACCCGTGGAACCGCCCACCGGGGCCGGTCTCCGTCCCGTAGTCCACCAGCAACGCGTAGCCTCGCGTGAGGGCTTCGGCCAGCTCGCCGACGAAGGCGAGCGCGCCGACGGGAACGATCGACTCCTCTCCGATCGTCGGCGGGGTATCGGGGAGGGCGCCCTCCCACGGCGTCTCGACCTCGACGAGGCGCTCACCCTGCAACCCGACGCGTACCTCGACGAGCCGATCCCGACGGCGGGCGCGTCGGAACGGGAGATTGTCGAGCAGCTCGTTCGCGAACAGCACGCCTGCCTCGATCGGCCCCGCATCAGCCAGTCGCTCGAGGACGTTCACGCCCGCCAGGTTCGAGAGGGCCGCCCGGGCCCCAGCGCTCGTCTCGATGGCGGTGTACGAGACGTCGATGCTGGCGCGCGCGAAGCCGCCGAAGAGCTCGCGCGCGAGCGTTCCGTCACCGGCGCCCGCCTCGACCAGGACCAACGGGACCGGGCGGCCGAGCACCGCCCATAGCTCCTCGAGGGCGATGCCGACGAGGCGCGAGAAGACGGGATGCACGTGCGGGCTCGTCACGAAGTGCCCTCGGACGCCCACCGGCGGTTGCTCGTAGAAACCGCCCGGCCCGTACAGGGCATGCTCCATGAACTCGGCGAACGTGATCGGACCGCGTTCGCGGATGGTCGCCCGGATGCGTTCCGCGATCTCTTCGCTCACGTGCGAAGCCTAGTGCGGGCATGTCGGGGTCCGTGGCGACGTGGGAGGATGCGCCTCGATGGGCGAGACGATCCGCAAGGCGGCGGCGGTGATCGCGGCGCGCGACGGTCGGGAAGGTGTCGAGGTGCTGGTGCTCGAGCGGAGCGCGGAAAGCCGGTTCCTGCCCGGCTACGTCGCGTTCCCCGGTGGGGCCGCCGATGCCGACGACGCCCGGCACGCCGAGCGCTGGTTCGGCACGGCCGAGGAGACGGCGCGTGCGTGTGCCGTCCGCGAGCTGCTCGAGGAGGTCGGGCTCGCCCTCACGGCCGACGGTCTCGGAGAGGCCTCGGTCCGTTCCGTCGATGCCCTGGACGGCTCCCCGCCGGGTGTCGATCAGCTGCCCGAGATCGCGCACTGGATCGCGCCCCAGGAAGTGCCCGTGCGTTTCGATGCGCGCTACTACGCCGTCCGATCCCCGGGCGGTCTGCGGCCGACGCCCGACGGCGTGGAGATCGCCGGCGCGTGGTGGGCGTCCCCACGCCGCCTCCTGGGGGAGTGGGGCGAAGGCCGGCGCAAGCTCTGGTGGCCCACCTACTTCACCGTGAGAGCCCTCGCCGAGTGCGACACGACGGAGGACCTGCTTGCCCTGCACATCCGGTCGCGGGAGCCCGATGACGACGAGGTAGAGCGCCTGCCGCGCGCCACCTTCTGGCAGGAGTGAGGATGCTGCGCATCGTCCGCGTGCTCGCCCCGAACCCGGGTCTTCGCGAGCTGGAGGGGACGAACACCTGGGTCGTCGGTGAGGCGCCGGCCATCGTGATCGATCCGGGGCCCGAGCACGAGGGGCATCTCCGGAACGTGGCGACGACGGCGGGACGGGTCGGGGCGATCGTCCTCACGCACGACCATCCCGACCACGCCCCGGGAGCCGGGCCGCTGTCTGAAGCGACCGGCGCCCCGATCCACGCCCTCCGTCCACCCGCGGGTGCCGAGAAGCTGCGAGATGGGCAGGTGGTCTCGTCTGGAGGTGCGAGCCTGACCGTCGTCACGACACCGGGGCACTCGCCAGACTCGGTCGCGCTGTTCGAGCCGGATGAAGGAGCGCTGTTCACGGGCGATACCGTCCTCGGCCGGGGCACGAGCGTGATCGATCCTCCGGAGGGCGACCTGACGGCATACCTCCGCTCGGTGCGCCGGATGCGCGATCTCACCCCGCGCACGATCTACCCGGGACACGGACCGACCGTGCTCCACGCGGTCGGGAAGCTCGACGAGTACCTCGAGCACCGCATCATGCGCGAGGAGCAGGTCCTCGCCGGTCTGGTCGATGAACCGCGCTCTGCGGAGGAGCTCGTCCCCGAGATCTATGGCGACTACCCACCGGAGGTGCACGAGCTCGCGGCCAGGTCGGTGCTGGCCCACCTGCTGAAGCTGGAGCGGGAAGGTCGTGTCGAGAAGGCGGTGAAGGGCGGCGTGGCTCGATACTCGCGCTCCGAACCCAGGTCGTGCGAGCGCTGCGGCCGGCCGGTACGCGGGAAGGCGCGGTTGTGTGGCTCGTGCAGCCTCGCGATCCTCCAGGAGTCGGGCTAGGGCCCTCGCGCCACACGGCCACGGGAGACCTCGGTCACGTTGGGGCGGCCTCGATCTCCAGCGCCTCGGGATCCGGGATGAGGACGACGCGGCCGTTGGTGCGCACGAGGCCCCGGGCCGTGAGCGACCCGAGGGTTCGGTTCACCGCCTCGCGAGACGCGCCGACCATCCGCGCGAGCTCCTCCTGGGTTAGCGGGACCCGGAGGCGAACGCCGTCGACCTCCGGCGCCCCGTGCTGACAAGCCAGCTCGTGGAGGCGCCGCAGCAGGCGTGTCCGCAGGTCACCGGCCAGCGCGTCCCGAAGGACGCCCGAGGTCCGGTGCAGCCGTGTCGCGATCATCCGCAGCAGTTCCTCGGCCGTTGCCGGGTTCCGGCTCAGGAGGTCTCGGAGGGTCGCGAGGGGCAGGGCGACGATCTCGGCCGTCCCGACCGCCCGAGCCTCGACCGGCGAAGGTCCTCCGAGGAGCCCGACCTCGCCGAACACGTCGCCAGGGCCCAGGATGCCGACGACGACCTCGCGGCCGCGGACCGTGACCGCCGACAGGCGGACGGCGCCCGCCGTCACGAGGCACAGGCTCGTGACGGCGTCGCCCTGCCGGGTGATGACCTCGCCGTGGGGGAGCCGGCGGGGCACCGCGCCCGCGATCTGGAGCGGAACCCCCACGGTGCGACCATAGCGCGAGCTACCGACACGACCTTCGACACCCGGGAGCGCTGCGGGGTAGGCTCCGAGGCCGGAGAGGCGAAGGGAGACGTCATGGCGAGGCGTGGGCGGGAGATGCTGGCGCGGGTTCCGCTGTTCGCGAGCCTTTCCCCTCGCTACCTGAGGCGCCTCGCCGAGCTCACCGAGGAGCAGCGGTACATGGAGGGCGCGAAGGTCGTCCGCGAGGGCGACATCGGCGACACCTTCTACGTGATCCTCGAGGGAGAGGCGAAGGTCATCGGGCGCTCCGGCAAGGTCGTGAACCGCCTGTACCCGGGCGAGTTCTTCGGAGAGATCTCCCTGCTGGACGGCGGCCCTCGGACCGCCGACGTGGTCGCCGCGACGAACCTCACGATGCTCGCCCTGCCGCGCAACGGCTTCCTCAGGACCCTCCGACAGGAGCCGACCGTCGGCGTGAAGCTCCTCCAGCACGCGGCCGGGATGCTGCGCCGGATGGAGCGTCCGGCGTCCGGGTAGCCTGGCTCGGTGCGCGCCGAGCTGTACCGCCCCGAAGATCCTGAGCGGACCGTGGCGGTCGCCACATGGACCCCCGGCGGATCGAACCTCGAAGTGGCCGATCCCACGGCCGGAAGGATCGATCGGGTCCTGCGAGCGACGCCCGTCGTCGTCGAAGACGCATCGCTCCGCTCCCTCGGCACGCACGGCGAGACGCTCCTGCATCCAGGATCGCTGGAGTGGTTCCGCGCCGCGCTCATCGCGCGTGCCGGGGAGCTCGGGCTGGGCGTCCGGTTCGTGCGCGAACGGATCCAGGGCGGCTGGGACCCCGCTGCCGCGTACCGCACGTTCGAGGAGCAGGTCGACCGGCTCGCGTCGTCCTAGCCGCTCGGGTTGGCCGCGACCCACGCCCCTCCGGTGTCGCAGAACGGCTGGAAGTCGCACCAGCGACAGTGCTCGCCGGGGGTCGGCTCGTAGGCGCCCGCGACGATGCCCTCGATCCAGCCCGTGACGCGCCGCTTGATGGCGTCCACGTCGTCGAGCGGGTACGAGACCTCCTCGCCGCTCGCGAGGTACAGGTAGATGAGCCGGATGTCCTCGGGTCGTTTGCGCCAGACCTCGAGGCAGGCGAGCGCATACAGGTCGAGCTGCGCTCGGGTCATGGGGTCGTCGCTCGGGGGTCGCCTCCCTGTCTTGTAGTCGACGACGTCCCACGGGCCGTCCTCGACGCCGAAGATGGCGTCGATGCGTCCCGTCACCGTCATGCCCTCGACGGGGAGCAGGAACGGTCGTTCGGCGTAGAGAGGCACCATGGACGCGAATCGGCTCTGGACGAACGCCTCCCGCAGACCCTCCAGCTTGCCCGGCGCGCCTGCGAGCTCCTCGATCGTGACGTCGGGGTGTTCTTCCTCCGTCTCCAGCAAGGTGGCCTGGCCCTTGGACCGGAGCTCGATCCATCGGTGGATCTCGGTTCCGATCCGTGCCGAAGGCCCTGGGAACCGTGGGAGCGGGCGAACGGACGACCAGTAGAAAAGCTTCGGACATCGACCGTAGTCGACGAGCCGACCGACCCCAACCGTCGTCGGTCGAGCCGGGCCAGCATCCACCGAGGCCTCCTGCGCCACGAGATGTCCAGCGAGCGTACGCCGGGCGGTCGCCGATCCCTCGTACGCCGCCCGCCCTCCCGCGTCCAGCTGTGCGAGCAGCTCGGTCGGCACGGCGCCGAGCTCGGCCGCGTCGGCAGCGGCTCGACGCCAGCCATCGGGGAACAGGGCGTCGGCCTCGTCGGGGCGCGCCGGCCCCGGCCAGTCGCGGACGAACGCCTGCCGATAGCCGGCGAGGGGGTTCTCCTCGTCCACATCCGGCCCAGGCTGCACCTCCGCGAGGCCCTCCGCCCGCCCCCACGCGGAGAGCTCGTCGAGGAACGCCCCCGCCCGGTGCGGCTTCTTCGTCTCGCCGTACCAGTGGGCACCGGAGATCAGCAGACGCTTCCTGGCTCGGGTCATCGCGACGTAGCAGGTCCGGCGCTCCTCGATGACCTCTTGTGCCTTGAGCTCCTCCTTGAAGGTCTTCAGCACGCCGCGGTACCGAGGAAGGATGTCGGCGTCACCGCGGAGCTCGAAGTCGAGCGACTTCCCTCGCTCGGCGGGGTTGTGCTGGATCCGATCGTTCGGGAACTGGCGCTCCGCGAGCCCCGGCACGAAGACCGTGTCGAACTCGAGGCCCTTCGCCACGTGGATCGTCATCACCTTCACCGAGTCCGCGTCAGACGGCTGCGCCGGCGACCATTCGTCGCGCTCCCCGCGCTCGACGACGTCGACGTAGTCCAGGAACCGCGGGAGGGTGAGCTCTCCCTCGAGTGGCGAGAAGGCGTGAACCTCGTCCAGGAAGGCGGCGAGGTTCCGGCGACGGGCCCGGGCGACGTCGCCGTCGAGCGACGCGTCGAGCTCGGCGAGCAGGCCGATCCGCCGTATGACCTCGGCGAGGAACTCCGGAACGGGTCGGCGCGCTTCCGTCCGTAGCGCATCGAGCTCGACACCGAACTCCTCGATCCGAGCGCGCCCCTCCTCGGAGAGCCCGGTGACCTCGTCGAGGTGTTCGAGCGCCTCGGCGACCAGGAACGGGACGTCCTCGGACAGGTGCTCGTCTTCGTCGCGGAGCTCGTACGTCTTGCCTTTCGCCCACGAGGCGACCCGAGCCAGATCCTTGACTCCGACCCGGTATCGCGGGCCCAGCAGGATCCGCCCGAGCGCGACGCTCTCGAGCGGGCTCGCGACCGCGCGGGCGTACGACAGGACCTCGACGACCTCCGGCATCTTGAGGAGCCCGGCGAGCCCCACGATCTCGACGGGGATGCCCCGCTGGTCGAACGCGCGCTGGAGCGAGGGGAAGAGCCTCGAGGTTCGGCAGAGGACGGCGATCCCCCCCCAGGGGTGTTCCTCCGCGTGGAGCGCGAGGATCCGGTCGGCGATGGCGTCGGCCTCGACGACCTCGTCACGTCGGCCCTGGATCGCCACCGAGCCCTCGCCGTTCGGCCCCCAGGGGTCGAGCCGCTTCTCCGGGTCCGGCCGCTGGCTGGAGGGCATGGGGGCCATGAGGGCGTCCGCGGCCGCGAGGATCCGGCTCCCGCTGCGGAAGTTCGTGTACAGGGGGAAGCGTTCCGCCGGGCGCCCGTCGGCACGCGGGAACCGGTCCGGGAACTCGAAGAGGTTGTACAGGCTCGCGCCTCGCCAGGCGTAGATGTTCTGGTCGGGGTCGCCGACGGCCGTCACGGGGTGCCCCGAGCCGAAGACGACTTCCAGCAGCCGAGCCTGGGCGACGTTGGTGTCCTGGTACTCGTCGAGGAGCACCGCCGCGAACCGCGAGCGGAGCTCGGCGCAGACCTCCGGGTGATGCTGGACGATCTGGGCGGCGAGCCCGATCTGGTCGCCGAAGTCGATGAGGCCGAGCTCGCGCTTCAGCTCCTGGAACCGCTTCACGGCCCTGGCCAGCTCGATGCGTTCCTGCGCGGCCTGGTACGCGCGATCGGAGCGGTGCCCGGCGAGCTCGTGGAGCCGCTCCTCGTTGAACCGCACGATCTCGTCCGGCTCGACCAGGTGGTTCTGCGCCTGGTCGGCCAGCTCGAGGATGTTGCCGACGATCGTCGGCTGCCATTGGGTCGTGACGTGCTCGAACGGCATGAGGTCGAGCACCCGGGCGCACAGCTCCACTCGCTGGGCGGGCGTGAGCACGCGCTGGCCGGGCTCGATGCCCTCGAGCATCCCGAAGCGCTCGAGGACCTGCTGCGCGAAGCTGTGGTAGTTCATCACCTCCGGCTCCTCGCCCTCTTCCAGGTCGAGCACCGCCAATGCGCGGCGGATCCTGCCGACGAGGTTCTCGGTGGCCTTGTTCGTGAAGGTCAGGCACAGGACGTTGCCCGGCCACACGCCCTCGTCCCCCCCGGTCTCGACGGCGCGAAGCGCGAGCCAGATCACGCGCGCTGCCATCACGGAGGTCTTGCCCGAGCCCGCCCCCGCGATCAGGACGTACGGCTCGAGCGGCCACGAGATCGCTCGCCATTGATCCGCGGTCGGTTCGGCGCCGAGGAACTCGACGATCTGGGGAGATACGCGCTCGGTCATGGGCCCTCGTTCTCGACGGGGAACAGCGGCTGGCCCTCCGGATACAGGGAGCAGAGCGACTTGAAGTCACAGAAGAAGCACTCGGCGTTCGGGTTCGGGCGCCAGGTCTCGAGTCGATCGAGCTCGCGGATCCGTCCGACCGATCCCGCGAGGTGCTCACGGACCGATGCCTGGTACTCCTCCTCGCCGCTCGGCGACACCGGCCAGGCGAGCGGCACGAGCTCACCGGTCCGCCAGTGACCGCGCAGGAACGCGAGGTCCACAGCTCGGATCGGGCGGTAGGAGGACAGCTCGGGAGCCTCGTTCACCGCGAGGTAGTAGATGCCGAGCTGAAGGCTCTCGGCGGCGTTCTTCGCCCGGTCGGGATTGCCGGTCTTGAAGTCGGTGATCCGGAACCCGCGATCGTGCGGTCCGATCCGATCGATCACCCCGCTGATGGTCGCGCCGTCGAACCCGAAGGCGAAACGCACCTCCGAGGCGGTCGCTGGGAGCTCGCCGAAGTACTTGAACCAGTTGGGGAGCATCCGCTCCGTCGCGAGCCGCTTGTACCCGTCGCTCACGGCCCGCGACGGGAACCGCGCATCCTCCCACCGAGCCTCGAGCTGGGCGAGGAGTGCGTCCAACGACCGCTCGATCTCCCCGTTCTCGCAACGTTCGATCAGCTCGTGCACGAGCTTGCCCACCCACGCCTGATGCCCACCGCGACGCGAGAGCCCGAGCTCTTCACCCAGCACGAACTGCAGCTCGCAGTTCTCCAGGCTCTCGAGCCTCGAGTACGAGAGGCGGAGCTCCTCGTGCAGCGGACTGCCGGTGTCGGTCCACTCCCGCTGGAACCACCAACCACGGGGGTCCGCGCCGAGCGCGAGGATCCCGTTGACCGCCGCCAGCCGTTCGGCGGCTGGGACGGTCGTGTCCGCGAGCGTCCGCCGCCACATGGCGGCTGCCTCGGCGACCGACACGGGCTCCGCTGGGGCCGTGGGCGGCGGTCGCCACGCGAGCTCCAGCTGGTCGACGAATCGTGAGCGGATGCCCTCCTCCTCGCCGTGAGGATCGCCTGCGGTGAGCACGACGCGGCGGCGGGCGCGGCCGAGCACCGATCGGAAGAGGCGACGCTCGTCCTCGAGGCGGCGACGGACGCGCTCGGACCGCGTGAGGCCGCCGTCGAGCACGGCGAGGTCGAACATCGGCTCGGGACGGTTCAGGCTCGGGAAGTCCCCCTCCACCGCGCCGGCGACGATCACGGTGTCGAACTCCATCCCGGTGGCCCCGTGGGCGGTCAGGACCTGCACGGCGCGCCGGCCCGGATCGGTGTCGCCGGCCCACGCCGGTCTGCCGGAGCCGGCCTCGAGGAACTCGACGAACGCGACGACGGAGGCGTCGCCCGCCCCACCCGCACGCTCCACAGCTCGGGAGAGCGCGAGCACGGCGTCGAGGCCGCGGCGCGCCTGCGGGGATGCTTCGGCGGCGGCGACGAGCTCCGCGGAGACCGGCAGGCGCTTCCACAAGAAGGCGAACGCGTCGATCACGGAGTCGGAGACGCGCTCCGCGCCCTCGAGGGCCGATCGCACGACGGCGAGTCGCTCCGTCTCCTCCCGCGTGAGCCCCTCCACGACGGTCAACGCGTCCGAGGGCGCGAGGCCAGCCGCCCGAGCCGTCCGGAGCAGGCTCCGGGCCGTCGCGGGGGAGAGACCGGCGAGCTCGGACGTGAGCACCGGCTCGATCAGTCCGTCGCGCTCGGTCGGCCGAGCGATCCAGCGCAGCGCGAGCGTGAAGGGGAGGGTGGCCGGCTCGAGCGCGAGCGACAGGCCTCCTTCAGGGACCCGACGCGGCACCCCCGCATCGTCCAAGGCTCTGAGGAGGCCGCCGACGTGCGCGCTCTGTCGGCGAACGACGACCGCGAGCTCCCGCCATGGCACCCCCTCGTCGAGGTGGATCCGGCGGAGCTCGCGAGCCACGGCGGCGTGCTCCTCCGAAGTGTGGCGGGCGCACCACGCCTCGGTGAGGAGCGCGCCGCATCGGTGCTTCGTCACGAGCTCGACGCGCTCCGCGGGGGGGTGGTGCTCGCCGAACCGCCGCAACGGCTCGTCCGTCGTGCCCTGGAACGAGAA
>Ga0209642_10002258_pt1 | contig 12713 bp, 8 predicted proteins | sample RifCSP19_2_FD_184025 | JGI IMG/M metagenome (GOLD analysis project Ga0209642, IMG submission 184025) | Soil microbial communities from Rifle, Colorado - Rifle CSP2_sed 19_2 (SPAdes) (version 2) | ecosystem: Environmental > Terrestrial > Deep subsurface > Rock core/Sediment | place: Rifle... | reverse complement strand
TGATCGCCCGGCCGGCGCTTCTCGGCCGGTTCGGAGTGCGGTTTGCGCCGCTAGCTAACGCGGCCCTGATGAACCCGATCATCCGGCGCGGGTTGGAGATAAGCCTGGGGATAAGCCGGGAAGCTCCTCTGCCCGCCTTCTCGACGAGCACGCTGCGGCGACGTCAGGCGGCGAACGTCGCCCGAGCCCCTGCGCCCGCAGCTCCAGGGGAGGGTCAGCCGGTCGCTTACTTCCACGGTTGCAGCGCTGAGTATTACGAACCTTGGATCGGAGAGTTGGCGATCTCCGTCCTGGAGAAGCTCGGCTGCCGGGTGGTCCTTCCGCCTCAGGGGTGCTGTGGTCTTCCCCTTCAATCGAACGGTCTCTTCGATGCCGCCCGCCGCTATGCTCGCTGGAATGTGCAATCGCTCCACCCGTTCGTCGCCGCAGGGATGCCGATCGTGGGTGCCTCGACCTCGTGCACTCTTGCTCTGAAACACGAGTATCAAGCGATCCTCGGGCTCGAGGGAGTGGCGGTGTCCGAGGTTGCCGCCGCCGTCTACGATGTCTTCGAGTTCATCACGCTCTACAAGATGGAGGAGCTCGAACGATTGCACGTATCCTCGATTCCAATTCGAGCCCTCTACCACCCACCGTGCCAACTCAAGAGTCACGCGATCGGGACTCCGGCCATCGAGGTGCTCCAGTTGATCCCCGACCTGGAGCTTATTCACTCGGAAGCCGAATGTTGCGGGGTTGCTGGGACCTACGGTCTCAAGAGTGAGAAGGCTCAAGTTGCGAGAGATGTCGGAGGGATCCTGTTCGATCAGGCCGGCGAAGTGAGCCCGGATCTGATACTCAGTGACTCCGAGACTTGCCGCTGGTGGATCGAGAAGCACGCTGGGGTCAAGGCGGTGCATCCGCTCCAGCTGCTGGCCCAGGCACTCGATATCCCATGACCTTTCGGATCACACTCCTCCGCCACGGCCTCTCGCAAGCGAACAAGTCGGATGTCGTGCAGGGTCAGCTCGACTTCCCACTGGCGGAAGAGGGAATGACCCAGGCACGAATGCTGGCTGAGTATTGGCAGACGCGCGGGGAGCAGTTCGACCTCGTTGTATCCAGTCCGCTCCTGAGGGCGCGACAGACGGCAGAGATCATTGCGGCGCAATTGTCTCTGATGATCGAGTTCGATCCGGGTCTAATGGAACAACACCTGGGTGAAGGCCAGGGGCTTGGTGGCGCCGAGTTTGACGGCATCATCGGCGCGCGGCCGCGCCCGTCCGCCTTCGAACCGATGCTCAAGACAGGGGAGAGTACCTGGGGCCTGTACCGTCGCGCCGGCGACGCTCTGGAGAGGCTGCTGCAGAGAGAGCCAGGCAGCTATCTCGTCGTCTCCCACGGCGCGCTGCTCAACGCGCTCTTGCGGGCGGTGCTGGCTCTCGCGCCTTCCGGCCGGACACGCCAGCCATACTTCGAATTCGCCAATACAGCCTTCGCCGAACTCAGTTATGACGAAGACGAGGGGAATTGGCGGCTGCATCGATTGAATGCCGTACCCCATCTTGGGACGAGGTAGCGAACGAGTTGATCGCCTCTTCAGCCCCTTCGACGGTCATGCTCCATGGGCGGATCCACACGCTGGATCCCGAGCAACCGATTGTGCAGGCGCTGGCGATCCAGCGCGGCACGGTGATCGCGGTGGGTCGCGATGCGGAAATCGAACCAATGGCAGGTCGGTCGGCTGAGGTGGTGGATCTTGAGGAGCGGTGTGTTTTCCCGGGATTGATCGACGCCCATATCCACTTGGAGCAGTACGCCCAGAGCCTGGATCAGCTGGATTGCGAGGTTCCAGATCTCCAGATCTGCCTCGAGCGTGTGCGGGAGCGGGCGGAACAGACGCCGCCGGGCGAGTGGATACTTGGCCATGGTTGGAATCAGAATGACTGGGGGCGCTTCGGGACGTGCGCCGATCTTGATCGGGTCTCCCCGCATCATCCGGTCTTCCTGACCGCCAAGTCGTTACACGCCGCCTGGGTCAATAGCGAAGCGCTGGGCCGGGCGAGAATAGGCCCGACGACACCCAACCCATCTGGAGGTGCCATCGTTCGTGAGCCGTCAGGGGAGCCCGGCGGCGTACTGCTCGAAGCCGCGATGTCGATGGTGCAATCAATCATCCCCGGCGAGTCCACCGAGGCGCTGGTACGGAAGCTCACCCGCGCGCAGTCTAATCTGTGGAGGTACGGCATCACGGGCGTACATGACTATGACGGGCCGCGTTGTCTTGATGCCCTGCAACGGATGCGCGAAGCAGAACTCTTGGGGCTGCGCGTGGTCAAGAACATACCGGTCGAATTCCTCCAACAAGCGATCGACATCGGCCTGCATACGGGATTCGGGGATGCGACGCTCCGGTTGGGGAATGTCAAGGTCTTCTCGGACGGCGCCCTCGGCCCGCGGACAGCGGCCATGCTTTCCGCGTACGCGGGAGAACCGGACAATGTCGGGCTCCTCTTGCTCGACGCTGAGGAGCTGCTCGAGATTGCGCTGCGCGCCGCTTCGGCGGGAATCGCCACCAGTGTGCACGCGATCGGTGACCGAGCCAATCACGTCGTCCTCCAGGCATTTGAATCCCTGCGCCAACAGCCGACCGGCGCGCACATGTCTCGCGCCCGACATCGGATCGAGCACTTGCAGTTGATGCATCCGGATGACATCCCGCGCCCGGCGGCCCTCGGCGTCATCGCCTCCATGCAACCGATCCATGCCACTTCGGACATGCTCATGGCGGATCGTTATTGGGGGAGCCGATCGCGCTACGCGTACGCGTGGCGCAGCCTGCTCGACGCCGGGGCGATTCTGGCATTCGGCTCGGATGCCCCCGTTGAATCACCCAACCCATTCGTGGGCCTTCATGCCGCGGTCACACGGCGCCGGCGAGACGGATCGCCCGGCCCTGAAGGTTGGCACCCGGAGCAGAGGCTTAGCCTGGATGAGGCGCTGCGCGCCTACACGTCCGGACCAGTCTTTGCAGGGGGCCTCGAATCGGTTCAGGGAAAACTCAAGGCTGGGTTCCTGGCCGACCTTCTCGTGCTTGACGTCGACCCGTATGCTCTCCCGTCTGAGGCGCTGGTAGACGTTGCACCGGTCGGGACGATGGTCGACGGGCTGTGGCGGCACCGCACGTTCTGAGTGGTCCTTCCGGGAATTCCCCTTCCGGACGGATGAATGACCCTACCTTACGCCAGCCGCCTTTCATCGCCCTCTCGTACCGTCACGCCGATCGCATCCAGATGCTCCATCAAGGCCAGGGCATACTTCCGAGAGGTGCCGAACATGTCCCTGACCTCCGCCACCGTGATTCTCCCCCCGGCGGAGATCGCCTTCTTGACCTCTTCGGTCATGTCTCGATACGCGGTTCCCTCCAACAAGACATCGCTCGAGAGCTGGACCAGCATGCCTTCCTCGAGGAGGTGAGCCAGCAGCTCCCCTCCAACTGCGTCGATAGCCTGCTTGACGCTGGGTGGTGAAGTGGGTTCTGCCGCGAACTGCTTCAGCAATTCGGCTGACCCCTCCGATTGCGCAGGCGAAAGCTCCACTGTGAATCTGGGGAGAGCAAGTCGTGCGGCCTGATCCCGTACGACGCCAAGCGCAATAGCTTTCCCCAGGACGGCGGCGTATGTGCGTCCATCCAGGCCCATCTTGCTCTTGAGTTCCTCACGAGGCATGCCAGACCGCAACGGGTTCGCGGCGTGATACTTCTCGAGCTCAGTTCGCAAACGGGTCGTCAAGGCATGCCAGGCTCCGGTCTCCACGACGAGGGTTTCCGACCACGGATCCGGGATGCCTTCACTGAGCGACAGGATCCGGTGCTTGCCCAGGAGCTCGGCCAGGGCCGAACTGGCCGCTTCGGCCGGGAGGTTTGCCTGTCGGAGGGCTACTCTGATTGGTATCGGTCCGCCGGAAAGGGCCTGAACGAGGACGTCGCCGGGAGTACCCCGCACAAGTGACTCCAGCCTCTCAACGATCTTCAGATCGTTACGCCGGTGGCTCTGCTGCGGGTGGGGGTCGGCCACCTGCCCCCCTCCTAGCGTGGCTGAAGGGGACGGCCGGCGAAGAATGAATCGATCGTGACGTTCGGCTGCCACAGGCCGGTCGAGGACGAGCTGCAGCCAACCCGTCTCTCCTGGAGAGAGCTTGTCGCTCCGTAGGAGCCTCACCCGGGCTATTCGTTGTGCCGCCCCGAGGAAGAGCTTCACCCGTTGATCGTGTTTGAGCGGGGCGTCCGCCTCCGCCAGGAGTCGGAAACGGACGTCGATTGTACGCGTGGGTTGGTAGGCGCCGGGCAGGCTGACCACATCGCCACGGACGAGGTCGCCGACTTCGACGCCGGAGAGATTGATCGCTAGGCGTCTCCCCGGATCGGCATGTTCAACCGTCGTCCTGTGCGTCTGCAATCCGCGGATCCGGCCCTTCACCCGCGACGGGAGCAGCTCGACCTCCTGACCAACCTCGAATGCGCCGTCGATCAGTGTGCCGGTCACGACCGTCCCGAAGCCTGCAATCGTGAAAGCGCGATCTAGGGAGAGGCGCGGCCGTCCGATGTCGCGCCTTGGAGGGACCTCACCCAGCACCAATCCCAGAGCAGCCACCAGGGCGTCGATCCCCGTACCGGTTAAAGATGAAACTGGGATGATGGGGGCTCTTGCCAGGGGGGTAGGCGCCAACATTCGCTCGACGTCCTCCCGGACAAGATCCAACCAAGAAGGGTCGTCGACCAGATCGATCTTGGTCAAGGCCACGACACCTCGGGATACTTCCAGGAGATCGAGGATTGCCAGATGCTCGGAGGTCTGAGGCATGACACCTTCATCGGCAGCCACGACGAGGAGGGCGGCCTCAATGGCACCCACTCCGGCGAGCATATTCTCGATGAAGTCGCGGTGTCCGGGGACATCGATGATCCCGATCTCTTCCCCGCCCGGCAGGGTCAGCCAGGCGAAGCCAAGATCGATGGTCATCTGCCGCTCTTGTTCCTCCCGCAGCCGGTCGGGATCCATGCCGGTCAACGCCAGCACCAGCGCCGATTTTCCGTGATCCACATGGCCTGCCGTACCAATGACGTGCATTCGACTGCCTCAGGCACCGGCCCCCGGTCGAGCAGAACGGATGGCCTTCATCATTGCTTCAACTTACTTCTTCCCCACGACGTTCACGCTCGGCCGCCCACTCGCGTATCAATGACAGAAGGTCCATCAGGCGTTGACGATCCGTTGTACCCAGCTCGGCAAGCGCGCTCACTGCTTCCCCCATGTCCTCGCCAAGCGACTGAACCGTCTTTGCCAGCCGATCATGAAGCCGATCATGCTCGCGCCAGTGTTCATCAAACGTGAGTTTGTAGGCGTTCCAGCGCTTCTGATCGTCGGCTTGGAAACTCGCCCATTCCTGGCGGAATCTGTCGTCTGCCAGGCGTTGGATTTCGCTGATCTCGGAGATCCGGCGCTCGAGCCGCTCCAGGACCACGTCCAGGTCGGATCGGGCTTGCTTCAAGGAGCGCAGAGTCTCTTCGAAGATCCGGACTTGATCGTCCAACCTGATTGAGCGCGCTTCGATGGCCTCGAAGGTCTGGTGCCATTCCTTCATCTTCCTCTCGAACTCGGCCATTTTGATGCCTTGCTGCTCGAGAAACACGGCCTGACACTCGGAGCGCTCATTCTCGGCCGACGTCAGCTCACTCAGCTGGATCTCCAGGCGTCGCGTCCGGTCGCCGGCCGCATCCACTTCGCCGTGCAAGCCATCGACCCGCGTCCCTAGCTCGGCAAGCTCCGACTGGACTTCCACCATCCTGCGCGTCTCCTGCCTGCGGCCCTCCTCGAGAGAGGCTAGCCCGCGCGCCTGATCGTCCTCCTTCGCCCGAACGCCATCCAGTTCCTCGCCAAGCTCCCTCAGTGTCCGCGTGAGGCGTATCTCCTCCTCGCGTCTGTTCTCTAGGCTCCTCTCGATTTCGTCAAGTCTGGACAAGCCGGCGCGCAATGCGGAGAGCTCATTGGCCACGGCCGACTGATCCCGCTTGCGCAAGTCCTCTTGGCGGGCTTCCTTGTCGGTGCGACGCTTCTCGGCCTGCTCGATCTGCCTGGAAACCTCCAGCCGGTGCTTTGCCAGGGCCTCGTCGAATTGAGTAATGCGCACGGCAATCGCACCGAGACGGGTGATTTCGCTCATGACTCCTTTGATCTGGCTGGCACCTTTGGCCCGGGTCTCCTCCATTGCCTCAACCCGCTCACTCAACCGGGCAACCGCCTCTGCCTCCTTGCGTCGGTTCTCATCCAACCAGGCCAGGCGCTTCTCCAACTGCTCCGGTTTCATGGAGGCATCCCAGGGTGCAGGCTCGCTCTTTTTCTTTACCATCGCTCGGCCCTCGTCAATTCATTAGGTTGGCCAGCCCTGAGGCCGCCAGGACAACCCACGGGAACAGCAATTGCGGGAACACGCCGAACAAAATGCACAGCCCGATACCGGACCCTAGGATCAGGCGCACCGAACGGCCGGGTGATTCTCCGGCTTTGAAGGGCACGGTGCGAAACAGGACTCCGATCCAACGAATTGCGCCCGAACTCGAGATCAAGATCGAAGCCACGACGGTGGCGGCCGCGATCGTGTGATTGGGCGCGATCGCCGACAGAAGCGCCCATCGAGCGGGGAACCCAGCGGTGAGGGGCAGACCGGCGATGGAGAGCACCCCAACAATCGAGGCCGCGGCTGCCAGCGGGAACCGGTATCCTGCCCCCGCCAGCGCCTCCTGATCATCGCGACCGGCCTGGCCGCGTATGACGGCCAAGCCGAGCGACCAGACACCCAAACCGATGACCCGAACAGCCGATAGTCCCAGCGCCAGCTGGTATCCAGCGGGGGTGCCAGCTCCGACTGCCAGGAGCGTAACCCCGAAGTCGGCCACCAGTGCATACGCCATGAGCTTGGAGAAAGACCGCTGAGACAAGGCCGCGAACCCACCGAACCCTACCATGGCCATACCGGCCACGCGCAGGCCGCCGAAGAGACCCGGGGTCTGGCGTAGCCAAGGATATGTGTCGAGAAAACGCAAGAGGAAGAACAGGCCGGCACTCTGAAGGATCACCGTGACGAACGAAAGCGCATAAGGGTTGGCCTCTTCTGCTGCAGCCGGCAGCCAGAGGTGGAATGGAGGTACGGCCATCAACACCGCGAAGCCCAGCACCAAGAGCAGGCTGATCTGACGCGCCAGCTCAGGTGTGGCAGTTGTCACGCCGGCGATCGAGAGCATCCAGCCGCTGAGCAAGATGGCCATCATCGCCAGTGTATAAAGGGAGAGCAGACGCAAACCGCCTCGTTGCGCGGGATACTCCACTGTCGCCAAGATCAAGACTGCAGCCATCGCAGTCAACTCAAGGAACACGGCGGCGAAGACGAACGGCTGAATAAGGAGGGATCCGGCCACTAGAGCCAATGAAAGGACGCCGGCTGGAAAGAAGTAACGATTGGGGTTGACGGCCCAGCCTCCGCCGAAGAGAAACGCACCGCTCAGGTACAAGAAGCCGACGGCCGGCCTCGCACCTTGATCAAGGGTGAACGATCTACCGAGCACCGACCAGGTGGCGCTGAGCTTCAGATTGAGGCCCATGATGGACAAAGGCGACTCGATCGGCGCGCCCAGAACGAATAGGGCGATCACGGCAGCACCCGTAGCCGACACGATCGCCGCCGCAATCAGTCTGCGCCGCAGGAGGCCCGTGACGAGCGTCAGCAAGGCCGAACTGGAGAAGAGCAGGAAGGGTGCACTCATGGCAGCGGCTTCGAGATCTTTTGGGCCTTACCGACCACCAGAATCAGGTAACTGACGATGAGTGCGATCCCAATGTGCACCATCGCAAGCAGGGCGAGCACAGCCAGAGATGGTTCGACCGAGGCGTAAGCGATCTCAAACCCAGCCAGAGTGGTGAGTATCCCCAGACCGACACTGAACGGTGTGTCGCTTATCCCGAGCTGGAGCAAGCCGAGCGTCATCAGAAGTGCCGATCCCAGCGATGCAGGACCGATCAGTGACAGAGTCCCCATCCATGTCTCGCGTGATAGGCCCCAGCCTGCGACACTGACGAGCAGAACAGCAGTCACGCGGAAGAGACGTCCGGATGGGATGCTGCCGCCGGGGCGGGGTCCCGGCCTATCGGGAAGCCGGGTCAGTGTGATCCCGAGGATCGAACATGCAATCAGTCCCCCGACCAGCTTGACGGCGGCGACGGCAATCGGGATAGAAAGCGAGGTGAGTGCGGTGGCCGCAGCGTACTGCACGGCCAACAAGGCCAGCCGGAGGCGACGATTGTCGTGGAGGGCCATCAGCCCGGCACACACACCACAGGCCAGCGCCGAGCCGAGGGCAAGCAAGGGTGATAGGGTCACGAAGGCGGGACTCCAATCCCAAGCAGCACAAGGATTACGACCACGAGCATCCAGAGCATGGCTCCCTCGCCTTCAAGCGGGCTGGCGAGTGTGCGGACAATCCGTAGCACTCCCATGTAGATCTGCCAGGCCGCGTTGTACACCGGGTTAGGATCCAGGCGGCCGGCCACTCGCTTGCCGATCTCCCTCGTTGAATGCGGGAGCCGACCAAAGGCGTAGCGGCCGGCAAGGGCGGCCAATCCAGCCGACAGGAAGACCAGCGTCCCGCCGAGACTGGTAGCCTCAGGTGTCTGGGCGCCCATCCCCACCGCAACAAGGACCGGCAACCCAATCCCGAGGCCGTAGACGACACGCACCAGACTCTCGCCAACCGGCCATTTACTCGTGGGCGAAAACGCGGCAGAGATCATGCCTATGCCGATCGCGCCAAGCCCAATCGTTCCCAAGACTCCAAGCCAGGTTGTGGCGGGCTGAACGATGGCCTTTGAGAAAGCCCCAGCCAGGACACCTCCCGGTGTGAACGGCGCGCCGACCGCGATCACGGCGGCAGCGATCGGCCACACCCGATGGGTTGGAGCGTGGATCTCCGCCAGGGAGAATGCGTCCCCGGCGAGCAGGATGAGGATCCCGGTATTGGCCAAGATGACTCCGGTCTCCTCCGGATCGAGACTCGCTGCCAGGACCCCCATCCCTGCGACCGCCAGTACGAAAAAGGGCCTGCCCTGGATTGGGTCCTCGGCGAGGGACCAGCGAAAACCACCCACAATGACTCCCACGCCGCCGGCGAGCCTTAGCCACGGCACCAGGCCGGCGGGGAAACCGCTGTCGAATTGTCTCGCCAAGACCGCCAGAACTACCGCCGGCGGGAGCAGACGGATTAGCGTGCCGAGTCCGCGCCTGGCGCGAGGCAGCTTGGGGAGGCTGAAGTGTAGAGGGAACATCCCCAAGCGGATCAGGCCGGCCGTTGCAATCAGGCCGGCCGAGAACGGTGTGGAGATATCGCCGAAAGAAGTGTCGGGTTGACCAGAGGCTCGGCCGGCCACCGCCGCACCCAGGACGAAGACCACTGATAATCCATCAACGGCAAGCCGGGTGATGATCCCCGGAATCGCATCTTCATCCGTGGTCACCGACATGAGAAACACGAATGTCAGGAGATCGAGCAAGGCCCAGGTAATGGCGACCGTGAGCAAGTTCCCGGCAAGCATAGCCGCCAGACTCAGCCCAACATAGATCGGGAGCATCACGCGTGTCCCGATTGTGGTCGCCCCGGGGCGCGCGGCTTGCGTCAGCGCAAGGGACAAGAACACCGTGACGGCGGCATAAGCCATTTGCCAGCCCGTGGGATCGAGATCCAGGACAAGGCGCGAGGCGAAGAGGGCTTCCGGCCTCCAGACCGAGAGACTGGTCGACGACCCGAGCGAGGTCGAGAGGACGAGGCAAACGAGCCACGTGACCGCCCCCAGGGCCGACGATGCCGCCCAGAGTGGCGCCTCCCGTCGACGGCGCAGAGCCCAGAGAAGTAGCGCCCCGACAAAGAGTATGATGCTGGGGATTGCAGCCAACCCCACCTCTCCAGAATATGATCGGCGACAATTGGAGATTAGCATACCATGGCCGTCCGTCCAAGAGCGGACAGGGGCCTCATGCTATACTTGTGCAGGCATGCCACCTACGCCAAAGGGTCAGCATGATGGGCAATGTCGTCAATCTGTTTATCAAGCCCGCACGAAAACAACCCATGCTGCCTGTCGCCGACGTCAGCGCTGTCGAAGGAAGAGGGCTGACGGGGGATGCGTCGTTCGGCAGCTCGAAGCGCCAGGTCCTGATGGTTGAATCTGAAGTGCTCGGCCGACACGCTCTCCTTCCCGGTTCGGTTCGTGAGAACATCACTACAAGCGGGATCAGGTTGAGCGGTGTGCCGGCGGGGACGCGCCTGCGCCTCGGTCAGACGGTTCTGGAGGTCACGGGGGACTGCACGCCGTGCTCTTTCATGGACACCCTGCGGCCCGGCCTGCAAGAGAGGATCGCCGGGGAGCGCGGGCTTGTGGCACGCGTAATCACAAGCGGGACCATCCGGGTTGGCGATCTGATCACGATCGAGGACCGATCATGATGTGCGCGCTTCCAGAAGGCAACCTGAGGTAGGATCTTTCCCTTGCTCGCTGCAGTCGATCGTCGCGTAGTGGAGCGTTGAAATGTCAGATCCGTGGGTCGGCCGAACGCTGTCGAAGGTCAGGCTCGAGCGCCGGATCGGTCAAGGCGGAATGGCTGAGGTCTACCTTGGCCTGCACACGACCCTCAACCGACCGGTGGCTGTCAAGCTGCTGCTGGCCCATCTGACGGCCGACGACGCGCTATTCAAGCGTTTTGTCTCCGAGGCCCAGGCAGTGGCCGCCATGCGCCACCCAAACATCGTCCAGGTCTTTGACTTCGACGTGACGGACGAACGGCCGTACATCGTCATGGAACTGCTCCAAGGCCTGACGCTCGACGACTACCTGCGCCGACTTCACAAGATCGGCCATGTCTTGCCTCTGCAGACAGTCGCACGGCTGATGAAGTCTCTCGCTTCAGCGCTCGACTATGCCCACACACGCGGCATTGTGCACCGTGACGTCAAACCGGCCAATGTGATCTTGCGAGCCGGAGCCAGCGGTGTCCGACCGGATCTCCCCCTCCCTTCCGATGTCGAGCCGGTTCTGACCGACTTCGGTGTCGCCCACATCGCAGATGCCAGCACGCGTACAGTCACCGGGACCGTGCTCGGTACGCCGGCCTACATGAGCCCTGAGCAGATCCGCGGCGAAGGCGTCGACGCCCGCACCGACATCTACTCGCTCGGGATCATGCTGTATGAGATGCTCTCCGGCGAGCTGCCGTTTGTCTCCGACTCGGACACACCGGCTTCCCTGCTCTACAAGCAGGTTCACGAGACGCCGGCCCCGCTCCCCAATACGACCCAACCCGTCCAGCAAGTGGTCGGCCGCGCCCTGATGAAGGACCGCGAGCAGCGCTACCAGCGGGCAGGCGATCTTGCCCGCGAGCTTGAGACGGCGACAGGATACCCGGCCGGCGAGACGACGGCCTCGGTTAGGCCTGGTACCGGGCCGATCCCGTCGTCTGTGGCGACGGCCGGGCGACGTCCCGTCAGCCCCAAATGGCTCCTGATCGGGGGCGCGGGCGTCATCGGCGTCATCCTCCTCGGAGCTGTAACCATTGGCGGATTGATCTTTCTTGTAGGACGCGGGGCGGCGACCCCGGAGCCGACGACCGTGGCTGTGTTGTTGGAGACCGCGCCGGCCGGCTCTCAGGAGACCGGGCCCGCCTCTGCCGGGGCCACACCAACTCCGCCGCCGGAGGCCGCCTCCCCTGTGCCGACAGGACCGATCGGCGAGGCGTTCTTCAAGGACTCCACATTCCGAGCCTCGATCCCTGGGATCGGCTCCCCACCGGAAGGATCTGTCTTCCAAGGCTGGCTGACACGCGCAGGGAGCGACCCGATCAAGGTGGATCCCGTCGAACAGTCTCCGGGCTCTCTGGCGTTCTCAAGCCAATCACAAGAAACGAATCTCCTCGCTCACATCTCGGGTTTCGTTGTCTCGGTGGAACCGCTCGATGACCCCGACCCCGGGATTTCTCCACAAATCGTCTGGCATGTTGCCATTGAGCCCGACACGATGGCCCGTGTGCAGCTTTTCGACGATGTGACGCGCGGTGCAACCCCCTCGGCGACTCTCCTGGATCGGCTAGACGCACAAGCCGGCCAATACGACGTGCACCTGGGGTACTCGGTCGACGGAGCCGCCACCGCCAATCTGGGGGCCGCCAAGGTCCACGCCGAGCACGTTGTCAACATCGCGGCCGGGAGACTGGACAGCGCGTATGGGGATTGGAACGCTGACGGGTTGACACAAAACCCCGGTGATGACGTGGGGCTTCTGGCGTATCTATCGATTCTTGATGACTACGCAAGCTCAGTCAAAGCCTCGAGCGACGCGACGGAAGAGGCCCGGCAGTTGGCCGATCAGGTGATCCTTCAGGCGAGTGAAGTATCTGCCACGGCCGAGCAAGGGCGCGATCTGGCGGAGAGGATCGCCGCGGCCGATTCACTCGAGGAAATCCAGCCGCTGACAAACGAGCTCATCACGTTGAAGGTGCAGACAGCCGTTGGATCACTCGTGCAGACTGCCAGCACGCTCGACCTCTCGTTTCGATTCGAATTCCTTCCCGGCGCCCCCTAGGTCCACGCATGCACGAACGCGAGATCATCATTGACGGGCGCAGCTTGAGCCTGGACG
>Ga0209642_10002256_pt1 | contig 12720 bp, 14 predicted proteins | sample RifCSP19_2_FD_184025 | JGI IMG/M metagenome (GOLD analysis project Ga0209642, IMG submission 184025) | Soil microbial communities from Rifle, Colorado - Rifle CSP2_sed 19_2 (SPAdes) (version 2) | ecosystem: Environmental > Terrestrial > Deep subsurface > Rock core/Sediment | place: Rifle... | reverse complement strand
ACGCGAACAGCACATAAGAAGGGAAAGGGCCACCTCCAATATCTGCACAAACGAGGGGCTTTCCGCGCTTGCCTGCGCCGTGCATCTTTCGCTGCTCGGAAAAGACGGGCTGGAAAAACTCGCCCAACTGAATTTTTCAAAGGCGGCTTATCTGAAAAAAAAGCTTACAGGCGTTAAGGGCATAAAGACAGCGTTTACCTCCCCGTTTTTTAACGAGTTTGTGATAGAGGCGGGAAAAGACGCGGAAAAATTCCTGAAGGCGCTTCTGGAAAAGGAGATTATCGGGGGCGTTGCCTTAAAGAGGTTTTATCCCTCGCTTTCCAGGCATATACTGGTAACCGCCACGGAGATGAACTCAAAAAAGGATATAGACAGATACGCGGAGGTTGCGGATAGTTTTTTTGGAAGGTGTTAGCAGGGTTTTATCGGGGTTTTTTATGGAAGAAATAAATGATTCGCCGCTTATATTCGAAATATCCTCGGAAGGAAGGGCCGGGGTTCTTCCTCCCCTGCCTGATGTGCCCCAGGTTTCGGCAAAGGATGTTATACCGGCAAGGTTTCTCAGGAAAGGTATCGAGGGCTTCCCTCAAGTTGACGAACCCGGATGTGTAAGGCATTATACGCGCCTTTCCCGGAAAAACTTCGGGGTTGACAGCGGGTTTTACCCGCTCGGAAGCTGCACGATGAAATACAATCCGAAGGTAAACGAGGATGTTTCACGCCTTTCCGGTTTTTCCATGCTGCATCCCTACGAGCCCGAGGAACTCTGCCAGGGCGCCCTCTCTTTAATGTATGAACTCGGGGATTACCTCTCCGAGATAAGCGCGATGGACTCTATTACGCTTCAGCCCGCGGCAGGGGCGCAGGGGGAACTCTGCGGGCTTCTTATGATAGGCGCCTATTTTAAGGATAGAAAAAGGCCGAGGAAAAAGATACTGATACCTGATACGGCGCACGGCACAAACGCCGCAAGTTCCAATCTCGCGGGTTTTGGCGTTACAAGGGTCGAATCCGGGCATGATGGGATTATAAGCCCCGATGCCTTAAGGCAACTTACGGACGAGGATACGGCAGCCCTTATGATTACAAACCCCAATACCCTGGGCCTTTTTGAGGGAAATATAAGGGAGATAGCGGATATAGTGCATTCAAAAGGCGCGTTTTTATACTGTGACGGGGCAAACCTGAATGCCCTTATGGGGCTTTCCAGACTCGGGGACATGGGTGTTGACCTTGTGCAGTTCAACCTCCATAAAACATTTTCAACCCCTCACGGCGGAGGCGGGCCCGGGGCCGGGCCTTTAGGGGTTAAAAAGGAACTCTCCCCGTATCTGCCCCTTCCGAGGATTACAAAAGAGGGGGGAAAATACGCGCTGGATTTTGAAAGGAAGAAATCCATCGGAAGGCTCAAGGCCTTCTATGGCCAGTTTTCCATAATGGTAAGGGCCTACGCATACATCCGAAGGATGGGGAAAGACGGCTTAAGAAAGGCAAGCGAGGTGGCGATACTTAATGCAAACTACATAAAAGAAATGCTGAAGAAAGACTACCATCTCCCGTTCGACGGGCCATGCATGCACGAGTGCGTTTTTTCAGACAAATATCAGTCTAAGAGCGGCATCATTACCCTTGATATAGCAAAGAGGCTCATTGACTACGGTTTCCACCCGCCCACCATATATTTTCCGCTTGTCGTGCACGGGGCCATCATGATAGAGCCCACTGAAACCGAGAGCCTGGCCACCCTCAACGGTTTTGTGGATGCGATGAAAAGCATTGCAAGGGAGGCCGAGAACAGTCCGGAACTTTTAAGGAACGCGCCTCTTACAACAAAGACATCCAGGGTGGATGAGGCAAGGGCGGCAAGGGATCTCATCCTGAGATGGAAATCCGGGAAGCCCTGAAACCCTTAGTGTGAAAATTGCGAAAAAATCTGGTATTCGAATCTTGCGTGTATGTTTACCTTTTCCAGGTCGAACTCCGGCGGAAACGGGGAAAAAGGGGTCGCGAGCCTTATTGCCGTAATTGCGGCATCGTCAAGGGCCGGGTAGCTTGATGACTTGACAATCTTTATACCCTCCACGCCTCCGTCCCGCGTTATTGTAAAATCCACGGACAGCCGGCCCTGCTCCCTGTTTCTTACGGAAGAAGAAGGGTAGTCCCAGTATGTCTCGATTCTCTGCTTCATGGAAAAAAGGTAGTTGTAATATTTAATCTCCGAGGTATTGAGGGCAAGGACCTTGCCGGCTTCCCCTTTGTGGGGTTCTTTTTCGTATTTTTCCTCAAGTTGCGCGATACGCTCCTGTGTGGGGAAAAGTCTTAATCCCGTCCCTTTATTTACCCCGCCTCCACCAAAACCCATGCTGCCCGCCTTCCCGGCGTTAGAACCTGCGCCCCCCTCGCCCGCGCCCCATACGCCCCCCACGCCCCCTTCGCCTCCCTTTCCCGCGTTCGTAACCGCACCTTCCCCCTTGCCCCCTTCGCCCGGGATTTTGCCCGAAGGTTCGGAAGCGTAGGGATTTCCTTTTTGCTGATTCCTTCCGCCCTGAAATTCCGTAAGGCGGGCCGGGGCGGACCATTTAATGCCCCCCCTGCCCGGTGAAGAAGGGATGCTTTCTTTTTCAACGCTTCTTGACCCACCAGCGAATATTTTAGCTTTTTCCGGTTCTTTTGAAACCCCCGCCCCTGTTCCAGGCATAAAGATAACATCCACAAAGACTGGTGTTTTTTCAGGGGCATCGGATTTCCTGGATGGGTAGGCAAAAATCCACAAAAACCCCGCATGCAAAATCAGGGAGAAAAGAAAAAACATTGCCCTCTCATTTGATGTTTTTATTGACACAGGCCCTTTTTTCCCTTAATATTGGATATATTACTGATTTTACATCAAAAATTGTCTCGTAACCACAACTAAAGCAAGAGGTAGACTATGTTTGGCATCGGCTCAACAGAGCTTATCCTTATACTGGTAATAGATCTCATACTCTTTGGTGTGGGGAAATTGCCGGAAATAGGGTCCGGTCTGGGAAAGGCTATCAGAAATTTCAAGAAGGCCACATCAGACGAAGTAGATATAACCCCGGAAAAGGAAAAGCTCGGCGACAAAGGCAAACAATAGCCCGGTCTTTGGGGTCATTTGGGGGGTCATTTGCCACCGCCATTTTTGAGACGCACCGAAGTCAAAAATGGCGGCCGGAAGGAGGCCCCCTTTTTTCAAGAAGTTCGTTTGCCTTCCTGACGTCTCTTTAGCCAATTCTCAGCTAATCCAAACACTTCGCGCCCCGTCACTTCCTTTCTTCAAGAAGGTCGTTTGCGCCCATCCGTACCTGCGGGTGGAGGGTTCTATCACGGGCTATCAGTTTCAGGTCCTGCGTGAGCAGAAGTTCGAGCAGACTGACCGAAATTCTCGGCGGGGTATAAGGGTTAAGAACCACTGCCCTGGCAACAGTATAACTCGTTGCCCATTTTCTGTGGGTTGCGAGGAGTTTCAGCACCGAAGGGGAGTTTGGCCTTTTTGAGGCGATCCTTACCGCCTCTTTTTCGGTTATCCTCGGATTATTCAGAATATTTTGTATCACCATCGGGTCAGGGTCGGATAGAAGCCTGTCGAGGGTGTCTTTTGCGGGGCTTTTTGAAAGGGCGCGTCTTTGCCCGAGGCTTAAAAATTCCATCTTTGCCTCTTCTTCCTTGTCGTAGCCGCGCACGCCTTTTTTGTGGGGCGGAAGGTCTGTAAGAAGGCGGCTTACCTTTTTAAATCCCATCTCAATGGAGGCAAGATACGTGAGGCGGTACTTCCGCGCTCCGAGCATATCTTTAAGCCCCTGAGGGTCAACCAGAAGGGATTTCAGGGCGTGGGAAAAAGACCTGTCTTTTGTATAAAGCGCCGAAAGAAGACCCGCAATTTTTTCCGGAGGAAGAGAGGAAAGCCTCTTCCCAAGGAGTCTCAACTGCATAGGCCTTTCGGGCAGGGACATGATATCTTTTAAGAGTTTTGACAGTAGCTCTTCGAGTTCTTCCATCTTTAGCTGCCAGGAATTGAAGAACTCCGCCATAAATGGCGGAGTTCTTCTCGGCAAGGAATATATCTTTTATATAGCTCGCCTTGACCCGCCCCTAAAGGGGCGGGAATTCGGCGAGCACCCGATTAAAAAATGCGATTTCAGTGATCATCTTCAAGTAGGCGCCGGGGCGGTTAACCTTTAGAGAAAGAAGGGAGTCAGTGGATTACCTCTATTGAAACTTCCCCTATATCCTCCGGCACTTCAGTAAAAACCACCATAACGGGGATTGTACCTTTCGGCGGGACAGAGCCTTCCTTTACTTCCTTAAACTGTTTCAGCAAGTCTTCTTTGGGAAGGGTTCTCAATTCTTCGTTTGACACCAGTCTTCCGGCGGATACCTCCATGGTTACCACTGCTTTTCCGGCCTTGTTGTAGACCGTTCCCCTTACCTTTTTTATCGTCTGCGGTTCTTCGGAAGAGTTTTTGATTTTTCCCTCGATAACAAAGATTCTTCCTGATTGCTCGTTGTCGGTAAAGGTGCCGTTAAGATTCTCCACCTTTAGAGGCGACTCGCTTTGTTTCGCAAAGCCCCGGGTAAAGGGTTCAAGCGCGCCGCTTAGATAAAGGATTGCGCCTCCGCCGTATAAAAGAACGGATATCAAGACAAGCACAAGCCATTTAAGCTTCCCCCCCCTCCGGGCGGTTGCGGCCAGGGCCTCCTCTTCTTTTTCAGCGTTTTTTCTAAAAACCTCGGCTGTCACTTCGGCGGCCTCTTGTTTTTCCGCTTTTTCAGCCGCGCCGAAAGGAGCGGCCTCTTCCTTTTCCGGAACTTCTCCTTCAAAAACTTCTTCTTCAAAAGGAGGGTGGGCGGGGGTGGCGGGAGGGGTGAGGGGGGTGTGGGCTGTTTCCTCCGGGCTTTCCTGCGCCGTTACCTCTTTTTCCGGGGTTTCTTCTTTTTCCCACTCTACTTCCCACTCTTTTTCGGAAGGCGGCGGGGAAACCGCGGCTTCTTTTTTTTCTTCCTCAAAACTTATCTCTTCTTCTTCTTTTTTAAAGGAAGGTTTTTCCTCGAAAGAAGGTTTTTCCTCTTCAAAACTGAAGCCGAAATCCTCCTTTTCCGCAAAAGTTTCCCTTGAAGGCGGTTCAGCGGGTTTTTCTTCTTTTCCGGCTGTTTTTTCCTTTTCCCACTCCACCTTCCATTCCTTTTCAAGGTCAAGGCCGGTTTCAGGGGTGGGCGGCGGGATTTCTTCTTTAAAGCTTACTGCCGGCGGTTTCTCTTCTTTAATGGGCGGCGGCGGGGTGGCCTGTTCTTCCCTCTTTACAATAAACAGGTGCCCGCATTTCGTGCATTTGACCTTTACGCCTTTTTTCCCGACCTTTGAGTCGTCAAGACGATATTTCGCAAGACACCTTTCGCACTGGATAATCAATACCGAACCCCTCTTATAAAGATTTTCCGTACAACTCTAACATACCGGGGCATAAAATTCAAGCATGCCGCTTGACAATGGAACGCAACCGAATATATGCTAAGCTAAAAAATAGAGAGCGCCGGATGCCAGAACTCAAACCAATAATCTCCCCCCGGAAGATTTCTCAAACGGTAAGGCGGCTTGCCAGAGAGATTGAGAAAGACTATGCCTCCAAAACCCCGGTCCTTATCGGCGTTTTGAAGGGTTCTTTTGTATTTCTCGCTGACCTTATAAAGGAACTTGCCATGCCGCTTGAGATAGATTTCATACGCGCCGCATGCTACGGGATGAATGACGTTCCGTCCGGAAGGGTCTGCATCGCAAAAGATATAGAGACGGATATAGAAGGAAGGGACGTCATAGTCGTTGAGGATATAGTTGACAGGGGCGCCACAATCAGAGGCGTTATGGACTATCTTAAAAGGAAGAAACCTTCAACAATCAAACTCTGCGCCCTTCTTCTGAAAGACGGCGGCAGGTCCGTCAGGGTTGATTATCTGGGCGCAACCGTCGGGGAGGGATTTGTCGTGGGTTACGGCATGGATTACAAGGAAAAATACAGGAATATCCCGGGCATCTGCGTTATAGACATCAAAAGCGGAGATTAAAATGGGCCTGCCGCGCATAATTAAATCCCTCCTGAAAAAGGGGGCATACCCGGAAGCCCCCGGAAGCGTTACGCTCCTGCAGACGCATATCTCATATCTTTTAATGACGCCCCTTTTTGTCTATAAGATAAAAAAGCCGGTTAATTTCGGTTTCCTGGATTTTACAACCCTGAAAAAAAGGCTCTATTTTTGCAGGGAAGAGGTCAGGTTAAACAAGAGGCTTGCCCCCGGGGTTTATATCGGGGTTGTGCCGGTTGTAAAACAAAAAAACGCCTTTAAGATGGAAGGGAAAGGGGCGGCCGTTGAATACGCGGTCAAGATGAGAAGGCTAAAGCAGGAGAATATGCTTGATTTTATGATTAAAAACGAGCGGATTGCGCCTTCTGTGATAAAAAAAGTGGCGCGCGCGGTCAGCGGTTTTCACAAAAAGGCCGGGTCATCCCCGGCCATTTCGAAGTTCGGGAATTTAAAAGTGGTCAGAAAGAATACGGAAGAAAATTTCGCCCAGGTTCTGCCGTTTATAGGGAAAACGATAAGCGATTTCAGATACCGGGAGATAAGGGGCTATACAGGGGATTTTATCGTAAAAAACGCAGGCCTCTTTAAGGAAAGGCAAGAAAAGGGTTTTATCAGGGACTGCCACGGAGACATACACTCCGAGCATATATCGGTTACGGACGGCATAAATATATTTGACTGCATAGAGTTCAACAGGAGGTTCAGGTATTGCGATACGGTTTCGGATGCGGCGTTTTTATCCATGGACCTTGATTTCAGGGGAAGGGGGGATCTTTCCAGGGTATATGACAGGGCATATTTTTCCTCTTCACCGGACAGGAAGGGGGACAGGAAAGGGCGCGCCTTGCTTAACTTCTATAAATGCTACCGCGCCTTTGTAAAAGGGAAGGTTGAAAGTTTCAGGCTCGTTGAACCGGAGGAGACCGAAGAGGATAAAAAAAACGCGTTTTTGAACGCAATCCGGTTTTTTCATCTCTCGCATCTCTACGCAAGAGGCGGATACAGGCCCGCCCTTATTGTTGTCTGCGGGCTTGTTGGAACCGGCAAGAGCACCCTCTCCGGCGCCCTGAAGGATAAAACAGGCATGTGCCTTCTCTCTTCGGATATTGTAAGGAAAAGGATATTTTCAATACCAAATGACCGGCACATATACGAACGCTTCGGCAGGGGCATATATTCCGAGGGGGCGACGGAGAGGACCTACGCGGCCCTTCTCAGGGAGGGGCAAAGGCTTCTTGAAAGCGGCCGTTCAGTCATACTGGACGCGGCATTCTCAAAGAGAAGGTATCTTGAGGGCGCAAAGAAGGCCGCGGAAAAGTGCGGGGCCTTTTTTTTCGTCATTGAATGCGGGGCCTCCGGGGATACAGTCAAAAAAAGGCTCAGGAAAAGATCTATGGAGAAAGGGGCGGTTTCGGACGCGACATGGGAAATTTATAAAAAGCAGAAAGTGTCTTTTGAGAGGATAATATCGCCGGATATGACGGCCTATACGGAAAATCCCCCGGAAATCCTTTCCGGGGAAGCGGTAAAAAAGCTCTTTACGGAAAGGCCGCGGCAGTCAATAAAATAGTTGAGGGGGATGCCCCTCCTGTGATTTAATTAACAGCCATGAAGGGTATTTTATCAGTTGTCCTTGTAAGCGGCGGCATGGACAGCGCCGTAACCGCGGCCATTGCCGCGAAGGAAGGCCCGGTCGCGTTTTTGCACGTAAACTACGGACAGAGGACCGAAAAAAGGGAACTCTCCGCATTTAACGCTATCGCGGATTTTTACGGGGTGGAAAAAAGGCTCGTTTGTAATCTGGATTATCTAAAGGATATAGGCGCGAGCGCCCTTACCGACCAATCTATAGATGTCCCGCAGGGCGACCTTTCAAGGAAAGATATCCCCCCGACTTACGTCCCTTTCAGAAATGCGCAGATGCTGTCAATTGCCGTTGCGTGGGCCGAGGCCATAGGGGCAAAAAATGTCTGCATAGGCGCGGTTGAGGAGGACAGCTCCGGATATCCGGACTGCAGGGGCGAGTTTTTCAAGGCATTTGAAAAGGCGGTTTCCTCAGGCACAAGACCGGAAACCGGCATAAAGATTGTAACTCCCGTTATACACCTGAAGAAACATGAGATTGTAAAAAAGGGTTTTGAACTGAAAGTGCCTTTCCACCTTACATGGTCCTGCTACAGCGATTCCACCATTGCCTGCGGCGGGTGCGATTCGTGCCTGCTTCGGCTTAAAGGTTTTGCAGGGGCCGGATTCAAAGACCCGATACCATACAGGGCTGAAAAACCGGAGGGGACTTCTTTGTAAACTTGTGCTGAACCCTGTGCTGAACTTGTTTCAGTATTGTTTCAGCATCTGAAAGTTTTTGAAAAGAGGAGGGAAAATTGACCTTTCAGGAATTTTTGAAACAGAAAAAGGGAATAGACCCAAAGGGTATGAATCTGGCGGAACTCATGGATGAGTATTACGACGAATACCTGGAGTTCATGCGCGGTAAAAAGGACGGATGCTCAAGATAGCGGGCATCCCATTCATGGAGGCGGGAATGGCGCCCACCATGGGTAATAGGGCCAGTAATAAGGCCAGTAAGGGTCGTAGTGGGGATAATACCACCACGGCGCGGCTTCCTGGTATTCAGACTCGTAGATGGGTTCAAAAAGATGCATCTCAAGCGGCGTAACCACCGGATAGGGGTAATCCATCTTCCCGACCTTTTTTTTCTCGATACCCTTGATGATTCCCGCGACGGTTATCATCTTGTCTTGCCGGTAAATAAATGTATCAAGATATCCCGATGCCTCTATAAGGAACCTGCCCCCGCCGTCTTCGGCGGTATTTGTCGGGGTGTGGGTTTTTGTAAGATGCGTTTTAAAAACCTCTATAACCGTCTTATCCTCCAGGTTTTCAACCGTAAGTATTATGCCTCCCCATATAACCTTCTTATTTGTATATTTTTCAGGGGAGGACTGCACCTGGGGAAGAGAGGCCTCTTCTTTCACCTCCTTAAGCACCTCATTTGAAATAACCGAGGCGCAGCCGGTTAAGATTATCAGGGCCGGGAGGATTAGGACAAGAAGTTTCGATTTCATTAATCTTCTCCTCTCCGGTTATGTTTGCAATACCCACATGACCCGTCCGACTATTGCTATTGATCCCGTCGGCGCTTCAATGGCGGGGGAGGAAGGATTGTCTGTTTTCAAAATATATTTGTTTATTCCGAGAAAGACGCGGCGCACCATTGCATGCCGGCCAGAGGTGCGCAGGACATAAATCTCGCCGTCTTTAATCTCGCGCCCCTTGAATGCGAGCCCCACTATGGCGCCTTCCTTGATGGTAGGGGCCATGCTGTTATCGCGGACCTTAAGCCCCAGAGGCGCCTTCTCGGAAAATTCGTATGGCAGATGGAGAGATTGCACGATGCGCCGATAGGTCTCGTTGTGGGGATCTGCCGCGAGTTCGAGCGGGAAGACGTTTATAAAGAGGAGTTCTTCCGGCTTCCCTCCGGGCGGCGCAAAAGTTTTATACGCGAGGGCATCCCACTCTTTTATGTCTTCTCTTGCAATCGGTATCCTCCCCTCGCCCGAATAGAGGGCGGTTTCCTTTTCCCCTTCGCCCGAGAGAAACCATGCTGAATTCAAATTAAAAAGTTTGGCTATTAAACTTGTGGTGGTCTGCGGGGGAACGGTCTTTCCGCTTTCCCATAAACTGACAGTCCCTTTTGACACGCCTATATTTTGAGCAAAGGCCTCCATGGTCAAGCCTGCATCTTTTCGCACTTGCCTGATCCGTTCAGAGAGGGGTTGTTTATTCATTAAACTTTTCTTCTTGACATAGTTTAAAATCTAAACTATAATTATTCCCGTCACCCCGTGGAAGCGAGGCCGGGAATGGAAAAATCACATAAACAAACCAACTTAAGAAAAATGCGTCCCGCAAAGTCTACGTGGGGGCAAGTTTTGCGAAAGCATAACATGGGAACAAGATATGGTCAATAGGGTGTATTGTTTTGAGGCGGCAGCAATTATCGTTGAGCGGAGAACGGTAATGGAAGATATCGCCAAAGGGGAGGGTTACGAAGCGCTTGAAGGGAGCATCCGGCGCTTCATCAATCGCATTCCCTCGTAAGAAAGTGGAAAGAAAAGCCAGCGATTGCTTTTCTGCCGATCCAGAATGAGTATAAAATATTCAGAAATTCTTGAAAGGATGAAGCGCACTGCCAACTTTAAAAACAATTCGCAGTTATCGAGGTCCCTCGGCATAACGCCGCAGGCGCTTTCAAATTGCAAGAAAAGGGGGATAATCCCCGCTTATCTGATAATAAAATTTGCCGGTATCTACTCTACGTCCGTGGACTGGCTCCTTACAGGGGAGGGAAAAAGCGAGGCGGCCCGCCTTGCTGCGAGGCAGGCGGCCCCCTGCGGAAGGGAGGCTGAGAAAAGACTTTTGACCATTTCCCCTTTGTCCCCCGAGGAGTTGGTTTATGTGGAAAAACTTCTGAAGGTCATGCGAAGCCCGGACAGGTCCGCAGTTTCTGTTCTCATGTGGACTTTAGACGCATTCTTAAAAGCCGTGGAAGAAAATGAATAGAGGGGAAACCCTTTTGCCCAGCCGGCAGAACTCCCTTTCAAAAAGCCATCGTCCGTTTCCCCTGTATTTCTACCCCTTTTCCGCCGATTGTTTCCTTGACATATCCGCCTTTTTATATTTTGATTATACTGCGATTTTAAACCATTTTTAAGGAACGTCAATGACAGGGTCGGATAATATCACGGAACTTGAGGCAAAAAGGCTTGCCCCCTATGCCGTAAAGAGCAAATTTTCACGGGGGAGAAGGTATCCGGAGCCGGAGCATCCCTTCAGAACGGCCTTTCAAAGGGACAGGGACAGGATAATCCACTGCAATGCCTTCCGGAGGCTCGAATACAAAACCCAGGTATTCGTATACCACGAAGGAGACCATTACAGGACCCGCCTTACCCATACAATCGAGGTTGCGCAGATATCCCGCACAATCGCGAGGGCGCTCGGTTTAAACGAAGACCTTTCAGAGGCCATAGCGCTTGCCCATGACCTGGGGCACCCGCCTTTTGGCCATACGGGGGAGAGGGTCTTGAATAAACTCATGGCCGGATGCGGCGGTTTTGAGCACAACTCGCAGAGTCTTAAGATAGTGGAAGAACTGGAAACGCGCTATCCCTCCTTCAGGGGCCTCAATCTCACATGGGAGGTAAGGGAAGGGATAATAAAGCACAACTCTTCCCACGACAGGCCCATTATGTCCGGTGAATATGAAAAAGACAAGGCCCCTTCCCTTGAGGCGCAGATTGTCGATATCGCGGATGAGATCGCTTACAACAACCATGACATAGACGATGGATTGTCTTCCGAGATGCTTGTCCCTGAAGCCCTTATGGCCGCCGAACTCTGGAATGAGAGTTTTGGCGAGGTTAAAAAGTCATTTCCGGAAGAGGATTTCAAGATATTAAAGTACCAGACAATATTGAGGATTATAAACAGGCAGGTAACCGACCTTGTTGATGTAACGCGTTCCGCAATTGAAGGCGCCGGGGTTGCGTCCGCGGAAGATGCAAGGGAAAGGGGAAAGTCCCTGGCGCATTTCAGCCCTGAGATGAAGAGGAAAAACAGCGAGCTTAAGGATTTTTTAGGGAGAAACCTCTATAAACATTACCGGGTTCTGAGGATGGCGAATAAGGCGGAGCGGATTTTAGAGGGCCTTTTTAAGGTATATTTAAAAGAGCCGAAATTGCTCCCGCCCCATTTTTCCTCCGAGATAGAAAGGGTCGGTAAAGAAAGGCTCATCTGCGACTACATAGCCGGGATGACGGACAGATTCGCGCTTGATGAATACAAAAAGCTCTTTGACCCCTACGAAAAGGTGTAAAGGCGGAAGAGGGGCGCCCTCCTCCTCAAATCTATTGACACAGAGTTTTTAGAGGTCTATAATTTCCTTTCTCTTTTTGATAAACTGTTTGTGTAGATTTATCTCTCTGAAGCGGTTATAATCCTCGCCCGGATTAAACGGATTAAGGCGCAAATTTCTCAGATGGCTTGAGGCAGTAACGGGAGAATTTTTCAATTTTTTATTTATAAAGGATGCCTCTTTCCATTCACGGGGATTTCGTTCTTAATCGGTTTTAGTCGGTTTTAGTTAGGGGGGAAAAGATGGAGATAAATTACTCAGAGATTATCGAAAGGATGAAAGACGCGGCCGGGCTCAAGAACGACTCGGCTGTGGCGAGGGTTTTAGGTGTAACGCCGCAGGCGCTCTCAAATTATAAAAAAAGGGGAAGGATGCCGACGAGCCTTATCATAAAGTTTGCGTCCGTCTTCGGCCTTTCTGTTGACTGGCTCCTTACAGGCAGGGGCCAGCAGATGCCGGGCGCGGAAAAGAGAAAAGGCTATATGGTGGCAAAAGAAGAGGGCGTCCCCTATGGAAAGGAGGCAGGGCTTAGAGAGGGCCTTGACCTTACGCCCTTAAGCCCCGATGAGATTATCTATGTGGGGAAACTCCTTAAGGTCTTGAGAAAGGCAGGCAGTTCAACCGTTACCGCCATGAGGTGGAATATAGACGCGTTTCTGAAGGCAACGGAATCGCCGGAAAAA
>Ga0209642_10002255_pt1 | contig 12722 bp, 12 predicted proteins | sample RifCSP19_2_FD_184025 | JGI IMG/M metagenome (GOLD analysis project Ga0209642, IMG submission 184025) | Soil microbial communities from Rifle, Colorado - Rifle CSP2_sed 19_2 (SPAdes) (version 2) | ecosystem: Environmental > Terrestrial > Deep subsurface > Rock core/Sediment | place: Rifle... | reverse complement strand
CTCGTCCACGGCAGGCAGCAGCACACCGCTCATCCCGTGCCAGAAGGTGATCGTTACCGGGCCGCCGGATGCCGCCGGGCCGCAGAGCACGGCCACCAGCAGCGCCGCGGCGACTGCCGTACGCGCAAGCAGCCTGGGTCTGACCATTGCCGGAACCTCCCCGCAGGGGAACTCCCCCAGATGTTCGCCGAGTGGGGGAGCCCTCCTCGTCGACCCCCCAGGTCTCGATGGGCGCGCTCAGGGATACAATCGGTTCAGCAGCCTCGGGAACGCGATGGTCTCCCTGACGTGTTCGATGCCGGCGATCCAGGCCACGGTCCGCTCCACGCCCAGTCCGAAGCCGGAGTGGGGCACGCTGCCGTAGCGGCGGAGATCCAGGTACCAGCGGTACACGTCCTTGGGCAGACCGTGCTCCTCGAGGCGGCGCTCGAGCAGCACTGGGTCGTGGATGCGCTGACCGCCGCCGATGATCTCCCCGTAGCCTTCCGGCGCGAGGAGGTCGGCGCCCAGCACGACCTCGGGGCGGGCGGGGTCGGGCTGCATGTAGAAGGCTTTGCACTGCGCGGGGTAGCGGTGCACGAACACCGGCCGGTCGAACCCCGAGGAGATCAGCGTTTCCTCATCCCCGCCGAAATCGTCACCCCATGCAGCGCCGCGTCCCGCGGCGCGTAGGAGGTCAATCGCTTGGTCGTACGAGATCCTCGGAAACGGAGGCCGAACAGTCTCCAGCTTGCTCACATCGCGCTCCAGCACGTCAAGCTCCATCCGCCGCCGTTCCAGGACGCGGGCGACGAGTTCGCTCACGAGGGTCTCCGCCACCACCATGTACTCGTCCATCGTCATGTACGCTGCTTCCGGCTCGACCATCCAGAATTCGATGAGGTGCCGGCGCGTCTTCGACTTCTCCGCGCGGAACGTCGGGCCGAAGCAGTAGACGCGGCCGAACGCCGCCGCGGCGGCCTCATTGTAGAGCTGGCCGGACTGCGCCAGGTAGGCCCGTCCAAGATCGAAATAGCTGGTCTCGAAGAGCGTCGTCGTCCCTTCCACCGCCGCGGGGGTGAGGATCGGGGTATCCACCCGGAGGAAGCCCTGTCCGTCGAGGAAGTCGCTGATCCCCCGGATCACCTCGGCGCGGATGCGCATCAGCGCGTGCTGGCGGCGGCTGCGCAGCCAGAGATGCCGGTGGTCCATGAGGAACTCGACGCCGTGCTCCTTCGGCGTGATCGGGTAGTCTTGCGCGCGCTGGACGACCGTGAGCCCGCGCAGGCTGAGTTCGACCCCGCCGGGAGCGCGGCGGTCCTCGCGGAGCGTGCCGCGCACGATGATGGAGGATTCCTGCGTGAGGTCGCCGGCCGCGTCGAACACGCCGTCCGGCACGTCGTCACGGACCAGGACGCCCTGGATGACTCCGGTGCCGTCCCGGATCAGCAGAAAGTGGATCTTGCCGCTGCTGCGTTTGTGGTAGAGCCAGCCTCTGACCTCGACCTCCTCTCCGGCGTGACGGAGGGCGTCCTCGATGCGGATCAGCATAGGAACTCTCTTTCGGCGAATGCGCGGGGTTTCACCTTGCCCGGTTCAGGGTCTGCGTGTTATACTCACCGTGCCGCGTGCAACGCGCGTGCTGGTTTCGATTTACCGGCCGCTTCCGGTCGGAGGCGGAGTGAGTGGGTAGCAGGTGGGGCCCACTCTTTTTTATGGTCGGGACGATGAAGCGCAGTGACATCGTGAGCGAGGTGGGGATGCTGCTTCAGCCCATTACACGTTCGATGGGCCTGGAGACGGTGGACCTGCAGGTGGCAGGGGAAGCGCAGCGCACGGTTCTCCGGGTGCTGGTGGACCGTCCGGACGGCGGCATCACCGTGGAGGAGTGCGCGAAGGTCAGCGAGGCGCTCGGACGCCAGCTGGACCTCTACGACTTCTTCCCGCACGCCTACACCCTGGAGGTGTCCTCTCCGGGGTTGGACCGGCCGCTCCGGACGGACGAGGAGTTCCGGCGGTTCGCCGGGCGGCGCGCAGAGGTCGTGGCCTCGGAGCCGGTCGGTGGGCAGCGCCGCTTTCGGGGGATGTTGCTCGGCGTGGTCGGTGATGCCGTGGTCTTGCAGGTGGAGCAACGGCAGGTGCAGATCCCGAAGGCGCAGATCCAGCAGGCGCGGCTTGTCGTGCAAATGGATGACCTGCGGGCGGATCTCCAACGGTGACAGGGTGATCGAATGAACGTCGAGTTGATGAAGGCCCTCGAGCAGATCGAGGAAGAGAAGGGCATCAGCAAGGACGTCATCATCGAGGCGATCGAGGCCGCCTTGCTGTCCGCCTACAAGAAGAACTACGGCGCCTCCGCGCAAAACATGCGCATCGAGGTGGAGCGCAGCACGGGGGAGATGCGCGCGTACCAGATCCGGACCGTGGTCGAATCGGTCGAGGACGAGGCCACCCAGATCGCCCTGGAGGAAGTCCGGGAGTGGGATCCGACCGCGCAGGTGGGCGAGATGGTCGAGATCGAGGTCACGCCGCGGGACTTCGGGCGCATCGCTGCGCAAACGGCCAAGCAGGTCGTCGTGCAACGGCTGCGCGAGGCCGAGCGCGACCTCGTCTACAAGGAGTTCCGGGACCGCGAGGGCGATATCGTCACGGGCACCGTCCAGCGCATCGAGCGGAAGAACGTCTACCTCGACCTCGGCCGGATCGAGGCCGTGCTGCCCCCGACGGAGCAGATCCCCCGCGAGAGCTACCGCCAAAGCGAGCGCATCAAGGCCTACGTCGTGGAAGTGCGCCAGGGCACGCGCGGCCCGCAGATCGTCGTGTCCCGCACGCACCCGGGGCTGCTGAAGCGCCTCTTCGAGCTCGAGGTGCCCGAGATCTACGAGGGGATCGTCGAGATTAAGGCCATCGCCCGCGAGGCCGGCGGCCGCAGCAAGTTCGCCGTGGCCTCGCGCGACAAGAACGTCGACGCGGTGGGCGCCTGCGTGGGGCCGAAGGGGACGCGCGTGCAGGCCATCGTCGATGAGTTGAAGGGCGAGAAGATCGACATCGTGTCCTGGAACGCCGACCAGGCGATGTTCGTGGCCGGGGCCCTGTCGCCGGCGAAGGTCTCCCGCGTCCAGATCGACGAGGCGACGAAGACCGCGCTGGTCATCGTCCCGGACAACCAGCTCTCCCTGGCGATCGGGCGCGAGGGGCAGAACGCACGTCTGGCGGCCAAGCTGACGGGATGGCGCATCGACATCAAGAGCGAGATGCAGATCAAGGAGATCGAAGCGAAGAAGATCTTCGCGGATCTGCCAGAAGAGGTCGCGGAGATCGTCGAGGCGCCGGCGGCCGCGACTCCGGAGTCCGAGACGCCGGCCCCTGAGATGACGGAGACGCACGCGTCGGCTGATTCAGAGGTGGCCGCCGCGGAACCTGACGCGGGAGAGGCGGAGCAGGACCGGAAAGAGCGGGGCGAACCGGAGCTCGTGGAATCGGAGTCGGATGCCTAAGGTACGAAGGGTGCCCGAGCGCACCTGCGTCGCCTGTGGACGGGTGCGCCCGAAGCGAGAATTGGTGCGCATCGTGCGCACGCCCAACGGTGAGATCAAGGTGGATCTCACGGGTAAGGTCTCCGGCCGCGGGGCGTACGTCTGCCCTGAGCCGCCGTGCGCGGAGCGCGGCGTGAAGGAAGGACGGCTCCAGCACGCGCTGGAGACGCCGGTGCCGGAGATGTTGGTCGAGGACCTGCGCAAAGCAGTCGCCGTGGCGGCCGCGGGCCGTCGCTAGCAGGGACGGGAGGATCGCGGAACGGATGCGAGTGCATGAGCTGGCCAAGGAGTTGGGGTTGTCGAGCAAGGCGGTGATGGACATCCTGGCCGGCCTCAAACTCCAGATCAAGAGCCACAGTAGTTCGCTGGATGAGGCAACGGTGGAGCGGGTGCGCCGCCAGGCGAAGAGCAAGGCCGCGCCACAGCCGGCTGCCCCCGCGCCGACAGGACCGGTGCGCGTGGCGAAGACGCCGACGGGTGAGCGCATCCTCGGCATGCGGAAGATCGTGCTTCCACCGCCTCCGCCGCCCGCGCCGGAGCCGCAGCCTGAAGCCGCCGCTCCCGCGGCCTCCGTTGCTCCCGTGCAGTTTCCACCGCCGGTCGAGACGCCCAAGGCGCCTCCCCTTGCGGAGCCCGCCGTCCCAGCCGCCCCTCCGGCTCCCGGTGTGAAGCCGAAGGCGCCGGAAGAGCCGCGCAGAATCATGGTCAAGCCTGCGGAGACGCCGCAGATCGTGCGTCCGACACCCAGGCCGCAGCCGTCGCCGCCTCAACGCGACATGCGTCCGCAGCAGCGGCCGGGACTTCCTGGTCATGCCGGGAGGCCCATGCGCCAGATGCCGCCGCGGCAGGCCCCGCGCGGTCCGGCTCCCGCGCAGCCACGTCCGGCGGCCGAGCCGGGCGCGCCTCCGGCCGCCGGGGTCACGCCCGCCCCGGGGACCCCGGTCCCGACACCTCAGCCACCGCAGTTCCCGAAGCGGCGGGAGCGGCATCTGCCGCCACCGCCGCTTCAGCAGCCCGTCGCAGCGCCGCCGGCGGTTCCGGCGCAGATCGACCTCTCCGGTCCTCTCACGGTGGGTGAGTTGGCCGGCAGGCTGGAGCTGCCGGCAGGAGAGATCGTCAGGCGTCTCCTGGAGCAGGGCATCCTGGCCGGCATCAATCAGCAGATCCCCCTACAGGCTGCGGCGAAGGTGGCCGAGGCGTTGGGTTCGTCTGTGCGCAAGCCTGACGGTGCTGCGCAGGGTGCACTGGCCGCCCCGAAGCGTCTGGAGGTCGGCCGCGGCGAAGAGGCCCAGCTCCGCGCTCCGGTCGTCACGATCATGGGCCACGTCGACCACGGTAAGACGTCGCTGCTGGATACGATCCGGAAGACCGATGTGGCCGCGCGCGAGTTCGGCGGGATCACCCAGCACATCGGTGCGTCGAGCGTCGACCTGGACGCCCGGCGCATCGTATTCGTCGATACACCCGGCCACGAGGCGTTCACCACACTCCGTGCACGCGGGGCCCAGGTCACCGACATCGCCGTCCTCGTCGTGGCGGCCGACGACGGGGTCATGCCTCAGACGCTGGAAGCGATCAACCACGCACGAGCGGCGAAGGTGCCGATCATCGTCGCCATCAACAAGGTCGATCTGGCCCAGGCCAACCCCGACCGCGTGAAACAGCAGCTCTCCGACCAGGGCCTGATGCCGGAGGACTGGGGCGGAGACACCGTCACCGTCCCGGTGTCCGCCCGCACAAAGCAGGGCGTGAAGGAACTGCTCGAGATGATTCTCCTGGTGGCCGATCTGCAGGAGTTGCGCGCCAATCCGAACCGGCCGGCGCGCGGGACGATCCTGGAGGTGAAGCTCGACAAGGGCCGCGGCCCCGTGGCCACCGTGCTCGTGCAGGAAGGGACGCTGCGCACCGGCGATGCGGTCGTGACCGGTGAGTCCTACGGCCGCGTCCGCTGGATGGTGAGCGACCGCGGCGAGCGGCTCAGCGATGCCGGCCCGTCCACGGCGGTCGAGGTGGTCGGGCTGGACAGCGTCCCGGCGGCGGGTGACCTGCTCGAGGTCGTGCGCGACGACAAACTCGCCAAGGCCGTCGCCGAGGAGCGGCGGGAGCGGCGGAAAGCCGTCGAATTCGCGGCGGCACGCCCCGGCGGCATGGAGGAGATGTACGCTGAGGCCGGGCCGAAGGAGCTGCGCCTGATCATCAAGGCCGACACGCACGGCTCGAGCGAGGCGCTGAGCGCCTCGCTCCAGCGCCTGGCCACGCCCGAGGTCGGCGTCTCCATCCTGCACACCGCAGTGGGGAATGTCACGGAGTCAGACGTCATGCTCGCCGTGGCCAGCCGCGCCGTGATCATCGGGTTCAACGTGCGGCCGGAGGGCGCGGTGCGCAAGCTGGCCGAGCAGGAGCAGATCGAGATCCTGACTTACCGCATCATCTACGAGACGCTCGATGACGTGCGCAACCGGTTGCGCGGATTCCTGGCGCCCAAGAAGCGCGAGGTCTCCCTGGGCCAGGCCGAGATCCGGCAGACCTTCACGATCTCCAAGGTGGGAACCGTGGCGGGCTGCTACGTCGCACAGGGTGCGATTCCGCGGTCGGCCAGTATCCGCGTCATCCGCGACGGGGTGGTCGTCCACGAGGGGAAGATCGCATCGCTCCGGCGCTTCAAGGAAGACGTGCGCGAGGTGACCGAAGGCTTCGAGTGCGGCATCGGTCTGGAGCGATTCAACGACGTCAAGGTCGGGGACATCCTCGAGGCGTACGAGATCCGCGAGGAACCCGCCTAGCTGTCTGCGAGCGTAGCGAAGCAATCCCACTCCAGAGTGGAGGAGATTGCCTCGTCGCTGCGCTCCTCGCTGTGACAGATGAGCCATGATCGTCGGCGTGCTGCGCCTGGAACTCAGCCTGCCCGGCAGCGCGAGCTTGAAGGACAAGCGCCGCGTGCTGCAGAGCCTGCTTGACCGCCTGCACCAGCAGTTCAACGTCGCGGCGGCGGAGATCGATCACCAGGACGATCGCCGCCGGGCGGAGATCGCTGTGTCCTGCGTGAGCAACGAAGGCACCCACGCGAACCGCATCCTCTCGCGGGTCCTCGCCGTTGTCGAACGCGAGGCGGATGTCGTGCTCACCGGAGTGGAGATGGAGTTGCGCTGATGACCCACCGTCCGGAGAGAGTGGAGGGATTCATCAAGGAAGAGCTCAGCCGGATCATCCAGCGCGAGGTGCGGGATCCGCGGATCGGCTTCGTCTCGATCACGGACGTCGAGGTGAGCGCGGATCTGCGGCACGCCCGGGTGTTCGTCAGCGTGCTCGGCGATGCGGAAGCGAAGGCGGTCACGATGGACGGGCTGCGGTCCGCGCTGGGCTACATCCGGCGGGAGCTCGGCGGCCGGCTGCGGATGCGCTACACGCCCGACATCACCTTCAAGCTGGACGAGTCCATCGAGCGCGGCGCCCGGGTGAACAAGCTCCTCGGCGACGTGGCGAAGGAGTCGCATGCCCACCATTCCAGAGACGATCGCGGGGATCCTGAAGAGCAGTCCTGACGCCTTGATCGTCTGTCACCTCGGCCCGGACGGCGACTGTCTGGGCGGCGGGCTGGCGCTGGCCCTGGCCTGTGAGGCTGTGGGCGTCCGGGCGACCGTGGGGAGCGCCGACGGCGTGCCCGAGGCCTACGCCGTGCTGCCCGGGGCCTCGCGGATCATCACGGCGCCACCGGCCGACACGCGCTTCAGCGTGGGCGTTGCGGTGGAGTGCAGCACCCTCGACCGTGCGGGAAACTTCGCCGACGCCCTCCAGCGCAGCCGCACGTTGATCAACATCGACCATCATCTCAGCAACGCCGGCTACGGCAACATCGTGTACTGGGACACGTCCGCGGCCGCGGTGGGAGAGCAGGTTCATGAGATCCTCGGCGCCATGGGCGTGCCGCTGACCGCAGCCATCGCCCAGTGCCTGCTCACCGCCATCGTCACCGACACCGGCAGCTTCCGCTTTCCCAACACGACCCCGAAGACGCTGCGGCTGGCCGCCGACCTCATGGACCTCGGCGCCTCGGTGCACGCCGTGGTCGAGCGCGTCTACGAGACGCGCACCCCCGGGTCGCTGCGGTTGACCGGCGCGGCGCTGCGCGAGCTGACGCTCTCCGCGGACGGACGCATCGCCTGGACGGTGGTCACCCCCGAGATGCTGCAGAAGACAGGGGCGCTGACGGAAGACACGACCGGGCTCGTGGGCATGCTGCGGCAGATCCGCGGGGTGAAGGTCGCGCTTCTCTTCGAGCTGACGCCGGCCGGCGTCCGCGTCGGCATCCGTTCGCGCGACGCCGTCCGGAGCAACGTCATCGCGGAAACGTTCGGCGGCGGCGGGCACAAAGGCGCCGCCGGCTTCACCGCCCAGGGCGAACTCGATGACGTCATCGCGCGTACCCTCGCCGAGGCGGAGAAGGAGCTGCGTGCCCACGCCTGACGGGATCCTCAACGTCCTCAAGCCCGTCGGGATGACCTCTCACGACGTGGTCGACGCCGCGCGGCGCCTGGCCGGCACGCGCCGTGTGGGTCATGCGGGTACGCTGGATCCGGGGGCCGCCGGCGTGCTCGTCCTCGCGATCGGCCGAGCCACCCGGATCGCCGGGTTCGTCGCCGAGACCGACAAGGAGTACGTCGTCGAGATCACCTTCGGGCGCGCCACCGACACCGGTGACGCGTATGGGGCGACCGTCGCCGAGCGGGCGGCCGCGGTCACAGAGGAGACCCTGCGCGACATCCTCCCGCGGTTCATGGGAGTGATCGAGCAGATTCCCCCGATGGCCTCGGCCGTTCACCACGAAGGCCGTCGTCTGTATGAACTCCACCGGGAGGGGACCGCGGCCCAGGTTCCCCCGCGGCAGGTCACCATCCACAGCCTCGACGTTCTCGACGCCCCGGGCGGGATGCCTCCGCGTGCGCGGCTGCGCGTGGGTTGCTCGAAAGGGACCTACATCCGGGGGCTCTGTCACGACATCGGGGAAGCGCTGGGCACGGGGGCCTACGCCTCATTCATGGTGCGCACCCGGGTCGGACAGTACGGCCTCGCCGACGCCCACACGCTGGAGGAGCTCGCCGCGCACAAGGACGCGGGCACGCTGGCCGACGTCATCGAGGACGCGGACCGTGCCCTCGGTGATCTGCCGGTCGTGGACCTGACGCCGCAGCAGCGCGCGGCCGTGCTCCACGGTCAGGGGGTGCCGCTGTTCAAGGTTGCGCACTGGCAATCGCTGATCCAGGCGAAGGTGGTCCGGCTCCGCGACGCGCAGGGCCTCGTGGCACTCGCCCGCGTTGAGCAGGGTGTGCTCAAACCGTTCAAAGTGCTCCGGGACGCGTAGTGATGGAGATCCTCCGCGGATTCCCCCAACGTCCGCAGCCTCCCGCGCCGGGGGTGATGGCCCTGGGGACGTTCGACGGCATGCACCGGGGACACCAGGCCCTGCTGGGCGAGACCGTCCGCCGCGCCGGGGAGCGGGGGGCGCCCAGCGCCGCGGTGACGTTCGACCCCCACCCGCTCCAGGTGATCGCCCCGCCGCCCGAGCCATTCCTCCTGACCACGCTGGACGAACGCCTCGAGCTGCTTGCCACGCTCGGGCTCTCCGCCACCTATGTCATCCATTTCGACGAGGCGTTCCGTCGGCTCAGCGCGGAGGAATGGGTTGACTTGCTTCGTGCGCGGGTCGGGATGGCAGAAGTGGTCTGCGGCGCGAACTACACCTTCGGCCGCGACCGGGGTGGAAACGTGGAGCGGCTTTGCACGCTCGCCGCCGCCCGTGGGTTCGGCGTGCACATCGCCGGGCAGGTGCACGTCGGCGGGACCCTCGTGAGCAGCACACTCATTCGTCGCCTGATCCGCATGGGCGACGTGCAGGAGGCGGCGCGTTTCCTGGGACGATGGTATGCTCTGGAGGGGACGGTGGAGCGCGGCGATGCGCGCGGCCGGACGCTGGGCTTTCCAACGGCGAACCTGGCGATCACAGAAGAGAAGCTCCTCCCTGGAGCAGGCATCTACGCCGCGTTCGCCCGAACGGAGGCGGGCGTGCACCAGGCGGCGGTCAGTGTGGGAACCCGGCCGACGTTTGGCCCGGGCGCGCTGACCGTGGAAGCCTATCTGCTGGACTTCAGCGGCGACCTCTACGGGCAGACGATGCGGTTGCGGTTCGTCCAGCGGCTCAGGGAGGAAATCGCCTTCACGTCGGAGGCCGCGCTCGTGCGGCAGATCCAGGATGATGTGGCCGAGACGCGACGGGTGCTGCCGGACGCCGCTCCGCCGGAGCCGGCCTGAGACTGCCCCCTGTCGAACAAATCGTGATAGAATAGTCTGTACGCGAAACGCACCTGGCTGGGAGGTCCGTGCCTCCGACGGCCCCTCGGCCTTGATGTTTTTCATGGAGGTGGATCGTGCCACTGCAGAAGACGAAGAAGACCGCGATCGTCGGTCAGCACCGTCGGCACGACAGCGACACCGGCTCCCCGGAAGTGCAGATTGCCCTGCTCACGGAGCAGATCACGCAGCTCACCGAGCATCTGGCCGCGCACAAGAAGGACGTGCACTCCCGGCGCGGCCTCTTGAAGATGGTCGGCAATCGGCGCCGCCTGCTCTCGTACCTGCAGCGCTCCGATCTGCCCCGGTACCGCCAGATCGTCGACAGCCTTGGCCTGCGCCGCTAGCCCCGTCCGCGCGTCCAGCGCCTCGGGGCGGCAGGTTCCGTGCGATCCGGAGCGGGATCTCCCGCTCCTTTCCATGTCTAGGCCGCATCCCGTAAGGAGGAATCCATGACTGAACCTACCACACACCGCGTCCAGCTCGAGGTGGCCGGCCGGCAGCTCACGTTCGAGACCGGCTGGCTGGCCCGCCAGGCCGGCGGCGCAGTTACCGTGCGCTATGGGGACACGATGGTCCTCGTCACGGCGACCGGGTCTGAGCAGCCCCGCGAGGGCATCGACTTCTTCCCGCTGACCTGTGACTTCGAAGAGAAGATGTACGCGGCCGGCAAGATCCCCGGGGGGTTCTTCAAGCGCGAAGGCCGGCCCGGGGAGAACGCCATCCAGTCTGCCCGCCTGATCGATCGCCCGATCCGTCCGCTGTTCCCCAAAGGCGCCCGCAACGACGTGCAGGTGATCGCCACCGTGCTCTCCGCCGACATGGAGAATGATCCCTCCATTCTGGCGATCAACGGGGCCTCCGCGGCGCTGACCATCTCGAACGTGCCCTTCGACCGCCCCATCGGCGCCGTGCGCATCGGGTTGATCGATGATGAACTGGTGGTGAACCCGCTCATCTCCGACCGGGACACGAAGAGCAGCCTCGACCTCGTCGTCGCGGCGAGCGAGGACGCGATCATCATGATCGAGGCCGGAGCGAACGAGGTGCCGGAAGCGCGCATCCTTGACGCCCTCGACCTGGCGCACCGCGAGATCCGCAAGATCATCGGCGTGCAACGCGAGCTGGCTTCGCTGGCCGCCAAGCCGAAGATGGCGATCACCGTGCCGGCCGTCGACGAGGAGCTGGCCGGTCAAATCCGGGCCCAGGCCCAACCCCTGATCCGGCAGGTCCTGACCCAGCCGGAGAAACTCATGCGGGAGGACGCGCTGCGTCAGGTTACGATGAGCGTGGCGCCCGCCTTCGTCGAGCAGCACCCCGAGCGCGAGAGAGAGATCGAGGACATCATCCAGGGGGCCATCCTGGAGGACGGGCGCCGGCCTGACGGCCGGGGCGTTCGTGACATCCGCCCGCTCCGGGCGACCGTCGGGTTGCTGCCGCGGGCGCACGGCTCGGGGCTGTTCCAGCGCGGGCAGACGCAGGTGCTCACCGTGGCTACGCTCGGCACCGGCGAAGATGAGCAGATTATCGACGATCTCACCCTCCGCGAGCGGAAGCGCTACATGCACCATTACAACTTCCCCCCCTTCAGCGTCGGCGAGGTCCGGCCGCTCCGCTCGGCGGGCCGGCGAGAGATCGGACACGGGCTGCTCGCGGAGCGCGCGCTCGAGCGCATGGTGCCGGAGGAGAGCGTCTTCCCCTACACCATCCGCCTCGTCTCTGAGGCGTTGGAGTCCAACGGCTCGACCTCGATGGCCTCGGTCTGTGGCTCGACGCTGGCCCTGATGGACGCAGGCGTCCCGATCAAGGCCCCGGTGGCCGGGATCTCCATCGGGCTGATCACCGGCGGCGACGGCCGCGTCGCGCTGCTCACCGACATCCAGGGGATCGAGGATGCGATGGGCGACATGGACTTCAAAGTCGCGGGGACCCGTGCCGGGGTCACCGCCCTGCAGTTGGACATCAAAATCAAGGGACTGCGCCGCGAGGTGCTGGCCCAGGCCATGGCGCAGGCCCGCGACGCCCGGATGACCATCCTCGACGTCATGGCCCAGGCCATCCCCGAGCCGCGGGCGAACCTCTCCCCATACGCGCCGCGGATCATCACCATCGAGATCAATCCCGAGAAGATCCGCGAGGTCATCGGGCCCGGCGGCAAGGTGATCAACAAGATCACCGCCGAGACCGGTGTGAAGATTGACATCGAGCAGGACGGCCGGGTCAACGTCGCCTCGGCCGACGAGGACGCCGCGCGCCGCGCGATCAAGATGATCGAAGATATCGTCCGCGAAGTGAAGGTCGGCGAGATCTACACCGGACGGGTGACGCGGCTGATGAACTTCGGCGCCTTCGTCGAGCTGCTGCCGGGGAAGGAAGGCCTCCTGCACGTCTCCGAGCTGGGCGACGGTGAGCGAGTCGAGCGCGTCGAGGACGCCGTGAAGGTCGGTGATGAGGTCACCGTCCGGGTCCGCGAGATCGACAACCTCGGCCGCGTGAATCTCACCAAGCGGCTCACACCCGGTCCCCAGGATGAGACGGCCCGCGAGGCGGCCCGCGGGCGCGGGCGCCAGGGCCCGCGGGGCACGAGCCGGGGGCGCGACGACGGGCGGCACCGCCGGCGGGAGCCGCGTCCCGACTCGCGGGGCCCGCGTCCGTAGTCGCTCGCCGTACCGGCAGGGTTCCTCCCCCGCGGGCGTAAATCCATAGGCCCAAGGATATGGACATCGATGCCTGACGCCATCACGAAGAGCGTGCTGCCCAACGGCCTCCGCGTCGTCACCGAGCGCATGCCCCACGTGCGCACGGCCGCGATGGGTCTGTGGGTAAACGCCGGCTCGCGCTACGAGGCGGTGAGCCAGCACG
>Ga0209642_10002253_pt1 | contig 12726 bp, 25 predicted proteins | sample RifCSP19_2_FD_184025 | JGI IMG/M metagenome (GOLD analysis project Ga0209642, IMG submission 184025) | Soil microbial communities from Rifle, Colorado - Rifle CSP2_sed 19_2 (SPAdes) (version 2) | ecosystem: Environmental > Terrestrial > Deep subsurface > Rock core/Sediment | place: Rifle... | reverse complement strand
TGGCCAGGCACTTACAAGGTAACACACTATGCCTAATAGATGGTATAACATCTGATATATATCAAACAGAACTTATGAAGGTTAAACATATTAAACCAAAATCCCAGGAATGGATTAAACTCATGTTTGGTATGTTATTTGGTGATGCTACTGCAGCCTTTATAGTGGGTGAAGAAGACGTAGGAAGTATAAACTATAAAGTATTAAGACAGGCACATGCCATGAATTTAGGGGCCATGGATTATAAGAACGCTGCAGTAAAGAGAGGAAACCAGTTTGAGGTATCTGCAGATAAGAACGTATTAGATACAGCATTAAAGTATACAGACGTGGTTCTAACTAAGATGGGAATAGAGTCTTTTGGTCACTATGAGAGGATTATATTACATACTGGAAGCCAGAAGATAATTAATGCCTACCAGGATTATTATAACTTCCATCCAAAACAAATAGAGGGCTCTAGAGCAGTTTTAACACAATATGGGAACACAACAGGCTGCAGCCTTCCACTAGTATTAAATCAAAAAGAGTTTAAAGGAAAGGCTTTAATGATAGGAATTACCATGGGGTTTGGAGTGGATATAGTGGAGATAGAAGTATAATGGGTCATATATGTCCAAATTGTTTTATGGCAGCACCACTCTTATTTAGATTTTGCCCAGAATGTGGTTTTGAAATGAAGGATTGTATTGAAAACGGGTGTGACCATTGTTGGTCAACAAGGAAAAAAATGATAAGAGATGCTAAAAAGAAGTGAAACCTAGACCAAGACGAGAACATAAAGAGGGTCAACATAGACAGAACGTAGAGATTAAGCGTAAAAAAGTAAAAGATTTTGTTAGTGAGAATCTTCACGAATATGCTCAAAGAGTTGCAAAAATGCCCCCAGATATTGCATTTGGATTATTCATGGAAGATTTAAGATATAAACAGAAAAACAATATTTGTTTGTTTTGTGATAAACAATTAGAGATATACGAGTCAAAGGCAGGTAATAGATATATGGCTAATGTAGACCACAGCCCACATCGGAAGGTTTATAAATGCTGTAATACATGGGGTGAGTATAATGGAACTAACTAAAGATGATTTTTATATAGTAGAAGATATGGGAAACTCATATCTTGGTATACCACTAGATGATATAAAACCAGACTTTGATAAAGAATTTGAACATAAAAGAGATGAAATATTATTTAATCAGAAAGTAGTACAAGATGCAAGAATAGCAATAAAAGAGTGCCCATTAGGATTATGTGCTTATTGTGCTGGTTTAAGATTAGCACTAGGAGATGAACCATGGAAATAAGATGTTTTCGTTGTGGTGAAGAAATGATAGAAACGAGAATAACACCGGTTGGAGAACTACCAAAAACAGAGGATTGGCCGATAAGTTTATATATAGTTCATCCATGGTCAATGAAGGATTGCCCTGTAGCAGACTATGTAATTCAAATAGGATATAAATTATGAAACTAATAAAAATACCAATATGTGAGTTTGGAAAGGATTTGGGTATAGATGATATTATAGAACGTGTTAAATATACAAAAGGAGATAAGAATAATATTGGTGATTCACCACAGGATTATGTTGAAATAGTAGTGAGGAAGAAATGATTAAAACATATTGTGATAAATGTGGAAAGGAGACAGAATTAAAAGAAATTGATGTATATGGTAATTTACATAATTTCAGGAGTTCTAGGTCTTTTTGTGCAGTTTGTTATGAGGAAAATAAAAATTTTATTAAGAAAATCATGGGGATAAGAAATGTTAGTAGGTAAATATGAACGTGGTGCAGTTGTAGAAGGTGATGTAGTTGGACAAGATATTATATTTGGTTCTAATTGTGTAGTAAAGGGAGAGATTCATTTAGGTAATAAGGTTGTAATTGGAAGCCTTGCCCTGGTAGAAGGAAAGAATATTACCATAGGTTCAGAAACCAAGATAATGCCATTTGCTGCTATTGGTTCTAATACGAGAATAGGTAAAAACTGTTTCATAGGCCCATACTTCTCAATGGCTAACGCAAAACACCCAGGCCCTAATGCCAAACTAGAGGAACTAATCATAGGAGATAACGTAATTGTAGGTACTCATACACTAATATGGCCTGGTATTAGAATTGGTAATAATGTTAAAATTAATATGGGTTCGGAAGTTAGAGCAGACGTTCCAACAGGAACACATATAAGGGGGAAGTGGCCAGAGGTATGTAAATGCAAATAGCAAAAATATTAGGGTTTGAATATAAACCATCCGAAAGAGATTTGGCAAATAAAATATTAGAAATAGCACATAAAGTAAACATTCTTATAGAAGACCGTAATTATATAGACAGATACGAGATATGAGAGGGCCAATATCACAACCACCAGTAGGTAAGACATTAGACGAAATACACACAAAATTAGGTGAAAAAGAAATAGATATGGCATTACCATCAGATGCAGAAGAAAAAAACGTTGTAGAAGATGGTAGACAGAAAAGGATAATTAAATATTATAATAAACAACCAGAAACCAAAGAACCAATAGAATCTCTAATGATTGTACCATATGTAAGTACAAAAACATTCCCGGATTATATTAGAATGATGATAGAATCATATGATTGGATGCCTCAAATGGTTCATTATGTGGTTAATGATGTAAGCAAACCCCTATATCAAAATAAGTTTGATTGGAAATGTATAGAAACATTCAAGGCCGTTAATCCAACAAAATATTTTATTCACCACGCTAGTGATATGTATTTAATGCCACACGACCTAGGTAGATGGAAACACATAATGGATAATGACCCAAAATGCTTTGCAGTTGGGATATATCCAATAGGCAACCAAATGAGACATGCTAAGTTATTTGAAGATTTTGTAGTACCAACTAGGGTAGTTCTATGGAGAGCAGAGCATTTTGCTAAATATATGCAGCCTGGTATAGATATGTCTTCAAAGATATTTGGTGGTACTCCATTAGATACAGTATATTTTATGGGCCACCTAGCACAAAAAGATGGTTTACACTGTATTATAGACGGTAAGGCCAGACCACAGAGTGTACTAAAAGACGAGTTTAAAACCATGTGGATTAACCCAGATAATCAACCAGACAACGACTAACATTTATATAGGGGAATAACTTAGTATATATGAAATGAACCCACACATCACAAATATAGAACGAAATACAGAAAATAAACGTATTCTGACTATTTCATATCACAAACCAGGAGTGTTCTGGAATGTGGATAAAATAGAGTATCCTGCAAAACCGTAGGACTCGGTTCTCTTTTTATGTCTTTATCTGAAATAGAAGACCCAATTCATGCTGAAGAAGCAGAGAAAATTTCTCAAAGAGATGCAAAAATAGTAAATGACCGTAACGAAATACGTTATAAAGAGTGTTTAAGTGAAGCAGAAGCATTTTTTAATACAATGTATCCAATAGCAGTAAAACATGCAAAATTGGTTTTAAATGATAAGAAATTCGATAAAGATATACCAGTATTGGTAAGAGATGTGTTATTAGGTTATATGCAAATTTGGGTAGTGATTTTATCTAAAAAGTATAAATAGAAATAACATATATAAACATATATGGGAATATTTAAAAAGGATAAGGACAAACCCACCATTAATTGGGATTTAGTAGATTCTACAGCAAGAGAAATATTTAAACTATTACATGAGAAGAAACAAATAACATTCTTAGAAATCGACTGTATACTTAATCTAGTATCTACAGAGTGTAATAATTCAAAATATGTTTTTCTATTAGGAAGGAAAGACATACCACAGGATATTAATATTCCAATAAAGGATGTACCAGGCCATATTTATGGTTAGACTACCAAAATTCGGTGGATTAGATTTCGCTAAAAGAGTAGATAATTCAGCATTTGAAATGTTAGTATTAAAAGAAGGAGTTTTACTTCATTCTGGTGAGAAGGTATGGCCACATACTGATTATAAGATAGTAATTGGTGATATGGTTAATATTCAGATAGAAGAAAAAATGAATCTAATAGGTGCAGATGCTACAGGTGTGGGAGATGCCGTTTTGGAGTTATTTCCTAGAACCATGCAGCATGTTATTAGGCCAATTAAATTTACTCAACAAAGAAAACTAGATATGATAGATGTGGTTCAGGCCCTCTTTAATAATGATTTATTAAAACTACATCCAAAATATTCTGAAATACTTTCAGATGAAATATTAGAACAGGAGAGAATAAAATCAGATGCAGGTAATTTACTTTATAGACACCCACCAGGATTTCATGATGATAGGTTCTGGGCCCTAGCATGTGCTTGTGAGGTTGCTGCACCATATGTTTATGGTAGGCCAACCCCAACTATTGCAGTAGCAGAACGAGAACGTGGTAATAACTTCGATTTAAAGGAATTTTAATAGAAATTCTATATATAACCCAGATACAAATATATAGTAGTATGATATGTACTAATTATGGAAAGTGTAGAAATCTGTAATTGTGGACATGAAAGACACCATCATAAAGAAGACGGTGATGGATTACCAGGATATTGTAGAGACTACCTTTATGGTGATTTTGAGATGAAATGCACTTGTCAACAGTTTAATCCATTTATGAAACTAACTGACCAGGATGATATTTATAATCTAACAGATGCAGAAGAAACACCCTATGAATCAGACGAAGAAGACGTTTTCGAGTGAAACTATATAAAGACCTAAGCCATAATATTTATATATGGCTAAAAAACAAGTTCTAGAAGAAGCCGATAATATAGAATGGAATGAAATAAAACCAAATAAAAGGGATTATACTAGAGCAATAGCGATGGGTGCTAGACAGAAAACAGCATCTAGGTCATTTAATTCAGGTTTATGGAGAAAACCAATATCTGCACAAACTACTATAGGTTCTGGTATTCAGGTTTTTGCCCCGGTTGACCCATATACGATGAGTGAAAGAAAAGAGTTTAGGTCTGCAGTTGATAACGCATATGTTTATAGGGCCATGAGGATTCAAACTACGTTTGTAGCAGGACAGGGGTATACAACTAATATAGTACCAAGAAAAGAGGAAGACTTACCAGACGAACAACTTTTGGCCTGGCAACAAACCACAAAAATTTATATACCTTATTGGGATAGAGAAGTTACACCAGAAGAACTAAAAGATAAAATAGATAAAATGGCTCTGGATTTAGATTTAGCAGATAATTTATTTAATGCTTATTTCTATGCATTGGAACAGGGTAGATGTGCTATTGCTATGTTACCACTTAATAGAGAAGAATTGGCAAGTGGTGATAAAGGAGATTATCAATTACCAGAAAAACTCGCAATTATTAGACCAGAATTTACAATGAGGCCGATTATTGATTTTGATATGGGTGAATTAATTGGTGTAGAAGTTGTTGGTTTACGTTCTGATAGACGAGATAATATTTTAGAAGCAGATAGAATGATTTACATAGAACATGGATTTAATAATGAATTATTTTCAGACCATTATGGTGATTCTAAAGTTGCAAGAATATCAGATATATCAAATACACTTAATATTATATTAAACCAGGACTATGAACGTGGTGCAGAACACACATGGCATCAACCTAAAGTATTTAGTGTACCAATTCATCCACAAGATGCAGGTAGGGAAGACGAAGTATTAACTGGATTTTTAAAGAAAAACTCTAACTCAAAAGGACAAGATATAGCAGTAGTTGGACCAAGTAAGAAGGATGAACCAGGGGTAACTCTCTTATCTGCGGGTACTAATTCTGGTGATATAGGAGCATTAGAGATAATGAGAACAGGTTTAATAAAGTCAATTATAACGGCTTTTGGTATTCCTGGATTTATGTTATCAGAAGGAGATATAGGAAAACTAGGTGGTAATGCTAACATTGAAGAAACTGACATGTATTTAAATACAGAAGTAAGACCAGAGGCATTAAAATTAGAAGGAATGGCAGAAAAACAATTCTATGATATGATATTATGTATTTTATTTAAAGTGGATTCAGAGAAAGATTTACCAGTAAAGATTAAACATAAATTCAATAAACCAAAAATACAGACTTTATTAACCCCAGACATGGTTGCGGTAATGGAAAGATTAGCAGCATTTGGAATGATAGATGAGTCTGGAATGAGAGAGATATTAGGATTGGAAGAATTAAAGAAAGACACCCTATCCAGAGGAGCAGATATTAGTCCTGGTAGAAGTACATGGATTCAGAACCCTAGTGGATTAAGATATAATCTTGATAGAACAAAAGGGTGGAACATACCTAGAGAGGATTCTTGGAATAGTAATCAACCATCTAATCTAGGGTGGGGAGTAAATCAAGAAGGTACGGTCGCAGGAGCACTACCAAAAGGATGGGCACAGGTAGATGTAGATACATGGTTAGACCCCACTAAACAGATATGGAAACGACAAAAGACTCACCTAGTATCTACAAAATGGAGTAAACAAGCGGTGGATAATTAATGCTTGATGAATTTGAGAGAGAAAGATTATGGGGAAAACTAGATGAATTTGATAAAAGATTAGATACAACATGTGAGTCTATTACAAAAATAGAGGAATATATTAAAACCGAACAAATACACCAGAAAGAAAAAATAGAAAAAACAGAAAAAAACATCAAGTGGGGGTTTGGTGTATTAGGTGCTTTAGTATCAATAGTTACAATATTACAGGTTTTTAATATAATTCCATGACTATTCCTAATTGTCCTAGATGTAATATAAAAATGGAGCATTGGGTTGCTTGTGAATTTCGTTGCCCCCAATGTAAAGGTTTAATAGACTGTTCTGATATATAAGATTAATGGTACAACCATGTATATTATGTAGAGAAGATATTATTAGTGCTAGTGGTGAATCTGGAATGTGTAGAGATTGTTATTTAAAACAATTAATGGAGTTTTATGAAAAAACTCACCCCATTACTATAGAATCACTAAAATCTAAGTGGTTTCCTGGCCAACAACCGTAAATCCTACGTTTGTTATTCCTCTTTTCTGTAATTCTGTTAACAAAGCCATAGCCATTTTAGTGTCTACAATTTGATTTTTTGTTTCTGTCCATTTAACATCGAGAAGCATAGAACTATTATGTCAAAGAAGTATATAATTGTTTACACGAAAATCGATAAAATAATACGCACAAATCATTCACAAAGTTTATATAAGGACTCGTTGAGGATAGAGTATGGCAGATAACCTAAGATACTATGGACTAGGAGCATTAGCAGGACTGACAGCACTTGGTTGGGCATTTGATAAACTCACACCAGAAATAACAGCAGCCGTATTCATCGCTATAGGTGCTTTAATTACCGCAGATGTTGCTAAACATAGAAATGGATAAGAAAATAGTGGTTTAGAGTAATCCAAAGTTTAAATAGAAACTCTACTATATTTTATTATGGCCCATATTTGTAAACTAGTTATTAAGAATGGTAGACCAGAGTTTGAAAAACAAGATTCTAATTCTGTAGTTAAATTAGAACCAAAGGATGGTAAAACATACCAAGTGTATCTTAGAACAGACAATCCAGATATTTCTAGTTTAACTACAGAATTAAGATTAATCAGACAGGCATTAGAAGAATATAATAGAAGACTACCATATAGTTTTAATGTTTTTACTACTTTACCTTATCCATTAACAATATCTGGGGTGGATGCCACTATAGATTTTATAGAACCAGATTCTTATATGATTGGTAGTGTTCTGGCTTGGGGTGGTTATCCAAACGGTAGTTTGCGTGGACAAATGAAATTAAATAATAAATACCCATGGTTGGATGGGTTTAATAAAACTGGTGCTGAACTAAGACTATTGGGAATAATTTTACCAAATATGGAAGACACTAGAAGTTATCAAACATATAATGTTAGACAGACTGTAAAACATGAGTTTGGCCATCTTTTAGGATTAGACCATGATACAGATGAAGGCTCCGTTATGGGTGCAATATATAATGTTTTAAGGATAATGTTAAAGGCATCATCATTACAAACCCTTGATAATAAATATGGTTTACGTAGTTTACCCAGTAGATGGTTAGATTATATTATACGTTCTATTAAGAGGAAAGTATTTTGAGTTATGTACTACCTATTATTGCAATACTCACCATTAGTGGGATTGGTGGATTCTCTATTGGTAATGTTGAACAAGTTTCTTATAACTTTGTTCAATTAGAAGATAATAATTGGGGTCCACAACAATATTGGGGGGAACCATATTGTGACCAACAAAAAGTCTTTAATCTAAAAAACGTTGATGAGAACAAAACCCTTATAAAAACTACAAAATACATCTGGCATAAATACTGTAATGTATAGGTTTATATGACAGTAGTCCTATAATTAGGACATGGTTAAAAAGGAAACTCCACAAACACCAGGAGAAAGAGAAGATTTATCAGCACAGATAAATACCCTATTTCAGACTAGAAAAGAGGCAATAGGTGCTTATAAATCTGCAGTTCAAAACCTCATTAATTCAGTAAACACCCTTTTTAAGATAGATGATAATATCCTAAATTTAGTAATAAAACCTAAAAAGGAATAATAAAAACCTTATATACTATTTAGTATAATAAACTATATATGGTAGCAACCGTCATAATTCTTAGGAAAACAGGTTCAGGCCCAACCACAAGTAACATTACTTCTATCAATACTAGGGCAAACACTACAGATATTCATTCTACGGCTGATACCACAGCACCAATTCAAATTCCAACCGATACTTCTACAAAGAGGTCATTTTGGGTTGTAACTAGATTACAGTGTACGGTAGCACCAGCAAGTTTAATTGATAATATTGAATGGTATACGGATGGAGCAAACTCATTTGGAACAGGAGTAGCATGTATAGGACAGCAAGGAACATCATATACCCAAGCAACAGGAACCACAGGAGATACAGGTTTAGCACTAACAACCGGAAATTATACTAGTTTAACTACAGACCCAGTTAATGTATTTACATTTACAAGTGCTGCACCAAGAACAATTACAGGCTCTACTTCTGGAACGGGAGAATTTGGAAACAGTTTTGTTTATCAAATAACCGTAACAAGCGATGCTTCCCCAGGAGCAACAACACAAGAAACTTGGACATGGCGTTTTGACGAAACATAGGTTTAAATATACCATATTGTAGATATACTTAATGGTATATTGGGTAGCATGTTATAAAAACGGTTCTTCAATAAAACAAGACGAATCACAAAATTATGATAAATTAGACCGTAATAATCTTGAAGCATTTGTTTTAATGTTTGAAGATAAACCAGTTCTAACTATTTGGTTAGATAATAGACAACTTATTTGGAGATTAAGAAGGGAAATAAAACCGGGATTAGGAGAGATTAGAGTACATTTGGTAGGATGGAGAGAACAAACTGGTGGCCAAGTACAACAAACATTATTCTATATATTTGAGCAATACAATAATGAAAAAGAAACCTTCCCAATAATACATGTTTCTGGTAAGTTTGATAGGGAACGTAATAGATTCATGAACGAACCAAAGTTTAGAGAATTTGAGGTGTTCCCAGGAGAAACCTATTATATTAATAGAAAGGTAAAAAACACAATAATTGACGAAAACGATGAAGAGAAGGAAGTAGAAGAAACCATACAGGAGCCCCATATAAAAGAATAAATACATAATAACCATAAACTATATATATGGTTCAGAAAGCAAAACCAACATCCGATGCTTCTAATTCGGGGTGGGTTGATAACGTCTGGGGAGATAATGATACACAACTATGGGATGAATTAGACGAAGTAACGCATGATGGTTTATCTAGTGCAATCAACCGTAAACTACCAAGTGGAACAAGTGCTGATTCTTTTGAAGTTATATTATCACAATTAGCAGACCCTGGGATTAGAACAAATCATAAATTAAAATTTTGGGCATCTGCAGCACAAACACAGGGTTATATATGTGATGCTAAAGCAGAGTTATTAGAAGGCTCTACAATTATAAAAACAATAGATAGAATATCTCTTACTCAAACAATAGAGGTTCATGAATTTATATTAACAGATGCAGAAGCAGAATCTATAACAGATTATAATAATCTACGTGTTAGAATATATCCATTAAAACCATGGGATAGTTCTAGTGCTATATTTAGTGGAAATAGATGTATATTTGAAGTTACTGGTGGTGGTGTTGCCAAACCCTTTTTTAAACCAGATGGAACAAAAATCTACCTAACTACGGAAACAAGTAACGGTGTTTTTTTTATATATCAATATGATTTATCCACAGCGTGGAATGTTACTACAGGTGTATATAAAAAAGGGCTATATGTGGGAGACAGGGTAGCCCCCCCACGTGGTATTTTCTTTAAAGATGATGGAACAAAAATGTATCTTCAAACAGGAAGTGCAATACTCGAATATGATTTATCCACAGCGTGGGATATTAATACAGCAATATATTTACGAGAGAAAGATGTTAGTGCACAGGGTGGTCAGAGGGGCATGTTCTTTAAAGCAGGTGGACTTAAATTATATGCTTTTGATGCCACAAATTCAAAAATACTTGAATATGATTTATCTTCTGCATGGAATATTACTACAGCAACATATTTACAAGCAAGTGCTGTCCTTTCAGAAGATTCTCCATTTCAGGGGCTGTATATTAAACCCGATGGAATAAAATTATATATGGCTTCATATGGATTGGATAGAGTTTATGAGTATGATTTAACTACGGCATGGGATTCTACAACAGTTACATTTTTACAATCATTTAGTGTTGCATCATGGAATACCACACCAAACGGTGTTTTCTTTAAAGATGATGGAACAGAAATGTATGTTAATGGTTTTGGTACACCTGGTAATAGTAGGATGCATCAATTTCATCTAACTACAGCATGGAATGTTACTACTGCTGGGTCTGAATCAAGTCTAAGTTTATCTAAAACGCAGTTAATACAAGCATTTTTCAAACCAGATGGAACCAGAGCATATTCTACTGGTAGAAGCACAGGCACAGTGGTTCAGGTTGATTTTAATACCGCCTGGAAATTATCTACAATGGTAACATCTGGCTCTATATCAGTTGATTCACGTGATACACAACCATATGGATTATTTTTCAAACCAGATGGAACAAAAATGTATTATGTTGGTAATACTGGTGTTACTATAGATGAGTGGAATTTATCCACAGCGTGGGATGTTACTACAGCAACATATTTACAAGAGATTAGTGTTTCTTCACAAGATACATCCCCCCAAGGGGTATTTTTCAAACCAGATGGATTAAAAATGTATATGTTGGGTCTTACTGGTGATAATATTTATCAATATACATTAACCACGCCGTGGGACATATCAACAGCAAGTATAACATCCACAACATCTATATCAGCACAGGAAGGAACACCATCTGGACTATTTATTAGAAGTGATGGGAAGAAATTATATATAACTGGGAGTGACCTTAATGATATTAATGAGTATGATTTAACTACGGCATGGGATTCTACAACAAGGGTGTTTGTTAGTGTTTCATCCCGATTTAATATAATTGATGGTTCTGGTAATAATATACTAAGTATATTTTTTAGAGAGGATGGAACACAGGATGGTTTTAAAGCATATACTATGGATTCTGGAAGAAATAGATTGATTGAATTAAATATAGGTTAAATCCTTTATATACCAGTAATCTTTATATATAATAGGTTCAATACAATGGACAAAAAGAGTTTCAATTATATATGTGAGGAAACTTGAAACAATATTATATTATAAGATGGGATGAGGACAGTCATAACCATAGGCACTACCAGTTTACCAAAAATCCGCAAGAACAATCTCATAAAAAACGTTTTGGTATAAAACTAAATTGTAAAACATGTGGTCTTAAAATTTCGGTTGGTGGAGTATATACTGAAAAAAACCTAATCGAGCAATTCCTATTCTATGAAAAAAACCACTGGGATAACTGCAGGGGTAATTTCATCATAAATAGAAGTTATCACGCTACGGAAATCAACCACACATTTATAGAAGATACTACAAACCGAACTACCACTTCAACAGATGCACAAATTACAAACATGTCTGTAGCATCTTCATTTTTCACAACATCAAAAAAATATCTGATTACATCTACTGCAGCATTTAGCCATTCAGATTTAGCAGAAAACGGATGGATTTGGATGAAACATGGAACCACGAATTTCACTGGTTCCATAATGAAAAGGGAACCAATGACCGCATCATCACGATATAGTTATGCGTATTTTACAGTCTGGACAGCAGTAGTAAGCGAAGGCATAGACATGAGGTTTGGAAGACCTACTGCTGGAACTGTAGGTTCTGACCAGTCAACAATTTTTGTAATGAATTTATCCGATGATTTAACAGAAAATACTGATTGGGTTTATGCAAGTGATTCATCATCATTAACACACACCACTACATTTGCAACCGAGGCAGCAGCCACAATTAATCCGCCTGTAGAAAGCCAGGATTGGCTTAACATGGTACATGCACACCAATTATACAACAACGTAACAGTAAATTGTGACCTAAGGATTAATGATTTTGCCTCTGCAACCTCACCACTATACACAGAAGAGGGTGAAGATTCTGTATTCAACGATGAATTATGCAGGGTAATTGCTAAAGTGAATACTGGCGTATCAACTGGAAACAAGACTGTAT
>Ga0209642_10002251_pt1 | contig 12734 bp, 8 predicted proteins | sample RifCSP19_2_FD_184025 | JGI IMG/M metagenome (GOLD analysis project Ga0209642, IMG submission 184025) | Soil microbial communities from Rifle, Colorado - Rifle CSP2_sed 19_2 (SPAdes) (version 2) | ecosystem: Environmental > Terrestrial > Deep subsurface > Rock core/Sediment | place: Rifle... | reverse complement strand
GTCAGAGGTCTGGAGGCAGCGGCAGTTTCAGGTATGGACCGCAGGGAAATTATCCGTGTAAGGAGAAAAATAGGACATGAACTATTTAGTCACAGGGGGTGGAGGTTTCATCGGGAGTCACCTGGTGGATCGCCTGTTACGGGATGGGCACCGGGTTACAGTCCTTGATAATTTCTCAACAGGGAGGCCTGATAACCTGTCACAGCACCGGGGGAACCGGGACCTCAAAATTGTTGCGGCGGATGTCGCGGACATGGACAGGATAAGACCCTGTTTTGACGATATTGAAATCGTCTGCCATCTCGCGGCCCTGGCAGACATCGTCCCCTCTATTGTAAATCCTGTCAGCTATTACAGATCGAATGTCTCAGGGACCGCAGCCGTGGTTGAGGCGGCAAGGACAGCAGGAGTTAAGAAGCTGGTCTATGCGGCCTCCTCATCATGCTATGGCATACCCAATACCTATCCCACCCCGGAGACATCTGAGATCCAGCCGCAATATCCCTATGCCCTGACCAAGTATCTGGGAGAGCAGATCGCCCTTCACTGGGGAAAGGTCTACAAACTCCCGGTGACCTCCCTGAGGTTATTCAATGTCTATGGCCCCCGCTCCAGGACATCCGGCGCCTATGGGGCGGTGTTCGGCACCTTTTTAACACAGAAACTTCATCATAAACCCTATACTGTCGTGGGGAACGGGTCGCAGACAAGGGATTTCATCTTTGTGACAGATGTCGCAGAGGCCTTTGTCATGGCCGCAGAATCAAACTATCCGCAGGAGGTCATGAATGTCGGCTCAGGCAGTTCTTACAGCATCAACTCCTTAGTGGAACTCCTGAGAGGGGACGTCGTCCATATCCCGAAGAGGCCGGGCGAACCAGACCAGACGCATGCGGATATCATAAAGATAAAGAGGTTACTCGGCTGGGAGCCCAGGGTTACCTTTGAGGCAGGAGTCAACATCCTGCTGAATCATATTGATCATTGGCGTGAGGCCCCTTTGTGGACTCCGGACTCTATCGGAGAGGCCACAAAGGATTGGTTTAAATATCTATCATAGGTGAGAAGATGAAAGAATTCGGAAAGACAACCGTTCCTCTAACCCCGTCCGGTCTCCCCTTCTTCCCGGTAGGATGGGAGACAGGATCCTCTAAAAAGTCCGCATCAGGAGAGGACAAGATAAAGAGCATGGACGATCTGGCGCAGATCGTGAGGGTATTGAAGGAACAGGGAAAGAGCATTGTCCATGCCCACGGCGTCTTTGATCTGATGCACCCTGGTCACATCAAGCACTTTCAGGCGGCCAAGAGAGAGGGAGATATCCTGATCGTCACCCTGACCGCAGACAAGTATGTGGATAAAGGGCCTGGAAGGCCTGTCTTTAATCAGCACCTCAGGGTAGAATCTATCGCAGCCCTGGAGTGCGTGGATTATGTGGCCATCAATGAGGGGAAGAACGCGGTCGAGATCATCCGGAAGATAAGGCCCAACATCTATGTCAAGGGGAATGACTATGCTATTCCGGAAGAGGACATTACCGGCGGGATCCATCTTGAGAAGGAGACCATAGAATCCGTCGGAGGAAGGATCCACTTCACCAATGAGATCACCTTCAGCTCTACAGAATTCCTGAATAAATTTTTTGATGTCTATCCGCCGCAGGCAAAAAACTTTCTCCAGGACTTCCGTCTGCAATACTCCCCTACAGATATTATAGGAAAATTAAACAACCTGAAAGGGGTCAAGGTACTCATCATCGGCGACACGATCATTGATGAATACTACTACTGCGCTGCCATGGGCAAATCCCCCAAGGAAAACATTATTTCAACACGCTACCTCAATGAAGAGAGATTTGCAGGAGGCGTTCTGGCGTGCGCCAATCACCTTGCAGGCTTCTGTGAGCAGGTCCATTTAGTCACGAGTCTCGGCTCGCTGGACTCTAAAGAAGAGTACATCCTGGGCAGCCTGAAGCCCAATATCACCCATAAGTTCTTTTACCGCAAGGATGGATGCACTATCGTCAAGAGGAGATTTGTGGATCCGACATTCCTGACAAAGATGTTTGAGATGTCCCTTCTGGAGGACTCCCCCTCCCCCCATGATCTGACACAGCAGGTGTGCCGCTATTTGAACAGCATCATCAGGGACTATGACGTTGTGATTATCTCTGATTTCGGACATGGATTTTTAACAGAGAAGATCATTAACCTCCTCTGCAGGAAGGCAGGCTTTCTTGCTGTAAATACCCAGACCAACAGCGCCAACTTCGGATATAACGTCATCACCAAATACAAGAGGGCGGATTATGTGTGCATTGATGAACCTGAGATCAGACTGGCCACGCATACAAAATACGGAGACATGAAAGAGATCATCCTGGATATCATACGCAAGGTCAAGACAACACAGGTGGCCATCACCCGGGGGCATGTCGGTTCTATAACCTATTCTGAGAGGGACGGTTTTTTTGAAGTCCCTGCCTTCTCACAGAAGGTTGTTGACCGGGTCGGTGCTGGAGATGCCTTTCTCTCGGTGACCTCGCCTATGGTCTATGCGCACGGTCAAATGGATCTTGCAGGTTTTGTCGGAAATGCAGTCGGGGCCATGGCAGTAGGCGTTGTCTGTAACAGATCCCCTGTCGAACCGGTGCCCTTGTATAAATTTATTACAGCGCTCCTCAAATAGGACATAACATGGACAAATTTAAGATTGATAGTCATAAGCTGATTTATCATGTGGGCAGGGTCAATGACTGGCTGAATGGATCAAACATCTATCCGGTTTACGTGGAGATATCCCCGGTGGGGATATGCAATCATCGTTGCACCTATTGTGCCGTGGATTTTGTCGGATATCAGAACAGGACCCTTGACAAAGAGATCCTGAAAGAACGGCTCTCTGAGATGGCATCTCTTGGGATCCGGGGGATTATGTATGCCGGAGAGGGTGAGCCACTGCTGCACAAGAATATCAGCGAGATCGTTCAATTCACGAAAAAGGTCGGGATAGATGTCGCCATCACAACCAATGGAGTTTTGTTAAAGGAAGAGGTCGCGGACTCCCTGCTCAGGGATACCACATGGATCAAGATCAGTATTGATGCGGCAACCCGGGAGACCTACTCAAAGATTCACCGGACGAAGCCTGACGACTTCGACAGGGTGATCAAAAATATTTCGGATGCAATAAAGCTCAGGAAAGAGAGAGGTTATCGCTGCACCATCGGATTGCAGCTCCTGCTCCTGCCGGAGAACTTCAATGAGGTCATCCCGTTGGCCAATAAGGCAAAGGAGATCGGCGTTGACTATCTGGTGGTAAAGCCCTACTCGCAGCACCCCCTCAGTCTTACAACAGACTACAAGGAGATAAAGTACGACCAGTACCTCTATCTGTCAGAGGGGCTCCAGAGTCTCAACAGCAGTAAATTTCATGTGATATTCCGCATGAATACCATGAAGAAGTGGGATGAGAACGGGAGAAGCTACCGGCACTGCCTTGCCCTCCCCTTCTGGTGCTATATAGATGCCGGAGGGACCGTCTGGGGATGCAGCGCCTATCTGACGGATGAGCGCTTCAAATATGGCAATATCTGTGAGAACACGTTTGGGGAGATCTGGGGAGACAAGACAAGGCTCCGGTCTCTCCTCTGGGCAGAAGAAGAGCTGGATACCTGTCAGTGCAGGGTCAACTGCAGGATGGATGAGGTCAATCGCTATTTATGGGAATTACGGAATCCACCGGGGCACGTCAATTTCATATGAAATACAGACATCTCATCTTTGACTTTGATGGAGTTCTGGTAGAGTCCAATGAGGTCCGGTTTGCAGGTTTCAAATTGCTTTTTCAGGACTACCCTGCCGGACCGGTGGAGAGATTCATGCAGTATGCCCGGTCAAACGGCGGGCTCTCCCGGTATGAAAAGATCAGATACTTCTTTGAGAGGGTTTACAAGACGGCTCCCATATCGGATAACGAGGTGACAAGACTGGCTATGAAATATTCAGAGTTAGTAAAACAACAGGTCATTGAGGCGCCCCCGGTAAACGGGGCTATGGAATTCCTGTCGCAACATGCTGCCGGGTATGATTTTGCCATTGTCTCAGGCTCTGATCAGGAGGAATTAAGAGAGATCTGCCGGACCCGGGGGATAGACCGCTTCTTTGTTGAGATACTGGGTTCTCCGGCAGACAAAGAGTCAAATCTCTCTTTCCTGCTCTCCAGGACAGGATGGGACAGGGAGTCCTGCCTGTTTATAGGAGACTCGCTGAATGATTTTGAGGCGGCACAATTAAATAAAATAGCCTTTATGGGGCGTGATTCAGGGCTGGTTCATTGGGAACAGTTAGGCGATGTAGCCGCCATCCATGATCTTACGGAATTACCAGTATATTTAGGGCAACTCTCTGTTTAAAAAGGAGGAGAAGATGAAAGAGGTCGTGATTATAACAGCCCCAAACTTCCAGGATGAAGAATTCGTCTATCCCTATTACAGGCTGGTAGAAGAGGGCTTTCATGTCCATGTGGCCACCCCGGACAAAGTGATTGTCTATGGAAAATATGGCGTGCCTGCCAGACCTACGATAGACACGAAAGATCTGAAGGAGTCAGACTTCGATCTTGTGATATTGCCGGGAGGATTTGAGGCCCCGGACAGGCTTCGCATCCGGAAAGAGGTGCTCACATTTGTGAGGGATATGTATGAGAATGACAAGATCGTTGCAGCGATCTGCCATGGTCCCTGGATATGCATCTCTGCCGGCATCATGCAGGGGAAAAAGGCAACAGGCTATATTTCCATTGCGGATGACATCAGAAACGCAGGGGCAACCTATATGGAGCAGGATGTCGTTATTGACGGCAACCTGATCACAGCCCCTCACTACAGAAACAACGGGGATTTCATGAAGGCGGTCATCAGGACATTCCATGAGGAATATAGTGCAAATCAAAACCTTTGCCGGAGATAAGAGAGTCTGAATGATACACAGGATATCTCATAAAAGATCTGACAATGACCGGATCGCCGAAGGGAATCATCATACTGGCACATCCTTTGATTACTCGGATGTCATTGTTAAGAAGCCCTGGGGTTATGAATATCTGGTATTCAGGAATGACTTTGTCGCTATCTGGATGCTTCACATCTCCCGCACCCGGAAGACCTCCATGCATTGCCATCCCAACAAAAAGACTGGACTGGTCTTGCTGTCCGGCAATGCCCTTTTTCAGCATCTGGAAGGAAAGATAGAACTGGAGCCCCTGGACGGGGTGGTCATCGGAGAAAAGGTCTTTCACTCCACCGAGGCAAACAGCCCTCTTCCGATCCTCCCGCAATCAGAGAATGGAATATGGGTCATGGAGATTGAATCTCCCCCTATAAAAACGGATTTGGTCCGCATGAAGGACGAATATGGGCGTAAGGGGACCTCTTATGAAGGGGTAGACAATATGGTCTTTGAACCGAAGGAGTGCCTGAGGCTTCAATCTCCTGCAGCAGATGAACCCTTCCGCAAAAGATTTATGGATTACATCTTTACCCTGAGGGATGGGGCGCACTGGAATGATGGACATTGCCAGGACCCCGACGCCCTGATCTCTGTGGTTGGAAGGCCCTCATCCAAAAAATCAGAGAATCCAGACCTGCGTATTGGGGAACTGGTGAGATATCGCGACTTTCCCGAAAGCACGCACCAGGATAATCTAACAGGCTGCACTATCTTAACAATAGAAAGGGCACAGATGCTGACCAAGCTTTCTGATTATGTCTTCTCGTTCATAGCAGACCTGGGAGTCAGGGAGGTCTTTGCAGTCTCCGGCGGTGCGGCCATGCATTTGGTGGACTCCCTTGGGAAAAATGAGAACTTGAAATATATCGCCACACATCATGAACAGGCCGCTGCCATGGCGGCAGAGGCCTATGCCCGGATCTCTGGGAAACCAGGTGTCGCCCTTGTAACCTCCGGCCCTGGCGGGACGAATGCCATTACAGGCCTCTGCGGCGCCTGGATAGATTCCATCCCGGTAATATTTATCTCCGGTCAGGTCACGACAAATACCCTGATCCGGGATACCGGACTGCGGCAGTTCGGCATCCAGGAGGTTGATATTACCACGCTTGTAAAACCGATCACGAAATATGCGGTCACTGTCACAGACCCAACCCTGATCAAATATCATCTTCAGAAGGCCGTGCATCTCGCTACTACCGGAAGAAAAGGTCCGGTCTGGCTGGATATCCCTCTGGATATCCAGAGTAAACTGATCAACCCGGACGAGCTGGCCTCCTTTGTCTCCTATAGAATTAATACGGATGGACCCAATGTCTTCTTAGAATCCAGTGTATCTCAGTCTATCCAGTTGCTCAGGGAAGCCAGACGGCCGGTTGTTATCTGCGGTCATGGGATCAGACTTGCCCATGGGGAACAGGAATTCCTGAGGCTGCTTGAAAGGTTGAGAATCCCTGTGATCTCCTCATGGACAGCCAGCGACCTTATTCCTACAGATCATGAACTCTACATTGGAAGAAGCGGCATTATGGGAGACAGGGCTGGAAACTTTGCCGTACAGAATTCAGATCTGCTGCTCGTCATTGGGTCCAGGATGTCTACCCCGCAGGTGGGTTATGACTACAACACCTTTGCACGGGATGCAAAAAAGATCGTAATTGACATAGATGAGGCTGAATTGAAAAAACCTTCTCTGAAGGTGGACCTCCCCATCCATGCGGATGCAAAGGAGTTCATGACAGAGATGCTGCGGCAACTGGAGGAGGAGAACGCCCTTCCGGAGATTGAAGATTGGCGCAGGATGTGCCGGTCCTGGAAGTCAAGATATCCTGTAGTATTGCCCCAGTATAAGGATCAGCAGGAAAAGGTAAATTCATTCTATTTTATCGAGGTCCTGTCGGAGCATTTAAGAAACGACGCGGTTATCGTGACAGACATGGGGACCAGCTTTACCTGCACGATGCAGGCATTTAAGACAAAAACGGGCCAGAGGCTTTTTACCTCCAGCGGACATGCCTCCATGGGATTCGGGCTTCCCGGCGCAATTGGGGCCTGCTTTGCAAATCATGGGAAAAAGACGATCTGCATCACCGGGGACGGCGGGCTTCAGATGAATATCCAGGAGCTTCAAACGCTGGTTCACTATAATCTGCCGGTAGTCCTCTTTGTCCTGAATAACGGAGGATATCTGACTATCAAACTGATGCAGCAGAATCATTTTGGAAGATATGTGGGTTCAGAGGCAGGCAGCGGCCTGAGTTGTCCTGACATCATTAAGGTAGCCAATGCCTATGGGATAGGCACAGAACGGATTGCAGATCATACTGAGCTACGCAGTAAGATGAACCGCGTATTGGCCCAGACAGGACCTTTTGTGTGTGAGATCCTCATGCCGGAAAATCAACCCCTGATTCCCCGGGTCTCTTCACTCAAAAAACCAGATGGAACGATCGTCTCAAAGCCCCTGGAGGATCTCTATCCCTTTTTAAGTCGTAATGAATTTATGGAGAACATGATCGTTGAGCCTATTGAAATACTTAAAGGATAAAGTGGAAGCAACACCATATTCATGTAGATAAGATCATAACTGCAGGAGGATACAAATGGAAAAGTATTTGGAGCCGGATAATAAACATATCTCCGAAGACATAACCACAGTAAAGCACGGCGGCCATAAAATAAGAACAGGAAGAAAGATTATTGATAGGAGCAGGATTGGCAAAGAGGATACAAATCTTCAATGCGAGAAACAACCTAACCAATTTACAGGACATACTTTTAAGAATAAAGTGGAGAAATATAAGTTAGACGGCCACAAACTTCTTTACCATCTCGACAGGATATTGGAATGGCAGAAAGGAGAAAGGATTGCCCCCATTCAAATAGATATGGGCCTTACAAAATTCTGTAATATCGGATGTATCTATTGCATCGGTGTCACCCAAGGAGGAATGACTAAAGGGATGTTGATTGAGCCAGATGCTCTGATGCGATTTATAGAAGATTGTGGAAGGCTTGGAGTTCGCAGTATAGCATATATAGGTGACGGAGAGCCCACGTTAAATCCAGGCCTATATGATTCTATCATCCTCGCCAAGAAACTTGGAATAGATATAGGTATGGCTACAAATGGGATACTTCTTGATATGAATTATGCTCATCAAATGTTGAGAGACTCCACATTTATACGAATCAATTTAAGCGCTGCTGAGCCGGAGAGTTTTAAGAGGATACATCAAGCAACTGTTGATAAATTCAGCATTCTAATAGAAAAGGTGAAGAACCTGATAACAATTAAGAAGGAAAATAATTATCGTTGCACCATTGGACTTCAGATGGTGCTCATCCCAGAGAATTTTGACCAGGTTGTCAAGCTTGCAAAACTTGGCGCAGAAATAGGCGTTGACTATCTGCAAATAAAGCAGTGTTCTGATACTGAATATAAAGAAATAGGCATCCATCCTGAAGACTATCAGAAAGTACAGAATGACTTGAAAGAAGCTGAAGATTTCAACAATAAGAACTATCATGTAAAGGTTAAGTGGAATAAGATTAATATCTTTGGAGAAACGGATTTATATAAAGGAGGCTTCAGAAAATACGATATCTGCCATGGAACTCCATTCCTTGGACAAATAAGCGGAAATGGGAAAGTATATCCTTGTGGTCCTTTTTTTGGTAAGGAAAGATTTTTCGTGGGAGATATTCATAAAGAATCATATTTTGATATTGTAAAGAGCGATAGATATTGGAACGTCCAACAGGACATAATCAATAATGTTGATGTTCATTATGATTGTACTGTGGGTTGTCGTCAGGATTATATAAACAAGTTTTTATGGGATATTCATAATTCACCAGATCATATCAATTTTATATAAGTATAATGCTTAGAAAATTATTATAAAGTAAATGAGATAAAGAATTAAGTGACGATGTTCCTGGATCATTTTTAAGGAGATTTTAAGATGATTGAACGAAATATGGAAAAACATCATGCAGACGAAGAGTTAAATAAACTTTTCCCCCGGCGAGGCATTCACCGTATTTTACTTATCTCGCCACCCGATGTTCATGTAAAGGTATTTAATTATGATGCGGCAAAGCGCTGTAGATGCATGAATTATCCTCCTTATGGTTTAGGAATCATAGCAAGCCATTTGAGGGACAGTGGTTTAAGTGTAGAAATCTTAAATCTAAACAATGCAATTTTAGATGCGTGTAGAAACTCAAAGACAGAAGCTGATTTTGACTTTGAGAATATTTGGAAAAGCGTATTAGAACAGGCAATAACTTCCTTCATACCTGATATTATAGGCATCACATGCATGTTTTCCATGAGCCACGAATCTACAGTTAACCTATGCAACTACATCAAAGACCTGGATACTACGTTACCTATGGCATTAGGTGGAGTGCATATTACAAACTGCATGACTAACAACACAATGTCCAAACAATTATTAGAAGATTTTTCGAACGTGGATTTCTTTTTCGTATATGAAGCAGAGTTAGCCTTTAAACAATTTATAAGAATTGTTAACAAAGAAATCCCATTGAGCGATTTAGCGCAGGTATATTTTAACTCAAAACCCGAAAGGTTATACTTTTCCTTAAGTAATATACCCTCAGAAAAGGACTTGGATATTATCCCGGCGCATGACCTGATAACATTAGATAAATTGGCTGCTAACGGCGCAATCGGTGCATTTTTCTGTTTAAAAAACAAGGAAACTAAATTTACTACAATAATATCGAATCGTGGCTGTCGTGGAAGGTGCGCCTTTTGTAATGTGAGAAACTTTAACGGCTTAGGTGTTCGCCACAGATCTGTAGAATCCATAATAGAAGAATTGATCCTATTGCGAGATCGATTTGGCATTGGTCACGTTATGTGGCTTGACGACGATCTGTTACATGACAACAAAAGAGCAATAAGACTTTTTAATGAAATGATAAAACAAAATATTGGAATAACGTGGGATTGTACTAATGGAGTAGTAGCAGCATCGTGCACAGACGAAGTCATCGCCGCAGCCGCTGAGAGTGGATGTATTGGATTAAATATAGGCGTTGAATCTGGGAATGAACAGATGTTAAAGATAAGCAAAAAACCTGGCAATATAAATACCTTTATAAAAGCGGCAAAGGTGTTTAAAAAATATGAGCAAATAAATGCGAGAGTTTTTCTGATCATAGGATTTCCCGATGAAACATATCGAATGATCCTGGATACATTAAATTTAGCACGAGAGATGGATTTGGATTGGTATAATATAAATATTTATCAGCCCATTCCAAATACTGCCATGTTTGACTATATGGTGCAGAGGGGATTATTAGATCAAGTTGGGTTTGAGAATATAAGGTTTAGTGGCGGTCCGTATGGTCAGGTGCTTCAAAATGTCAATAAAGGTCAATTAGACACCACGGTTAAAAACGTTTTTGAAAATATAAATTTAGATACAATACCAACCCCGTCACAGTTATATAATATCTGGTTTTTCATGAATTATCATTTGAATTTCAAGCGACTGTATAAAGAAAATAGACCTGTAAAGCTTATACAGAAATTTAAATACGTTCAAAACATCACAGATCGTGTCGCGCCTAATGATCCCTTTGCAATGTACTTTTGTGGATATATGCAAAACAAAATACTCGGAAGCGTTGACAATCGATTGATCAAAAGATTAGAGACAAGATTAAATTCATCGGGATATTGGGAAGAGCGATTTGAGGAATTTGATTTATCCGTTAGTCATCTAAAGACGGGTAATTTTCCTTCTGAAAATGAAGAATAAGACATTCGTTATCTGGTTCTCTATGAACAACTATCAATTTATTGCCACGGAGCATCACAACATGGCAGGAAGGCCTGTTAAATAAAAACCATGAGACATATCAATAAAAATAGCAATGATCCTACCCCGTTAGTAACTATACTGATGCCTGTTTATCAGGGGGAAAGATATATCCGTCAGGCGATAGAGAGCATCCTGAATCAAACTTACGGCAATCTTCAGCTCATTATTATGGACGACTGCTCTACGGATAGCACAAGGGCTATCATTGATTCCTTCCACGACCATAGGATCGAATATCACCGGAGAGAAGTCCGGAAGGGATATCCGTTTGCTGATGATATGTTCGAATTCATTCGGGGGGATTATGTCACCTCCCAGTCCCATGATGATATCTCCCTTCCAGAGAGGTTAGAGGTACTTGTTAACTGTATAACGGAGAGTCCGGATATAGACGCCGTATTTGAACACTCGGAACTTATTGATGAAAATGACAACCCTGCGACAGATTGGGCATTAGAATTCGCCTTTCAGAATCCCGCAACAACACAGGAAGAAATCCTGCCTTTTATGTTTGCAGGCCATGCCTTACCTGGGGTAGTCTTTCTCAAGACTGACTTCTTGTTTAATACACTCGGCGGCATCTTAGGGGTTAAGGGTTATGAGGCAACACCTGACTATGCTGCAAATTTTAGAATCCTAAAACGTGGCAAAATCAAAATTGTTGACAAAGTCCTTATGAAATTCAGAACCCACGGGAATAACTATTCAAAGACTAACATGAACGCTCTTACTGAGACCGCAGCCAGAATTATCTGTGACAACAGAAGGGAGTTATCCATAGAACAAATATTCCCTCAAATTCGTAAGGCTGAATCAGAAAAAGAAATAGGGAGACTCAAGGCCCTCTGTCACTTTCAGTTAGCTATGTACATGAATCGGTACGGCTCTTTTAGATTTGTTCGTGATCTGGTAGAAATGGATTTAGAACAGGCTATTGAAGCTAATCCTGCGTTTGCTGACGCATGGAATGCCTTAGGGGTTATCCGGTGGAAGGTTGCGGAAGATTATTTGCTATCTTCTTACGAGTCCCTGAGAGTTGCCTGTCAATTAACAAATGTCAATCCTCAATTCAAGGATAATTTCCAGACCGTTGCAAATCGAATAGGCCAAGATGGAACTCTGGGTAACATCAAATTTGATTTGCAAGATGCGCTCAAAAATTATCACAGAATAAAAACATCAGGAAAAGATGGGGCTGAGAATACAGCAAAGTTCTATAACAGTGATAAAACTTTAATTAATAAAAGTGTAGAACCAAAGGTCATCAAAATCCTTGTAATCTCCTGCTTCTACCCCCCCCATCATCTTGATGACGATGCATTAATATGCCAGAAAGTGTGCAATTATATTCAGGGGAGAAAATATTCAGTACAGATAGTGACATCCGACTCAAGGTCGCCGTCTTATCAGAAATTTCGTTTATATCCCATTCCACACCCTGGCATCTGCCGAGAACTGGTATTAGAACCTAAAAATGGCACCGGAAATATCAGTCACGATAATCGTGATCATTTATCTTCGATTAGAAGGCATAACCTGGCTGTCCTGAAGTCAGTCGTGCAGGATTTTAATCCTGATACAATCATTGCCTGGGAGCTGAACGATTTCGATAGTTCATTTATATCTTCGGTGAGGTCATGCAATATTCCTGTGATTGAAAAAACGAAGGTAATGTCATGCATCCGGGGAAACATCGATGCCTTAGGGGAGTTAGATCATTTAATAGACAATTCGTTTGATACTGAAAAGGGCAAAGTTACATATGAGCACATTGATACCCTTGCAAGTAAGAGTGATGAACAACTAATGAATCGTGTCAAGAGTGACAGAAATCCGCAAAGACAGTGGGCAGATATAT
>Ga0209642_10002250_pt1 | contig 12736 bp, 13 predicted proteins | sample RifCSP19_2_FD_184025 | JGI IMG/M metagenome (GOLD analysis project Ga0209642, IMG submission 184025) | Soil microbial communities from Rifle, Colorado - Rifle CSP2_sed 19_2 (SPAdes) (version 2) | ecosystem: Environmental > Terrestrial > Deep subsurface > Rock core/Sediment | place: Rifle... | reverse complement strand
GAAATCTCATCTTCCTGACCTCCTGTAACATCTCTGTCCGTTTCATGGTCTCCTCCTTGAAATTTAGGAAACCATACAATAGGACAATTCATGTGCTATAAAAAGGACAGTTTATGTGTTGCTGACAAAATGCTTTGTCATGCTTGTCAACCTGTAATACATGTGTTAGCATTTACCTGAAAAATGCAATTGTATTATTTGACCCAAAAATAGACATTGATTTTTGGGTTTGAGACTACCATGCAGGTCATCACATCCCACATAAGTGCAGACTTTGACACCCTGGCATCCATGCTGGCTGCAAAGAAGCTCTATCCTGACGCAGTGCTTACCTTTCCAGGCTCGCTTGAAAAAAATCTAAGGGACTTTTTTGAAAAATTCCCATTCCACCTTTTTGAGATTGAAAAGATAAAGAATATCAAGATGGATGAGGTTGAAAGGCTTATCCTTGTTGACATAAGACATGCCCACAGGATCGGCAAATTCGCTGAGATTATAAAAAGCCCCGGCCTTGATATTCACATCTATGACCACCATCCAAAATCTCCTGATGACATCCACGGCTCAGTTGAAATAACCCACCCCTATGGCGCCACCACCACTATTTTAGTCCATATCATTAAAGGAAAAGGCATTGAGCTTACACCTGAAGAAGCAACAGTGCTTATGCTGGGGATATACGAGGATACAGGGTCTTTGATCTTTCCATCCACCACAGTGCAGGACTATGAGGCAGCGGCATTCTTACTTTCCAAAGGCGCAAATCTTAATGTGGTATCAGATTTGATTACCAAAGAGCTTACTGCAGAGCAGGTCTCTCTCTTGAATGATCTGTTGCAGTCAGCAGCTACTTATTCTATCAGCGGTATTGATGTGGTCATTGTCGAGGCATCTGCTGAAAAGCATATGGGAGACCTGGCGGTTTTAGTTCACAGGCTCAAGGATATAGAGAACATCAACTGCCTCTTTGCGCTTATCAGCATGGAAGACAGGGTTCACCTTATTGCAAGGAGTAGGCTTAAGGAGGTAAATGTAGGAGAAATCGCACAAATGTTCGGAGGAGGCGGCCATCCAACTGCTGCCTCAGCTACTCTAAAAGATATTACGCTCATCCAGGCAAAGGAGAGGCTTATTTCGTTTTTAAAGGGCAAGATTACACCAAAAAAGTTTGCAAAGGAGATCATGTCCAGTCCTCCTATAACCCTTTTAGAGAGCGCATATATCAATGACGCAAAGGATACTTTCTTACGATACGGCATAAACGCAGCGCCTGTTGTTAAAAACAGCAAGGTCTTGGGAATTATCACGCGGCAGGTAGTTGAAAAGGCCATATACCACGGACTCAAGGATGTATCTGTAAAGGAATATATGAGCAGTGAATTTGAGACAGTTCCCTCTACCGCATCTATACCAGAGGTTCAGGACGCAATAATCGGGCATCACCAGAGGCTTCTGCCCGTGATAGATAAGGATAAGCTTGTGGGTATTATAACCCGCACAGACCTTTTAAGGCTCCTTCATGAAGAGCTCAAGATAGAACCTTACTCAGCAGAAGAGACGCCTCTTAAAAGACATAAAACAATTACACGGCTTATGCAGGATAGACTGCCGGAGAAGGTGTTAGATATTTTAAGAAACGCCGGCAAGGTAGCTGAGGAGTTGGGTTTTAAGGCATATACAGTAGGGGGTTTTGTAAGAGACCTAATCCTAAATTACGAAAATCTTGATGTTGATATTGTGATAGAGGGCGACGGCATTGCCTTTGCCAATGTCTTTGCAAAAAAATTTGGATGCCGGGTGAAAAGCCACGAGAGATTTGGCACAGCGGTTATTGTGTTTCCTGATGGATTTAAGATTGATATAGCAACTGCAAGGCTTGAGTATTATGAAAAACCTGGGGCATTGCCGACGGTTGAATTATCCTCTTTAAAGCTTGATTTATACAGAAGGGATTTTACAATCAACACTCTATCGGCAGCGATTAACCCCAAAAATTTTGGCGAGCTCATAGACTTTTTCGGCGCCCAGCGTGATATAAAAGAAAAGGCTGTTAGAGTTTTGCACAATTTAAGCTTTGTTGAAGACCCTACCAGGGTTTTCCGGGCTATCAGGTTTGAACAGCGGTATGGCTTTGCAATTGCAAAACATACCCAGAACCTTATAAAAAATGCGGTTAAATTAAATTTCCTGCAAAAGATTAGCGGCGAGAGACTTTTAAATGAATTAAAAGCCATATTTGAAGAAGAAAATTTTCTCCGCGCAATTCAACGCATTAAGGAGTTTGATCTTGTAAAATTCATCCATCCAGAAATCCGTCTGGATGCTGCAGAAATGGCGCTCATGGAAAGGGCAAGGGATGTGCTTGCATGGTATCAGCTCCTTTACGCTGAAGAAAAGGTGGAAGGCTGGCTTGTGCTGCTTCTCGCTATAAGCGACCAGCTTAAAGACGACGAGGTTTTAAAGATGGGGAAACAGCTTGGTATTTTAGGTAAACACAAGGTGGAAGTAGTGCAAGACAGGGGTGAAGCAGTAAAGGCATTAAACACGATGCAGAGGAAGCTTGCCCCTGTAAGCCTGCCCTCGAATGCATCTATCGGGGGCTTGAAACAGGGAAAGGCCTTGCGGCCCAGCGAGATTTATAATCTTCTAAAGCCGCTTCCCATAGAAGATGTCTTATACATAATGGCAAAGACAAAGCTGGAAAATACAAAGAAGGCAATATCAAATTTCATAACACATTTAAAGGAATACAAGACATTGCTTCACGGGGATGACCTGAAACGATTGGGACTGCCAGAAGGGCCGATTTACAGCGAAATCCTCAGTCAGCTCCTCGAAAAAAGGCTGGATGAAAAGATAAAGACAAAGGCAGATGAGGAAAAGCTTGTTAAGGAAATTATGGAACAAGCTGACCATGTCGGCGTCCCCGCTAAGCGTGACGTAAAAGCAACGGCAACACGGTTGCCTCGGTCCAGAAAAAGGGAGGAATGAATGCATGATATAGAAATCGTTAAAACCATCAAGGCATCGCTGGAAAAGGAACTCCATATTGACCCTGTAAAACATCCCATCCATCTCAAAATAGAAAATAATGCCATTGTAATGGAAGGAGTAGTTGACAGGATAGCCCATAAAAAAATGGCCCTTCTTGTTGCAATGTCTATTCCAGGGACATCAGGGGTTATTGACAGACTGCGGGTAATGCCTGCAAAGGAGATGGGAGACAAAGAGATAAAAAATCATATATGTGATGCCTTTCTTGAAGAGCCGACCCTGAGGGATATTACAATAGAAGTGGATGTAAACAATGGGATGGTTGATTTAGAAGGGACTGTCCCGTCTTTAAGCCATAAACGTCTTGCTGGAGTCCTTGCGTGGTGGGTGCCTGGAAGCGCGGATGTTATAAACAGCCTTGAGGTTACTCCTCCAGAAGAGGATTCAGATGATGAAATAACAGATGCGGTGGTGCTTGCCCTTGAAAAAGATAAACTGGTAAACCACAGTAACATAAAAGTCACAACCAAGAATTGCGTAGTAACTCTGAATGGCGTTGTAAAAAGCGAGATTGCAAAGGAAGCAGCGGAAGACGATGCGTGGTATGTTTGGGGGGTGAATGAGGTGGTGAGCAGGCTGAAAGTAATCAAATGACCCCAAAAATGCAACTGCATTTTTGGGCAAACGCAATCTTTGGCCAAATACTGTGTCAAAGCTGTCTGTCCAAATACTCACATACCTAAAAACAGCATGCTCCCCGTTTTGTCCAGCCAACTTTTCCTTGTCTGTGTCTCAAATATTGCGTTTGTATTCAAAAAGTAAGATTTAGGGATTCTTTCATATGGAAAAGCTATCTATTTTTATAGATACAGAAAGAGAAAGATTTGTAAGAGGCAAGCATAGCAATCTTTTTGCATTTTCGTTTTCACAGATTGTTCGATACCATGAATTTCTAAAAATAATTAGTACAAGATATGAAAAGGCAAGTATGGAATTTATTGCTAACACAAAGGCTTTACAAAAAATTATTTTACCAGGAAAGTCATTTATGAGTGAAGATCAGTTAAAATTATCTGCGGAAGGAGAAAAATTAAACACAATCCTACATTTAGAGATTGAGTCTTTTTACCTCTTTGCTAAAATCCTTTTGGATAAGGTAGCAAGAGCTACAGAATTTTATTTTGGTCAAGCAAGAGGGCTGTCTTTAGATTCGCATGATGACATGTCAAAGAATTTTGAACCATATATTAAGACAAAAGGATTAACAATTTTATCTGATGAACTTAAAAGATTGATCAGCCAACTCAAAAAAGATATTTCAGATTATCGTGATAAACAAATAGCACATGAAAAAAGCCCACGAACAATAAAAGGAACGATGTTTAAGTTGGATACTGGAGAATCCCAGATAATTAACATTAAACTATATCCAACCGAAAAGGATCAACAGTTTGAAAGCAAAGAGATAAAGCAAATGATATGGTTGCTTGAGCAATATATTTGTGAAATGGTCGATTATATTTCTTTAAATAGGGATAAAACCAATTTAGAGTTGGTATAAAATGATTTGGCTGCCTTCTGAGAGGTTATGTTGTCTTCAATTTTGTAAAATGGTGGAGCGGAGCGGGATCGAACCGGCGACCTTCACGTTGCGAACTTGACGCTCTCCCAACTAAGCTGCAAGGTATAAAAGGCCCAAACCTATTATTAAACAAAACAGTGTACACTCCTAAAGAAAATCTATACCATAGGCCGGTATGCCTTCTTTATGCTTTATGGCATACTTTTTAAGCCCATCTGCTATAAGACTGAATTTGTCACCGGGATATGAATTTGAGATTATAAGGATACCAAAGTGTGGTCTGTTTTCGTTGAAAAACTGCACGGTGAGTCTGATAAAGTCATTTCTGTTTTTTGTTACCATGCAGCGCTTATTTGATGCCGCATATTCAAGCTGTTCAAGGTCGCTTGCCTGCAGCATCCCAACCTCATGGGCGCTAACAGCATCTATCCCGCCCCTTCTTAGAATCTCTGCAATCTTTGGGCTTAAATCCTCATCCAGATAGTATTTCACTATCGTCCCATTGACAGGAAGGGATACTTTTTCTTGATACGGTCAGAAGTCCATCCCTCATTTTCGTCTATAAGGCTGTCTATTTCTTTCGCATAAAAATTATAATAGCCTATTGCAGATTTAATCTGTTGTTCAGTAAGCCAGTGGTATGCCTTGCTTAACCGTTTGAGGTCTTTGCCAACGCCTTTGTAGGTTGCAATAACCTCCCATACCTCAATACCTGTGCCGGCAATCCTTGCCCTCTTTCCGCTAACACCTTCTGTAAAAATTATTCCGGGACAGCGGTGGGCTCTTACAGCTTCTTCTAATAGCTCAGTGGTTATTGTGGTAAAATCTTTTTTTGAATCTTTTGCAAGTTCTGCTATTTCTTCAAGGATGTCCTCTGGAATCCTTATGCTTTTTTGGACGGTCGGCATACTATTACCTCACTTGTATACCGTTATATTACATTAAATGACAGTGTATGTCAATTACAGTAAAATAGCGATTTAAAACCTCGCTATTTTACAAACCTGCGATTTGCGTGCCATACTTCGTTGTCGGCGCATTTTTGCTACTCACCGTATCGGTGAACATACGGCTCGTCGCAAAAATGGCCTCTGCCTCGTCTGGCAGACAACTTACCAGTTTCCCCAAAAATCAATGTCTATTTTTGGGCAATAAGGGAAGTTTATTGATAAGGTTTATGTATGAATGGTGGAGCGGAGCGGGATCGAACCGCCGACCTTCTCGTTGCGAACGAGATGCTCTCCCAACTGAGCTACCGCCCCATTTTATAAAAGTGAACAGTGGTCAGTGAACAGTGTTGAGTTTAGAAATAAGCCCTCTGGTCATCTTTCGTAATTCTTCGATTCGTTCACTCATTTTGTCCAACTCTTTTGAAGTCAAATATCCGAGAATATTAGCAACTACCAATTGGGTGTCAAGCTCTGCCAGAGAGCCTAAAGCTACAAATAGGAACTGTTTGAACTCTCCTGTGTGCTGCCGTGCTTGACCCTCTGCTATATTAGACGGAACAGAAACAGCAGAACGTCTCAGCTGGCCACAAAGGGCATATATTTCTTCTTTTGGAAATATCTTTGTAAGCCTGTAAATTTCCTTAACAAGTTCTATACCCTTTTGCCATATTAATAGCTCTCTATAGCTTTTGACTTTTTCAGCCAATGTTTTGCCTCAGACTGGACACTGACCACCGATCACTGACCACTTAGATGTTCTCTGATTCCTTCCTCAAACCCCACTGGCTTAATGTTAAAAACTGATTCCAATGCATTATTCTCAGTTACATTGTCTTCTTCAAGCATCAAGAGCTGGTCTCTGGTGATAAGGGGCATGGGAATATGAATCTTGAGCCGTGTCTTTCCCATTACCCTGCATATTGTATCAATTATCTGGTCAAATGTAAGTTTTTCTGGCCCAGCTATCTCGTAGACCTTATGTATGTGTTGCGGGTCTTTGACTGCAATTGTCATTGCTGAAACAAGGTTTTTTACAGACACAGGCTGCATCATATTCTGGCCATTTCCAGGAATCATGATAAATGGTGAAATCTTAATAATGCCGGCAAAGAGATTGGTGAATTTATCTTCCTTGCCAAACATTACAGAAGGTCTAAAGATAGTATATTCAAGGCCCGAATTTCTTATTATCTCTTCTGCCTCCCACTTTGTCTTGTGGTATTTGCTCCTTGCATTCGCTCTTGTTCCAAGGGCGCTTATATGGACAAACCGCTTTACCCCTTTTATCTTGCAGGCCTCCACCATGTTTCTTGTGCCTTCTGTGTGGATGGCCTTAAAGGTTGTATTTTTAGTTTCTGCCAATATGCCGACGAGATGAACCGCAATAGTTACCTTTGCATCATCAAGGGCTATCAATAGCGAGCTTTTATCAGTTACATCGCCTTTTATTAGCTCTACCCCAGGCTGCTTCATAGCCTCTGCCTTTGAAGGGTTTCTGACAAGGCATCGCACTTGAAGCCCCTGCTTAAGCATCTCTTTAAGCAGGTTGCCGCCAACAAAACCTGTTGCGCCTGTAAGCAATATCATTTTCTGCCTGTATTAAGTATATCCTTTATTGTAGTCTTTAATTCCTTCAGATCGGATGATTTTACCACATAGGCATCAGACGCCCATGTGCCGAATTCCTGTTTATAATGATGGTAGGCGGTACTAAGGATTACAGGAATATTTTTCCATTTTTCTTTTACCCGCCTCAATACCTCTATGCCATCCATCCCCGGCATCTTTATATCAAGGACTATAAGGTCAAATTTATCCTTCTCCAGCTTTGCAATGGCCTCTTCTCCGGATGCTGCCACATGCACATTCAACCCTTCATCTTCCAATTCTTCCTTATATAAAAGCCTTAGCCCTTCTTCATCATCTACAACCAGTATCTTCTCTTTCATAAACCCTCCTGTGTTCAATGGCTACACAGATTTTGGGATAGAACTATAGCATGAGTATTCAGTTCTTGCAATCCATCTGCCTATCCGTAAAATAGCGATTTGCCCGACCCAAGCTTCGTTTGGTTGCCTGACTTCGTTATCGTCGCAAAAATGGCCTCTGCCTCGTCTGGCAGCCCCCGATAGAATCAATCAGGGGCGGTTTCCCCAAAAATAAATGTCTATTTTTGAGCCTATCTTTTTAGAGATGGCTATAGAAGTTCAATCTGCCCTTATAATCTTTAGAATCATCAAGATGCCTTTAATATTCTCCCTTCTTTGTCTGATAGAGGCAGCTTTATGACAAATGTTACTCCAACGCCTATATTATTATTTACCTCTATAATGCCCTTATGATTCGTTATAATAGAGTGAGTTATGGCAAGACCGAGCCCTGTGCCTGTTTCCTTTGTTGTATAAAATGGATTAAAGATATTGCTTATTATATTTGGGTCAATACCGCCGCCTGTATCATGAATCTCCGTTACTATCCAACTACCCTCTTGATAGGTTTGTATCGTAAGCGTTCCGCCTTTTTCCATTGCCTGTATGGCATTTGTCATAAGGTTATTAAAAACCAACTTCAGATGCTGACGGTCAACATCTATTTTAGGCACATGGAGGGACAGTTCTTTCACAACAGCAATCCCATTCCTCTTGAAATCATCTTCAAAAAATGCAACGGCCTCTTCTATAATGATATTTATATCTTCGGATAAAAAAACATAACTCTCATCTTTTGAAAAGTGGACTATCCCGTCCATCAGTTTTTCAAGCCGTGAAACCTCTTTTACAATTCTGTCAACATAACTCATATGAGGAGAATCAAGGTTCATTTGCTGAGAAAGTCTCTTGGCAAAGCCGCCGATGGATACGAGGGGGTTTTTTATTTCATGGGCGAGCGATGCCGCCATCTCTCCAAGGGCAAGCAGTTTTTCTGCATTGACAAGCCTATCCTGCATATCTTTCATTTTTGTATTTATATCTCTGAGGTTGATGATACACTGGTAATTTTTAATGGCTGTCGCAAGTTGCAGCACTATGACACTCAGCAGTTTCTTTTCTTTAAGAGTTACTGCCTTTTTCTCCTTATTTTTAAGATAAAGCACACCATGAAGCCAGTCGTCCTTAATTGGGTAACAGACTACTGTTTTGAAGCCATTGGTTCCTTTGTCAAGTATCCCTTGCCATGTTTCGTTGGGAGGTTTAGATTGTGTTGCAAATATAGGGCTTCCTTTTTTAATAGCCAGACCTGGCAGGCCTTCGTTTTCTTTATATTCTTCCTGGCAGCCTCGTTTGCTTCCAACTGCTACGGCAAGAGTTAACACGTGTTTATCTTGGTCTGACAGATATACGGCGCACTGGTCAAAGGCAAAGGCGTGGGCAAGGAGATTGGCAACATCTTTCAGCCTTTTTTCAAGGGCATCGGTAGAATCTGTCAGTTCTATAACTTTGGAAAGGATATCATAGCCCATAGCAACAATTAGAAATTAGGAATTACGAATTAAAAAAAATCAAACCGTTAATTCGTAATCGTATTATATTTTTGCTTCTCTTAAGAATTTAGCCGCCTCTTCCGGCGGGGTTGGGTTTATATAAAAGCCTGAACCCCATTCAAAACCTGCAACCTTTACCAGGGTTGGCATAATCTCAAAGTGCCAATGGTAGTGCTGGTTATCTCCGTTTTTAAAAGGAGATGTGTGGAGTATAAAGTTATAGGGCGGAGAGTTTAGAACCTTGTCCATCCTTTTCAAAGTATTTGAAAAAAGTTTAGCGAGGTTTTCGTATTGATGTTTCTGGGCATTCTCAAATGATGAGTCATGCTTTTTAGGCAGTATCCATATCTCAAACGGGGCCTTGGGGGCATACGGGGTTACTGCTATGAAATCCGGATTTTCAGCTACAATACGGATGCCCTGCATTATATCCTGCCGTATGATATCGCAGAATATACATCTCTCTTTGTAGTTATAATACTCAAGAGAGCCGTCCAACTCCTCTGCAACCCTCTTCGGGATGATAGGCAGGGCTATAAGCTGGGAATGGGTATGCTCAAGCGAGGCGCCAGCAGCCTCGCCATGATTTTTAAATATAAGGACATAGCGGAATCTCGGGTCTTTCTTCAGGTCTATTATTCTGTCTCTGTATGACCAGAGGATGTCTTCAAACTGCTTATCTGATACGCTGGATAGGGAGTCCTTATGATTAGTGGATTCAATGACTACCTCATGGGCGCCAACGCCATTCATCTTATCGTATACGCCGTCGCCTTCTCTGTTAAGGTCTCCTTCTATGCGGAGCGCCGGATATTTATTCGGAACAACCCTTAGACTCCATCCCTGTGTGTTCGGTTTTGAGCCATCAGGTCTGTAGGCAAGTATCTCTTGGGGGGTTTTGTCTTCGTTTCCGGGGCAGAAAGGGCAGAAACCGTCTTTTGTAGGCGGATGCTGAACCATGAACTCAGAAGGCCGTTTGCCACGCTCTGTTGAGATGATTACCCATCTTCCGATTATAGGGTCTTTTCTAAGCTCGGGCATACATCCCTCTTCAGCCTATCTTTCTCTGTTTCTCCTGCGCCTCTTCTTCTTCTTTGCATTTTATACAAGAGGTTGTAACAGGCCTTGCCTCAAGTCGTTTTTCGGATATATCTTCACCGCAAACCTCGCATATTCCGTAAGTGCCGGTATCTATCCTCTGTAATGCCTCCCGCACCTTTGCGGTGAGCTTCCTCTCCCTGTCCTTTACTCTCAGCAAGAAATTCCTGTCTGTCTCATGAGATGCCCTGTCAGTCGGGTCTGGAAAGGCTTCTTCTTTGGAACTGCTCATTACAGTTACAGCCTTTCCCGCCTCTGAAAGGAGATCCTCAAGCTTTCTGTTCAGGAGATTTCTGAAAAATTCTAATCTTTCCTTTTCCATAACGGTAAATTATACCCAAAACAGAGAGTGATGTAAATATAAATTACCGTATTCCGTGTCCGTTATCCGTGACCGTAGCATTACGGACACGGAATACGGTCACGGATAACGGTCTCTTATAAATGTTCCGCTTTTACCGCCTGTCTTTTTTACAAGCCTTATGTTGGAAATGGTCATCCCTTTATCCATAGCCTTGCACATATCGTATATGGTAAGGGCTGCTGCTGAGACTGCTGTCAATGCCTCCATCTCTACGCCGGTCTGACCGGAAACCTTTACCGTAGCCGTTATATCAATGCAGCTTTTCCTCTGGATAGGTTCAAATGCTATATCTACAGAGGTTATATTGAGAGGGTGGCATAACGGTATTATATCAGCAACTCTCTTTGCTGCCAGAATGCCGGCAATCCTTGCAACACCAAGGACATCGCCCTTTTTAATGGTATTGGCCTGAACTGCCTTGAATGTAACATCTTGCATAGAAACGCTTCCCTTTGCAACAGCCTCTCTGGTTGTGGTTTTTTTGGCAGTTACATCCACCATCTTTGCCTTGCCTTTTTTATCTATGTGGGTGAGCCTTGGCATAATTGATTTACGATTTACGATTTACGATTTACGAATTACGAATTACGAATTTAAAATCTAAAATCGTAAATTATTCTATCTCCACTATCTTTCCATTTTTTACAGTCAATATAAAAAGGCCTTTTATAGCCTCTCTATCTTTTCCAAAGGTTATATCGCCTGTTGCGCCATGAAAGTCTTTCAAGTTTGCAATACTGTCCCGTATATCCTGCTTTTTTTCCCTTTCTATTATAATAGCCTCTATGATCATCTTTACTGCATCATATGCCTGGGCTGAAAGTATCTCTGGCTCTATGCCATAGAGGTTTTTAAAACTATTGACAAAATGCAGGGTGGGCTCTCTTTTGCTGCCACGGAAAAAACCGTCTGCAAAGACCGCTCCTTCAACATATTTGCCTGCCAATTCTATGAGCTTTGGCGAGTTCCACCCATTAGACCCAAGGAGTTTGACATCCTTTATATTATAATATGCAAGGTGCGGCGCTATGAGGCCGATGGTGTCAAAGTAGTCAGGTATATAGAGGGCGTCTGCTGCCACAGTTGCCTCAAAGGTTTTTATCTGTCTGCGGCCTTCCCTTTTTTCAGTTTCCTTTACTTTAAATAATTTCGTAATCTCTTTTCCAAAATATGTCTGGCCTTCTCTATACTGTTCATCAGCCACTATCTCCCCCTTGCCTTTCTTAACCTCCTCTTTAAAAAGGTTGGCAAGCTCTATTCCATAAGAACTGCTTGGATAGAGAACTGCAAATTTTTTGCATCTTAGTGTATCCATTGCATAATTCGCAATAGCCCTTGCCTGTTCTAACGGCGATAGGAAGTTTCTAAATATATAGTCGCCGGTATTGGTAAGCCCCGGCCTCTGTGACAAGGCAATCATCGGTATCTTTAATTGCTGCGCCTTTTGGGCAGCGCCCATTGCTGTTATACTCAAAAGGGGACCTATGATAGCAACAACCCCTTCATCCGCGCCCAATGCTTCTACAGCCTTCTCTGTTGTGAGAGGGTCGTCTTTGGTATCCTTGATAATTATTTCAAGATTAACTCCTTTGCCTTCTAGAGAGGAGGATTCAAAGATATCTGCCGCAAGCAATATTCCCTTGAGCGCCTGTTCGCCGAATTGTGCGTATTTCCCGCTTAAAGGAAGAATTACCCCTAAACGGATATTGGGTGCGGGAGCGGCCGTTGAAGGCGGCGCTTCCAGCGCAAAGGCAGTATTAGAAAATAAGAGAATACAGAATACAGAATACAGAATACAGAATAAAAAACTTCTGACTTCTAACTCCTGACTTCTGACTCCTAACCTATCTTTCATCCAAAGATATCCTTTACCTTTTCTAAAAAATTTTTCTTCAAGGGATTGGTTTCTTCCCCGCTTATTTTTGCAAACTCCTCTAAAAGCTCTTTCTGCCTGCCTGTCAATTTTGTCGGGGTCTCAACCTTTATGATTACATTCTGGTCGCCCCTTTGACCTGTGTGGAGGGAGGCTATGCCTTTGCCCTTAAGTCTGAACACCTTTCCGGATTGTGTTCCGGCAGGTATTTTAAGCTTTACATTCCCTTCAATGGTTGGGACATCTATATCAGTGCCAACGGCTGCCTGAGGGAAACTGATGGGGACCTCGCAGATAATATCATCATTTTGCCTCTGAAATATCGGGTGGGGCTTTACATTTATGATGATGTAAAGGTCGCCGGGAGGGCCGCCATGAACCCCGGATTCTCCCT
>Ga0209642_10002248_pt1 | contig 12740 bp, 8 predicted proteins | sample RifCSP19_2_FD_184025 | JGI IMG/M metagenome (GOLD analysis project Ga0209642, IMG submission 184025) | Soil microbial communities from Rifle, Colorado - Rifle CSP2_sed 19_2 (SPAdes) (version 2) | ecosystem: Environmental > Terrestrial > Deep subsurface > Rock core/Sediment | place: Rifle... | reverse complement strand
TTATTGCTTTTAGGCTATAGAAATGATATTATCCCTCTCCTTGCAGACATTGATATGCTCGTCTTAACCTCACTGAATGAGGGATTCGGCATGGTTATACTGGAGGCTATGGCTGCCGGCAAGCCTGTAGTAGCCCATAATGTAGGCGGCGTCGCTGAACTAATCGTTGATAATGCAACGGGATATATGGTTAAGAAAGGGGATATTGACGCTATAGTAAGCCATATTAATGACCTTATAAAGAATAAAGATACATACGATTCATTAAGCGTCAATGCATATAATATGGCAATAAAGTATTCCCTTTCAGAAATGGTCAATAGATTTGAAGGCGTTTATAACTCGGTATTGGCAGTTAAAACTAATTTAAAAGGAGAATACATCACATTATGAGAAAAATCGAAAGAGCGCTTGCCATAGGATGCCACCCAGATGATATCGAGGTAGGATGCGCAGGCACTATTGCCACATGGACAAAAAGCGACATAGAGTTTTATTTAATGGTAATGACCTTGGGGGAATCAGGCGGCGATCCTGTTACAAGAAAGCAGGAACAGGAGAATTCGGCAGCCATACTCGGTATAAAAAAACTTTACTGGGGTGACTATATAGATACCAAGTTGCCGCTTGACAACATCCTTATAACAGACATAGAAAGGGTCATAAATGAGATAGAGCCCGACGTCGTCTTAGTGAATTATCACAAAGACAGCCATCAGGATCATAGGATTTTATCAACCGCCACAATCACGGCATCCAGGTATACGGCAAATCTGCTGTTCTATGAAGGTCCAAGCACCTATGAATTTTCACCTACTGTTTTCGTAGATATTTCCAACAATATTATCAAAAAATTTGACGCGCTGCACGCCCACGCTTCACAGATAAATAAGACAAATATAAGTGGTCTGAATATTAAAGAGATAGCTGAAGCAAATGCCATATTTAGAGGGGTTGAGGGTAGAGTAAAATATGCAGAGGCATTTATGCCTTTCAGATTTTTTATATAGACAATAAATAGCATGAACAACTTCATGCCTGTCTGAGCGAGTCCGCTCGCAGACAGGTTGCCGTGCCGTCAGGGCTAAAGCCCCGGTAGGACGTGTACCCTTTAACCCCAGCCTTAAGGCTGGGGTTATAAGGCATGTAGTGGCCGGCGGGTTAGTGACGGTCTTGTCTGAGAATTGGGCTTTAGCCCTGACAGCGCTTGTCCTGAGCCTGTCGAAGCGCCTGATCTTCAAAATGCCTGTACTGAGCTTGCCGAAGTGTCGGATAAGTACAGACGGCACGTCGGGTCGTCTCTACAAGTACAGATTATTTATTGTTAATCCCTAACGGGGTAAAACCATAGAGGGTGTTCATAAATGTTGTTAAAGAATCTAATACTTGTGCCTCTGATTATTATTACCATTCTCACACGTAAACACTTCTTTGATTTGGGCTTTTTCTGGTTGTTCTACTTATTATTTTCCTTTTTAATTGCCTTTTTCATAATGCCCTTTATAATAAGATTTGCCTTTAGATTCAATATGCTTGACATGCCGAACAGCAGAAAGGTTCACAGCACACCTACGCCCAAAATAGGGGGAATCGCTGTTGCGTGCGGATTTATTCCTTCCATCTTGTTAACAGGCACCCAATCCCCTGAACTCGTTGCTATCATAACAGCCTCACTGCTTATATTTATATCAGGCGCGTTAGATGACATGTTTGACCTTTCCGCTAAAATAAGATTTCTTATCCAGTTTGTTGCTGCTTTTATAGTCGTTTGGTTTGGCGTGCATCTGAATATAATGGATGCCGGAACTTATATTGGAAAGGCCATAAATATCTTCCTTACGTTTTTATGGATAATAGGCATAACAAACGCCTTCAACTTTTTAGACGGAATAAACGGAGAGGCGTCGGGTCTGGCGGTTATTATAGGGATAACCCTTGCTGTCTTTGCCTTTAACAGCGGAGCTACTTTGAGAGGAGAGGTTATTGTTATTGCTATCGGGGCGATATGCGGCTTTTTACCGTACAACTTAAAGCGCAATGCCGATATTTTTCTTGGAGATGGGGGAAGCGGTTTCTTAGGGTTCTTTCTGTCCGCAATGAGCATTCATATTGAATGGGGGGAACGGCCGGGTATAACAAACCTGCTGATGCCCGTAGTAGTATTTTCCATTTGCATATATGATATGTGCATGATCACTGCCACGAGGATTTATACGGGAAAGGTAAAGACCTTTTGGGAATGGCTGTCTTATACCGGCAAGGACCACCTCCACCACAGACTTGCAAATATCTTCAAGGGGAAGACGCTGACAGCCGTCGTTTTTATTTATGCCATATGTGCGAGCAATGCAATATTTCCTGCCTTATTTGCTATTTATAAAGGCACATCGGGCTGGTTTGTAATAGCAGCCTTTTTCCAGGCAATACTTATATATGGCATTGTTACGCTGTTGCTTTTCAGGTCGGAATATTCCCGAATAGATTTATAAGAATTTTCGTTACTGCTCAGCAGGTGTTATTTTTGACTACAAAAGAAATGAATAACATATAACAAGAATTGAATAATTAAAAAGTAAAAAAACACTTAAACATTTCCCCATTTTCATGAGGACAAGTTTCATTTCTTGTTATATGTTATTCATTAAAATTAAGTTACTCAATATGCTGAGTAGTTACGAATTTTCTTTTCGGAAAATTTTACGGGTTCAGTTAAAAAAACGCCTTGTAAGCCTGACTATCTCTTCGACTTCTGCATCTGACAATTTAGGATATATCGGCAGTGATACTGAATCCCTCCATACATTATCAGTAACCGGATAGCTTCCTTTTTGTGGTCTTGCCAACTCATGGAGCGGCTTGAAGACAGGTTTAGCAGCTCCGATTCCGTTGCTGCGAAGAAAGCCGATGAGATCCTGAGCCCTGTCAGAACAGATGACGTATCTATAACAGATACCTTCTATTTCAGGTGAGGTCAACGGCAGTTTTACAGGCAGGTCATTTAACGCCCTGTTGTAATATTTTGCTATCCTCCTCCTCTTTGAGATAAAGTCCGGCAGTTTCTTAAGCTGCTCAATGCCGATAGCCCCCTGTATATCAGTCATCTTGTAATTGTACCTTATCCTGTAATCCTCTTTATTATCATACTCTCTCAGGTCAACAACCCTCTCTATCAGGTCGTCAGAATCACTCGCTATCATCCCCCCTTCACCTGTTGTAAAGACCTTGGTGGCATAAAAGGAAAATATATTTATGTCGCCTATTGTCCCTACGTTGCGTCCTCTAATCTTTCCCCCCACTGACTGTGCACAGTCTTCTATAACAGGAATACCCATATCTTTAAATCTCTCTGTATCGCGGGCCGGCGTTCCAAATATATGAGGTATAATAATTGCTCTTGTCTTTTTCGTGACACGCCTTTTTGCATCGTCATAGCTCAGATTGTAGTCGTCTCCGTTAATATCCGCTATAATGGCATTCGCGCCGACATAATTAACGGCATTTAACAATGCCGTGCATACAAGATCAGGCGCTATAACTTCATCGCCGGCTTTAACGCCAAGTGCAATAAGCGCTAAATGCAAGGCTGAGGTGCCTGAATTAACTGCTCCAGCCCTTTTTAAGCCGATAAATTGGGAAAACTGCTCCTCGAACTCTTTAACCTTTTTCCCCTGAGCAATGTAGCCTGATGAAAAGACTTCAGAAACAGCGGATAATTCTTCTATCCCTAAGGTGGGGCTGGAATGGGGGATCAAGAATACTCCTCCAACTCTTTGTTCAATCCCCGCACTAAGTCAAAGTTATTCCCTGCATTAAAGATGAAATCAATTGCAGACATAAGTGGTTCAAACGTGTCGTAAAGCTGTTTGTATTCCGGATGGACAAAGTGTTGAAACAGTAATTTAATGCCTGCGTCTTTAAATCTCTCACATTCCATGTAAGTCTTACCGCCGGCCCCTGCCAGATAAGTGTCTGCATTAAAATGTCTGCAAATATCAAGCAGCCTTTCGGTAGGATCTTCGCTTAAGTCCGGGATTGAGCTTGCCGTTACAACCTTTGCATTTATGGAGAACGTCTTTTTTATAAGGGTGATTGTATCAATATTCAATGGTGACAGAAAGGCATATTGCTTTTTATATAATTCCTCAAGCGCAGGTTGATAGTCCTTAAAAAATATAGCCTTCCCATAATTGGTCTGTATGGTGTGCAGGTGTTTCTTTTGCCAATCATATTTGTTGTCTATCCTGACCTCGCTGATATTGTCGCCGAAGCTGAAACTAACAGGAATAGTAAGCCATATACAGTTATTGGACGTCTTTATCTTATTCCTGTTCTGGAACTCGTTCTTTTTAAACTGGACATTGTCCAGCAGGACAAAGACGTCAACCTTGTCCATCTTGTCAAAATATCCGAGCCAGGGCATGAATTGGGGCTGATGGACGGCAATTCTCATACTAAATATGGATATGCATATCTCTGCTCAGGCGCATGCAATTCACCCCTTGCCTCTCCTTCAGTCATCCTGTTATAACTCACCAATAGCGCCAGCAACATCATATACGGTTCAACTACTCGCACCAGCAGAAAGGTGGAAGCGCCCAGACCGTGGACAAGGAAGCCAATGGTGGCGCAAAAGAGGCCCAGGGAAAGGGACCTGGCGAACGGATCCTCTCTGTTTTTATATGAAGAGAACAAATACTTCAGGATTGCGTATAAAAGATAAAAAAAAGTCAGAACTCCGACAAGCCCTGTCTCATTTATCACCCGAATATATTGCCCATCAATAAAGCCGGCGCCGGTCATGCCCTGTCCAAGCACAGGACTTTGCACAAAGATATCAACCATCTTCCTGTACCTATCGATTCTTTCGGAGGCGGACGGGTCAAATCTCGTCCTTCCTATGGTTTCTGTACCTTCAAATCCTTCTTCCGCTTTCCAGAATTGAGCTCTTTCCCGTACACGTCCTGGCACAAATTGAAGGGACAAGACAATAAGGAGCGCTACTATCAATATGACTACTTTTCTTTGCAACCCTTTTGTCAATAAAAGAAAGGTCATCAATGAAAATCCGGCGGCAATCCATGAGGTCCTGGACATTGTATAAATAAACGGCATTACGGCAACGGCCAGCAGCAAGGCATATATCGTCTTTTTTCTGCCTTTAGGCTCATGGATATAGAGGCCTGCAACGACAGAGCCAAGCAAGACATAATATCCCCCAAATGTATTAGGTTCAGGATCTTCACCCTCAAATGGCATGGTTGTCCTCGTCATAGTGGGCATCTGAGTGAGGCCGACTATGGTGACAATAGCCATGGCAACCAGAGCGCCATTTAAAATCACCTTTATATCTTTCTCTTCGCGGATATAGTAAAAGAATAAAAAAAAGAACAAAAAGAACTGTATCAGCTTAAGAACGAAGAAAAAACCGGAGGCAGGAGAAACCAGGAACTGCGAAACACCCAGAGTAGTTGCCATGATCAGCGTCATGGAATAGAGAAACATAGGCAGAAAAAACTGATTACCCCTTAACCTTTCCATTGGGAAGGATTTGCTTATAACAAAGTCAAAGGCAACCCTTAAAAGCAGGACGCCCATCAACAGGTCTTCAAGCCTTATCGTGATTTCCCTTTGGGCAGTCTCTCCAACTACTATTTCCGGAGAAAGAGACATCGCATAGGGAATCAGATAAAGCGCAAAGACAGGCTTAAAGAGCGAGACCGCCAAAAGTAACAGCAGTACAATAAAGCCGACGTAATTGAGTACCTGTTCTTCCATAGGGACTGCAGTTATATCTCTGTTATTTTACTCTTGTTTACAACCAAACCTGCTAATTTTACCCTCAGGTTTTCAAGGAGTTTTCTGAGTTTTACCAGCGTCCCCCTCGGCAATTTCTCATGCTCGGTCAGGAGTATCGCTGCATCCATCTTTTTGACAAGTATGGACGCCTCTGAAGATTGCAGTGCAGGAGGGGTATCCATTATAACAAAAGCGAAAGTTTTTTTTAATAGCTCAATTGTTGTTTCCATTTTCTCGGAATTTATAAAATTAGAGGGATTTTCTACTTTTTCGCCGCTTGTGAGGATATATAGATTATCAAGGCCAGCAGGCGAAAGCAGGTGACCTGGCTGTATATCGCCTAACATGAGGTCGGTAATCTTCCTGATTGCATTTTCCCATTCATAATTGCCCATAAGCACGTCAGTCAGTCCGGGCTTATTTTCAATGCCGAACAACTTATGAATACCAGGGGACTTAAGGTTTGCGTCAATCAGCGCCACTGTACAGCTTGACTGACTGAGAGCGATGGCAAGATTCGCGGCAAACACACTGGCGCCTTCCCCTCCTGCAGCGCTCAGAATTGCCAACGCTTTTATATCATTCTCTTTTGCCGTTAACAGAAGGCTCGGCACTACTGCCCTGTACTCCTCGGCAACGGCGGAATCTGACAGGAAATGCGAAGGGAGTGACATGTATCTCATCACGTCCTCATCAGAAATATCAGGATATTTATTCCTCACAAGTTCAAACGTCTCTGGCTTATTCCAGTCCGAGATAGTTGTTAATACAGGAAGTCCTAGTATCTCCGAGAGGATATCTGTTTTACGCGGTATTGTGTCAATAGCTTCATGGACAAAGCCGCCAATGAATCCGATAATCACAGAAAGGAGAATACTTATAATGGCATTCCCTATAAGTGTTACACGGGTTATAGGGGTTTTGGGCTCAACAGGATAGCGGACAACAGTAACCTCTTCCGTCCTCTCTGCCTGCCTGACGCTTACCTCCTGTTGTTTCTGGAGTATCTTATTGTACAGCGCTTCTTTTGATGCCACGTCACTCTCAAGTATGCTGAATGTCTTATCTTCATCCGGTATCTCCTTTAACCTGGCATAGGTTGTACTCATATCATCTTCTAACGTATTCACGAGGTTTTCATTATATTTCCTCTCTACTTCAAGTTCCGTAATCATCTGTTTCACTGTTGAAGTTTTCTGTTCCCTAATGGCAAGAACCTCGGGGTGCAAGGTGGTGTAATGGATCAATAAAGACTCTTCCTGCACCTGCAAGTCACTCATTCTGCCGTTGAGAACATTGATGATATTTGCCAGGGCGCCGCCGGGTGTATATATCCGCAGATCGGCAATATCCAGGGTCTTCCCGCTTTTCAGGGTCGTTATGTCATCATTAATCCTGGCGATCCTGAAACCTAAGTCATCCAAACTCTTTCTCCGGTCAACATACCTTTCGAGAACAAGCCTCTTTTCATCCGAAACCGTGGTAAACTCCAGTTTCTTACTGTATGCATTCAGACTGTCCCTGGCGTTGTTCAGATTCGCTGCTGCTTCAGCCAGTTTATCATTGACAGCCTTTGTCTCTTCTATAAGATTTTTATTACTATCGTAAAAAGCCACTTCTCTATACGATTCCGCAATAAGAACAGCCAGTTTCTTTGCCATTGCAGGGTCAGTATGCTGAGCCTTTACTATTACGACATTGCCTCCCTTAGGATCTTTTTCCGAGATTATTTTGCCTTCCAGATCCTTTATGACAGCCATGTATTGGGGAGAGGCAAGCACATCTTCGGTCTTTATATCAGATGGGATAATACCTGCCTTCTTTGCAACAGCCTCAAGCACAGGGAAGCTCCTTATCATTGTTACTGCCGTTGTGACAGGATCTCCCAGCTTGGTCACCCCCATAAGGAGTTCAGCGACCGTCGTGACCTTTTCAACTTTCATGGCAGACTCCGCTTCATAGATGGGCTCGGGCCTTGTAAAGAATATGATGACAAACGATAAAAGAGTAGAAACTATGCTCGTAATGACAATAGTTTTTCTTCTTCTGAGCGCTATTTCCTTTACGTCCTTGATTGTATACTCAGCCATTCTTACCGTCTCTCCTTAAAAATCTTGCAACTACTCAGTATATTGAGTAACTTAATTTTAATAAATAACATATAACAAGAAATGAACAATTAAAAAGTAAAAAACCACTTAAACATTTTTCATTTCTTGTTAGTTATATGTTATTCATTTCTTTTATAGTCAAAAATAACACCTGCTGAGCAGTAACAAAATCTTTATCTGTGCAATCTGTGAAATCTGTGGTTCGTACAGACGCACCCCCAGTGCGTCTCTACATACACGTTTCCGCGTTTGCACGAGGACAAGCATCGGCCTGCGGCATTGCCTCGCTCTAGTTATTTAGTCACCCATTCACCACCCTCAGGCGGAATAGGGGGCTGTTGGATAACGGTAGTAGGCACCGGGGCTGCCTCTCTCCTTAAAGGGAATCCTTCCCATATCGGTATAGCAGTTGCGCCATACATATCCATTGGCACACGCATTATAGAAAGGACAGGCGCTACAGTTTTCAAGAAATCCCTAATATTTCCTATTGTATTTTTAGCCACATAAATTATATCTCCGTTCTGAAGAGACACATTATTCCTGAAGTCTCCTCTTTTATAAATATCCCCGATATTGATCTTAAATGCCTCCGGTTTGGTTTCATCTCCCCTGACGATCACAGCCTCGTTGGTTTTAGCATAAAAAGTGGGGCCTCCTGCCTTGATAACAGCGTCCAGCAAAGAGATATTGGCGTCATATGCAAACATGCCAGGAGTCCTCACCTCGCCAAAGACATAAACCCTGTTCTTGATTTCTGTTTTGTAAGGGATATATAAGACATCGCCGTGGTCGATCAGCACGTCCTGCCTGTAGTCACCCTTAAAAAGGGCATCAAATACATTCAATACATAAGTCTTTCTGTCCCTTGTCAGCTCAACGTGCGTCAGGTCAGCATTTGTGAGGTAGCCGCCAACCCTTGATAGAAATTGTGTAAGCCTCTCCTGTCCATAAAGTAGATACGTTCCTGGCCCGGTCGGCTGACGCGCAAGATCCCTGACTGCTCCAAATATACTGGCGGTATACGCCCTCTTTTCAGGGACCTCCACCTTTACTCTGGGCACTTTGATAAACTGTTTCAACAGCGTTTCAAACTCAATTTCCGCCTCTGTTGGTGTTAAACCAGCAATTTTAAGGTTCGTTATATACGAAAAAGACACCACCCCTTGCGGCGAAAGCGAGACTTTGTACGTATTTTCCTTGATTCCTTCCCAAAAAGTTACAGACAGCGTATCACCCGGCCCTATCCTATATTCCGGGATATTGTTAATCTCCTTAAATACCTTATACTCCTTTGCAGGTATCAGTACCTTGCTTTCACCAAATAGATCAGTTGGAGGCGCTGCAGACGCTTTGCCCTTTTCTTCCTTTTTAACGTTAATGTCTTCTATTTTGCTCTTATAAACAATCGCAATATCCACCCTTCTATTTTTCTGCATAGAATCGCCGTCCGGATAGTTAGTCAAACCGTCTCCAAAGCCTGAACGCTCTACCCCGCTCTTCGGTATACCATTATCCAGAAGATATTGTGTGACACTCTTCACGCGCCCATCTGAAAGACTCTGATTATTCTGGAATTCCTGTGTCATAGTCTCTCCCGGATCAGCAAATCCTTCAAGCCAGACAAAAGTGCCTTTAGTCTTTTTGAGGAACTGTATGAAATTATTTAAAACTACCATTGATTCAGGCCTGAGATCAGCCTTGCTGGCGTCAAAGAAAACGGCAGTAGAAAGTACCTGGATAACAGTCGGTTCTTTGCAGGGCTGCTCAAACGTGCCAAGCTCTGCTTTGCCTCTTAACCATACCTTAATACCCTCACCGTGTGACGCCGCAATAACATCCGGCTCCAGGTCGCCGTTCAAATCCTTACAGACAACATCAAAATAATATCCGTCCTTTGGCAGTCCTTCATCCTTAGCAATCCATTTTTCCCATTTTTCCCTATCCCTATGGTCTTTCTGCTGATACCAGATAATAATGCCATGATTGTCGTTTGATGTGGCAATTATGTCCATTAGACCATCTCCGTTAAGGTCACATGCCGTTGCCTTCCAGAAGCTGCCCTTCTCCGTAAGCATCTCGGATATTGGAAACGCTCCCTTGCCGTCGCCGTAGTATATATGCACACCATTAAAATTAGAAGCAGCTATAATATCAAGGTTGCCGTCCACATCGACATCGGCTATCTCAACACGCCAGAAGGAACCTTTCGTTATTATCGGTACTTGATCTGCATACCACCTGCCGTCTCCCAGTCCGAACCATGCCCTCAACGAACCTGTTTCAGCCCCCCAGCCAGCGCCGACTATGTCAAGCTTCCCATCCTTATTCATATCCGCCACTGCAACGTCCTTATATATGCCTGAACGCGTGGGCCCGGTTTCATGAATAAAATTCCCCTCGCCATCTCCGAACCAGACCTGTATCCCGCCAATAGATGCGCCGGAAGTATTCGCTGCTATAATGTCTAAATTGCCGTCCTTGTTTATATCTGCCAGTCTTAACCCCTCAAATAATTCCTTTTCCGAGACAGGTCGTCCTGCCCTGAACTGCCCGTTCTCGTTTATCCATACATGGACTCCTTTTGTGTCTCCAATACTGGAAAATACAATGTCCTGGTAGCCGTCGTTATTGACGTCTCCCGAAGCCATCGACCGGACATATGCCCTTATATGGAATCTCTGCCATCTCTGCCAGTTTCCATAGCATTCTCCCAACCAGTAAAATATATCGCCCGGCTCGGTTGTGCCGCCGATTATGTCAAGTTCGTACTCAGTATCTAAGTTATCAAAATTATCAACCACAAGACTGCTATAATCGCCCGACATCGCTGGACCGACGTTATTTGACCATGCGCGATTAGATTTAACCCGCTCAATACCTGGACCTTTAAGAGCCATAGGGGTCGGCGCGGCACAGCCAATTAATATAAAAATGGCGATAACTACAGATGATAGTCTCATAGCCGCAACCAAAAAGAGTTTAACCACGAAGAACACAAAGGGCACGAAGAAAAACTGTAACTACTCAGCCTATTGAGTAACTTAATTTTAATAAATAACATATAACAAGAAATGGAAAATGTTTAAGTGTTTTTTTACTTTTTAATTATTCACCCCGTTAGATATTTGCTCATAAAAAGAGATAATTATATTCAAATATCCTTATCTAACTGGGTGAATTTCTTGTTATATGTTATTCATTTCTTTTGTAGTTAAAAATAACACCTGCTGAGCAGTAACGAAAAACTTACAAAAAAAAGAAGTTTTTACATGGTAATACTAGCGCAGCAAACCGAAAATCCTCAATCTATCTCAAAAGACGTATCCACAATCTGCAGGATAGGCTCTTTCGTCATATCGTATTTTTTAGGCTCCTGAAACCGTCTGCCGTGTGAGTCTATAAGCGCTTCTATTGTCGGCTTCATTGGCGTCAGTTTGTTAGTCCTGACAACTCTGGCGATTTCACCTGTATTCAATTTAACATATAACCCGACAGGAAAGACCGAAAACTCTTCTATCACTATTCTGATAAGATGCCTTGGGAATTGTTCTTTGTTCTGCTCAATAATCTCCTTTATAATTTCAAACGGGATTTTCCTTTCCCTCTGAGGCCTCGGCTGAAGCATTGCCGTATAAATAGCAGAAAGCCCTATTATTTTTGCATACTCGTGAATTGACTCTCCCTTAAGTCCCCGCGGATAACCGGAGCCATCTTCCCTCTCCTGTTCCTGATAGGCTGCCTCGGGAACAATGGGAGGGAGTCCCTTGTTTTTGAGCATTTCATAAGAATACGCAGGGTGTTTTCTTATTTCTGTCCATTCCGTTTCACTTAATCTATTTTTTTTCAAACGCACCTCTTTCTGCACCCTCAACATTCCTATATCATGCACCAGGGCGCATATCACAAGCTCCCTCATCTGGCCACTGCCGTATCCTAACGCAAACCCTATCTTTGCTGCTACGATAGCTGTGTCTATCAGGTGTGATGTAATGTCATTAGCCTGTTTTTTCGCGAACAACATCTTGACAAGGTCGTTGTTTTTTCTTAATGAATTTATGATTGTTTCTGCCGTTGACATAACTGCAGAAGGGTCTGCCTTGCGGTTTTCACTGGCGTTCAGCAAGAATTCGTTAACAGCCTTCCACATCTGCAAAAACCCTGTATCGTTATCTATCCCGTCACCCCTAACCTGATCCGGAAACTTTTTATGTGACAGTTCAGCGCCCCCACCCGGCCTCCTCCCTCCCCCTTTCTCCCCCTCACGGAGGGGGACGGGGGGAGGAAACGTTTTTCCCCCGCCCCTGGTGGGATGGCTTAGGGGAGGGGGGGGAACTGATGCCTTTTTATATAATTTACCGCCTTCTTCTAACTTATCGCTGAAGTCCCCGACATGCTGGATTTTTTCGGCTCCTGCCACGGGAACCGTTTCAGGAGGGGCAGTCTCTTTTGTTTCATGCACGTCAGCCGTAGCAGCAGCAGACGAAGGAGTTGTTTCTTCAGATAAAGGCGTAGTTATTACAACTTCCGGGGCCTGCTGGATTTTTTCGGCTTCTGCCACGGGAGTCGTTTCAGAAGGGGCAGTCTCTTTTGTTTCATGCACGTCAGCCGTAGTAGCAGAAGATGAAGAAACTGTTACTTCAGATAAAGGCGTAGTTATTACAACTTCCGGGGCACGCTGGATTTTTTCGGCTTCTTCCATGGGAGTCGTTTCAAGAGGGGCAGTCTCTTTTGTTTCATACACGTCAGCCGTCGCAGCAGAAGATGAAGAAACTGTTACTTCAGATAAAGGCGTAGTTATTACAACTTCCGGGGCACGCTGGATTTTTTCGG
>Ga0209642_10002245_pt1 | contig 12746 bp, 13 predicted proteins | sample RifCSP19_2_FD_184025 | JGI IMG/M metagenome (GOLD analysis project Ga0209642, IMG submission 184025) | Soil microbial communities from Rifle, Colorado - Rifle CSP2_sed 19_2 (SPAdes) (version 2) | ecosystem: Environmental > Terrestrial > Deep subsurface > Rock core/Sediment | place: Rifle... | reverse complement strand
AAGTGTCCCTGATAAGTTTGGTCAATTGCGGGTCGAGAGTATTGTTTTCAATTTGTTCACGATATTCTGCAAGAGCAATTCGTTTCAAGTTTGCCCACACCAAGCGAGTTACGATACCCCTCGATACTTCTGGTTTGTCAAAAGATAAGTCATCGACGAACGATAGATAATCAATTAGGTATTGCGGTAACTGCTTACTATATTTTCCTGTCTTCAAATGAAATGTATTGCCCCGCATTACTTCTTTGTGTCTGACTTGTCGTAAGTGGTCAACTTTAGGGTCATTGCTTACAATGTTATGGATTTGTCCTCGTGTGGCTTCTGGAAGCCTCATAGTGGGGTCGTTTGATACTTTCGGCTGTGTATCTAATTCATTCGGCTGGCTGTCCATATAATTCTTTTAAGGGGTACCCGTCCTCTGTGATTATTCTTGAAGTGTCAATTTCACCAGAAATATCATCTAACATTTTGTCAATTAGTCCAGTCTTATTTTCAGCTCTAACCATTCCTAATTTTACCAATGCCACTCGTTCAGTCATGTTGTAGAGTGGAATAACCCCAGCTTCACGGAGTTTTACAGATGTTTCATAAGAATGTAAGTCGACAGGTTCACCATTTTCTGTTACACCAAAAGCTACAATACCTCTAGCCCTAAGCTCTATTACGAGTTCAGCAACTGATAGTTCTGGTTTTTCAGTATTCGCAGTGCCTGAATGATAAAGTCGCAATAATACAGCTCTTGGCTTTGTTTGCTCTACTTGATTAAGGAAGTCCTTGTGGTCAGTACGGACTACATTTACTGGATATAGAAGAACATTATTGACAACTGCTTCTTGAACCAATGAGGCTTTTACTTTTTTAGCTTGTTCTTGGTCACGCTGTTGCTGTGTATTTTGTGACTGAATGTAAGCCTCGTCAGTAGTAGCTACATAGTTCATTTCACTTCCGCTAAATGGTTCTTTGACAACTAAATCTGCTGGAATTAGCTTTCTATGAAATGCAACATATACGCCATCTTCCACATCAGCTTCTGAACTTTCAAAGGCGAAGCGTAAGTTGTCCCATGCGTCAGTTCTAGGGTGTGATAAATCCTCGTTAGCACCAGTTAAAATCACTTTTGCGTGCCTTTGTTTTAACTGTGTAATAAGCCTTCTTTGTAAATATCTTGCTGTTTGTTCCATGCTATCAGTGCCATGGGTGATGATAATCGCATGAGGGTTCTTTGATAATGCACCTAACACGCTCGTTTCGATACTATTCCAGTAATCCTCATCCATATTTTCACTCAAACCTGTATATGCAACCTGTGCTTCACCTAAATCAAAACTATCTCCAAAATCAGTAAATCTGTCTTGTAATCTACCCACTAAGTCAACAACATGCCCACCTTCACGATGTCCTTGAGGGGTTGCCAAAGAGGATATTGTTCCACCAGCATATACCACTTCAATTCTAGTTTTGTGCTGTAATCCTTCTTTTATTTCTGTTGTCATAGATAATTATTCAAAAGTCTAGATTTTCTAGACTATTCAGGCTTTCAAACAGGTTCAAGCATTTTTAGATACTTTCACCCTTTTATTCTATCTAGTTCAATGTCCTACTTCTTAATGTTATCTGGTTTTTTAAGGTCTTCGTTCAAATCAATTCTTCCACCATTCCCATCACTAATTGACGTTTCATTTAGCTTTGCTTCTGGTGAGTTAATATCAATTGATTGAAGTTCGTTCATAAGCTGGGATAATGCCTGTACAGTGTTAGAGTCAACAGTAGATACCACCGATTGAGGGTCTTGGGTTTGATTACTACCTTGTGATGGTTGTGTAGCCTCACCATTATCAGTATTCATACACCATAGTATACAACTTTTGCTGCTCTGTTAGCATAGCTTCTTGTGTCAAAATACGCTTGTCAAACTTATCAGGGTTCCAATGTGTTAAAATTGAGTCAGCGAGTGGAACAAACAGTTCAAGATTCTTCGCTAAATCTCGACCAAGTCGAATTTTTGGCGGCGCCCGTTTATCATGAGCGAAGTCGAATGGCCTCCGCCGCCAAAAAATTGTACGGTTCCTGCCAGCTAAAACGCACTTTTTAATCGTCTATTTTTTTATTTTTCTTTTCTTTCCTCTGTTTTCAATGTGCTGTCTTTCGCTCTCACGGTTACGTTGTTTCTCATCGGTTTTCTGGTCGCTTTTAATAACATCCAAAAGTAAGGTTAAAGTGTTTTATCTATCTAAAAAAATTCCTTTGTGAATACAAATAATAGACAAATAAAATTGAAACAAAAAAACTAACGATTGATATTAGAAGAGAAGTATTAAACTGAGATATAGATGGAAAATAGACTATCATTTGGACTAAATCTATAAAAGTTAGAATGAACATTCCATACATAGCCCACTTTTTTAGTTTTAGCAGTCCGATTGCAAGAACAATTAGAATTGCTCCCATTGCGAAAATAAATGGTCTAAAGTAATCTTTTTGTAGAAATATTCCTATCGGACCTGCTATCTCATTCTTGCGCACAGCAAGCCCGCCCCAGGAGATATTTTGTAGCAGTGTTTTGGGAATTAATATATAAACTGGTTGTTTTTGGAATTTTGAATTACTGATAACAACACCTGTAGGGCCTTCATTGGGAGGATTATCTATTCTCGGCATTAATTGAGTTTGCTTAAGCTCTCCATTCCTGTTAATCACAATATCAACGAATTTTCCTCTGTTTTTATAGACAATATCAGTGAAATCATTTGGTTTACTAACACTAGTATCGTTTGCGCTAACAATAACATCCCCAGCAATTAGTTGAGCTTCCGCTGCTGGAGATAGAGGCATTACTTTTTCGATATAAACTCTGTCGGATTCAATACGCATGCCTCCCCCCTTCATATTTTGATAGAGAGTAAATAAAGGCAGGGAGCCAGCGGTTTGAAGAACCCCACCAATTATTTGGAGTATACTGATTATAACGATGACGAAATAAAATTTCGGTTTATTCACGATCTTTTAACAATTGTTTTAATATTAGTTCTTAAGTAAAATTTTATCACTTTTTGGCTTGAACCGGAAAAGATTTTTCGAAAGTGCGAGATGTCCCTCGGCGAGCTCGGGATAAACTACAAGTTGGGTGCGGCGAGTGCCGCCTTCATCCTGAGCGAAGTCGCAGGAACCCACTCGCCGCACCTATCGCTTTGACTTAAAAAAGGTTCGAACTTTTTTCAGGAGGGCCGACAAAAAGAGAACGAAAACTCTTGAGAAGTTAATTTTGAGTTTTTGTTTAGAGATGAAACTTTTTTCTGGCGAAAAGGATACCGCCGCCCAAAAAAAGAAGCAACAGTGACTTGGAGATATCGTTTACTTTGGCAGTTTCGCGCGTCTCCATAACTCCACGCAGACATATTTCCTTTTGTTTCTCTTGGGCCAGTTTATTTTCTTCCGGCATCATTTGGGATCCGACGACGTCCTCCTGAGGATACAAGAATGGAGTTAGGCAGTCTTCCTCCCGCGGCCCGTAAAAAGGAACACCCAAAAAAGGCAGACTACTTGTTGTCGGGTATTTCTCAAAGGCGAGCATATTAATCACGGTTCTCACAGAAGAATAGATCCCCAATAGAAGCAGTATCACCGCAATGTAGCCGAACAATTGCGAAATTTTATTTTCAGAGTCTCCGTTTTTCCCCACAATGTGCATCATATAGTATTCTTTCATTGCCTGCAAGACGGCTTGAAGAGTAAACTCCACTAACTTGAGTTTGCTACAAGCATGTAAACTGCTTGTAGTTTGCAACTCTTCGTTAGTGATTTTGGGGGATCATACACGGCGCACGAGAGTTGCAAACTCGAGCAAGACGGGTATAAGCCTTCGACTCCTTCGACTACGCTCAGGACAAGTTCGCTCAGGACAAGCTTTTTCGTAAATCTGGACAAGAAATTAATGCGGGGTAAGGTGCGCCCAGCGACGGAGTGCTAGTGTCTTCCCCGAAAGTTATCAATAATTTTCTAGGTTGTATCTGCATCCTGGAGTTGGACAATCAATTTCTTCTAAAGATAATGTTTTTTCTTCCCATCTCACCCTTAAATTATCAGTATCGGTTTCTATTGGTAATTTTCGGATTTGATAGAACCTTAGAGTTTCTAAATTATATAACCAGAATCCATTTTTAGATGCGTCTTCCTGGGTAAAATCGTTCTCCGTTGCTGGATGTGGGGGTGATTTGTAACCTTTGGATATTTCATACAAAATATATTTTTCGTTGGGCGATATTGAGCGTAAGCCTAGTTCAAAATGTTCTTTGTTAAATTTGAAGTTGGAAGGTGTTAGTTGTGCGCTACAGAGTTTAAAATCCAACAAAAACATTTGGTCTAAAGTACCAACCAGAACAATTGCCAGTGTTTTATCCCTTATATATTTAACAGCATCATAACTTGCCGAATAATCTGTGAGCTGCCATTTATAATCCAAATTTGTCAGAATGTTTTCTTCATTAAAACTTACTATCTTCAAAGGACCAGCAAGATCTTCAATGCTGAACGTACATCTGCTATCGGAAACCTTAAGTTTTTGTTCTGGGCTTGATCTGTCAAGAAGCGAGGGTTGACTTACTGAAGTAGATGGGGAAGACTTTGTACCATAAGAAAGTGGAAATGAAAAATAAAGCACAGTTTGAATGGAAATTAGCGTTGCTAAAACAAAAACAATACCCCCCCAAACTTTATAAATATTTTTGAAAATGCTCTTCGTGGAATAAGTTTTTTTGACCGCTAAACCGAGAGTCAAGACAGTAATAAAAAGTATAATCAGGATTTTCCAAGTCGAACCCATTATTCTGGCTGGAAGAGGATATTTAAAGGTAGGAATAAAATTTAGAATTAAAAAAAAAGCAGCAGTAGAAAGAATAAGGAGAACAATCTTTTTACTGGTGCTCATATATGATGCTTAATTATTTATATCATAAAAAGAAGTTTGTTAAAAATCTCTTTTCTCAACCACAATTTATCCGTAGTTCCAATATCTCCGTTAAATTTTGCCCCGATTGTTTTTTCTAACAAATTTTTTATTTCTGGACTTTTTGCGTAAAAGTAATTTTTCTCCTCACTTATGCTGGGGGCAGTGAGAAACCAGCTTGGCCTGCCGAAACTTAAAAGAGCCTCTTCAATTTCTGATAAATGTTTCAGAATTACAGATTTACTGTCCCAAAGTTCTAACTGTCCAATAATTGGTTCAAGATTTTTGGTGTCGTTTATGAGTGAATTTCTAATGTCTAAATCTGTTTCTCTATCTTGGTCAGTAAAATAGATTTTTACCCAATCTTTAGGAAGATTTGTAAATCTTTTTAATTTTTCGTAAGCGTTAATATCCCTGTTTTTGGTAACCGAAGCTTTAAAATTTAAAGTATTAGAAATTATCGCAGTTGAAAGCAAATTTGCTGATACCCTTGAGATTTTCAAGGGATTAACCCTCTCAGCAAATTCTTCGAAAATTAAAGTTGCACAAGCACCTACCATTTCAATATGAGAGTTTTTGCCCAATCTTTCTTTCCAATAATTCTCAAAGTCGTACCTATGGTCAAAAAGTTCTACGATATTCTTTTCATTAACAAAATTTGCAAAATATTCAGGATCGGAAATATCAACTAAAACACAATTCGGATCCTCGGAATTCGATTTAGTAGAATAATTTAATTTCCAGGATTTAATCTCTTTAGTAATAGTCTTGTTTAAGGGTCCGGGTAGAATGGCTTGAGAATCTTTTCCTTCCACCCTTAGAAGTTCGCTGTAAGAGACTGCGCAAGCCAAAGCATCAATGTCTGTGAATGGTTGTCCTGAAGTTACGACGATTTTTGTCATTTTATAAACTTTTTCTCCTCAAGAAATTTCCGGACTATTTTGTAAATTAGTTCGTGGCCATTGGTATTGGGGTGCAGTCCGTCTATCAGTAGTTTTTTATAACCTTCTTTATTAAATTCTTGATACAAATCGATGAATTCTGCTCCTTCTGTCTTGCAGACCGATTTGGAAATATTATTTATCTTATCAAGAATTTTATTTTCTATATATTCATCTGGAGAAAAACTTAAAGGCATGGTTTTGAATTCATCTACGGGAGTGGGTCCTACAACTATTATTTCAGACGGATACTTTTTAGATTTTTTAACAATTTGAGTAATGGCCTTTTTAAAAACTTCAGGCCCAGATTTAAACCTCTTTTTACTTTTTATCCAAATTGCGTCGTTTGTGTCAATTGAAATAAAAATAATATCTCCTTTTCGCCTAATTCTTCTTTTTGCTTCATCATCCAGACGCTCCAGAAGCTGATCTACGGTTTGAGCGGAGATTCCCAGATTATAAATTTGCCACTCATCTAATGATTTTGAATCCAGAAATTTCTTGTCGAGATATTTTCTTAGCCTGTATACCCAGCCTCCTTCAACATCCCAGTTGCCGTAAGTAATACTGTAACCAAAAACGACCATTCTTTTAGCCATGAAACAATTTTAACACGGATTTGAAGATTTGATGGCTTGAAATTAATTGACGAAGTGAGTCATTTTAGTACTCTAAAGTCTTAAAGTGTTAAATCAGAGAGTGGAACTTGCTCTATCGTTATAGAACAGTAGAACACAAACAGACACAACAGTTGTGTTGCATGGTCAAATCATTCACGTCAGTTTGTTTTTGTAACCTGAAAGATCTAAACTCCATTCATGTTTAGATTGTTGTTCGAATTTTTTGAAGGCGTCGTTGCGGTGTTTTTCGAAAGTTTCTCGGTCGCAATTATTTGCTTTCATAAAATGCTTTACTAAATTATCGTAATTTAGTTTTCCTTCACTTGCTTGAATTCCTGCAAGACCGATGTGTTTGGCCGCGTGGCATTTTGAGCAAAGGGCGATTATCTCAGCTAGTTTTTGAATATGTTTTTTGTCATTGTATTCCCAAACTTCGTGGGCATGAAGCCGGCCTCCTGAGCCGCACATCGCACATTTGTAGTGATATCTCTTGTAAACCGACTTTCTCAGATCATTCCACATTTGGGGTTTGAGAAGACTTCTTAAATTATTTGACCAAGCCGAAGCAGGAACAAGTTCAATTGTTAACTTTAACTTTTTTTGGATCACGAAACTATATCTTGTATTTTACTACAGACGATGCTATAAGGTAACAAATGGCTCGATCTAAGAAAGAAGAAGTAAGGGTTCCGGAACCTCAAACCGAAATTTCAGGAAAGCTTGCTGCAATTAGACTTGCAATGGAGCAAATCGAAAAGCAATACGGAAAAGGTTCAATCATGAAATTGGGTCAAGCCACGGATGAAAGATTTAAAGTTGATGTAGTCCCAACCGGTTCTATTGCACTTGATTTGGCACTCGGTGTTGGCGGCCTTCCACGAGGTCGTATAGTGGAAATCTATGGGCCAGAGGCTTCAGGAAAAACAACTCTGGCACTTCATGTAATCGCTGAGGCGCAAAAGAAAGGCGGACAGTGCGCGTTTATCGATGCCGAACACGCACTTGATCCGGAGCGAGCCGAAACAATAGGGGTTAACTTGGACGAACTTCTTATGAGCCAACCGGATACCGGAGAACAGGCGCTGGAAATTACCGAAACCTTGATCAGGTCAGGTGCGCTTGACGTTATTGTCGTTGACTCCGTTGCCGCACTTGTTCCGAGAGCTGAACTTGAAGGAGAAATGGGGGATGCGGTTATGGGAATGCAGGCGCGTTTAATGAGCCAGGCTTTAAGAAAACTAACAGGTGCAATTTCCAAGTCTAAGACTGTCCTTATTTTTACAAATCAACTTCGCCAAAAAATAGGAGTAATGTTCGGTAATCCGGAGACGACTCCCGGGGGATTGGCCTTAAAATTTTATTCCTCTGTGAGAATTGACGTGAGAAGAATAGAAGTTCTAAAAGACGGCGACATGGCTATCGGTTCAAGACATAGGGCAAGGATTGTAAAAAATAAAGTCGCTCCCCCTTTGCGTGTTGCCGAGTTTGACATTATGAATGATGGGGGAATTTCAAGGGCAGGAAGTCTACTTGATGTGGCGGTTGACCTTGCTTTAATTAATAAAAGCGGATCATTTTTTAATTACGACGGAAAACCTTTAGCTCAAGGAAGAGAGGGGGCAAAGACTTACATAAAAGAAAACCAGAAGTTTGCAGATGAATTGGAGAAAAAAATTCGCGAAGCCGTAGCTGCCGGGAAAAAAGTTCCCAAGGAAATAGGAGAAGAGAAAGAAGAGTAGATGCCCGTCGTTACTTCAATCAAGCCTCAAAAAAACAAGAAGCGTGTAAATGTATATTTGGATGGAAAGTTCGGGTTTGGACTCGATTTGGAAAACTTTGTAAAACTCGGATTAAAAGTCGACCAGGAATTATCCGAAAAGAGCGCTGCAGAAATTGTTAAAAAAGCCGAATTCCAAAAGACATTAGATAAACTTTTAAACTTTTCCACACTTCGCCCAAGAAGCGAAAGAGAGATTAGGGATTGGTTGAAGCGAAAAAAGATCCACGAAAGTTTACACAAGAATTTGTTTAATAGATTAAAGCGGTTGGACTTGATCGATGATACGAAATTTGCCAAGTGGTGGGTGGACCAAAGACAGGAATTTTCGCCCAAGTCGAAAAGAATTTTGTATTATGAATTGAGAATGAAGGGCATCGACAAGAGAATAATCAGTGAGGTTTTGGAAGAAGCTGGCGTTGACGAAGAAAAAGTCGCAAGAGAACTTCTGGAAAAGAAAAGTTATAAATGGAAAGGGTTAAAAGATTACGATGCTCGACAAAAAATGAGTCGGTTTTTGGCCGGACGGGGTTTTGGCTGGGATATCATCCAAAGGCTGGTCAAAAACGGAGATTGACGCAATTTAAATAGGTGCTACAATCTGTATAAGGAGAACGGAAAATGCTTGAGGAAGTAAAAGTCAGATTTTCTTCCGCGCCAGCGCCCTTACTTTGAGGGATGAAGCTTCCTGTTCTCCATAAAACGTATGACCAGTGATGACATCAAAATATTAGTTGAGGATTTGAGAAAGCAAAAGGAAGCTCTGGAGAAAAAGGAAGAAATCCTTAAAAAAAGACAGAATGAGCTACTGGCGCTTCTTGAGAAAACTTCCGGAATGACTCGCGATGAAGCCAAGAGCGTTCTTTTGACCGAGGTTGAAAAGAATCTTAAAGAGGAGATTGCCAAAAGAGTGAGGCGGGCTGAGGAGCGAATACAACAGGAAGCAAAAGAAAAGGCAAAGGAGATTTTGGTCGACGCGATGAAACACGGCGCAACTACTTACGTTCCCGAATATACGATTTCCACAGTGGTTCTTCCAAACGAGGAAGTTAAGGGAAGGATAATCGGAAGGGAAGGAAGAAATATAAGATCCTTTGAGCGGGAGACCGGAGTTGAAATTGAATTCGGAGAGGGGAGTGAGATAAGGCTTTCATCTTTTGATTCAGTGCGCCGCGAAATCGCAAGGCGGGCGATGGAAATTCTCATTAAAGACACGAGAATTCAGCCTTCAAGGATTGAAGAAGTGGTTCGTCAGGTAAAAAGCCAGATGGATGATTTGATTTTGGAAGAAGGCAGGATTATTGCGGAGGCCTGCGGTGTTTATAACCTTCCCACAGACGTTATAAAGCTACTGGGCCGTTATAAATTCAGAACTTCTTATGGACAAAATTTAGGCCTTCATACTATTGAGGAAACAAAAATAGGAGTGTCTATTGCCAATGAAGTCGGGGCGAACGTTGAAATAGTCAGGTTGGGATGCCTTCTTCACGACATCGGAAAAATCGTCAGCGAAGAAGAAGGAACACACGTTGACGTCGGAGTCTCGGTCTTGAAAAAATACGGATTTCCCAAAGAAGTTATTAACGCAGTGGCCGAGCACCATGAAGACAAACCCTTTTCCTCGGTTGAATCGGTTATTGTCTGGATTGCCGATGCGATTTCCGGATCACGTCCCGGGGCAAGGTATGAGCCCCACGAGGAGTATGTAAAAAGGATGAATAAAATTGAAGAGATAGTATCCGGATTCTCCGGAGTCGAAACGGTATATGCTTTTCAAGCCGGGCGCGACGTTCGAGTAATTGTAAAACCCGATGAGGTGGGTGATGAGGACATGACACTTCTGGCTCACGGTATTTCTCAAAAACTCGAAAAAGAAACAGAATATGCAGGACAAATAAAAGTGACGGTAATTAGAGAAGTAAGAGCGGTGGATACGACGGCGGCAAAATAATTCTTCCGAATACTTGACAAATTTCATCTTTTGTTCTAACCTTTGCAATTAGAACATGACCAAAAGACAACTTATCGATTTGGTTTCCAGAAAGGCCCACCTTACCAAAAGGGCAACAGAGGAAGCGGTCGAGGTTTTTTTAAGCGAAGTTGGCCGCGTCCTTTCTAAAGGAGAAAAAGTTGTGCTGTCCGGCTTCGGAACATTTAGGGTGATTTCGATGAAAGGAAAAACGGTAAAGATTCCCAACACAGAAAAAATGGTTACCATCAAACCCCACAGATCTCCGCGCTTCACTCCCGGTAAAAGGCTGAAAAGACAGGTTACACGCTGATTCTTCAAATTCCAAACTCTAATGTTATACTTGAACAAATGGATGAGGGCGTTGAGAAGGTGATTAAAGTTGAACAATTGGTTAAAAACTTTGAGGTAACAGAGAAAAAAGCCGGATTTTTGGGTAGCATTTCTGCCGTTTTTTCTCCCAAGAAAAAAATCATAAGGGCGCTCAGGGATATTTCTTTTGACGTTAATAAAGGCGAGCTAATTGGGTTTATCGGCCCCAATGGTGCCGGCAAAACGACGACATTAAAAATTCTTTCTGGTCTACTTTATCCGAGCGGAGGTTTTATTCAAGTTTTGAGGTTTGACCCTTGGCAGAGGAGCCCCAACTTTTTGAAACAAATTGGTCTTGTTATGGGTCAAAAAAATCAGCTCTGGTGGGATTTGCCGGCAATTGAAACACTTGAGCTAAACCGTGCTATTTATGAAATTCCCAAAAGGGATTTTGAAGAAAACCTTAACGAATTATTAGAGCTTCTTGAGGTAAAAAAGCTTCTGAATATTCAAGTAAGAAGACTCTCTTTGGGTCAAAGGATGCGATTGGAATTGGTGGCGGCTCTTATTCATAAACCCCGGGTATTATTCTTGGATGAGCCAACCATCGGGCTTGACGTTTTGGGCCAACAGAAAATCCGCGATTTTATTTTTGACTATAACAAAAAGTACGCCGCAACCATCATGCTTACTTCCCACAACATGGACGACCTAATTGATTTGGCAAAAAGGGTGATCGTAATTGATAAGGGACAAATTCTTTTTGACGGGGAGCTCAAAGAGTTGGTTAACGAATTTGCCAAAGAAAAAATAATCAGAGTCTATCTTTCAAAAGAATCTGACTTTAAAAAACTTGACACGATCGGAACCGTTTTGAGATTTAATTATCCCCAGGCAACTATTTCGGTTCCGAGAGAGGTATCCGCGGTGGCGGCAGCGGAACTACTTCAAAACTTTTCTGTTGCCGACCTGACAATTGAGGAAGAGCCGATTGAAGAGATAATAAGGAGAGTATTCAGGGGAGAGATGATAAATAAAATTCAAAACCTAAAAAATGAAAAAATATCTGCAAGTCTTTAAAATTTCTTTTCAGCAGGAATTTGCATACAGGGTAAATTTTATTATGTGGAGGGTCAGAAATGTCCTCCAGATTTTCCTGATATTTTTTTTGTGGGACACGGTTTTTGCAGATCCCGAAAGAATAGTTTTCGGTTATGACAGAGCCAAAATATTAACTTATGTTTTCGGGCTTATCGTCATGCGTTCGGTTGTACTTTCAACCCGTTCAATCGACATGCCGGGAGAAATAGCAAGAGGCGATATTACGAATTTGATGCTCAAACCTATAAATTATTTTAAATACTGGTTTACAAGGGATCTTTCCAGCAAAGCTTTAAATCTTGCCTTTGCAGCGGTTGAGGGAGTCTTTCTGTATTTTATCCTAAAGCCTCAAATATATTTTCAGAATAATATTTATTATCTTTCGCTTTTCATTCTTTCGCTGGCTGGAGCCATAATTCTCTATTTTCTTCTGGTATTTCTTTTCAGTACTCCCCCCTTTTGGATTCCGCATTTCGCCTGGGGATTCATGTTTCTGCTTTTCGTTTTTACCGACCTTTTAGGAGGAGGGGTTTTTCCATTGGATATTTTTCCACAAAGCTTGCAAAATTTAGTCTATCTTACTCCTTTTCCGTACCTTCTTTTTATCCCTGTTGAAATATATTTGGGAAAGTTCGGGATGACTCTCTCTTTAAAGTTTTTAGCGGTTTCCTTTTTATGGATACTGGTACTGGCCTTTATCAATAAGAAAATATGGAGTTTAGGATTTAAAGCCTATCGGGCAGAAGGAAGATGAAAACCTTTTTCCGCTACATAAAAATCTGGCTTTTTATGAGTAAGAACGCGTTTTTAGCGGTTTTATTGGAAAAATTTAGTTTCCTGATCTTTTTATTCGGGAAAAGTGTAAGATTTGCAATGTATTTTGGATTTTTGTATTTCTTAGTCAATAAAACAGGGGGGCTTTTGGGTTATTCAGGTAATCAAGTGCTGTTTTTTACTTCTACTTATATTCTGATTGACACCTTAGCGCAATTTTTTTTCAGAAACGTATACACTTTCAGATCGCTGGTTGTTTCCGGGGATTTTGATTTAGTACTCTTGAAACCCATAAATTCTCTGTTCAGAG
>Ga0209642_10002244_pt1 | contig 12748 bp, 4 predicted proteins | sample RifCSP19_2_FD_184025 | JGI IMG/M metagenome (GOLD analysis project Ga0209642, IMG submission 184025) | Soil microbial communities from Rifle, Colorado - Rifle CSP2_sed 19_2 (SPAdes) (version 2) | ecosystem: Environmental > Terrestrial > Deep subsurface > Rock core/Sediment | place: Rifle... | reverse complement strand
CCGTGAAGGCCGTCCTGCTGACCCGCGAGTACCCGCCCGAGGTCTACGGGGGTGCTGGCGTCCACGTCGAGTACCTCGCGCGGGAGCTGGCGCGCCTCATCGACCTCGAGGTTCGATGCTTCGGAGCCGAGCGCCCGGCCCCCGGTCCCGGCGAGCCGGCCGTCCGGGCCTTCGAGCCGTGGGGGGCGCTCTCCGGGGAGGACGCCGCGGTGCTCCGCGTCCTGTCCGTGGACCTCGCGATGGTGGCAGGGCTCGAGGGCACCTCGCTCGTCCACAGCCACACCTGGTACGCGAACCTGGCCGGGCACCTGGCCAAGGAACTGCACGGCCTCCCGCACGTGGTCACGACCCACAGCCTGGAGCCGCTCCGGCCGTGGAAGGCCGAGCAGCTCGGCGACGGCGGGTACGAGCTCACGCGCCTCATCGAGCGCACCGCGCTGGAGAACGCCGACGCGGTGATCGCCGTGTCCGAGGGCATGCGCGCAGACATCCTCGACGTCTACCCGCAGCTCGATCCCGCCCGCGTGCACGTGATCTTGAACGGGATCGACGCGGACGAGTACGCCCCGGATCACGGCACCGAGGTCCTGCAGCGGCACGGCGTGGATCCGGACCGACCGTCGGTGGTGTTCGTCGGCCGGATCACGCGCCAGAAGGGGGTGACCCACCTGCTCGACGCCGCCGGGTCGATCGACCCGGCGGCGCAGCTCGTGCTCTGCGCCGGCGCACCGGACACGCCGGAGATCGCCGAGGAGGTCGAGGCCAAGGTCCGAGCGCTCCAGGAGGCGCGGGGCGGCTTAATCTGGATCCGCGAGATGCTCCCCAAGCCGTCGGTGATCCAGCTGTTGACGCACGCCACGATGTTCGTTTGCCCGTCGATCTACGAGCCCTTCGGCATGGTGAACCTCGAGGCGATGGCCTGCGAGACGGCCGTGGTCGCCACGGCGGTCGGTGGCATCCCGGAGGTCGTCGTGCACGGCGAGACCGGCCTCCTCGTGCCGTTCGAGCTCGCCGAGGACCATGACCCCGCGGATCCGGTGGCCCTAGCCCGCAGCCTCGCGGATGCCGTCAACGAGCTGCTCGCCGAGCCCACGCGTGCCGAGGTGATGGGCAAGGCGGGCCGCCAGCGCGTGCTCGAGCGCTTCACCTGGGGTGAGGTCGCGAGGAAGACCGTCGCGCTCTATCGCGAGCTGCTCACGCGCTAGCGATCCCTCGCCGCGGCCTCCGGCGCCAGCAGGGCGACGGGGAACCGCCGGAGCACCCGCGCCAGGTCCAGCGCGGCCGCCACCGGATGCCCGCACCTCGATCGCGTCGCCGGTGAGCACGTCCTGCCACCAGCCGGTAGGTCGCACCGGGGCGCGGCGGCTCCGAGCGCATCAGCGGCGAACGCGCTCCTCGCCGGACCGAAGCAGGATCAGCGAGTGGGCCACCAGGTTCACGGTCCCCTCCTTCACCAGACGCGACCCGGGACGGGCCGTGTTGATCAGCTCTCGCCACAAGCCCTGTCCGTTCACCTTCGGCAGCACGAACCTGCGGGAGCGCGCCCCGCCGTTCAGGAGCAGCAGCACCGTCTCGCCGAGGACGGGACGGCCGCGCCGGTCGACCTCGTCGGTGGCCTGACCCGACAGCAGCATGCCGAGGATGTGGTTGTCCGGGTCGTTCCAGTCCTCCGGGGTCATCTCCTCACCGTCGGAACGGATCCACGTGAGATCCTTCGTGCCGTCGCCGGCCATCACCTCGCCCGCGAGGAAGCTCCGTCGACGCAACACCGGGTTCGACCGGAAGATGCGGAGCACCTCCCGCGTGAACCGCAGCAGCTCGCGGTCCCGCTGGCTGAGGTTCCAGGACATCCAGCTGATCTCGTTGTCCTGGCAGTAGGCGTTGTTGTTGCCGCCCTGCGTCCGCCCCATCTCGTCGCCGCCGAGGAGCATGCCCACACCCTGGGAGAACATCAGGGTGGCGATGAAGTTCCGCTTCATCCGCTCACGCATCGCGTTGATGCGCGCCGACTCGGTCGAACCCTCGGCGCCCCAGTTGCGGCTGTGGTCGTCGTCGGCGCCGTCCCGGTTCCCCTCGCCGTTCGCCTCGTTGTGCTTCTCCCCGTAGCTCACGAGGTCGTGCAGCGTGAACCCGTCGTGGGCCGTGACGAAGTTCACCGACGCGTAGGTTCGCCGACCGCTGCCCTGGTAGATGTCCGACGAGCCGGAGAGCCGCGAGGCCAGCTCCGGCACCTGCCCGGGCTCGCCGCGCCAGAAACGCCGGACGCAGTCGCGGTACTGACCGTTCCACTCGGCCCATCCCGGCGGGAAACGACCGACCTGGTAGCCGTCCTGACCCAGATCCCACGGCTCGGCGATGAGCTTCACCTGGGCCAGCACGGGATCCTGCATGATCACGTCGAAGAAGGTTCCACGCGTGTCCACGTGGAGCGGCTCGCGCGCCAGCACCGGGGCGAGGTCGAAACGGAAGCCGTCCACGTGCATCTCCTGGACCCAGTACCGGAGGCTGTCCATGATCAGCTGGATCGTGCGCGGGTGCTGCACGTTCAGGCTGTTCCCGGTACCGGTGAAGTCGAGGTGATAGCGGCCGGAGTCAGGTAGCAACCGGTAGTAGGAGGCGTTGTCGATCCCGCGGAACGAGAACGTCGGTCCCAGGTGGTTGCCCTCGGCCGTGTGGTTGTAGACGACGTCGAGGATCACCTCGATGCCGGCCTCGTGGAGGGCCCGCACCATGCTCTGGAACTCGACGACCTGCTGCCCGTCCGAGCCCGTGGCGAAGCGGGCGTCGGGCGCGAAGAACCCGATCGTGTTGTACCCCCAGTAGTTCGTGAGCCCGCGCTCGACGAGGTGGCGATCGGCCACGGCCTGGTGCGTGGGCAGCAGCTCGACCGCCGTCACACCGAGCGACAGGAGGTGGTCGATCACCGGATCCGAGGCCAGCCCGAGGTAGGTGCCGCGCACCTCCTCGGGGATCCCGGGGTGCAGCTGCGTCATCCCCTTCACGTGGCACTCGTAGATCACCGTGCGGTTCCACGGCGTGCCCGGAGGACGGTCGTGGCCCCACGGGAACGCCGGGTCGATCACACGACACTTCGGGACGAACGGTGCGCTGTCGCGGTCGTCCCGGGACATGTCCTCGTCCGGGTCCCCGATCCGGTACCCGTACACGGCGTCGTCCCACCGCAGCTCCCCCGAGAGCGCCTTCGCGTACGGGTCGAGCAGCAGCTTGCTCGGGTTGAAACGGAGTCCGGCCTCCGGCTCGTACCGCCCCTCCACCCGGTAGCCGTAGAGCTGTCCCGGGTGCAGGTCGGGCAGGTACGCGTGCCAGATGTCGTCGGTACGCTCGCGCAGCCGGATCCGGTGGCGCTCGCGTTCGTCCCGCGGCCGGTCGAACAGGCACAGATCCACCGCCTCGGCGCGCTCGGAGAACAGCGCGACGTTGACGCCCTGCCCGTCCCAGGTGGCCCCGAGCGGATACGGCCGTCCCGGCCAGACCCTCACGGCGTCGCTCCCACCTCCTCACGCACGTACAGCACGAAGCTGCGCGGGGCCACGGCGACCGGGTCGCCCTCACCGTCGACGAGATCCGGCGCTCCGGCCCCCGGCCCGCCCCACCGAGGCGCGGCGGAGTCCACCGCGAGGCGCCAGCCACCGCTCGGGAGCCTGGCGGTCGCGGGCTGCGTCCCGAGATGGAACAGGGCGATCGCCTCGTCGACCCCGGCTCGCCGCCGCAGGTGGAGCAGCCCCGTCCCCGAATCCGCCCAGGTCTCCAGATCCTCCTTCGTGGAGACGGCGAGGGCAGGATGCTCGCGGCGGAGGCGGAGCAGCTCCCCGTGAAGGCCCTCGAGCGTTCGATGCGGCTCGCGATCGCGCAGCGCCGGGTCGAGCCGGGAGCGCAGGAAGGTCCGTTCGTCCTGCGGGTCCGGGGGCTCGCCTGCCCACTCGAACCCGGCGAACCCCTCCCTCCGGCCTCCCCGCACGGCGTCGATCAGGTCGAGGTCCGAATGGTCGACGAAGTACAGGAACGGCGCCGTCTCCCCGTACTCCTCACCCATGAACACGAGAGGGACGAACGGCGAGAGCAGCAGCACGCCCGCGACGAGCTTCTGCTCCTCGAAGCCGACGAGGGCCCCGAGGCGTTCGCCGAGCGCCCGGTTGCCCACCTGGTCGTGGTTCTGCGCGTACACGACGAACCGGTCGGCGGGGATCGGGCGGGGCGAGCTGCCGTGTCGCCGACCCCAGAAGCTCGAGTGCTGCCCCGCGAAGACCCATCCCTCCGCCATCGCCCGAGCCATCTGCTCCAGCTCCCCGTAGTCCTGGTAGTACCCGTCTCGCTCCCCCGTGACGAGCGCGTGGAGCGCGTGGTGGAAGCCCTCGCTCCACAGCGCGTCCAGACCGAAGCCTCCCAGCTCGCGCGGCGTCACCACCCGAGCGTCGTTCTCGGGCGTTTCGCCCACCAGGAGGATCCGCCGGCCAGCCTCGTCGGCCCGCGTGGCCACCGCCTCGGAGAGCTCCTGCAGGAACGGTCGGGCCGTCTGGTCCACGATCGCGTGGATCGCATCCAGCCGGAGGCCGTCGACGTGGTACGCCTCGAGCCACATCAGCGCATCGTCGATGAAGTACCGTCGGACCTCGTCGCTTCCCGGACCGTCGAAGTTGACCGCGTCGCCCCACGGCGTCCGGTACCGATCGGTGAAGTAGGGCCCGAAGGCCCCCAGGACGTTGCCCTCCGGTCCGATGTGGTTGAAGACGACGTCCAGGATCACGGCGATCCCCGCCCCGTGGCACGCGTCCACCAGGCGCTGGAGCCCGGCCGGACCGCCGTAGCTCGCCTGCGGGGCGAACGGGAACACCCCGTCGTAGCCCCAGTTCCGCACGCCGGGGAACTGGGCCACGGGCATGACCTCGATCGCGCTCACCCCCAGCTCGCGGAGGACCTCGAGGCGCTGCGACACGCCGTCGAAGGTCCCTTCGCGCGTGAAGGCTCCCACGTGAAGCTCGTAGATCACGTGCTCACCGAGGGGCGGCGCCGACCAGTCCCGATCCGTCCAGGCGAACGCGTCGAGGTCCACCACCTGGCTCGGCCCGTGCACCCCCTCGGGCTGGCTCCGGGATGCCGGGTCCGCCAGCTCGCGCTCACCGTCGAGCACGAGACGGTACCGATCCCCCGCGCCGACACCCTCGGCCATGCCGAGGTGGTACCCGCGCTCGGAGGGTTCGAGGCGGACCGAGCGCTCGCGCGGCGTCATGATCTTGACGTCCAGACGCTCGGCGAACGGCGCCCAGACGACGAACGCGCACCCGCCGTCGATGGGCGTGGCTCCGAGCGGGGTGCGGAACGGGTCCACGGACCGACTCAGGACCCCGAGAGGTATAGGCAGGCGAGCGGCGGCAAGGTGAGCGGGAGCGAGAACGGCCGTCCGTGCGCGGGCTCCGGCTCGGCGACCACGCCCCCGAGGTTTCCCCAGCCGCTCCCCCCGTAGACCTCAGCATCGGTGTTCAGCAGCTCGCGCCAGGTGCCGCCGGTCGGCACGCCGACTCGGTAGCCCTCGCGCGGCACCGGGGTGAAGTTGCAGACCACCAGGACCGGCGGTGCGTCCGGGCTCCCGGCCTTGCGCAGGAAGCTGAGCACGCTGGCCGCCGTATCGCTCGCGTCGACCCACTCGAACCCGGCCGGGTCGCAGTCCAACTCGTGGAGGGCGGGTCGCTCACGGTACCGCGCGGCCAGATCGCGGACCAGCCGGCGGATCCCCTCGTGCGGCGCCTGATCCAGCAGATGCCAGTCCAGCGACCGCTCGTGATCCCACTCCGCGCGCTGGGCGATCTCGCCGCCCATGAACAGCAACTTCTTCCCGGGCTGAGCGAACATGTAGGCGTAGAGCAGCCGCAGGTTCGCGAACCGCTGCCAGTCGTCGCCGGGCATCTTGTCGAGCAGCGACCCCTTGCCGTGCACGACCTCGTCGTGCGAGAGCGGTAGCACGAAGTTCTCGTTGAACGCGTACAGCATCCGGAACGTGATCGCGTCGTGATGGAAGCGGCGGTGAACCGGATCCTCCGCGACGTACTTCAGCGTGTCGTGCATCCATCCCATGTCCCACTTGAGGCCGAACCCCAGGCCGCCGAACTCGACCGGCCGCGAGACACGCGGCCAGGCCGTGGACTCCTCGGCGTAGGTCTGGACGTCGGGATGCGCGCCGTACACGGCGGCGTTCAGCTGGCGCAGGAACGCGATCGCCTCCAGGTTCTCGTGCCCACCGAGCGCGTTCGGGATCCACTCGCCCGCCTTCCGCGAGTAGTCCAGGTAGAGCATGGACGCGACCGCGTCGACCCGCAGACCGTCGACGTGGTACGCGTCGAGCCAGTGCATCGCGCTGGAGAGCAGGAAGCTCCGGACCTCGTTCCGTCCATAGTTGAAGACGTAGCTGCCCCAGTCCGGGTGGAAGCCCTGGCGCGGGTCCGCGTGCTCGTACAGGTGCCCGCCGTCGAACAGGCCCAGCCCGTGCTCGTCGACCGCGAAGTGCGAAGGCACCCAGTCCAGGATCACGCCGATCCCGCGCTGGTGCAGGTGGTCGACCAGGAACATGAAGTCCTGCGGCGTGCCGTACCGGCTGGTCGGCGCGAAGTAGCCGGTCGTCTGGTACCCCCAGGAGCCGTAGAACGGGTGCTCCGTGATCGGCAGGAGCTCGACGTGCGTGAAGCCCAGGTCCGCGACGTGGTCGGCCAGCGGGGTGGCGAGCTCCCGGTAGGACAAGACACGGTCGCCCTCGTCCCGCCTCCACGAACCCAGATGCACCTCGTAGATGCTGACGGGCGCGGAGAGCGCGTTCGCCCGGGCCCGGTGCCCCATCCAGTCCGAATCGCCCCACCCGTACTCGAGGTCCCAGACGATCGAAGCCGTCTTCGGCGGGGCCTCGGCGAACAGCGCCACGGGGTCGGCCTTAGCCACCTCGGTGCGGGCCACGCCCGAGACGATGTGGAACTTGTACAGGGCTCCCCGGCCGACGTTGGGGAGCGCCCCCTCCCAGATCCCGGAGCTGTCGCGGGGACGTAAAGGGTCGCTCCGCGGGTCCCAGCCGTTGAAGTCCCCGACCACCGACACGCGCTCGGCGTCCGGGGCCCATACGGCGAACCCCGTGCCTGGGCCGTCGGACGTCTGCACCGGGTGGGCGCCGAGCTTCCGGTGGAGCCCGGTGTGCGTGCCCTCGTTGAACCAGTGCAGGTCGTCGTCGGAGAGCATGCTGACGTCGTGCCGGACGGCGCGGTCGCTCATGCTCGACGCGCCGTCCGCGGCATCCGTCGTGGCGACGCCGCATCGCGTCTGAGGGTCCCCACCAGCCTGAGTCTATCGGCTACCTCCGGCATGCCGAAGGCGACGCCCAGCGGATGAGCGGTGCGCCGGCGCCAGCTCGGGTACCCGGGAACTCCGGGCATGTTCTGCGCCCGCGTCTCGCCCCACAGGTCCTCCAGGCTCACCATCACGGCCCTGGCCGGGGATGCGGCGAGCGCAGCCAGGCAGCCCGAGAGGATCGCGCCCTCGTCGACGTGGCCGGCGGGCAGCCGGCCTTCGGCGAGCAGATACGCCGTCACCGAGTCCCGGATCCGCCCGCGGCGCGCCCGCTCGGCCTCCGCCTCCGCCTCGCTCAGCACCCCCTGCGCCGCGCGCTGATCGATGTCGATCCCACGCCAGAAGGCCGAGAAGGGCGGCATGTCGTGCGTGTTCAGCGAGGCGAGCGACCGGACCGGTGGATCGGGCAAGGGCGGCGTGCGGTCTGGGTCGGCTTCCATCTGGAGGACGTGGCTGCGGAGCACCCCGTGGCGGCGCAGCGCGGCTCGAACACCCGGCGGCACCGTCCCAAGGTCCTCCCCCACGACGGCCGCCCCGGATCGGTGGGACTCGAGCGCGAAGATCGCGTACCACTCCTGTGGCCGGTAGCGCACGTACGCGCCGCGATCGGCGGGGAACCCCTGGGGGACCCAGTACAGGCGGTGCAGCCCCATCACGTGGTCCACGCGGATCGCCCCCGCGTGGCGCATCGCGTGGCGGATGCACTCGATCTGGTACCGATAGCCCTGCTCGCGGATCCCGTCGGGAGCCGGCGGCGGGGCACCCCAGTCCTGCCCGCCGGGGAAGAAGTCGTCGGGGGGCGCCCCGGCGGAGACGCCGAGGGCGAACGCGTCCCGCTCCCGCCACACGTCGTAGCCGTCGGGATGCACCCCCAGGGGAAGGTCCAGGTAGAGGCGATCTCGGCCCGAGCGCGAGAGCGAGGCGAACTGGTCCTCGGCGGCCCACTGCACGTAGCGGTGGTACGCGACCAGCTCGGGGTCCACGTCGGCGGCCTCCAGGCGCCCGTCCCGCGGCGGGCCCGGCCAGGCTCGCCAGTCCCGTCCCCAGCGCTCCCCGGCGGCGCGGAACCGCGCGTAGTCCTGCAGACGCGGGTGTTCGCGGCCGAACGCTTCCAGCGCGTCCCGCCGCGTCGAAGGCCCGGCCAGCAGCGCGAGGGCCGCGGGTGTCATCACTCGGCGTTTCAGCTCGATGACCGCCCCGTGATCGACGAGCCCGCCGGAGCGGAGCCGCTCGAGCCCGCGGCCGAAGGAGGCCGAGCCCAGGAGGCGCTGTGCCTGCGGGCTCGAGCGCACCTCCGGGAGGGCCTCGACGTCCAGGAACAGCTCGTTCCAGAACAGCCGGCTGACGGGCGAGTACGGGCTCGGCTCGACCGGTTCCCCCAGGAACGCCGCGTACAGCGGCAGCGTCCCCACCAGGTCCCCCCCGAGCTCTCCGACCGACGCGAGGAGCTCTCCGAGGTCGGACAGATCCCCCACGCCCCAGCTCCGCGTGCGGTGCAGCGCGTGGACCGGCGCGAACACGCCCCAACACCGGGGCGGGAGTGGATCGGCGACCCGCGGGGGCGCGCAGATCACGAGCGTTGTCGCGGACCGCCTCCCGAGCTCGACCTCCAGCCGGTGATACCCCGGCGGCAGCGGATCAAGCAGGTCGAGCTCGACCGTCCGCCCCGCCGGGCGGAGGGAGGACACGTCGACCCGCCAGGTCCGGACCGATCCATCCTCGTGCTCGAGCCGGCAGCCGACGCGACGGACGGGGCGTCTCGGCGGCGGGGTGAGCGCGACCCGAGCGGGTCGACCGACCCAGACCGGCGTGACCGGCTCGACGAGCCTGCGGGCCAGCTCCTCCCGGCGCTCCCGCAGGGCGTCCAGCACGTCTCCCGGCCCTTCCACCGGAGCCCCGAGCGCGCGGAGCACCGCGATCAGGGTGCCGCGACCGGCCCGCCGGCGATGACCGCGGAGGTCGACGTAGCTCTCCTGCACGCCGTGGAGCCGGGCGAGCTCCCTCAGCCCGGCCGCGACCGGATCCCGCCTCGTCAGCGGCCCTCCTCGAGGAGCTCGAGGATCCCCGCGGCGGGGATCGGGAACCAATCGGGGCGGTTGTTCGCCTCGTATGCCGCCTCGTACAGCGCCTTCTCGAGCAGGAACGCGTGGAGCAGGACCGCCAGCTCTTCGCTGGAGCGCGGGACGAACGGCGCGTCCCCCGCGGTCTCGAGGTAGGCGCTCAGGTAGGCGCCGGCCACCGTCGCGTACCACAGGCGCATCCACGGCCGGAGGGACGACGTGTCCTCCGGGGCGAGGAACGTGCCCGCCCGACCGAGCGAGGCGGCGAACGCCGCGTAGTGGAACGAGCGCATCATGTCGGCGACGTCGCGGATCGCGATCCGCTTCAACCTGCGCTCGCCCACCGGCCGGGCGGGCTCCCCCTCGAAGTCGATGATCACGAAGTCCCGCCCCGTGTAGAGCACCTGCCCGAGGTGGAGGTCGCCGTGGCGCCGGATCCGGGTCACGGTCAGCGGCGTGTCCACCAGGACCCGGAACCGCGCCAGGATCTCGGGCTGCCGGTCGACCAGCGTGGCGGCATCCGGGAGCCGGTCCCGCTGGCCCCGAAGCAGGTCGAGCGTGTGGTTCGCGGTGGCACGCATCGACTGGTAGAGGGAGCGCCGGTAGTGCGAGGTGACGGGCTCGGGCGCGAACGCGGGGTCCTCGGCGTCCGAAGACAGCGCGAGGTGGAGCTCGGCGGTTCGAGTGCCGAGGATCCGCGCCAGCTCCAGATACGTCCCGATCGTCTCCTCGGCCAGGCTCGAGGGCTCCCCCGAGGCCGCCTCCAGGGGGGAGCGCGGCGGCTCGGCCTCGAGCTCCTCGGGCGGGCGCGTCACCGCGCGCTCCAGGTAGCGAGCGACCTCGTCCAGGGTGAGGTTCCACGCATCCCCCTCGTTCGCGACGAAGCCGTGGAGGATGCCGAGGGACATGGGCTGCTCGCCGCTGCGCTTGAGCTCCAGTCCCCCGGCCACCGGCGGCACGTTCGCGAACGACGTCCGTTCGGTGAGGAAGCGGCCGATCTCCAGGTCCGGGTTCGTGCCCTCCTCAGTGCGACGGAACAGCTTGAACATCATCCGGTCGCCGAAGACGACCGACGTGTTGCTCTGCTCCGCCCGCAGGAGGCGGGGCTCGAGCACCTCGGACGCCGAACCTCGGATCCGCCTGTACGCCTTCGTCGGAACGGCGTCGATGGTGCCGACCGACCCGCGGAACCGGCGCCGGCGGCCGATCGCGTCGACCAGCGCCGCGCTGAAGGGGGGGCTCGCGAGCGCGTCGTAGAGGGCTCGCTCGCCCTCCCGCATCTGGAGCCGAGCCACCACGAGCTCCGGCTGGTGCTCGAGCATCTCGTGGCTCTCCTCCACCGAGGCGCAAGCGAGCGGCAGGACGTAGGTCTCCGGATCGCCTTCCGCGTACTCGACGCGTGCCAGGCAGACGTACCCGGCCGCCTGGCCGCTCCCCGTGCCGCCCGCGTCCGGCTGCACGGGGATCGCGTCCACCACCCCGACCGAGCGGATGCGCCGGGCCTTGCCCCCGAACCACCGTCGCTCGCGCAAGTAACCGGGCAGGATCTCCTCGAGGACCTGCCGCCTCTGCGGCTGGAAGAGGCCGTGCCACGGCTCGGCCACGTCGATGGCCGGAGGCCGCCTGACGCCGACCTCGGGGACGGCTTGCGGCTGGAGCAGGAACCAGTAGAAGGAGTGCGGCGCCACGGTGAGGAAATACGGGAGCTCTCCGATCGGCGGGAACTCGGTGCCGCCGAACAGCTCCAGCGGCGTCGTCCCCTGGAACGCGGACAGGTCGAGCTCGGCATACTGCACGGACCGCGACAGGTTCGCCACGACGAGGACGCGCTCCTCGCCGAACGTGCGGAGGAACACCAGGATCTTCCGGTTCTCCGGGAACAGGAACTCGAGCGAACCCCGTCCGAACGCGGGGTAACGCCGCCGGAGCGCGATGAGACGCTTCATCCACCACAGGAGCGAGTTCGGGTTGTTCTGCTGCGCCTCGACGTTCACGGCCTCCGCGTGGTACTCGGGGTCGATGATCACCGGGAGGAACAGCTGCTGCGGGTTCGCCCGCGAGAAGCCCGCGTTGCGGTCGGCGCTCCACTGCATCGGGGTCCGCACGGCGTTGCGGTCGCCGAGGTAGATGTTGTCCCCCATGCCGATCTCGTCGCCGTAGTAGATGACCGGCGTGCCCGGCAACGAGAACAGGAGCCCGTTCATCAGCTCGATCACGCGCCGGTTGTTGCCGAGCAGGGGCGCGAGCCGCCGACGGATCCCGAGGTTGATGCGGGCCTGCGGGTCGCGCGCGTACACGCGGTACATGTAGTCGCGCTCCTCGTCGGTCACCATCTCCAACGTCAGCTCGTCGTGGTTGCGCAGGAACAGCGCCCACTGCGCCGGCTCGGGGGTCCCCGGGGTCTGGTCCAGGATGTCCACGACGGGGAACCGGTCCTCCATCTGGACGGCCATGAACATCCGTGGCATCAGCGGGAAGTGGAAGGCCATGTGGCACTCGTCGCCATCGCCGAAGTAGGCGACGGCGTCCTCCGGCCATTGGTTGGCCTCGCCGAGCAGCATGCGCCCGCGGAAACGCTCGTCCACGTGACGTCGCAGGTCCTTCAGGAACGCGTGGGTCTCCGGGAGGTTCTCGCAGTTCGTGCCCTCGCGCTGGAACAGGTACGGGACGGCGTCCAGGCGCAGCCCGTCCACACCCATCTCCAGCCAGAAGTCGACGATCCGCAGGATCGCGCGGCGGACCTCCGGGCTGTCGAAGTTGAGGTCGGGCTGGTGCGAGTAGAAGCGGTGCCAGAAGTAGGCGCCCGCCACCGGGTCCCAGGTCCAGTTCGACGATTCGAAGTCCTTGAAGATGATCCGCGCATCCCGGTAGCGATCGGGCGTGTCGGACCACACGTACCGATCGCGCGCCGGGCTGCCGGCCGGGGCGCGGCGCGCGCGCTGGAACCAGGGGTGTTGGTCCGACGTGTGGTTCAGCACGAGCTCGGTGATCACGCGCAGCCCGAGCCGGTGGGCCTCGCGCAGGAACCGGCGGAAGTCGCGGAGCGTCCCGTACGAGGGGTGGATCGCCTTGTAGTTCGCGATGTCGTATCCGTCGTCGCGGAGCGGCGATGGGTAGAACGGAAGCAGCCACAGGGTCGTGACGCCCAGGTCTCGGAGGTAGTCGAGCTTCTCCGTCAGGCCGCGGAAATCGCCCATGCCGTCGGCGGTGGCGTCGTGGAAGGCGCGCACGTGAAGCTGGTAGACGACGGCGTCCTTGTACCAGCGTCCGTCGTCGCCGGCCAACGTGGGAGCCCGATCGCTCATCCCGGGCCATCCGTCGAGCGGATCGGCGCACCGGCCTTG